>Ga0182021_10010994_pt1 | contig 10735 bp, 5 predicted proteins | sample 612E3MmetaG_FD_120493 | JGI IMG/M metagenome (GOLD analysis project Ga0182021, IMG submission 120493) | Permafrost microbial communities from Stordalen Mire, Sweden - 612E3M metaG (Illumina Assembly) | ecosystem: Environmental > Terrestrial > Soil > Wetlands > Permafrost | place: Sweden...
CTCGGAGGAAATTACTGGGTCAACATTGACCAGTTCAACAAAAGCGATTTTCCAGGTGATACGGCAAGCTGGCAACTTGACCTGAATAATCCCAACAAGATTATCCACCAGGGCGACAAGTTCGGTTACGATTATGTTGCCCACATGAACGACATCAACCTTTGGGGACAGGGAGCCTTTACTTACAACAAGGTGGACTTCTTTTTTGGTGCATCCTTAAGCGGGACCGAATTCTGGCGTACCGGGAACTACCGCAATGGCCGTTACCCGGATAATTCATACGGGGATTCAAAAAAATATTCATTTTTGAATTATGGAATTAAAGGAGGCGTCACTTATAAGGTTACCGGACGCCATTATTTTCAGGCAACCGGTTTTTACCAGACAAAAGCGCCCTATTTTACCAACACTTTTGTTTCACCAAAAACCCGTGATAATGTTGTTCCGGACGTGAAAAGCGAAATTGCATATGGAGGCGATGCCAGTTACATTATGCGCTACCCCTGGCTGAAAGTCCGTCTGACCTATTATTACACCCGTTTCCTGCATGGCGCTACTGTCACAAGTTATTATGAGGATATCCTGATAAGAAACTCTGTAAATGTAGAAGGTACTTTTGTTAATAGTATGATGACAGGGATAGACAGAATACACCAGGGTGTCGAATTCGGTGCCGAGGCCAAGGCAACCAAGAGTCTTTCATTTTTTGCCGTTGTTGCATTGGGAGACTATATTTACACATCACGGCCACAAAATACGATTGCCATCGATAATGGATCGAGCCCTGATGTCACAACAACGACTTATTACAAGAATTTCTACATTCCAAGCACCCCTCAAACAGCATTGTCGGGAGGATTGAAATTCAACTATAAGTTCTGGTTCCTGGATCTCAATGCCAATTACTATGATAACAACTGGCTCAGTATGACGCCTGAAAGAAGGACCGTTGAGGCAATAAACGGCCTTGGCCCCGGCGATCCCATGATCGAGGAAATTACCCAGGAACAAAAGATGAAAAGCGGTTTCACCCTCGATGGATCCATTGGAAAATCAATCCGGATCAATTACAAGTATTTCATTAACATCAACCTCAGTGTTAGTAATATTCTGAATAACACTGATATCCAGAGTTGGGGATATGAGCAGAACCGCTTTGATTTCACCAATCATGATCTGAGCTTGTTTCCGCCGAAATACCTGTATTATTATGGAAGAACCTATTTCCTGAATGTCAGTTTTAGGATCTAGTTCCGAATATCGTATTAAGAAAAGATTGTAAAACAGAAAATAAAAACCAAGATACCATGAAATATTTATCATTAAAGAAATCAGTAATCCTTTTATCAATAGGACTTCTTGCAGGATTTATGGCAATCCTGTCAGGATGTGTTAAACGGACTTTCGATGAGCCACCTATCATCATTCCGCATTACAATGGCACTTCAAATATCACAATCGACACCCTGGTGAAAATGTACGGAACCCAATCTGATACATTATTGATTACCCAGAACCTCGTCATCCAGGGAATTGTCGTCGGAAATGATGAATCCGGCAACATTTATAAAAAATTCTATCTTCAGGACAACACGGGGGGGATCGATGTTGAGATTGACCAGACTAATCTGTATACCCAGTTTAAAGTTGGTCAGCGTGTATTTATCGAACTCAAGGGTCTCTACCTTGGAACTTATGGTGGTACACTTGCAAATGGCGGCGCACTCGAAATTGGTTACCCTTATAATGGGACCATTGGAAGGATGCCTGCTGTAATTATGGCTCAGCATGTATTCCGCGACAGCCTTCCCGGCAAAAAACCGTCAGCAACCGTCCTTAATCTTCTGACTCCGCCCTTCACAAAATATATAAACATGCTCGTTGCCATCCCGTCTGTTCGTTTCCCGGATGCAGGCCAGCCATTTGTTACAGGAGGTGTGACAACTTCACGACCCGTCGGTGATCAATTTGGCAACCCACTCAGTATGGATGGAAAAACTGTAATCCTTTATAACAGCAGTTATGCATCGTTTGCTAACAATCTGCTGCCCCAGGGTATCGGAACGGTACAGGGGATCTTCACTGTATTCGGCAGTAAATATGAATTCCTGGTACGCGATCTGAATGACATGGTTAATTTTGTGGATACCGGCCAAACGGTCATATACCAGAATAACTTCGATGCTGCTCCTTCCGACTGGGTCACGTATACTGCTGCCGGCAATGCATGGGCATGGGATTCTCAGTATGCAGAAATGACAGGGAATGGCTACAACGGGACTGCTCCAACCGACACCTGGCTGATCTCTCCGGGTATCGATCTCACGAGCGTCACAAATCCTATATTGAACTTTAATACCTGGACACAATTTACCGACAGCGGGCTCCCAAATCCGCTGGAGGTGAAAATCTCTACAAATTATTCCGGAAGCGGAGATCCTTCAGTGGCTACCTGGTCTTCTCTTCAATGTACCTTACCAGCTGCAAACAGCAAGGTGTGGACATCAAGCGGGGATGTAAGCCTGTCAGCCTTCCACCAGAAAATCAATGTGGCATTCCGTTACAGATCATCTGGATTCTCATCTTCCTCCGCTGCAAAATGGGAGGTTGATACCTTTAAACTCACAGGAAAGAAAAATTAAAATCATCAATATTTATCTGGAAAAAGGATGCTGCAACTTGCAGTGTCCTTTTTTTCTTTGTGATACTTCGTGTGCACTTTGTGTGCCTTTGTGGTTTGTTTTTTACCACGAAGTCACACAAAGGTTTGCACTAAGGCGCACAAAGGTTAATTAATAAATGAATGGCGAAAAGTAATAGGGAACTATTCGAAAAGTAATAGGGAACTATTTGAAAAGTAACCAGGAACTATTACCATTTTGCATTTTACCATTTTACATTTTTCTTAACTAACAACCGGAACCTGTGAAAGCGCCTCCAGCGCATGCCTGACCTTCGTGGTTTCCCGGAAAATAAGCATCAGCCTGTTTTTGTCCTCTTTCATCCTGCAGTTGGGCGGGTTGGTTTTGATGTATTCCAGGATGGCCGTGAACTGAGGCGATTGAAAATAAGCAGACTCTTCATTGCTGATGAAATAACAGGCCAGGCGGTTGTTTCGAAGGATCAATTTCTCAAACCCGATCTTTTTGGCAAGCCTCCGCAAGCGGATCGTATCGATTAAGGCCAGGGTCTGCTCCGGGATATGCCCGAAGCGGTCTTCGAGCTTTCCTTTAAATTTCAGCAGTTCGAATTCCGTTGACAGGGAGTCGAGTTCTTTATAAAGACTCAGCCTCTCCGTGATGTTCGTGATGTAATCATCCGGGATCAGGATCTCAAGGTCAGTCTCGATCTGGCAGTCCTTTACAAAATCTTTTGAAAGTTCTTCATGGAAGATCTCTTTGAAATCCTGTTCCTTCAATTCCAGGATCGCCTCGTCGAGGATCTTCTGGTACATATCAAACCCGATCTCGGAAATGAAGCCGCTTTGTTCGGCGCCAAGGATGTTGCCGGCGCCCCGGATGTCGAGGTCACGCATGGCAATGTTGAAGCCTGAACCCAGGTCGGAGAATTCCTCTATGGCACGTAACCGCTTCCGGGCTTCCTCTGTCAGCAACGACATGGGCGGCGCCAAGAGATAACAGAATGCTTTTTTATTCGAACGTCCCACCCGCCCGCGAAGCTGGTGCAGGTCGCTTAGCCCATAATGGTGCGCATCATTGATGATGATGGTATTGACATTTGAAATATCCAGTCCCGATTCAATGATGGTCGTGGCTACCAGCACATCATAATCTCCTTCAATGAAATCAACCATCACCTTTTCAAGCTTTTTACCCTCCATCTGTCCATGGGCAATGGCGATCTTCGCCTTGGGAACCATCCGCTGCAACATTCCTGCAACTTCAACAATATTCTGCACCCGCGTATTGACAAAGAAAACCTGCCCCCCCCTCGAGAGCTCATACTGAATTGCTTCCCGGATGACCTCTTCCCTGAAGGGATGGAGTTCGGTTTGCACAGGATAACGGTTGGGCGGGGCCGTATTGATGATCGAAAGGTCCCTTGCTCCCATCAGGGAAAACTGCAGCGTCCGCGGAATGGGCGTGGCGGTGAGCGTAAGCGTATCGACGTTGATCTTGAAATGCTTGATCCTTTCTTTGGAAGAGACACCAAATTTCTGTTCCTCATCAATGATCAGCAATCCCAGGTCCTTGAATTTTATGTCTTTGCTCAGCAACCGGTGGGTGCCGATCAGGATATCGATCTTGCCGGATTCGAGTTCTTTCAGGATCTGGGTTTGTTCCCTGGTGGATTTAAAGCGGTTGATGAAATTGACCCTGCAGGGAAAATCGTGAAGCCGTTCCGAAAATGTCTTGTAATGCTGTAATGCAAGGATGGTTGTCGGAACCAGGATCGCTACCTGGCGGCTTTCGGAAACCACCTTGAATGCCGCCCGGATGGCGATTTCCGTTTTCCCGAAGCCCACATCACCGCAAACCAGCCGGTCCATCGGGAATTCCGCTTCAAGGTCTTTCTTTACATCAAGGGTAGCCTTCAGCTGATCGGGAGTATCTTCATAAATAAATGAAGCTTCAAGTTCAGTCTGCAGGTAAGTATCCGGCGAACAGGCAAAACCTTTGGCCGCCCTGCGCTCGGCATATAACCGGATCAGTTCGCGGGCAATGTCCTTGACACGTCCCTTGGTTTTATTTTTCAGCTTGTTCCATACATCCGACCCGAGGCGGTTCAGCACAGGTGCGCTTCCTTCCTTTCCCACATACTTGGAGATACGGTGCAGGGAATGAATACTTACATATAAAATATCATTATTTTTATAGATCAGGCGGATCGCTTCCTGTTCCTTGCCATCGTTGATGATCTTTTCCAGTCCGTCGAACCGTCCGATCCCATGATCAATATGAGTCACAAAATCACCTGGCCGGAGATCGTAAAGTTCTTTGAGCGTGAGCGCTTCCTTGCTTACATATCCGTCGCGCAGGTGAAAACGGTGGTAGCGTTCAAAGATCTGATGATCCGTATAACATGCAATCTTCAGGTCCTTGTCGATGAAACCTTCGTGAAGAGGGAAGTTGATCGTTGTTTGAAGTTCGTGATGCATAGCGCGTAATGCGTCATGTGTTACGGACAGCTTTATATCTTCCGGCGTTTTCGCCTGAATATCTTCCAGTATACTTTTTAATCTTTCTGCCTGCTTGGGATTGTCGGCCAGCAGGATATTTTTAATGTCATTCGCGGTATTCTGCTGAAGATCTGCAAAGAGAAGATCAAAATTTTTATTGAATGATGGCTGGGGAGACATGCTGAACCTTACCGGGTTTATACTCCCGGAATAAAAATTCTTTCCATACTCAACCACCCGGAACCGTGCGATCTCATCCAGGAACTCCTGCCCGGGAAGAAACAGGTTTGCATCTTCTTTTTTATCCAGGATATCTGCCGTATACCGGATATCCTCCGCCCAGATAATGGTGCTTTCCGGCAAAAATGTAAAAAGGGAATCGTACTTTATCAGTCTTTCACGGTTGATCCGGATATCGGGAATAATCGAAATCTCTTCTTTTTTCTCTATGGAAAGCTGGTTGGTCGGATCGAAAGTCCGGATGGAAGAAACTTTATCACCTTCAAACTCGATACGGTATGGATGATCACCCGAAAATGAATATACATCGATAAGGCCGCCACGTAAGGAAAACTGTCCGGGCTCGATCACAAAATCAGCCCGTTCAAACTCATATTCGATCAGAAGGTCAAGCACGAATTCCAGTGAGACGGCTTCTCCGGACTTCAGTTTCAGGGTGTTTTTCTCCAGGAATTTTTTGTTGACCACTTTCTCCGTAAGAGCTTCGGGGTAAGTGACAATGATAAATTTCTTCGACCTTGCATGAAGCCGGTTCAGAATCTCCGTCCGGGATAAAAGCCCGAGGTTATCTTTTTGTCCTGAATCGATGGTGTTCTTAAAAGAAGAAGGAAAGAAAAGAACCTGCTTCTTTTCGGTTTCGGCCTCCCTGTCGTTTAAGATCTGTTCGAGGTCGTTATAAAAGTAGGCTGCCGATTCTTTATCCGGAAGAATATGAAAATGCAACCTGGAAAAGGAAGCGAAAACGGCTGCAGAAACAAAAGCTTTGGACGAACCCACGATTCCTTTCAGCTGGATGCCGGGTAACGGGCGTCGCTTCTCTCTGTTACCTGGAAGGGCAGGATCATCAGGTTCCAGGAGCCGGGTAATTTCTACCGTCCTGGGATCTTCAATATAAAGTGAAAGTAGCTTTGTGTTATCCAAGATGAAGAAATAATGAAGACTAATGTTCCGGTTTAAATTCGGGAGAGAGGGTTCTCATGAAATCCTCCACTTTCTCAACCATTCCTGCAGGTCCCACAAACAGGGGCGCACGCTGGTGCAATGCGGTTGGCTGGATATCGAGAATGCGCATAAAGCCGTCGGAAGCTTTGCCACCGGCCTGTTCAGCAAGAAATGCCACCGGGTTGCATTCATAAAGTAAACGCAGTTTTCCGGTTTTGCTTTTGGTTGTTCCCGGATAAATAAAGATCCCTCCACGGACCAGGTTACGGTGAAAATCGGCAACCATCGATCCGATATACCTCGTAGAATAAGGACGACCCGTTGCCGGGTCATCTTCCTGGCAATAATGAATGTATCGTTTAACCCCTTCAGGAAAATAATTATAGGAAGCTTCATTGATGGAATATATGCTTCCGCCTTCGGGATATTTCATTTCAGGATGGCTGAGGATGAAAAGCCCTACCGAAGGATCGAGGGTAAACCCGTTGACCCCGTTACCGGTTGAATATACCAAAACCGTGGATGAACCATACAGCACATAACCGGCAGCGACGAGGTTACGCCCAGGTTGTAAAAAATCCTCCAATTGTGCCGTTCCCCTCACGGTCCTGCGGAGATAAATGGAAAAAAGGGTTCCGATGGAAACATTGGATTCAATGTTGGAAGAACCATCGAGCGGATCCATGGCAACCACATATTTTCCATATTTGGATGATTCATTGTCAAAGATGATGATCTCCTCATTTTCTTCAGATCCGATGGCACAGCATTCGCCACCCGACCGCAGGGCAGAAATGAACTGGTTGTTGGCATAAACATCGAGTTTCTTCTGTTCTTCACCCTGCACATTGATCTCGCCAACATACCCCATAACCTCACCAAGGCCCGCCCGGTTCACCTCCCTGTTCACAAACTTCGCAGCAATTCCAATGTCGTTCAGCAACCGCGTAAGTTCCCCTGAAGCCTGTGGATATTCCGCTTGTTTCTCAATAATGAATTCCGTTAATGTCTTAAATTGCATAACCCTGTATTTGCCTGCAAAGTTATGAAAAGAAACGCCTTGCGTCCCGTTAGTTCACCAATGAAATAAAGAATTCCCTACATTTGCCTCATGGACATCAAAGTATTCAAATTCGGTGGTGCATCGGTCAACAGTGCAAAAGGTGTCAGAAATGTGGCATCTATCATTCGCCGTTTCCCGGAGAGCCACATCGCCATGATCATTTCAGCCATGGGTAAGACAACCAATGCACTCGAGGAATTATTGAAATATTATATGTCAGGTGATGCAATCCCGATGGTTGAATCTTATTACAGGATCAAAGCGTTTCATTTTGAGATCCTTCATGAATTATTTAAGGAGAAGAGCCACCCGGTTTTTGCAGAAGTGGAAGATCTTTTTGAACACCTGCGCGGTTACCTGCGCAGCGGACAACTCAACAGGGGGGAGTCGCGGGAATATAATTTTGAATACGACCAGGTGGTTAGTTACGGGGAACTCCTGGCAACAGCCATAGTTCATCATTACCTCCTCTTATCAGGTATCCAAAGCCGGCTGTTTGATGCCCGTGAGCTGATCCGGACCGATTCGGCATACCGTGATGCAAAGGTGGATTGGCCTTTCACAGGAAAGAAAATCCGGTTGAAAATGAAAGCGTATTTTGTAACGAATCATTCCTCCCGGAAGGTAGCAGTCATCCAGGGATTTATCGGTGGCGATAAGGACGGCAATACGACTACGCTGGGAAGGGAAGGATCTGATTATACCGCTGCCATAGTTGCACATTCACTGAAAACAAAGGAGGTGACGATCTGGAAAGATGTTCCCGGCGTGATGAATGCAGATCCGAAATGGTTTAAGCATGCGAAAAAGCTGGAGGTTCTTTCTTACAGGGAAGCCATAGAATTGGCTTATTACGGCGCCTCTGTGATCCATCCCAAAACCATCAAACCCCTTGAGAATGCCAACATCACCCTGCGCGTAAGGTCATTCTTAAAGCCGGAACTGGAGGGAACAACCATTGAACATCTTGAAGAATGGGATGTTTTACGTCCCATTTATATCCTGAAGAGGAACCAGGTACTGATCTCCATCTCACCAAAGGATTTCTCATTTATCGTGGAAGAAAACCTGAGCCAGATATTTACCCTTCTTGCCGAACACCACGTTAAAGTGAATGTGATGCAGAATTCGGCGATATCGTTCACAATCTGCGTGGATGCGGATCATCTTACCGGTCCGGATGTGCTGGCTGCACTCCGGGAAAACTATACCCTCCGTTATAATGAAGGTGTGGAGCTGTTGACCATTCGCCATTACAATCCAGCAGCCATCAGCCGGGTAACGCAAGGACGGAAAATACTGATGGAACAAAAAACCCGTAATACCGTTCACCTGGTAGTAAAATGACAGCCAGATCGGCGGATAGGTTCATAGAGTAACGAGAAAAAAAACTCACCAGCTCACCAGTTCACCAGTTCACCAGTTATGGTATGACCACCGGAAAATCGTACTTGAAATGATCTCCTTCCGGTTTTTCCAGTATGTTTCCGAGGAAATCCGTGTAGGCGTCAGTAAAAGAGAACTTTTCGATGTCATAATATTCCGCCGGAAGCGATTTATTTCCAACTGTTCCCATATCAATGGAAGTAGTATTGAATTCTTCCAGCTCCATAAAGGGAACGATCTTTTTCAGGACCGGCATCTGTCCATAGTCTTCACGAAGCAGCAGGTCGACAACTTTATCGGCAAGGGCGGCAGTAAGGCGGCGGTCGTACTTGCGGCAGTGACCTGAACGGGGATAGTAGCCGGATATCTGGGCACGGGCTTCGATCCCAAGTTTCTTGTAAATTTCAGAAGCGATAAGTCCGCTGATCCCGCCAAACCGTGGATGACCGTATTCATCAACCTCCGAACTTGCATAAACAACACCCACTTTCCCTGATTTTTCATCAAACCATCTTACCCCTTCAGAGACCGGGATGACAAGGTATTTGTTGCGGGATTTCAGGTAAGCTTCTTTCACCGTTTCAAAGAATACTTCTTTACGTGCCTGGGTGATTTCAAATTCCGGTACCAATCCCAGCGAAGCACCGCCAAATATGGCGCTGCCGGTAAGCCATCCTGCATCCCGTCCCATGACTTCCATAACGATGATCCGGGAATGCGATTCTGCCGTTGTTTTAATCTTTGAGGTGAATTCCGCAATTGCTTTTGCGGCGGAAGGGAAACCGGGACAAAGCACTGCTTCAATCTCCTTTCCCTTGTATGTATGTATGGTACGTGTGCGCAGATCGTTATCAATGGTCTTCGGATATCCGATCACCGGGATTCCTTCGGTTTCAAAAAGACGTTTGGCTGCCCCGTTGGTATCATCCCCGCCGATGGTCACCAATACATCGATCTTGTACTTGTCGATGTTCTTCAGAACCTGGGGAACCCGGGATTCAGGGTTTTTCTTTGAGGGGAACGGGTTTGTGCGGCTTGATCGTAATGCCGTGCCCCCATACCAGCCGTCGTAAGGCTGATCGGTAAGATCCACGATATCGCCTTCCCCGAGCAGTCCCTTCCATCCTTTCCTGATGCCATATACCTTGAATCCAAGCAACGACGCACGGTTCCGTACCGATTCAATGCTGTGGTTGATGGCCGGAGTATCGCCCCCACCCGATAAGATCGCCAGCGTTTTCCCTTTGAATTGTTTCTGTTCCAGTTTCATAAGTTTATAATTAGAGATTAAAAGCTTTTAGAATCTTATCCACTAACACTTTTGCAAGTTTACTGTTCGACTCGGTTGTCCAGCCAGCAATGTGGGGCGTCAGGATGACCTTATCGGATTCCAGCAGGAAACGAAATGCATCCGGGAACTGTCCCGACAGGTTTTCAAAGGAGGAATCCTCATATTCCAGCACGTCAAGCGCAGCTCCAATGATCTTGCCCGACCTGAGCTTGCCGGCGAGATCGCTGGTATTCACGATAGGTCCCCGGGAAGTATTGATGAACCAGATATTTTTCCTGAATCGTTCAAAGAACAATGTATCGCAGAGGTATCGTGTTTCTTCCGTAAGCGGGATATGCAGGCTCAGGATATCTGATAATTCGAAGATTTTTTCCAGCGTGGTTTCAAGGGTATTCCCGTCAGAATAATTTTTTTTGTATTTATCATAGGAGATGACCGTGGCCTCAAATCCGCGCAAGCGCTGTGCAAAAGCGCTGCCCATATTGCCATAGCCTATGATCCCCACTGTTTTTCCTTTGATCTCCGTTCCGCGGTTTTCTTCGCGTTTCCATTTCCCCTCCCTTACCTGCCGGTCGGCACGGTTAAGGTTGTTCATCAATGAAAGCAACATGCCGGTGGTATGTTCTCCCACCGCGTCCCGGTTTCCCTCGGGAGAATTGAAGCATAAAATGCC
>Ga0182021_10010995_pt1 | contig 10735 bp, 9 predicted proteins | sample 612E3MmetaG_FD_120493 | JGI IMG/M metagenome (GOLD analysis project Ga0182021, IMG submission 120493) | Permafrost microbial communities from Stordalen Mire, Sweden - 612E3M metaG (Illumina Assembly) | ecosystem: Environmental > Terrestrial > Soil > Wetlands > Permafrost | place: Sweden...
TGCGAGCCACCCCTTTTGGACATGATAAAGCATCACCTATTAAGGAACGGAGAGCGCTGCGGAAGCGACTGCGGCTGCGCACTATGAATCGCTCCTGGCAGTCAAATCGCAGTGGCCGGCGATCAAGGCGGATTTGGATCTGGGAGCGCAAAAAGGGAGCTCGTTGTCGAGCAGGCCCGGCGACGCTAGGTGAGCTGCCCGCAGTGCGGCCAGTTTTGTGCCCGGTAGTCTGACGAGCATAAAGTATCTTTGCCCCCACGGCCCTCGTCCCGACGGCGACCGCGCTTTGATCTTCGCGGTACTGTGCGCCCCCAATCTGAAAACAGCCCGGGCTTGGGTCCACGACCAGACCTCTGCAAAGTTCTGCACTCAATCCGACGCCGCGGCCGGGCTGAGGTTCTTCGCCCCATGGTTTCCGGTCGCCCGCCGTTCCTGATTCGAACCGATCAAAATGGCCGCGGCCATCCTCAAACACCACCGCGCCAAGATTCTTTCCTATTCTGGCAAACTCTCTTTTTTGCCTCATCCGCCGCCATGGCGACGCACAAAAATTTGCGAAGAACCGACAAACAGGGACGGCCGCGTTCACGCGATATCCCTGATTTTCCGCGCTGGATTTCCCGCGTACACTGTTTTGTTTTCCATCGGCTTAACCAACACACTACCCACACCCAAGACACAGTCATCTCCCACACTAGCACAAATAACACAGTTGCTTCCGATCCAAACATTGCTGCCGATATTGACTACCGCCCTCCCTTCTGCGGCCTGTTGCCAGAACGGAACGCCATTCAAAGATACTCCGTGCTGCCTTCTCCCACTCACGAAATTTACAAAACCACCTACTACAATATTGTCTCCGAAATTCACCAAGCCTATAGTATTGTAATAGCCACAAAACACGTTGTTCCCGATGGTAATGTTCTTATATTGGCAGAATGACCCGTGCTTAAACACGACGTTACACCCGACCTTCGCGAGTGTCCTTCGATAGAAAACACCTCGCATTAGGTTACCGAACGCACCTGGCATCGAGGCAAACATGACGTTCCACTCTGAAAACTCAACCTCCCCCCGTCGCGTGCGACGGTTCTCATAACGCACCATCGGCTCCACCATGCTACGCGCTATTATCCGGGCCACTCGATTGATCATCGCTTTTACGTGGTTTGGAGCCCATCCGCAGAGCCGAACATTTTCCCGCTCATTCGACCGTGTCTATCCCCCGCCGCCTTTGTTCCCCCAAGACATCCACACTCAGCCCTGCACTACCCCATTTTTACGCTTATCCATAATCGCCATCGCAAATAGTTCACTCAGTTGCCCAGCCAGGTTTCTCCTGGAGTATACTGGAAGCAAGCCCCGTCTACCGTCCGGCTTCAAACGTAGAAGCCCTCTTAATGCCGAGGCGATCTCAACCGCATCGTTGTTAACTACAATCGATGATTTGTATCCCAGGAGGATCCTGCCCGCGCTGCTATCCTTCCTCCCTATTGCCAGAATCGGAACCCCGCAAGCCATATAGTCGAACACCTTTGTCGTCTGCTCCGATGCTTGTCCGCCGCCGATAAGCACTGCGATCTTGGCTCCTTTGATGCATCCAATCGTCTCACGCAGCGGAAGGTACCCTTCGAATCGGGTCTGGTTTCCATCAAGGCCGCTTTCGCGCGCGAGCGAAACGATTTCGGGCTCTTCTGTCCCAATATGGACAAAATCCAAATGGACTCCCTCAACTTTCAGCATTTTCAATGCCCGAAACAGTTCTTTGGGGTTTCGTAGCTTTTCATTCATGCGGAATTTTCCCGCGTAGATCACTCCGTTGCCTGCTCGGCGATCGACCGGAGCTTCAGAATAGTCATCGGGATCGTATCCGTTCGTAATCACCACAAACCTCGCTTTGAGCGCATTATAGTTCCGCTGGTATTGCGTTCTCATCTCCTCGGAGACGACGATCGCATACGCGCAATACCTTAAAACCAACGCCTCGACGATATTCGTGACCAGATCCACCAACCGCAGCTTCGCACTTCTCCGACTGCCATCACGTCCCGCTAAAGCCCACGGATCTCGGAAGTCGAGAACATAGGGTAGTCCGTAGAAGAGTTTGAAATACACCCCCCAAATCATCGGAAAAAACGGATCACCGGTAAACATCAATAGATCCGGTCGCTCCCGCTTCACCGCAAGTCTAAGCTTCCTCAAAAGAGAGAAGGTCCAACGAATGCCAATATCGCGAACGAATGGCACTTTAGCTGCATCCGACCTGTAAACCGCGACACCGGTGGGAACGTCCCCGAGGCCCTCTGCGTCCATTTGCCATCCGATTCGGCTATACTCATCGACGGTCATAGTGACAACCGCCGGTGAGACACCGAATTCCGAAAGATACTTAACAAATTTCCGGACCCGAAACGTGCCCACACCGCCAGCAGGCGGGAAAAACGCGGCCACAACGATGACTTTCATTTCGCCTTTGGCTACAGCCACCGTTTTAGACTTCCGCGGTATACATCACGAACAACGTGTCCCATAAATGACCTCTGTAGTTTTTCATAGGACGGATAATCTTCGAACCGTCGAGCCGGAGCCGCCTCGATGCGCCGGTACTCGTCACGGGTAATCTCAAGCTTTTTCAATACATATTCAAGCATGACCGCAGACTCGTTAGGCGAACATGGTGGGTGGCCCATTTCCAACAATGCGGCTTCGCGGGTAATCTCGCCTGCGGCCACTAAACTCGAAAAATGCGAGCGCCTTTTGTCGAATCCAAACTTCTGCGGCAGGTAGCATTCTTGGAAGAACTTAGTATACAGCGACTCCGAGTGTTTTTTTCCATAGTTTCTCCAACCTAACTCCCTGGTGACAACCTCCATAGCATCTTTTTTGTTGTAGTCTATATAATTCAGCACGTTGCAGAGATTTCTAACGTATTTCTGCGCCTGCCACCAGTTGATCGTCGGGAAGGTATGCATAACCTTCGCCCCAAACCTCCGGTGTATCGCCTTGATATACCGAGCGTCAAAATAGCCCTGTGACCACGCTGCCGGCATATGTGACTCGGTTCGAGCGTTGTAGCCCGCAAGAACGGGAACCCCGTGCTTACGGGACTCCATATACAGCGTCGCAACAATTGCGTGGTCGCTCGGAATCTCGGCGTCCGGTGTTGACGCCTTAAGAAACGCAATTTGGATATCCCGGAACTCGCGCCACGCCAAAACGTTTGTCCGCAAATCGATTTCCAGTTTTTTACAAATATTTTCAATGTTGCTTACCGCTAACTCGCTATTCCACCCATTATCTACATGTATAGCAAGCGGTCTTAACCCATTTGTCTTAACAAAATACGCTAAATACGAACTATCCACCCCGCCGCTCAGGCCAATTACGCAGTCGTACGGCTTTCTTTGTCCGCGTACCTTTATATTCTCAAAGATTTCTTCCCACGTCCCCACCTGTTGGACGCCAAAGAACGTTTTGGTCCTGAACGCCTTTTCATACGCCTCACAATGATTACATATACCCTTTTCGGAAAAAGTTATCGACGGGTCGGACGTATCCATCACACAACGAGTACATATTTTGTAGCGATCGTTCATCTAGAGATCTCCTTAATTTTAGCAGAAACACGCTCTTCAATCCCAGCCTTGTCTGGGTAGCTGATTAAGACAGCGCGATGTGGGCCCTGGAAAACGAACATGCTTCCGCCGGCTGCCGCGCCGGCGCGACCGTCCCTAAGCACGCTGACGATGTCGTCAACATTTCCCGCGCCTCCGCAAGCGACCACCGGCATCTTTACAGCATCAACGACCGCTCGCACCATCGGGATGTCATATCCCCTCATGCTGCCGTCCCGATCAATCGCCTGCAGTACGATCTCTCCCACTCCTTGCTCTTCAAGGAACCTCGCATATTGAATCGGCTCCCATTTGGTCGCTTGTCGCCCCCGGTCACCGAATACCCGAGCCTTCCGCCCGAATCTTTTCTGGTAGTCGATGACAACGACGACGCTTTGGCAACCGAACTCCGCCGCAGCTTCTCGCAATAACCTAGGATTCCCCAAAGCGGTGTTGTTGACAGCAACTTTTTCTACCCCGATAGAAAACAACTTATTGAACTGCGCAAGCGTCCGAACCCCTCCCCCATAACACAAAGGCATAAAACACTCCCCGGCGACCTGCGCAATTAACTCATAGTCTGGCTCCCGGTGTTCGGCTGTAGCAGAAACATCAAGCATCATTAATTCGTCGCAAGATTTGTCATTGAAAATTCTTACGGTGTTAATTGGATCGCCCAAATAGACAGGGTCTCGGAAGGCGGTCGTCTTGAACAGGCCGCCATTGTCCAGCAAAAGCACTGGAATTACACGTGGCAACATAGTTATCTGGAAGCGCCCGCTTCCAAAGCCGCGACGCCTTTTCTTGGTTCTTCCGGTTTTTTAGGGCTCACGCCGCAGGGTTTTTAAACAACCCCCGCTTGATTAATCGTTTACTGTGACGCGATTGAGCCAATTCGAAAAAAACGTCATACCGTACTTGTGACTCTTCTCTGGGTGGAATTGCACACCGGTTATGTTTCCACGCTGAAAGGCCGAGACGAAACTGTAGCCATAATCAGTCCGACCCAGTACGTCGTCTTCGTTATCGCAAACCGCATGAAATGAATGCACGAAATAGAAACGAGGGTCGCAGTTGAAATCTCTAAACAACGGCGTCTCCTTTGTCGGACGAACGGAGTTCCATCCCATGTGGGGAACCTTCAGGCTATGATTGGCGTCTGCGAACGCGAAACGAACTGTCTCCGCAGCGATCCAGCCGAGCCCGGCCAAATGGCCCTCTTCGCTGCTACGCGTCATAAGTTGCATCCCCAAACAGATACCCAAGATTGGCACACCCCCTTCCAACACCCGCGTGGTGAGCGCGCTCAAAAGTCCGTATTCCTTAAGCCGTATCATTCCGTGATCGAACGTGCCTACGCCGGGTAGAATTAGCTTTCCCGCATTGCGGATCTCCTCTGGCGAAGACGACACCGTCGGCGATGCGCCCACCTTTTTTAGTATGTTGGCGATGGATCCCAGGTTGCCGACTCCATAGTCAACAACGACGACAGTGGTGGCCGGACTCATCATACGTTAAGCCAACGCCGCCGAAATTCCTCAAACCTGTCATGCGCAATGTAACCATTGTATTCGATTTTGTTTTTGAACCGAATGCACTGCTCCGGATTCAACCTACGAGTCATCCTCGCTGGGTTCCCGACCAGGACACAATACCCCTCCGGAAACGATTTCGTCACCACCGCCCCAGCACCCACGACAGCGAAATCGCCCAAGACCACGCCAGGAAGAATCATAGCGTTCATTCCAATCCATCCATATTTGCCCACACATACTTCCCTGCCAGTTTCGTGTTCGCGGCTATCAAAGACGTTGTGATTTGCACTAATGATGCCAACATTAGGCGCTATTTGTGTGTAATCTCCTAGGTAGATTTTACCTATTCCTTGAATATAACAACCAGCACTATATCCAGGCGAAACATCAACGCCCGCATAGATATTGCGCCAATTGGAGACTGTGCTCGTGAAATGGACCGGCCAGTAGGGGCCACGATTAAACCCAAGAACTTTCTGCATGAATATGACCCTAAATGTCACCGGGGTTTGTGTGCCTCGAGTTTCCACGACGCTTCTAGTCAAAGGGACCATCGATAGAACCCGGCAAATGATTTTTTTTGTTGGCGACATTGATGCTACCTTCGAACTGAATAATGGTATGATAGAATCAGATATGCGATGTAAATAAAACTGTACGACAGTGTAAACAATGTGATACTAAGTTTTACATCGTGCCGAATACCCCCGACAACGACTGATATCGAGGTGATTACAAAAAGTGCCAGGTTACCCACAAGGTCAAGGTTTTGTTTCTCGGCGATGTAGAGTACATAGCTAAGAGGACTCACGACGAGGCGTAAAAGGAACAATGGCGATAAGATCTGAGCATATTCTCCCGCGACCCGCCAATGATCACCAAAAATGACGGAAAACAGCCATGGTGCAGAAAACACGAATACTAAGAACGGAATGAGCGAGAACCCGACAAGGCTTCTGAACGTCTTGACATAGATTCCCCGGCAGTTCCCGCACCTGGCAAAGTCCGCGCTTGCGCGCTGACGAAACACGTCGGTGATCGATGAAGCGATCAGAGTCAAAGGAAGGCCCAACACCCTTTGGGTTATCGAATAGAAACCAACGATTGTCGTGCCGAAGAAGTTGCTCAATAGCATCACTGGAGTTTGTTGAGCGGCGGCGTTGACGAAATCGGCCGGCAAAGAGTACAACGGAAAGCGGTGATATCGCCTCGCAGCCGATCGCATCGTCCGCCCAGCCAGGTGAGTCATTTGTCGCCAATCTTCTCCGCGAAGCTGCCAGGCGAGGATGCCGGCGGTTACAGCCTGGCCGGCGGCTCCGCCAAGAACGAGGCCTCCGACGCTGGGCTGGATCAAGCCGGTCCCGACGGTGGTGACCGCGCCGACCGATGCTCCACTGAGTTTGCCGGCGGAAACTCGTTTGAATTGCCCACGACGGATCGACCAGGAGTACATGGCCTGATAAAGGCCGCCAACCAGCGCCGATATCGGAATTAGATAGAGCCAGGGCGCCACCTCCTCGCTTCCCAGCCAGCGGGCGATCGGCTGGTTCAGGCAGATGACCAACCCCAGACTGGCCAAACCGACAGCAATGGTGATGGATAGCGACACCGCAACCAGGCTCATAGCATCTTCATCCTTTTCCGGCAGCATGATTGCGGTGTCATATCTGCCCGTGGCCAGCACCCCGATGAGGGAACTCACGCTCGTGTAGAGGGCCAACACGCCAAAATCCGATGGTGAATACAGCCGGGTAAGGATCGGGGCGACGGCGATGGAGAGTGCCTGAGCGAGGCCGGTGCCCACCATCATTATGAGGGCATTGCGGGCAAACCGGCCCTCCGAAAACCGGCTGCGTAATGCGTCGATCAGCCTCTTCATCCACGCGAGACGTCTTGGTCAACAGCCATGGGAACTGCTGATTTGGCTGGCCACGACGCCGATCTGTTCCTCCGTGATCTCAGGGTGGATCGGAACGGAGAGGATGCGGCATTGACTCGCACAAGCGTCAGGAAACTCTTCCAGTTTGTGCCGCAGAAAAATGAATAATTGCAGCGCATATGGCTTTTTGTTTTTCGATGGGCGCTTCCTTAAACGCCGGCTTATTCCGTATCCACTAATCCGAAGCAGTCCTAGCCTCTTTCAGGCTGCCGTAACCAATCCTCCCGACTGCAAGATCTACCGGCAGGGCTTTTTCTTCGTCCAAGTCCAGGCACCGCAAGGTGGGCGCAGAGGAATGTCGACTTTCAGCCGACTGGGCTATCGCATTCTCATACAGCTTGTAGCGGAAGCCGGATTCGGGACAGGTCATGATGCCTTCCGCTCCGGGTTTCAACGGGTGTCCATGCCGGCTCATCCAGCCTTTCTGGCGGGCCGGATTCCCCATGACCAGGGCGTAGGCCGCGACATCCCTCGTCACCACCGCACCGGCGGCGATGAAGGCGTACCGCCCAATCGTCACCCCGCAAACGATCGTAGCGTTGGCGCCAATCGTGGCTCCGCGCATGATCAGGGTCTTCTCGTACAGCCGGTGGCGGTTGACCTGGGATCGCGGGTTGCTGACGTTGGTCAGCACACACGACGGGCCAAGGAACACGTCGTCTTCAATGACGCTGCCGGTATAGATCGACACGTTGTTCTGGATCTTCACGTTGTGGCCAACGACCGTGCCGCCGTCCACGTTGACATTCTGGCCAAGAATACAGCGCTCCCCGATCTGCGCGCCTTTCATGACATGACTGAAATGCCAGACTTTCGTCCCTTTTCCGATCATCGCACCCTCATCGACCACCGCGGTGGGATGGACGAAGTAATCGGGCGCCGGAGAAATGACAACCGACGACGGGACTGTTTTCCCTCCTGAATTCTCTGCCGTCTGGCCTCTGTCATCTGTCTTCCGGCCCCTGTCTTCCGCCTGCTGCCTTCCATTTTCCGGCCTCACCGCTTCACCGTCCTGATCCAGGCTGCGTTGGGCCATTTGCAGGACACTCAACACGCGGAGACCTTCGTGGCCGTCGGTGCGCGGGGGGCGACGGTTGCTGCAGCATTCGAGAAAATGGAGACATTCGTTCCGCAGAGGCTCGGTTTCTTCCACCAGGATCGGCTCGCCGGGTTTCTTGCTCGGAATCGGGGTCTGGCCGTCCGCCCACGTCAGATAGTGCCGGTGCAGCAGGAGCTTTTCGCTCCACGGCCGGGTATCGTCGAACACGACCATGCCGGTGGAGCCGACCACGGTCAGTTTCTGTTCCTTGAACGGATTGAGCCAATTCACGTAGATGTGCGCCCGCACACCATCGGCAAATCGGAGAATTGTGAGGGTCGTGTCAGCAACATCGTGGCTCAAATAGGATCCACCAACACAGCGGACCTGCTCTGGCATTTGATGGCCGGCTAGGCTGAGAATGACTGAAATATCGTGTGGGGCGAAACTCCAGAGCGCATTCTCCTCCTGCCGAATTTTCCCAAGATTGAGCCGATTTGACGCGATATAATGAAGCTTGCCAAGCTCACCCTGGGCAAGAAGTGCTTGAAGCTTGAGGATACAGGGGTGGTATTGCAGGAGGTGTCCCACCATGAGTATTCGACTCTTTTCGAGCGCGAGGTCGACCAGTTCCTGGGCCTCAGCTTCGTCGAGGCAGAGGGGTTTCTCGACATACACGTCTTTTCCGGCGAGCAGGGCGGCTTTGGCGATCTCGTAATGCAAAGTGGCGGGCGCTGCAATTGCCACCTTGGTGATGGTGTCATCTTCGAGCACTGCCTTCATCTCCGTCGTCTTTCTCACCCCATCGTACTCGCTCTGAAACGTTCTGAGGGTGGCGGTTCGGGCGTCACAAATGGTCTGAAGGCAGCCCAAAGTGTGAAAATTGCGGGCGAGATTTTTGCCCCAATAACCGGCGCCGACGAGGGCCAAATCACCAATAGTGGTTTTTTGATTCATAATTCAGTCACGCCCAAGCGCATCAACCGATCGCTTCCGCGATGCGTTGGGATGCAGTTCCGTCACCATACGGTCTTGCCATCTGGCCTTTTCGGCCGCGGGCGGAAAGGACCGCCTGAGCGATGGCAGAGGGATTTACGGGAGAAACCAGTCGGTTCCAGCCCAGTTCCACCGACTCGATCCACTCTGTTTCCTCGCGCAGAGTCACGCACGGAACTTCCTGGAAAAAAGCCTCCTTCTGAACCCCGCCGGAATCGGTTGCGATAACCTGCGCTGCTGATTCCAATCGAATCATATCCAAAAAGCCCACGGGATTAATGACTTCGATCCGGCCCATGCTAATGCCCGGCATGGCCGCAAGCCGGGCCCGGGTACGTGGATGGAGAGGCAGAAGGACACGGAGCGATTCCGCCACCGTTCCGAGCCCATCCATGATTGCCTTGAGGCGGGCCTGATCGTCAGTGTTCTCGGCGCGATGAATCGTCGCGAGCACGAACGGCGCATTATAGAGCTCCAACCGGTCGAGAACGGTTGAGGATCGGACTGCCTGCTCGCGAAACATCAGCATCGCGTCAAACATCACATCGCCAGTCAACCGGATGCGATCTGCCGAGACGCCTTCTCGCAGCAGGTTTTGCCGTCCGGCTTCCGTCGGGACGAAAAGGAGGGTGGCAAGGGCATCCGCCACGACTCGATTGATCTCCTCCGGCATATGGCGATTGAAGGAGCGCAATCCCGCCTCTACATGCGCGACCGGGACATGCAATTTGGCCGCCGCCAGAGTGCCCGCCAAAGTCGAATTGGTGTCGCCATACACGAGCACCCAATCCGGCTTCTGCACCATCATCGCCTCCTCCAACCCGGCGAGCATGGCCCCTGTCTGCGCACCATGGCTGCATGACCCGATATTGAGATTCAGGTCAGGCTTCCGAATGCTCAGTTCTTCGAAGAACCCCTCCGACATGTCGTGATCATAGTGCTGCCCGGTATGGACGAGATATTCCTGGACGCCCTCTTTGGCCAAGGCACGGCTAACCAAAGCCATTTTGATGAACTGTGGCCGGGCACCTACGATGGTGAAGATTCTTGGAGAAATGGTTCGGGTCTTCAAAAAAACGGAGTTTCAAAGGCTATTCTTGACCGCATAAACGACGGAATCTTGGTTCTCCTCAGAAAGAAACGGATGCATCGGCAGGCTGATCACCTCGCGCGAAGCCTTCTCCGAAACCGGGAAATCGCCCCAATGATAACCGAGCGAAGCGAACACGGGCTGCTCGTGGAGACATTTAGGATAATAGACTGCGGTTGGAATGCCTGCCGCCTTCAATCGTGTCCCCAAGTTGTCGCGGTTCGCCACACGGATCGTATATTGCGCATAGACGTGGGTATTGCCGAGCGCGACCTCCGGGACGGCGCACCAGGCGCGCAGCACCTCGGAATAGCGGGCGCCGATTCGGCCGCGGGCCTCAACCTCTGATTCAAAGTGGGGCAACTTGGCGAGCAACACGGCAGCTTGGAGCGTATCGAATCGCCCGTTCATGCCCAAATAGGGATGATGGTGACGTTTGAGGCCGCCGTGCGTTCGAATGGCACGCATTTTTTCGGCCAGCGAGTCGTCATTGGTGAAAAGCGCCCCACCATCACCGTAACA
>Ga0182021_10010996_pt1 | contig 10735 bp, 6 predicted proteins | sample 612E3MmetaG_FD_120493 | JGI IMG/M metagenome (GOLD analysis project Ga0182021, IMG submission 120493) | Permafrost microbial communities from Stordalen Mire, Sweden - 612E3M metaG (Illumina Assembly) | ecosystem: Environmental > Terrestrial > Soil > Wetlands > Permafrost | place: Sweden...
GCAATCGTATGCGCGAGGAGCCGGATCTGAATCTCCGTTACCCAGAAAATCCGGGGCAATCGCCCGATAGGTCTTAGACAGGAAAGGTATCACATCTTTGAATTCAAGGGAAGAAGTAACCCCGGCATGAAGCAACAAGACCGGCTCACCGCTTCCCTCAAACCGGTAAAGAATCTGTCCCTCGGGTATTTCCGCATAGGCTCTTTTCATATCTCCTCCATTCATCTTGGTTTCTAATTGAAAGATACGGGGTTGCCTACATTCTAGCAAAAACTGATATTACTTTCTAATCCGTATATTCTAATTCTTTTATGGTCTCAGAGCGAAAAGGAGAGGTAGCTTTGGTTTTAGCAAATCTTCGAGTATTAATGGAAGAATCTAAAACTCCCCTGTCTGCCGCTCCAATTTTGTCTCTCTTGCAAATCCATTAAATTAAATTGCAGCAATCTTCTATTTCATTTGAGAGTTACGTGCATTTTGAATCAAGCTGTAGGCCATTTATTGACCCTCACTGTACAATCGTTAGCGATAGCGTACTCGTAACAGTTTTCGGAGTATTTCGACCTGACATCAACAACTAAATTTCTCAAATGTAACATTATTTGGGGCTCGAAAGGGGCCAATTAACTAAAATTATATGAAAATAAACGATATTAAATGACATTTTTAATTTCATTTATTTTAGCCTCGAATAATTCTTCCTGATGAGGCTTCTCAGTGTGTTATCCGGGCCTAAATAAGCCCTAAAGCACAGTGTTTGTGGAGTTTTTAAAACATTATTGTCATTAACAGCTAATGTTTAGGTGTTCTTTGGCGCTATTGCCTAGATTTATATATTCAACTCGTAACAATTAACGGCTTGGGTAGGTTTATCGATATTCTAATAATACTTATGTAATGCCCTTTGATAAAATCTAATATTGGTGTTACGCTGTTTCTAATTTCCAAATAAACTGTTTAGCACTTTATTAAATAGTGAACATGTGGTTTGACCTTAATGCGTGGAGCTTTTTTAAGTTATAATTTGAGGTGGGAGCGGGAAATAATGAACGAAACAAATTCACACAACAAGGGTCAGGGTGACGATATTATCCGTTACACCACCTGCAGCGAACATTGCTTTAATGCATGTATCCTGAAAGTTCATGTTCGGAACGGTAAGATCTGGGCGGTTGAACCGGATGACACAATCAACCGCGGCATAGCGCGGGAGGACGGACATCTCACTGATGACCTCATTGATAAGTGCATGATTACAGTCAGACCCTGCACCAAAGGATACGCCCATATTCGCAACCTTAATGCTCCAAACAGAGTGATTTATCCTATGAAACGTGTGGGCGAAAGGGGCGAAGGGAAATGGCAGCGGATTTCCTGGGATGAAGCACTGGATACCATTGCCGGTAAACTGAAATACTACAAAGAAAAATATGGGCCGCTTTCCATCGGAGACGACTGGAATGATTTTCCCCTCAGCAAGTGGTTTGGAGCCGGCGTCGCCGATTGGGGCATTCATTCCAAGAATGGTGTCGCCGAACCGGAACGATGGGTACTGGGAAGGGACGGCCAAAGTGACCGGCAGGATGAAGCCAATTTATTACAATCCGAGCTGATAGTCCTCTGGGGGTTCAATCCGGGGACAACCATGAGCAATCACATTGTTTATACCCTGATGCGTGCAAGAGAGCGAGGTATTCCAATAATATCAATTGAACCCCGCTATACACCGACCGCTGAGGCTATAGCCAGCCAATGGATACCAATACGCCCAACGACCGATGCAGCAATGATGATTGCCGTTGCTAACGTCTGGTTCAAGGAGGACCTGTGCGATAAACAGTTCATCGGCAGATGGGTTGAACCTGAAGGGTTGAGACAATGGCAGGAATACGTATTGGGAATTAGTGACGGCATTGACAAAAGCCCCCAGTGGGCGGAAAAGATATGCGGGGTACCTGCGGAGACGATTGTAGAATTCGCCCGGCTATATGCCAGGAGTAAACGTGTTAATCTGAATACCGCCTGGTCTTTAGGACGCCAGTTCTGGGGTGAAAACGGTATCAGGGCAGGCATGTATTTACAGGCACTAACGGGAAACACTATCAGAATGGGAGGATCGGCATCAGCCGAATCAGCAGGAGAATTCGGGGTGCATCAGAAGGATATACCTATGCCCTATATAGATTGGCAAAGGGCGCCCGCAACATATGAAGCACCGATTCTTTTAGCCCATTTTAAATGGCCTGAAGCGATTGTGCTACGGGAAAAGCTGGACAAAGGCGAGATGACCGTAGACGAATATAACAAGGCCATTGGAAATGCTCCGGGCAACCCGCCTCCTAATATCAAAATGCTTGTTATCACATCTACCAACCCGCTGATGACCCACCCGGATGTAAACACCAATATCAAAGCATTCAAGAAGCTGGGTTTTATCGCGGTAATATCCTATCACCTTGATAATCCCAGTGCCAGATACGCAGACATTATTTTGCCCCAAATGCACGCGGCTTTTGAGGGCAGAGATGCCTGGTTCGGCGGCGGATCCGGCCCGCATGACCTTTTTGTTTCCTGGCCAACAAACCTGAATGGTAATTATTTCGTGTACAAGCAGAAATGCGCTGACCCGCCTAGGGAGGTCAAATCCAGGGGATGGGTTTGGGTGCAGATAGCGAAACGTCTCGGTGTGGCAGAGCAGTATAGCCCGCGGCTGGCAAATATCCCCGATGATAAATGGGACGAAACAATGGAAAACATGCACCGCGAAGCTTATGAAAAATGGGCGCTACTGAAAGAAATATCCCCTTTGCATCCACCGAGTTGGAAAGAGTTCCAGAAGAAGCCCGTATTTCGATGGAAAATTAATGAACCATATTATTCTTTCAAACACACGGTTAGTCAAGGCGGTAATCCTTTTAAAGCAACAGAATCGGGCAAGATCGAGTTTTACTCTAAAGAATTAGCTGCCGGTTTTGAAAACAAAGATTCCGAAAATAACGAAAAAACTAAGTCAGCCAAAGTTAAAATGCGTATGCCAAACGGGCGTTACGGCGGGGGAAATTTACCACCAATGGCGGAAATGAAAATGGGAGGTAAAGCGACTTATCACAGTAAGGATGTTGATAAATATCCATTGTTGATGTCATCCCCACACAGCCTCTTTCGTATCCATACATTGCTGGATAATCAACCCTTACTGGCCAAAGACTGTTACCGTCACGCAGTCTGGATAAGCATTCCAGAGGCTAAGGCCCGGGGAATAAAAGATAACGATTTAGTCAGAGTTTTTAACGACCAGGCCGAGATAATCATGCCGGCCTACGTGACCTCCAAAGTTGTCCCCGGTACCGTCAATATCTTTCACGGCGGCTGGTATACACCGGGTAAAACAAAAACAACATTGATGCCGGAAGGAATAGATACCAGAGGCGCGCCGAACCTGATGACACACTATGATGAGGAACCTTTGCCGGAGACTATTCTTGATCATGAACCGTGCAAGGCGCTGGTGCAAATTGAAAAATGGGAGAGTGCGTAATGACACAATATGCTTTTTTCTTCGACCAGAGCAGATGTACCGGATGCCGGGATTGCACGGTAGCCTGTAAAAACTGGCACCAGCTACCGCCGGGGCCGCTTAAATACCTGAGGGTATTTGAGTACGAGAAAGGCAGCTTTCCGATGGTGCGCATTCATTTCCAGTGGGTTCCCTGCTATCATTGCGAAAAACCAGCCTGTGTGGATGCATGTCCGGTCGAAGCCATCAGCAAGGAGCCAAAATACGGCGCAGTGCTGATTGACGCCGATAAATGCACCGGGTGTCGCAACTGTTATGAAGAATGCCCGTATGGCGCGCCTGTTTTTGAGGGAGATGAAATCGGTGAAGTCGCGCAGAAATGCGATATGTGCATCGACCGTCTGGAAGCTGGAGATTTACCAATTTGTGTCGGGGCATGCTCGGCGCGGGCGCTTGATTTTGGCACCCTGAGTGATATGCAGGCCAGATACGGCGACCTTCGCGACCTTGAGGACCTGCCGGACAACAAGACCACTAAACCGGCGGTGGTGTTTAAACCGCATGCCGTTAAAAAGCCGATCGTTCCTTACGATGCACAAAAGGCGCTGGAGTTGATGATGCGGCGCGACCCGCTGCCTCCGTTGTACGATAAAATCTCCGATGTCACGGAAATCCCGGAAGGAATGGTGGGCCGGGATAAGCTCGTCATCAAACCAAAAACAGCCGAAGAACTGATGCGCAACACCCGGTGCGATGAAGGTTAAATAAGGATTTTTAAAAATATGGGGCTGAAATAACTAACGACTGACAGGAGCACCAAATGAAAATAGATGTGTTTTGTCACATTGTCCCGCCAAAATACAAGTTAGCATTAGATAAAACTGTCGGGCCTGTTGCAATGGTAGAGGTTTTACCAACTTTGTACGACATGGAACAAAGATTCCGCGTTATGGATAAATTTGAAGATGTGGTTCACGTATTAACCGTCTCGTTACCGCCTTTGGAAAACGTTACTGATAAGAACAAGGCGATATCCCTCGCTAAAATGGCCAACGATGAGATGGCTGAACTTTTAGTAAAATATCCTGACAGATTTGTGGCAGCCATCGCCAGTTTACCGATGAACGATATTGATGCTGCCTTAAGAGAAACAGACCGGGCCATAAAAGACTTAAATTTTAGGGGAGTACAAATATTTACTCCAATGAAAGACAAACCTCTGGATTCCCCTGAATTTTTCCCGCTTTACGAAAAAATGGCTAAATATAATCTGCCGATTTTTATTCATCCGCACCGGGACGCCGATTACCCTGATTACCGTACAGAAAATGAATCTTTGTATAGTCTAAATACTTTATTCGGCTGGATATATGAAACATCGGCGGCGATGATCCGGCTGACATATAGCGGCGTGATGGAAAAATACCCGGGGCTACAAATTATCACTCATCATTCGGGAGCAATGATTCCTTTCCTGGAAAAGCGGGTTATTGATTTTGCTGATTTCGGAGACAAATTGCTAAAAACGGATATTAAACGTAATCTCCGTAAACCAGTTCGCGATTATCTCAAGATGTTTTACGTCGATACGGCGATTTATGGAAATACCCCGGGGCTGATGTGCAGTTACGCCCTTTATGGAGCGAAACATATGCTGTTTGCCACCGATTTTCCATACGATGTCGAGTGGGGTGTCAGGCATAACAAGGCTACGATAGAGTCAATACAGCACATGGATATCAGCGATGCTGAAAAGCAAATGATATTTGAGGACAACGCAAGAAATCTACTGCATCTGCCCGCGTAACAGATACTATTTAACCGGCACCATTCTTACTATTAAGCAATCGGACAAAAAAGAAGGTGGGGGAAAACCCCACCTTCTTTTCTATTTAGGAATCCTGTTACTTGCTGATCCAGATTTGTTTGATCATAGGCATTTGATCATAATACCCGGTATCAAGCTCATTGTAGTAATTTTTTACCCAGGATTGATAACAGTTGATGTTATAGGTCTGGGCAAATGCTAATTGTCCAACGTCATCCAGCATTGCTACCGCCAGCTGCTGTTCATCAGCAGTACGGGTTGTTGGATTAGTTTCCGCTGCAGCTGTGTTGTACATCGCCAGGAAAGGTTCAGTGTTCAGGTAGTTGGCACCCAAACGGGTTCCATCTACCAAATCCAACACTGTCAATGGATTTACAACAGTGTAATTTTCATAGAGCATATCCTGGTAGGTAACGTTATCGTGAGCCGCAGCCATGCTTGTGGTATCCAGAACGTTAATTGTGAGTGTAACGCCGATCTGAGTCCACATGTTCGCGACCGCATTGGCTAAATCCTGATGAGCGGCGTCCACGTCCAGTTGAATGGTAAAACCATTAGGATAACCGGCAGAAGCCAGCATCTGTTTTGCAACAGTCGGACTATAAGTATATAGTTTTTGATCGGCAGCCGGTAACTGAGCAAGCGGAGTGAAACCCGGAACCTGAGGACCCAGAGGCCAACTGACAATCGGGCCGCCGTTGTACAACAGGTTAGAGATAGTTTGCAGGTCTGTGCCAATCATCAAAGCCTGCCGTACTGTTTTTTGATTGACGATTTTGGAGTTCAGCCGATTCATCCTGAAGTCGTCAACCTTACCATATAGATATTTATCCTGTATCACAGTGGGAGATGTACTGGTTAACGTACTCGAGTTAGTCATGTTTTGGTAGGGATCCCAGTCAATTTTCCCAGTTTCAATGGCGGCTAATTCTGTAGACGGATCGGCAATTATCGGATAATAGAGTGTTTGGATGAAGGGTAATTTGTAGCTCTGTCCGCCGATTGTCACAGAACCCCAGTAATTCGGGTTTTTGGTATAAGTTGCCCCGACACCGGTGGCATAATCGGTCAGAATAAACGGTCCGGTTCCAACTGAATTGCGCCAATCTTCACCGGGTGCATTAGCGGTAGCCATTTCCTGCGGTTGGATCGCACCCATGTCCATGCCGCCACCGACGAGGAAGTCCCAGTTGGCGGTGTAATTATTCAGGGTGTAGACCACGGTATACCGGTCAGGAGCGGTGGCATCCTTAACGAACGAAACGTACGAGGCCGGCCCATTGGTGGCCATGGTACGTTTGATGCTATAAACTACGTCGGCGGAAGTCAATTCCCGGGCGGCCATACCAATTTTGGTATTGCCCGTAAACATGATGCCCTGACGTAATGTATAGGTGATCTGAAGCGGTGAAGTGCTGATTGTCCAGCTTTTTGCCAGTTGGCCGGTTAAATATTGCTCAGGGACATTCTCAAAGGTCTGGAAGCTGAAGGCATTAGTACCCCTCGGGCCGAATGTGTTGATATCGCCTTTGCAAAGCCATTCGGTAAAGGGATTATCCCAGACGGATGCCGACCAAATGGTTTGGGTCATATCGTCAAAGCCTGACGGCGCCTGACTACCCCATTCGGTATTGACAGTTAAGGAACCGCCATATTGCGGTGCGTTAGCTGCTGTAGTGGTTACAGTTGTTGTCGTGGTTTGCACGGTTGTGGTCGTGGAAGACGTCTTGGTGCAGGATGCTAAAACCAGAGAAGGCGCCATAACGGCTACGATGAGCAGGCTGAGTCCAACCCTGACCCAGAATTTTTTTGTTCTCACTTTTTTCTCCTTATTTTATTTTGCCGTTGCTTTCTGCTCTCTTTCCTTAAATAGTTTGTTGCCCAAAAAATAGCACATTATCAAGGAATTGTCAACCACGTCCTTGACAGCGATTGAGCAAGATGGTAAACTCTGCTCAATCATAGAAAATAATACTTTAGATTTGGAATATAACCTAAAATTTGATTTTTACCGGCAAATTGAGCGAAAATAAAGTTGTATAAAAATCAAGGAAAATTTATTTTCCAATTTGTTAAGAGAGTAATCTTTAAAAAAGCAAATTCCGAAGGTAAGCACGTATGCGTTCTTACATAATTAGAAGGTTATTATTAATCATCCCCACAATTTTCATCGTCAGTATTATTGTGTTCGTAACGATACGTTTAATTCCCGGCAACATCGTAGACATAATGGTATCCAATTTCCAAGACATCACAAAAATGGACAAGCAGGCTATCGAGCAAGCCCTGGGGTTTAACGTCCCGTTATACAAACAATATTTACACTGGATGGCACAAATAATTGTGCATGGCAATTTCGGGAAATCCCTGTGGTCCAATCTGCCGGTGATGAACGATGTCCGGGCAGCGTGGCCGGTCACACTGGAGCTTGGAACACTGGGAATTATACTGGCCCAGGTAATCGCGTTGCCAATAGGCATTTATTCAGCAATGAGGCAGGATACTATCGGTGATTATCTGGCCCGCAGCTTTGCTGTACTTTGCATTGCGGTACCGGGTTTCTGGATTGGGACAATGGTAATAATTTTCCCGGCAATCTGGTGGCATTACACACCATCCATCAGGCTCATCACGTTCGGCTCTGACCCCCTGGGCAATTTGAAGATGTTTATAATTCCGGCCTTGGTGCTGGGAATGGAAATGTCCGGAATGACAATGAGAATGATGCGCACCATGATGCTGGAAGTCCTCAGACAGGATTACATACGGACTGCCTGGTCAAAAGGATTAACGGAAAGGGTCGTTGTTTTAAGGCATGCCTTGAAAAATGCGCTCATCCCGGTAATTACGATTATAGGATGGCAAGTACCGCTTTTAGTCGGCGGTACGGTTATTATAGAAAACATTTTCCAGCTGCCCGGGATGGGTCAACTGATTGTGAATGCAACTCAGCACAGAGACTATCCTGAGGTTAGCACAATATTGATGATTTTCGGTTTGGTTATATTGGTACTAAATCTTTTTATTGATATGTTATATGGGTTCCTTGATCCCAGAATTCACTATAAATAAAGAATAACCCGGGAAAAATAAATAATGGCGGATATAACATCAAATAAAACGGCAGTAAAAAAGCACCGCAATTTTATTGCAGACTTAGTTTTCAGGATGATTACTGAAAAACCGCTGGGTACGGCCGGTTTGATAATTACCGTTGTTTTTTTGGCAACCGCTATTTTTGCGAATTATCTGGCTCCTTACGCCCCAAATCAATTGCATGGTTTGAGCGCCCTGAAGGGACCTTCGTTACAATTTTGGCTGGGGACAGACAATTTGGGACGAGACCTGCTCAGCCGGATTATATTTGGGGCGCGTGTTTCTGTAATTGTCGGTTTGGGAGCCTCAATTGTGGCCTCGGTTGTTGAGATAACTGTCGGGGTTTTAGCCGGTTATATCGGCGGCACTTTTGATTTAGTTGTCCAGAGGTTTGTCGATGCAGTGATGTGTTTCCCCGGTTTAATATTGATGATGGTCATAATCTCACTTGTGGGCGCCGGTATAATGCAAACAATCCTCGTGTTGGGAATAACATGGGGGATTACGGGTTCGCGGTTAATAAGAAGCGCAACCATGAGTATTAAAGAAAACATGTATGTTCAGGCCGCAATTTCTGTTGGTTCTTCCACCCCCGATATAATTTTTAATCATATCATTCCAAATATCATGGCGCCGATAATTGTACAATTTACAACAAGAATCCCGGCGATCATTCTAACTGAAGCAAGTTTGAGTTTCCTTGGTTTTGGGATTCCTCCACCGGCTGTAAGCTGGGGAGCCATGCTCAGCGGCAGTGCCCGTACCTACATGCGTAAAGACCCTTGGATGGCCTTTTGGCCCGGATTGGCTTTAAGTCTTGTGGTCTATGGGGTAAGCATGTTTGGAGATGCGCTGAGAGACCTGCTTGACCCGCGGCTGCGCGGCGGTATCGGTCGTTATGGGACGAACATCAAAAGAAAGCCAAAAGAGCTTTCTAAACAGCGTTAACTCGGGAATTTTTCAACCTTCTTGGGCGATTGCTTCAAATTGGTGCAGCTGCAGATAAAATGAGCACAAAAAAGCTGTTGCGCGTTGCCACCGGATCGATATTAGTGTCCGATCCTTGAAGATTAGGTAATTTAATCAAGGGGCTTGAACCGGAAAGATTATCGCTTTGACTTGCTAAATTTTTGCTGTTATCCTTTTAACTGAAATGATGTCATGGACATCATTTTTCTCTTTCGGTGAAGATGGTCTAGTAACGGCTCTAGGCCATCTTCGTTTTTAAGAAGTCTTTATAAAATCATTTTTTTTGGCAGCTATTCCCGTACAAGATAACGTCTGACGTTTTTATAAAACCAACACACTATTTTAATGAGATATTTTGCTGAATCTGGGGTGCCGGGGCATTATGTGCCTTGATAAAGAAAGAGGTTTTGTGACCCTGGTAAACGTTTCATTACGCTGCTGAATCACAAAATATTGGAATCTGGCGAGGTACACATTTTAGTCTTGTCTTCTTCCAACCAAAGCATAAGGTAAGGCATCAACTCCCCCGTCTCCTCATCATATTGTTGCCCATGTGGCAAATCCCCTGCACGTTATTGGAGCAATCTCGTATTTTATTGAAAAGTAACGTGCATTTTTAATAAAGATATGGGAAATATGTTGTCAATTAGGAACCTCTCGACAGACTTACCGACAAACTCACTTATTAAAAGCCTCTTTGGAGGTTCACGTCGGTATTTTTCGTTATTCATATCTTTTTGTACCTTTTATTTTTTATCCCATGGCTCATTTCGGTATCATCACTTTCCCAAAAGTGATAGGTTGGCTGAAATTGTAGAGGAATTGATGAAACCAAAAAACGCAGAATAAAATGACTATCATTTCACCATACCCGAACCGATAACCTGTAAAGGGTTTAGTGCGATTGATATTAAAAAGTTTAGCGTTGCCCCCGTCGCGCCCGTTTCATGCCTGACAATAGCAGTATTAAAATCGTTTTATCTTACGACATAATTCGACCATACTGCATTCAAATTTCGTTGAGCATGCCGGACATCGCCGCGCATCGATGGCAACAACCTTGAACTTACCACATGGAATGCAATAAACTTTCTTAAAATTATACTCGATTATCTTGCTCAGATGGTTTCTCCGATTCCAATTTCTTCTTGATAATTTCTTCATATCTTTGCCACGCTTCAACCATTTTCTTTACACGAACAGCAGGAGAATCTTCAGGATGAACCAGATCGGCATTAGAACGAAAAACACCGGGAGTATCATCCCAACGCGTTTCCTCAACAGACGCTTTTACTTCATCGGCAATCACATCGGGTTTAACCGGA
>Ga0182021_10010998_pt1 | contig 10734 bp, 10 predicted proteins | sample 612E3MmetaG_FD_120493 | JGI IMG/M metagenome (GOLD analysis project Ga0182021, IMG submission 120493) | Permafrost microbial communities from Stordalen Mire, Sweden - 612E3M metaG (Illumina Assembly) | ecosystem: Environmental > Terrestrial > Soil > Wetlands > Permafrost | place: Sweden...
ATCGAACGTGTTGGCCGGACCCCGCAACAAAATCCAGGTGCCCACCGAGAAGGGCCGTGTTGCATTCAGCTCCCCCCTTGAACGGGACATGCTTGAATTTAAGCCCCTTGCACTGGCCCAGGAGTTCTACGGCCAGAGACTGCTGGCTGTACATGCCCGGCGAACCGTAGGAAAGTCCCGGATGAGTTTTGGCATAGGCGACGAAATCATCAATCGTCTTGATCGGGGATTCGCTGAGAACGCAAAGGCCCCCGAGAAAGCGGCTGTATTGCATGATAAGGGTAAAATCCTTCAGGGGATTGTAGGACAATTTCAACAGGTGGGGAATAAGATTCAGAGCCCCGGTGGAGATCACTCCCAGCGTGTATCCGTCAGGTTTCTTGCTGGCTACCAGGCCGGCGCACACCGTGGACGTGCCGCCCGGCTTATTCTCCACGACCACGGGAACGCCCAGCAGTTTTTCGACTCCTTCCGCCAGACTGCGGGTGGTCAAATCCGTGGTCGCGCCGGCGGCATAACTGCAGTAAATTGTGATGGGCCTATCCGGATAGGCCTGGCCGGACGCGGATAAAGGAAGCGAAAACAATAAAACACCGATTAGGGCAAGGATGGAAAAGTATTTAAGGGTCTCCATAAGACGAACTCCTTTTCTCGGATTTCCGAAAATTTTAAAACATTTTCATCTTGACGGAATGGGGGCAGGCAAAGAATCTCGCGCCAGAATCCGCCCACTCGCCGACAGCGGCCTGCTGAGTCCGATGGCTTGGCCATTGGGCCTGCGACTCAGGCCGAAATCATACTTATCTCTTTCCCGGTTATTTGTCAAGTTTTGGTGGATGTTCGCACAATGGGTGAGTAGGAAAATTTTCCCTCCGGTTTATAGGGGCGTTTTCAAAGTAACGGGTTAGGTTGATGGACCGGGCTCGCTTTTCATTTCCGAACAGCCGCGGATTTTTTGGGGCCTGATCGCCAGCATGTACATCGGAAATGTGATTCTCATCATTCTAAACCTTCCGCTAGTCGGCCTCTATGGGATGAGCCATCTGCCGGCTGAGATTTTTGCCCGGGCGGCGGGGATGAAAGATCGCCATGTCCCCTACAACGGCGGGGGGCCCAGTTTGACGGCGGTCGTGGGGAAGCACGTCGATTTTAGCGTGAACTATCCGGCCAACACGATTCCTCTCCTGCGGGGGAACAAGATAAAGGCTCTCGCCGTCATTGGTGCGAAGAGGCTGAAATTCGCTCCCCATATCCCTACGGCGAAGGAATTGGGGATCGATGCGGAATATTACGGATGGGTGGGGATTCTGGCTCCGGTGAAGACTCCGAAGCTTATTGTAGATAAGCTTAGAGAGGTGACCAAGAAGGTCGTAGAAAGCAAAGCCTTTATCGGCACGATCGAACAGGCGGGCGATGAGGTTTATTTCCTGAACGGGGAGGATCTGGCGAAATACATGGATACCGAATCCAGGCAAATCGCCAAACTCTACGCCGAGATGGTGAAAGAAACTCCCAAGTAGAAGCGGGGAAAGGGGCTCGCTATCTTCCTCGGCGGCCGCCCATTCCTTCACACGCTCTCAATAAAATCTGTTAAGGTTCTATTGAAAACCTCGCGTTGTTCTACATTCGAGAAATGCCGGGCAGCGGGTAGGATGACGAGTTCTGAGTTCTGAATCCCCTCATTCAGCATCTTGGAATCCGCCACCGGCGTTGCCGGGTCTTCTTCGCCTACCATGATCAGCGTAGGGATTTTGATCTCCGCGAGCTGATGAAGATAATTCAAGCTCTGGAGTGCCCGGCTGCATTGGATATAACCCTCAACCGGCGTGGCCAAGAACTCCTTCCGCATCAGTTCAAGTTCGGGAGGATTCCGGCGGATAAAAATTGGGGTAAACCACCGCTCCATTCGGGTATCAACCAAGGCCTCCATCCCCTTGTTACGGGCCGTATCGATTCTCTCTTGGATGTGTAAGGCCCCTTCTTTGGAGACGATGGCCGAAGTATCACAGAGAACCAGACTCTGAAGGCGACCCGGGTAATTCAGGGCCAGGCACAGACCAATCATCCCCCCCATGGACAATCCCACAAAATGAACCCGGGATATTTTTAGAGCATCCAGGAGGCCTCTAACGTCTTCCGCCATCAATCCAAGGGTATAAGGCCCCTCAGGTACTTCGCTTCGTCCGTGGCCCCGAATGTCATTACGCAATACTGCATACCGAGCCTCCAGGCACTCCATCTGGGGTTGCCACATCACCAGACTGGAACCCAGGGAATGGCTGAGCAGGAGAACAGGCAGGTCCTTCTTGCCCGATAATTCATAATTCACCTTCATCCCATTGACATTGATCAACATTCAACCCTCTCCCAAGGAGTATACGGTCATCTTCTGGAGACTCTTTTTTATAAATTTCCCGTAATCAGACTTTTCTTACCAGCAGGCTTTATGGCTATTTCTTGAAAGACATATCGAAGACGTAAAGACGCTCATCGGCGCGCGCCTTCCAGTTCACCCGTTCATTGACCCCGTAGATATCAATCTGCTGGTAGTTGAGACACGTCGGGACCTCCTCCTTGATCAACTGGCAGGCCTGGAAATAAATTTTCTCGCGTTCCTTATCATTCACGGTGACTCGGGATCGGCTGATCAAGGTATCCAGCTGAGGGTTAGAATAATTGGAATACGGCTCCCCGGTGCGCAGGGTGGGATAGAGGGTCCCGCCGGCGTCGAAATAGGGCTGGGCCCATGACGCCAAATATGCCGGGTAGAGGGAATGGCCCGTCAATTTAGAAATGTAAGTCCCAAACTCATAAGCTCTGACCGAAGCGTTAATCCCCACCTTCCGCAGGTCGCCCACCATGGCCTCGGAAACTTCCTTATCATTTAAGAAACGTCCATTGGGGGAGTGAAAGATAAAATCGAACCCTTGCGGATATCCGGCTTCCACCAGAAGGTTTTTGGCTTGCTCGGGGTTATACGAATAGGGTTTTATGGATGGGTCGTAGCCGAATTGTTCTTTGGTGAAATTCTGCGCCAATAAGACTTCGTTGCCGCTGAGAATTTTTTTGAGGATACTTTCCATATTCACCGCTTGAGCAATGGCCTGGCGAACCCGTTTGTCAGCTACGGGCCCTCCCTTCGTGGTATCAAAAGCCATGTATATGGTTCGCACGCTGGGAACCTTGGATACGGACGAGCGGCCCTTCCAATCCATCAGGGCCATGAGGTGGGGAGGGATATTCACAATGATGTCCAATTCCTGAGTCTGGAGACCCGCTACCCGCGTGGTGGATTCGGGGATGGGGCGGAAGATGACTTTTTTAATCTTGGGAGCGCCTCGCCAATATTGCTCGTTGGCTTCCAGAAGAAGATAATCATCTTTTACCCAGCGGACAAACTTGTAGGGCCCCGTCCCTACCGGGTTCAGGGCGAAGTGAGCGGCCCCCTTCTCCTGAAAATAGTTGGGCGGGAGCATGCCTCCCAGGACGCAAAGGGTTTTTTTAAACAGCGCGAAGGGATCTTTGGTAATGACTCGCACCCGGTAATCATCCAGTATTTCCACTCGATCAATTACTTGGAGATTCGTCTGCTTTAGCTTGTTTCGTGGGTCGGCCAGGCGCTCTAAAGTAAACTTTACGCTGGCGGCGTTGAATTCTTCCCCGTTATGAAACTTTACCCCCTTGCGCAGGTGAAACTCCCAAGTGGTATCATTCACCAGCTGATAGGATGTCGCCAGAAGGGGCTCGGTGTTGAAATCTTGCGACCCTTGGAGCAGGGTTTCATTGATATTCAAACAGATATTATGGGTGGGGGTATCGTTATGGTTTTGTGGGTCCAGGGTCGTAGCATCAACCCCTTGGGCGATGACCAGCGTGTCCTTGGGCCCGCCAAAAGCGAGGCCGCAGGATAAAAGAATCAAAAGAACCGCCGACCCGATTTTTATCATAGCTCCCCCTCCTTTTCCCATTTCCAGAATTTGAAGGTTAGCAATACCGGAGCAATCCCAGCAGCCGAAGATCGACGGAAAGCCGGCTCCCTCCGCGGCGCTTCCCCCTTCCTTTCACATCGGTCTCAGTTCTCCGGCGGCCGCCCGATCGGCGAGCACCAGGGCCTGATCCTGGCAAACCCTTCCGCCGGGAATCGAGAGATCGCCGTTGCGCAGGCGCGCCAGCATTCCAGCCTTCTCACTCCCGGTCACCAGCCACAGGATGCGCCGGGAGCGATTGATCATCGGGTAGGTCAACGTCATCCGGCGCCTGCCTCGGTAGACCCCGGTTAGCGCAACGTCTACGTTCGTAACTTCAAGGACCGGATCTCCGGGGACCAGGGAGGCGGTGTGGCCGTCGGGCCCGAGGCCCAGGTGGGCAAGGTCCAGCACCGGCGGCGAACCGGCGATCTCCTGAAGAATTAGCCCGTACCGCGCGGCCGCGTCCTCCAGGTCAGGTAATTCCACCGGCATGCCATAGATTTGTTCGGGGCGCAGCGGGGCGCGCGCAAGCAGGCTTTCGCGCAAGTGGGTGAGGTTCCGGTCTGGGTGTCCCACCGGGGCCACACGTTCGTCCACCTGCACCACATGAACGCTCGCCCAGGGAACCTTTTCGCCCGCCAGGACGCGCAGCATGACCCATGGTGTCTGGCCGCCGCTGACGGCCAGGATGAAGCGGCCGCACTTGGCGATGGCCTCCCGGGCCTCCCCGGCGATGATCGCGGCACCCCTTCGGGCAACCGAATCGGCATCTCCAAGCACTTCAACCTTCATGGCCGCTTCTCCAAACCTGGTTCCCGGATGAAAACGAATACAAACGAAATAAGTAGCGGGACATTGCGAGGAGTCCCGCGAAGCGCGGGACGATCCCGCCAAAGGCGGGACAATCTCAAACCAAAAAGAGATTGCCGGGCCCTTCGGGCTCGCAATGACGCTAACTATATTTACGTCGTTTGCCTTAGCTTGCCACAACTGGGTCCTGCCAGGCAAACGGCGCGCGATGCGGGAAGGTTCAAGGTCCTTCCTTATTTCGCGGGTTTTTCTACGTGCCCTCCGAAACCGAAGCGCATGGCGGAGAGCACCTTTCGCGCAAAGTCATCCTCCCCCCGGGAACTGAACCGCTGGTAGAGGGCGGTGCTCAGAACCGGGGCCGGCGAACCCTCTTCAATGGCCGCGGCGATGGTCCACCGCCCCTCCCCGGAATCCGACACGCTCCCTTTAAAGTTGGACAGGTCGGGGCTGGCCATAAACTCCATGGCGCAGAGGTCGAGAAGCCACGAAGCGACCACGCTGCCCCGCCGCCACAGCTCGGTGATATCGGCCAGGGGAAAATCATACTGATAATGCTCGGGATGGCGCAGCGGCGTTGTTTCCGCGTCAATGGCATGATCCTTCTTCCCCACGTTGGCATGGCGCAGAATGTTGAGTCCTTCGGCATAGGCGGCCATGAGGCCATATTCGATCCCATTGTGCACCATCTTGACGAAATGCCCCCCGCCGGCCGGTCCGCAGTGAAGATATCCCTCCTCCGCTGTTCCGCCCATTTTCTCCCGGCCCGGCGTCCGGGGAATCGAGCCCCGGCCGGGGGCGAGGGCTTTAAAAATCGGGTCCAGATGTTTGACCGCCTCTTTCGGCCCGCCGATCATGAGGCAGTACCCGCGCTCGAGTCCCCAGATCCCTCCGCTCGTTCCGCAGTCGACATAATGGATCCCCTTGGGCGAAAGCTGCTTGGCATGCCTGATATCATCGATGTAGTAAGAATTTCCGCCGTCGACGATGATGTCACCCTTTTGCAGGAGGTTCGCCACCTCGTCCAAGGTCTTATCGACCGCGGCAGCGGGGACCATCAACCAGACCACGCGCGGCGTCTTGAGTTTGCCCACCAGCTCCCCGACCGAGGAGGCGGCAAAGGCCCCGGTCTCCTTCGCAAAGGTTTCCCTCGTCTTTGCCGTTGCGGAGTAAACAATGACCTCATGGCCCGCGCGCATCAATCGACGAACCATGTTCCCTCCCATCCGTCCCAGACCGATCATTCCCAGTTGCATAGGCTTTCTCCTTCCTCCCTAGGTAGTATCACCTTTTGTCTTTCATCTGGTGCAATCCGTTTCTCTCTTTGTTTATCGCTATTTTAGGGAACAGGCTCTACCTGTGGCTCGATGGATTCTTTGAGCTTTCCCAATTCCATTCGAACCTCCGCCCAATTCGAAACAAGATCAGATCTACTGCCCAATTTACTGCCATCGGAATCCACAGAGTCCAGAAAACCCTGTCAAACACCTCCTCCAGGAATAGAGCGTTGTCTGGCTTGCCAAGCCCATTAGACCGAACCTTTCCACGAAGACCGATCCAAAAACCACGACCCCATTTTGACACCAATAAAAAAGGGCTGCAAGTATCAACCTGCAACCCTTTATAAATACTGGTAGGCGGTAATGGACTTGAACCATCGACCTCCGGTATGTAGGCGCATCAATATCAAGATGGTGAGGGGTTGAATTTATTTATCTCTTACTGCCTCATGTCCAGCGCGTGTACGCTGAATCCCTCCCCAGTATCTTTAAATACAGATTGTGCTGGATACCATTATGAAACCGGCAGCACCGGAAAGCCGTTGAACCCTGCGAAAAGCGCCTGCCACCTTTTGTGATTCCATTTAGTTTATGCCCATGTTTTCGGCTAATGGCCCCTTCGGCTTTCCACTTCCCTTGAAATCGATGAAATGTCTACAGCCCGACCGCATAGCTTGATTCACAATCATCACTGTTCCAATGTTTGTTTCAAACTGAGGCTGGTTCATTGGCCAGTACTTCTCTGTTACGCCGCTGCCTGACCAGTCGTGCAATCCAGCAGAAGCGGAATTATAGGTTATGGTAACCGGTATCTCCAAAAATCCAGAAATCATAATGCCTTTCCATATTCCCATCGTTCACTCTCCTCGCCTATTTAAATATTATTATAACTGATTGGCGAGGGGAACTCAAGGGCAATCCGTCACCGACCAAAATCAGCGTCAATGGATGCTAACTTTGGAACCCGCCGTATAGACCCGCCCACAAAAATAGCCAGGCTCCCGGAGCCTGGCTATTCCTGAATTCCTGTTGACGCTGCCAGCCTCAATCTCGGCTTGCAACCTCATCTATATATTCACTGTGACTATGCGATGAACGCTGATGATTACGGCCAGAACCTAACAATCCTCCCGCTGAATGAGTTGAGTTCCGAAAATCAGGGGTGCTCCCCGCCGCAAGACGGGGACGCCTTAACGTATCGCTACTTTTTTGGCTTTTTTGGTTGCCGGTTTTTTAGCTTTTTTTGCTGCCGGGGATTTCGCGGGAGCAGCGGCCATTTTTTTGAGGATATCATCCCATTTATCAACCATTGCCTTAAGGTCATCCAACTTAGGCTTAGCCCCGGCGGGGTCAGCAGCAATCATCTCTTTCGCCTTCGCCAGACCCTCCGTGAAAGCTTGGGAATCAGCGGCCCAGTCTCCTTTTTTATTTTTCATTTGTTTGGCCAGTGTTTTAGTCTTGGCTTCCAATTTTTTCCAGCCCGCCTCAATCGAAGCCAGGACTGCGCTGGCCTCATCGCTGGCCGCCTTCTTTCCTGCCTCTACTGCGCCCCCGGCCTTTTCAAAGGCCGCTTTTGCCTCGATGTAGCTCTGCTTCGCTTCCTTATACTTTTTCTCGTTCATTTGGGATTCCGCCGTTTCCCATACCTTTTTGGCGGCATCCAGATCAGCAACGGCATATTTGTCTGCGCCACCCGAAACGGCAGCATCCATCGCCCCTTTGGCCGCCTGTTTTTCCGCCTCGGGCGGTTGAGCACAGCCGACCAATACCAAAAGCAGAGCCAAAGCCACGAAGATCAAACCAAACCGCTTTCCACTTTTCATCGAATTCCTCCGTTAAATCTGATGTCAATGTTATTTCAGGGGGTAACCAATATTCAAGATAACTTGCCGGTATTGGCGCTCGGAAAAATGCTCAACTGATTGCAGATATGCACGCCTATAGGCACCAAATTTCCTTCTTCCAGACCCTGCAAAAACAAGGTCATAACTGACTAGAAAAAATGATCAGAAGAAAAAGACCGGCCGCCAAAAAGAGCGCGCTTCACCATTAGGAATTCGCTATTCGGGAGTTGCTCGATAAATGAAAACCGGCGAGGTGCCCCGTGAATCATTGAGATATTCCCGGCTCGCTGACCAGAGCATTTTTGCAATTTATTTTTCATAAGTCAAGAAGGATGCGAAGGCGGTCATCCACTGCCCCCAGAGTATTTCGAGCCACTCGTCCCATTCTTTGGACAAGCCGCTCTTTGGATACTGACCGGAGGTCTTCACATTTGACAAAACTGCGTTTGGTCAACCCCCCTTCAGGAGGTTTGATTTCCACATGAAAAGGTATGCCTTTTTCCTTGGTTGTGATGGGGATAACAACTACAAGCCCCGCTGGCCCTTGGTTAAACAAGTCTACGGAAACCACGAGACCAGGTCTTTTGCCCGCCTGCTCATGCCCACGGGTTGGATTTAAGTCGATAAGCCAAATATCTCCACGAAGAGGATTCTCCATCCTTAATCATCCTCTTGACCGTCAGTCAGGGTGGAATCCCATTCTTTCCTTTCTGCACGTTCCTCTTTCCATTTCTTGGGATCACCCCGCAAAGCTGCGTAGGCAGCGTTGGCCTCGTGAAGGAAATTCTGGCGACGATATTCTTCGATGGCCGTCTCGAGAATGGCCTGCATCGGTTTTCCCTTTTTAGAGGCAATCTTCCGGAGAATATTATGAGATTTTTGATCAATTCTCACTGTCCCGGTAGGCATTTCTTCTCCCCCCGTTCAGACAATAAAATAGTATACATAATAATCTACCGATTTGTCAATAAAAAGATGAATGAACGTGGGCACCTGCAATTCCAGTCTGCCTGAATAACCCCAAACGATGGGCCAGCCTCCCCCAAAGGCTCTAACCGGAACTCTCGAAATGAGGGAGGTACTCTTGACAGCGAAGCCGCAGGGTTACCTTACAATCTGGGCAACAATACCGCCGGAGATGTTTCAAGCTCTGTAGGCACCCACAAAAAGGGCTGCAGCAAGTGTGCCATAACCCTTTGTGATAACCGGTAGGCGGTAGAAGAATTGAACCTCCGACCTCCGGTATGTGAGCGCATCAATATCACCTTGAAAAGATCCCGTTATTATTTAGTTTTTAAAGCCTTATGTCCACCGTATGGACGCTGAAACCCTCGCCGGCGTCGCCAAATGCAGGTCGTGTTTGACACCATTATGACACCGACAGCCCCTCAAAGAAAGCGGCTGAATCCACTACATAACTGAACTTGAGGTGCAGCCCATCTCATCTTGCGATTGCCTCTTCGACGGCCACCCCATATTCCCACTTCGGCAGGGCTCCATTTGCTTATTCCCAATACATTTCGGCCAGTAAAGCGAAAGTCATCGCTTGGCTTTGACGAAACAAGAAGGTCGTTATCCCAACGAGGTTTCCATTTTTGTCAAATAGCCCCCCGCCCGACGATCCTGGAGAAATGGGTGCAGTCGTCTGGATGATATGCATCCCCTTAAATTCTCTTAAGCCGGAAATGAGCCCTTCTCCCAGTGTTTGCTCTAACCCCCTTGGGGCACCTATGGAATAAACCTTCTCTCCGACCTCTAGGCTAGCCCATGGCCGAACCCCATTGATTGGGTTCAGCACGGTTTGATTCAACGCCAGAACACACCTATCGGTATTCGGGTCTGCCTTCTCCATGCGAACCTCAGTGGTAAAACCCTTTTGGACTATGATAATAAAAGGCCTGTCCTCAAAAATATGGCAATTAGTTATGAGTCTCGATTTTGAGATTGCCACCGCCGATCCCTGGCCTAAGTTATTCCCCTCTAGAAGGTCCTTTTTAGATGCTCCTGCAAGCACGACATAAACCGACGGTGCGGCCCGTTTGAAGATCGCAACAGGGTCCAATGCTTTTTCGGAAGAAACATTGGGGCGCTTTTCGGGAATACCACCTTTCCAAGCCGGCCAATCAAACCTAGGTTTGGAAACCCCCACTTTACGAAATGTGTCTTTTTTTTCGGGAAGATCAGGATTTGTCGGCGTTGCGGTAACCTTTGGCGGGGAAACTGAATCCATTATATGCTCTTTGAGCAGTGACAGCTCTTTACGCAGACACTCGTTATATGCCGCTGGCCCATTCATAACCTTGTCTTCCAGGCATGCCATTTCAATTGACTGCCGTTCTTCTGTCGTAAGATGAGATAAATCCGGCGTTTGCGCAAACGCCTGCATCGGTGATAGCCAGCATAGAAGAATAAGTACCAGCTTCCCAAGGATTAAGTTCAAGATGATTTTTCGGTAATTAGGTTTCATTTTTTGATTGGGTGTGAGCTCATTGCACTAACCATAGAGCGACATGGGGACGCCCTTATACCCCTTGGAGTCCCTTTGTGTAAAAGGTGCCCAGCATTAGCAGGCGCCTTTGAAATTGCAACAAGTGCTTTTTCTATGGCCTCCATATGGCGCTTAAGCATCTATTTTCCTTTTGAACTCTTAGCTGGATTACGTGCTTGTCAAATACAATATCCCTGTTCCTCGGGCCGTCCAAGAGGTATCTACATTTACAATGGAATCTGGCAATTGTGTTATGTATCTTCACCCTGGGTGACAAATTCCTCAACGCATACCCTAACTTTCAGGCCATTCCCATCCGGGACCGGCATAGCCAGTCCCCATGACCA
>Ga0182021_10011000_pt1 | contig 10733 bp, 11 predicted proteins | sample 612E3MmetaG_FD_120493 | JGI IMG/M metagenome (GOLD analysis project Ga0182021, IMG submission 120493) | Permafrost microbial communities from Stordalen Mire, Sweden - 612E3M metaG (Illumina Assembly) | ecosystem: Environmental > Terrestrial > Soil > Wetlands > Permafrost | place: Sweden...
AGTACAGGGCGACGAGCCCGGCCTGCAGTTCACGGGAATCCGAGTTGCCACTGTACTGGTGGGCCCGGTGCAGCCGCCACCATTCCACCTCTAGCCGGGCTGCGTGTGCCGCGTCAATGTTGAGGTTGCCCGTCCTGGCAACCAAAGCGTAGAAGCGGCGCATCGATGCACGAGCCGCGTCAGGATCGTTGTCGGGGATCGGTGCCCACAGTTGGTTAGCGCGAAGCACATACCCAGCGCCAAGCACCGTGCGCACAGGCCCCATGCCGAACCCGTTCCACACCATGGCTACCGCCGCGACCAGGAACTGGGCCCACTCATGCCGGTAGTAAGCCGCCCATGCGTCCGTCTCACGGTTTCCGACAACGACTGGGTCAAAAGAACGAGAAGCAATTCTGCTCATCTGTTCCTCCCGCCACTCAACTCTCAGACTAGGTACTCACATCCATCTACACACCCATGTCCCCACAGATCAAGACCCGGCTGTTCAGCACGGTGAGGGTGGCACCCTAGTGACGTTCGAAGCAGGCGCACCAGACAGGACCTGATGACCGCCGTGGACGATCCCGTGCCCTCAGCGCCACCCCTTCGCTCGAGTGCGGCTTCTGCCATGAGGTGGCGCAGAAGGGCCACCAGGCCGCTCAGCTTACGCCTGCGGTCTATCTCATGGGGGCCGGATGCCAACGGTCTGCTTCGCAGTCAAGTACCGCTAGTGCCCGTCGGGCTGGCCCGGTGAGAAAGGCCACTCCTCAAACCGGGAGCATCGACCGTCCGCAGCAAACCGGACAACCCACAGGTCACGCCAAGGCCTGTCTCGCGAAGCGCCGTACTCGACCGCGACGCGGACAACCGCGGTGGTTTCGTCCACTGCCACGACATCGCTCGACATCGTGAACACCTCGTCGGCGCTCACCCGTTCGGCCTCCCAGAAATGCCCGATGGCCTCCAGGCCCTGAAGGGGCTGCGTCCAAGGTGAGGCAAGGTAGGAAGCGTCCGGCACGAAGAGCTCAGCCAGTAGTTCAGTCCCGGGCGTGCGCCAGAGGCGCTCGTAGAGGGCAACCCACTGCTTAACGGTTGTGCGATCCATGGGTCCAGTGTCGTGCTCCGCACCACTGCCACAACAGCCGCACTCCTTGTTAACTGCTGGGCATCGGCTAACTGACCGCAGCTGCCGTCATCGACTGAGCCCCATTAGTGCAGACACGCCTTTGATGCCGCGGTCGCCGTTGACCACCGACGAGGCACGCGCGATGTTGTCGATCAAGGAACGGCGCGCCACTGACAAATGTGCTTGCTAGGGTTGCACTTTGCTAACTAGAGCAAGCATAATGGAGTTATGCCGAAGTTCACCCCGATCTCCGTTCACGACCTTGGCGAGTACCTGCAAGAGCAGCGTCAGTCGGCGCAGCTCTCACTGCGGCACCTGTCCAGCGTCGCGGGGAAACGCTACATCTCCCCGATCGAGGGCGGCCTGAAGAAACCGAGCGCCGAGATCCTGCAGGCTCTTGCCAAGGCCCTGAGCATCTCGGCCGAGTCGTTCTACGTCCACGCCGGCATCCTCGATAAGCGCACCGACGACGGTGACGCCCGCCCCGTTGGCGTCACCGACGCCGTCCTGGCTGACCCAAAGCTGAACGACCAGCAGCGCGCCGTCCTGTTGGACGTCTACGAGTCCTTCTTGGGCAAACCGGCAGCCGGCAAGGCGTCGGCGTCAGCGTCGAAGTCGACCGTGACCACACGGCCAGCCAGGACAGGTCGCGCACCGAGGTCAGCACAAAAGCCGGAAATCCCGACCCACCCGGAAACCACCCAAAAGGAGAAGCCGTCATGACACTCGTCAACGAAATCCGCAAGTCCGTCACTGACACCACCCCCGTCTACGCCGCTGTCGGCGTCACCGACCTGGCCATCGAGAGGTTACGCGAAGCCCGCGCTCGCGCTGCTGCCGCTCGTCCGGATCTCAGCGTCACCGCGATGCAGGACCGGGCCGTCAAGCGCATCGAGAAGGTCAGCGGGCAGGCCCTGCACATTCCTGCGCAGGTCCGCGACCAGACCGTCGAGGCGGCCGACAAGGCTCAGCACACCTATACCGAGCTGGCTGTGCGTGGTGAGAAGCTGGTCAACCGCCTTCGCAGCCAGAAGGCCACCCAGGACCTGCTGGCCCAGGCAGACAACACCGTCTCCCTCGGCAGGGGCGCCGTCACGACCGTCCGCAAGGCAGCCGTGGACACCCGGCGCGCAGCCAGGGCCACGCTGACCACCAGTCGCAAGGAGGCCGAGGTCGTCCTCGAAGCCGTTGCCTCTTCGGTCAGGGACGAGGCTGAGACCACCACCGAGGTCGTGCGCGAGGCCGCTAAGGCCACTCGCACCTCGGCCAGGCGCACGGCCACGACCGTCAGAAAGAGTACCGTTGCCGCTGAGCGCTCCGCCGTAGCCACGGCCGCCAGTGCCGCCAAGACCGCGGCTGCAGCTGCTGAGGCCGCTAGGATCGCCACCCCCAAGGTCGGCGACTGAGGCTAGCAGAGGTTGCCGTTTAGGCGGCTGAGCAACAAACAGCGTGGCCGGCGTCGTTCATTCGATGTCGACCACGCTGTTGATGTCGGGCGACGCACCGTTCCCGGGGCCAGGAGCAGCGACGCCCGCCGGATGTACCGGGGACGAGGCCACTGAGCGAGTTCTCCGCGCCCATGCCGCTCCCATCAGCTGCGCTGCAGGCGTTGATGCGGGCCTGGACGAGCTTTACACCCGTGCAGGGGTCAGCCCGGCACGCCGTGGTTCCTCAAGGCCGCGTGGGGCTCGCCCCGACCGCCAGCTTGAGAGCGCCCTCTGTCCTGGCGGACCGACCTGCTGTCCGCGCTGGACTCCGTCACCACCGCCAGCTTCCGCACCTGCGACCCGGACATCGCAGCAGGCCTCACCTGCTTCATCGACTATCAACAACCCAACGGACTGTGCGCAGCGGGCATAACCGGTCCAGAGGCCACGACAGCGACCTCTGGGTCGCACTCGCTATCTGTCGACTTCCCGACCGCGCCCAGTTGGACCCGGGAGCTCACCCATCGCAGCCGCGCCCTCTGGCGACCACGGCAGCGTGTTCGTGATCTGCGCCGCGACAAACGTGCATGACCACAAAGACCACCACTTGCGGCCGTTGCCACGCGAATCGATCCGTAAGCCCCGCGGTCAGCGGGACACCTCCGCGCGCGTGCCGTGACGATCTTGCTCGTCCCGCATACGAAACCAGAACCATCTGAGCCAAGCCCTGGTGTTTGACGGCGGATCAGCTACCGGATTGGGTGAACCTGAGGATACGTTGGCCAAACCCCATACAAAGGAAGGGCCTATGCGCTCGCATCAGCCGCCGGAGCCCATTCCGCTGTGCGACCCGGCACCTGGCTTCAACTGGGAACTGCGGTGACGGGGCGTCGACCAGTCGGTTCAACCCACGAGCGGATAGTCCAGCAGGCCGCCAAGGTTCTCAAGGACAACGACCTCGGGACGATGGTGATGGCTGCGCCCCGGCTGTACCCCCACCAGTGGTCGTGGGACGCCGCCTTCATCGCCATTGGCCTGGCCCGCATCTCTGTGCCACGGGCCATCACCGAGATGCGTAACCTCCTGCACGCCCAGTGGGACACGGGAATGATCCCGCACATCGTCTTCACCGATGTCCCTGGATACTTCCCTGGTCCGGACGTCTGGGGAACCGACGACGCAGACGCTAAGCCAACCGGCGTCCAGACCAGCGGCATCTGTCAGCCGCCCATCCAGGCCATCGCGGCAGCACGAATACTCCAGGCTGGACGCAGGGCCGGCGGAAGAGCCGAAGCCGAAGCTGAGGCCTTCGCCATCGACGTGGTGCCCAAGCTCGCGGCATGGCATCGGTGGCTCAGCAGCGCACGTGACCCGGACGGTCGCGGCCTCGTCGAGATCCATCACGGCTGGGAGTCCGGTATGGACAACTCACCTCGATGGGACGATGCCTACGCCGCGATCACCGTCAACGGACCCGTCGAGCTCCGACGACATGACACGACACTGGTCACAGACGAATCCCAGCGCCCGACGGACAGTGAGTACCAGCGGTACCTGCACCTGGTCGCGCAGATGAGGTCGGTCCAGTACCGAGACACCGACATTCCTGCGATCATCGACTTCAGGGTGGGGGACGTGTTCATGACCGCGATCCTGGCTGTGGCTGCCCAAGAGCTCGCCCAGATGGGCGCTGATGTCGGGCTCTCGGACCAGGTCGCTGACCAGCTCGCCTTGGCGAAGAAGGCGCAGGCGGGGGTGCTGTCGTCGATCAGCCCAACGACGGGTTTGTGCCGGGATTTCGATGCTCGCTCGGGCTCGTGGACCTCGGCTGAGTCATTAGCCTCCTTCTCGGCCCTGCTCTGCGGGGGCGACTCGCTGGTCTGCGTGCGGCAACAGGAGATCATCACCGGACCTCGTTGGGCGGGCCATCCGGACCTGGCCTACGCCCTGCCGCCCACGGTCCCGCCTGGGGCAGAGGGGTTCCAGCCTCGTACATATTGGCGCGGACCGAACTGGCCGGTCATGAACTGGCTCTTCGCGTGGGCAGTGCGACGGCGCGGCGAGATCGCTTTGGCTGACCGATGGCGCTCCGAAGGTCTCACTCAACTGGGTGATCTCGCGTTCAGCGAGTACTACGAACCATTCACCGCCGAACCTCTGGGGAGCCGCAACCAGTCATGGACAGCAGCAGTGGCTCTTGACTGGGTCGCTGAACAGGCTTGAGGGTGGACCCGCCACCGATCAACGCGCGGGCCGCGAGCCCTCTGAAGCGCATACCCGACCAAGGATGGCCGGCCTCACCTTCAGGGATCACCAACCTGAAGGTTTGCAGGGGGTGAGGCTCGAGATCACGGCCCCGACGTGGCCTCCGGCCGGTCATTTGAGGAGCGACAACCGGTCACCGATCCGTCGCCCAACAAGCACCCACACCCAAAGTGGCATGTCACTGACACCTCCGCACGTCAAAGGCACATCGGTCAGGTGAGGCGGTCCATGGCCCAGTCCACGCGCAGGCTGTGGATTGCCGATTCCAGCGTGACCCTGCTAAGGCTCAATCGAACCCGTTTGGGATAGCGCGTCAGAGCGGAGGCGGGAGTAGAGAACCATGTCGTTCCATCGGCCGTTCCGCCACTGGACGCCCCGCAGAACGCCTTCCCGGGTAAATCCCGCCTTCTCCAATGACCTCTGCTCGGCGCGATTGGCGACGTCGGTAGCCGCCTCGATCCGGTTCACCGGGTAGGTGGCTAACAAGTACTCCGCCAGCGCGGTCTGAGCACTTGTACCGTGGCCTTGGCCTTGGTGTGCTGGCAGCATCCGGATACCTGTGTTGAAGGCGTTGGACATCGGCGGCGGTCCGTAAGGAACTGTGTGCCACTGGACATCGCCAACTACTGCGCCCTCCAGATCGACCGCGAGGGTGCCTCCCGCATCGCTGACCAGCCTGCTTTCAGCCCAACGCGCGCGAACGGCCGTGCTGCCACGTGGGAAACCATAGAAACTGTAGGGGTCCGCGGCCGACCCCGGAAGTGAATCGAAGTAGGCAAGTTCGGCTTCGGTAAACGTTCGTAGCGTGACCATGGTTGCCAAGGTATGGCATCTCAGGTCTGCCCCAGAACCCGACTGCGATGTCGCCATAGCAACACGGCATCTGCTGGTCTGCAAGGTCGCACCCGTCGCGGCTGAGTGCGCTGGGGGTGAGCCCCTCGTAGAAGGTATCGAGCAACGGACGCCGAGGACCGGGTTGAGGTTCAGCGACTTTGTCATCGGGATGGGGATGGCGACGGCTCAGACGTATTGGTGGCGGCGCAGCCACCTCATCGCTGCCGACCCCCACACGGGCGGGAGGTAGAACGTCACGAGGCGGAATGACAAAGCGGTGGAGATCGCGATCGTGCTCTCGATTCCGATGGCCTGCAGACCGGCGATGTAGCCCGCTTCTGCAACTCCGACCCCGCCGGGGACGGGCATGAGCCCAGCAAACAGGACGACCAGGGTGTTGACCAGGACCAGCTGGGAGAGGTGGGCATCCGCACCGAAGGCGTGCAGGCACGCTCCCAGGATCACGGCCTGAATGATCTGTGAGCCCAGGTTGCCCGCGAGTATCTGGGTGAGCTTGCTGGGCAGGCGCAGCACCTGGAGTGCTTCCTGGGCTGAGGCACGCTGGGCGGCGATCGTGATGCGAGCCTTGGGTATCACTGAGGTAACCCGGCGGCGGGCACTGGGTATCAACCAGGTCAGTGCAGCCGCCAGGGCGATGACGGCGACCAGGACCAGTACCACCGCAAGGACTGACGGGCCGTTGGCGGCGGAGGACGTCGACGTGGCGGTCCCTCGCAGCGGAGCGGTCAGGCCTGGGAGCGCTGTGAGGGCGATCAGCGCGATGAGCAGGATCTGGACGGCGAAACCACCGACGCTGTCGATGAGGCCGATCGAGATGGCGCCCGCTGCGGCCACCCCGAACCGCTGGAAGAAGCGCACGTCCAGGGCCAGCCTGGCCGCCGTGGCTGGCAATGCCACCGCGATGAACTGGATCGCATACTGCAGTATGGCGACCGGCCCGTAACGCAGCGGTTTGATGGATGCCCCCATCGTCCCGACCGCGTAGGTGGCCTGCACGGTGGGAGATAGCAGCAGCGCTGCTGCTATCCACCACCAGTTGGCGGTGGCCAGCTCGCTGAAGATCGCGCTGAAGTCGACCCCGAGCAGCCGGCTGATGAGCCAGTAGGCGAACACGGTGCCGGCGACGGCGAACAGGATCGACTTGAGGCTGACGCGGCGCACCCTCTGCAGCGCCGGTGGCTGTACCCCGGCGGCCGCAGCGGCCGCGTCACGCAGCACCGTCAGGTCCCACTGGGCGTTCTTGAGGGCTTTCCTGGTGTCGCGGTCCAGGACGGCGGGCTGCAGGTAGGGCAGGACCTCGGCCAGGCCCGGACCGGTGAGAACGGCGAAGGCTGCCGCGACCGAACGCTCGTGGCCGACCAGGGTGGTGGTGGTCGCGAGCAGGCGGGTGCGGTCGGTCACGATCGCGTCCCGGGGCGCGACCAGGTCTGCTTCGGCCAGGTCAGCCAACGCGACCGTGCCATTTGGCAGTGCCAGCACTCGATCGCCGTCGATGCGGCCGTGCGCGAGCCCTGCGTCGTGCAGGCGCACCAGGCAGCGCCAGGCGCTGTGGAGCTGCTGGTCGTCGATGTCATCGGCGACCAGCTGGGACAGCCGGCGACCGCGCAGCCGGCTGACCAGGACCGCGTCGCCGTCGGCGCCCTGGCCAACCCTGACCACCTCCAGAATGGGGACTCCGGCTCGCTGCGCGATCAGGGTCGCCACCGCCTCGTGCTCGAGCTGGCCCTGCCGGCTGCGACCCAGGTGGGGTCGTTCGCCGCGGCGCACCGCGGCGGTCCACAGGCCTCCCAGAAACTGGCTGTCCCAGGCGTCCCTGCCGTAGACCTTGATCAGCAGGGAATCACCGTTCTGGTCGACTGCGGTCTTCAGCACGACGCCCGCCGTCCGGATCGGTGCGTTGTGTACGCCGCTGACGGTGAGCCCGAGCTCGGTCAGGATGTCGGAGACCTCCCCGTCGCTGAGCTCACCGCCGGGGGAGCCCAGAATCAGATGGGCCAGCGCGGCGGCTCCGAGACCGACGGCCAGCCCGGCGATCACCCCGACCGGGTAGGCCACACCCAGGGCGACGGTGGAGACCGCTCCGAACCCCAGCACCAGCCGCCCGGTGAGCCGCAAGGGTCGGGAAAAGTGCGGCGACGCGGTGGCCACCACAGCAGAGCCCAGCGCGACCCGCACGGCGAGGTAGACCTGCGGTGGCCCGCTCGAGGTCAGTGAGCTGAAGCTGACCGACCACGGCGTGCCTGCGAGGTCGCCGATAACCAATGCGAGGGCGCCTGCGGCAACCGTGGCGAGCAGCCAGTCGACCAGCAGGCGGCGCCGGCCCCTGTTGACGCACGCCAGAACCACGAGCACCAGCGGCCACAACACCAGTGCGGCGTACGAGAGGTCCCACAGCAGCGTCCACACGCCCGTGAGGTCACCCAGCAGCGTCGTGATGTGGGTGTCGACCTGGGTCGGGCCAGGCGCCGGCCACCACAGAAATACCAGCAGTAGCAGGGACAACACCAGCAGGATGATGTCTGTCGGCCGACGGCTCCGCGCGGCGCCGGCCACCGAGGAGAACACCCGGACCCCACGTGGGCGCCAGCGACCCGACGACACGCCCTGGGCCCGGCTCCCGCTCACAATTCCTCACCCGATTCGCAATGTCGACGACGTGGACATTCTCCCGTAAGCACTACCGGCTGGATGCCTCTCCTCTCGGTGCCTCAGACCTTGGCTAAGCCCCTCGTCCCCGGCCAGAGGGCCATCGTCTGCCATGACCATCCCACGAGAGCAGGACAATCGGTGGGATCACCGCCCGGAATGGACGGGCTATCCGCCTCTGGGCCAAGCCACACAGCCCCAGGAGGAGTCATCGGATCTCTCCTATGCTGGAAACCCGGTCGTTTGCGGGCCGGGAGGGAAGCCTTCCGGGTGTCGGTGGAAGGTTGTTTTTTCAGGTCTGTTGGGCGATAACCACGTCCGGCTCTGTGTGGCAGTACCGGCGTTGAGCTGCGGCAGGCCATGGCGTGGGCAGCGCGTGGAGACGTGGGAGTTTGGCCCTGCCTGTGAAGCGCGAACCTGTACACGTTGCCTCCGGGTGAGCGGTGGGAATCCTGGTCATTCATGGCCGGGAAGTTGTTAGAACCGTCAGGTTTGGGAATTCGATATGGACCCGCCATCAGTGCTCACGGTGCAGATGTGACGTAGCGGTGAGTGACCTGACTTGATCCTGGTTAGCTGCACGCGGAGTGCACGAGGTCGCCAACGTCCCGGTCACATCGGGCACCGTGGGTCATACCTAGTCATCTGTGGGTCTGAAGACCGTGATCTCGGTACCTGATGAGCCCTTCGAGGAGACGTCCCGTTGTGCGCACGATCTAGGGATGAGCCGATCGGGGTTCTTCACCCGAGCTGCAGCGAGATACTTGGACGAGCTCGATGCCGAGTCCGTGACCCGCCAGATCGACCTGGTTATGGCCGCTCTGGCGAAGCGAAACAACTCTGCTTTGGCGGGATGACTAGCCCGCCGTCCGGTATGAGATTTCCAGATCGGCGGCGGCAGCGGCGAGTTGCTTGTCGCGGGTCCACAGGCTCGCGTCTGTTGTCAAGAGGGTCGCTGCGAGGAGGTGGGCATCGAGGTAACCGATTCCGAGTCCAAACAGGTGCCGGGTTTCGACCAGGGTCATCACCTCTGCCTCTGTGGCGACCTTTGCCCGTGGGAGGTTGCTCAGGAGACCGAGGACCTCGCTGCGACCAGAGAGCCGGCCGAGCGCGAGCTCGCCGATCACCCATGGGTGAGCTAGCACGTGGGCTTCTTGGAGAAGCGCGGTGAGCTGAGGATCTCCGATCCGGAGGTGGTCGATCCAGACCGAGGTGTCGACGAGGATCACGCGGACGTCGTCCGCCGCCTCGGGATCGCCCTCAGGGCAGGTTCACTTCCCGCCAGCTGGGCAAGACGCCGAGCACTCTCACGCTCGATCAGCGCCCGCAGCGCCTGTCGCACCAGTGCGCTCTTCTCACGGGTTCCCGTCAAGCGCTGGGCCTCGCGGATAAGGTCATCGTCCAGGGCCAGTGTCGTCCTCATGCTTGCCTCCAGGCATGGCGGCTATCATCATTTGATGATGCTACTCGTGCCGCTCTGGTTACGGAAGCCGATCGCTTGGCGGAACCGGCAGGTCCCACCCCGCGTCATCTGAACGCACTGACCCGAAGGTGCCGAAGAGGATCGTGCCCGGGGCGCGGCTCCTACCCTGCGCCGGGGAGCGCAACGGAAGATCGAGCGAGGTCTCACTCGTCGGGGAGAGCGGCGAAGGCCTCTTTGGTGTCGCGGTACCAATCCATCGACTTCTTGGGGTGGCGCCAGCGTCTCTTCATGGCATCGCGGGACTCTTGGTGAGTCGCGTCGCCGGCCTTCTCCGCCTCCTTGAGGTGGCGGTCCTGGGCCTTGATCAGATCGTCGGCCCTCTCCCCGCGGTGCTCGAGGTCGCAGGGCCCTCCGAGGGCCTGGCAGGTCATGGTCTTCATGGTCGTCTCCTTCTGGTGTGGTGTCCTGATGTGCTGACGATCGAAACGGACAGGGTGTGACCGAGTCAGCCGCGCGGCCGACCGCCGTCTCGGCGCACGACTTGCGAGAGCACGTCGGGCGTCGCGCGGAAGGTGATGGCGTGCACGAGGTCGCCGTCGATGGTGAAGTCGAAGACGACCTTGGCCGCGCCGAGGTGGAACCAGGCGGCACCGGGCCGGTCACCGACGAAGACCGGGAGCGCGGCCTTGGCTCTGCCGTTGAAGAACGTCGCCACCTGGTCGCGGCCCTCGATCTGCCGGGGTGTGCCGACCAGCACTGCTGCGTCGTCAGCGGCCACGGCGGCGTCGGGTGCGAGCAGTCGAAGCAACCGGTCGAAGTCAGCCTTCTTGGCTGCGGCCATGAAGGCGTCGACCACTTCCCAGTCGGCCAAGCGGTCCTCGAGATGGGGCTGGGTAACCTTGGCCCGTGCCCGCGAGGCCAGCTTGCGCGCGGCCGCCGGCGTGGTGTCGAGGACCGCCGCGATCGTCGGGAACTCGAAGCCGAAGCTGTCGTGGAGCACGAAGGCAAC
>Ga0182021_10011001_pt1 | contig 10733 bp, 8 predicted proteins | sample 612E3MmetaG_FD_120493 | JGI IMG/M metagenome (GOLD analysis project Ga0182021, IMG submission 120493) | Permafrost microbial communities from Stordalen Mire, Sweden - 612E3M metaG (Illumina Assembly) | ecosystem: Environmental > Terrestrial > Soil > Wetlands > Permafrost | place: Sweden...
GGATGCCTCTTGATTTTGTCACTTGCCATAAACCGTTTATTTTCTTCGGTTTTATGGCGGGGACGACGAGGCTCGAACTCGCGACCTCCGACGTGACAGGCCGGCGTTCTAACCAAACTGAACTACGTCCCCGCGGGCAAAGTATAACACAGGGTCCGCCCGGGCGGCAACGGGCAGAATGGTATCGCGAATTTCCGATAGGGGGATGCGGGGGAGCCTTTCGACACTTACGAAGGCGGCGCCGGGCGCAGCTTCCACGCGCAGACTTCGGCTAAGAGGTTGGGCCAATGCCGGGCGGCGCGGGCGGCGAACATGGTGTCTTTCCCGCCGATGATCGGCAGTTCGGCGGAGGTCGGATAGGTGTGTTCCACCTTCCATCCGGAAATCTTAAACATGGACCACGCGCCCTCGGTGGTGAAGAACCGGAGATGATTGCGGTCCAGAATGCCTTCCAACGTGTAATCGAAGCGGCCTTTCATCAACCGCCAGCGGATGCGCCAGAAGCCCACATTGGGAAGGGTGCAGAACAGGAACCCGCCCGGCGTCAGAAGGGGACGGATCTCCCGCAGCACGTTCCAGGGTTCAGGCAGATGCTCCAGCACGTCCATGCAGAGGATGGCGCCGAAGGGTCCGCGGTTCCGAATCTGCGCCAGCACGGCGGGATCGGCGATGCCGCCGCACAGGACATCCGCTCCTTGTGCTTGCGCCGTTGCAGCGGCCCCGGCATCCACCTCCACGCCCATGGCTTCCTGGCCCCGTTCTTTGAAGAGAGCCAGCAGCGCCCCGGTGGAACAGCCGACATCCAGGATGCGCCCCGCCCCTTCGGTTTCCTTCAGCGCGTGGTAGTATTTCAGCGCCATGCCGCGGGCGGCGAAGTCCTGACCGTAGTTATTTTCCACGCGCCGCACCCACAGGGTTACGAGTTGAGAGTTGAGAGTTGAGAGTTGAGAGTTGGGGCGGGAGGAACTCCGGACTCCGAACCCTGAACTCCGAATTAATATTAGTTTCGTGTTTCGAGTTGGGGTGGGTGGGACTCTCAACTCTCAACTCTGAACTCTGAACTAATACCAGTTCCGAGTTGCGAGTTGCAAAATGCGCGTTTCGCGTTTCGCATTTCGCGTTTCGCGCCGGAACGGCGGCGCCCTGCATCCGGCTGAAGGCTGAAGGCTGACGGCTGATGGCTTTCACGCTATAATATCTTACAATGAAAATCGTCTACCTGCTTGAGGGAACGGAAATATCGGGCGGCGCCAAGGTCGCCCTCGATCATGCGCAGGAGCTGGCCCGCCGCGGCCACGAGGTGGTAGTGGCGGGGCGCACGCCCCGCCCGGGCTGGCATCCCATGGAGGGCGTGCCCTTCATCGAGGACCCCGACTTTTCCCGTCTCCCGGCGGCCGAAGCCGGAATCGCCACCTTCTGGACCACCGTGCGCCCCGCCGTGGATTCGGGCCGGTTCCGCACGGTGTATCACTTCTGCCAGGGGTATGAGGGAAGTTTTCCCCCCTACGCGCCGATCAAGGACAAGATTGACGCGGCCTACGCCCTCCCCATCCCGAAACTGCTCATCCATTCCCATCTTGAGCCCGTCCTGAAAGCGGCCTTCAAGTCCCAAACGTACACACTGGGCCAGTTTATTGACCGGCGCCTGTTCTTCCCGGCCGCGACGCCGCCGCCGTTCGTTCCGCCCTTCAGGATTTCGGTGGTGGGACCGTATGAGGCCGAATTGAAGGGGGTGCGCGACGCCCTGGTGGGCCTGCGCCTCGCCAAACAGAGCGCCTCCCTGAGCGTGTTTCACGCGTCCATTTCGCCGCTTTCCCCGGAGGAACTGGACCTCGGCGTCACCGACGTCTTCCTGCACAACCTCGCCCCCGTCCAGATGGCCAACCACTACCGCGCCTGTCATCTGCACATCCAGGCCTCCCATCGCTTCGAGGGGTTTCCGCTTCCGCCGCTGGAGGCCTTCGCCTGCGGCTGTCTTCCGCTGGTTTCCGACATTCCGGCCTTTGTTGGACTGCCGTTTCGGAAAATCGCGGTGGGCGACGCGGAGGGCCTGGCCCGGCTTGTGAATGAACTCACAAACGATCCCGCGCGCTGCGCCGCGGCCCTGCGCGACGCCGCGCCGCTGCTGGCGGAAATGACGCTGGAGCGGGTGATTGACCGGCTTGAAGCGGTCCTGGTCGCCCCCCGCCCCTCGGGTCCCAAGGAACCAAGCGTCCGATAGCCTGAACGCCACGAATTCGGATATGAAATGCCTTTGCTTGTACCCTGTAGATCCTTATTTGAATTCTGATCTGTCGGTCTCTTCCGCCCAAAAGCCTCTGCCTTCCCTTCTGTTCATCCCGTTCGGGCTTTCGCATATCGCCACGGCGCTTCAGGCGGAGGGACATTCCGTCCGGATAGCGGTCATCCCCGATCTGCCGAAAAGCCTGCGACAGGTGCGCGGGATTCTTGAACGCGTGCATCCCCGGCTCGTCTGCCTGAGTGTTGTGTCCTCGAAGTACCATTTTGCCGTCCGCCTGGCCCGATGCGTCCGGGAGGTTTGTCCCGAAGCGTATATTATCATCGGGGGTCCCCACGCCACGCTGAATCCCGGGGCCGTGATCCAGGAGTCCTGTTTTGACGCCGTGTGCGTCGGCGAAGGCGAAGAGGCAATAGTCGAACTGGCCGTGCAGTTGAATTCCGCCGCCCCTCCCCGTGGGATCGCGAACCTGTGGTTCCGGCGCGGGGATACTGTGGAGGAATCCTCCCCAAGACCTCTTCAAGAGAATCTGGACGCGCTTCCGCTGATCGATCGGTCCATGTGGGACGATTGGGTGGCCGACCGGAGGTTCCCGTCCATCCTCCTGGGCCGGGGATGCCCCAATCAATGCACATATTGCTGCAACCACACTCTGGCAAAAATCGCTCCCGGCCGCTGGGTCCGGACCCGCTCGCCGCAGCAGATCGTCCGGGAGCTGGAGCATCTGATCCGGCATTACGGCGATTTGGAGCGGGTCTATCTGGAAATCGAGAGTTTCAGCATCCATATGGACTATGCCCGCGCCTTGTGTGACCAGCTCCTGGAATTCAACCGGGGCCGGGCCCTCCCCATCCAATTCGGGACCAACCTGAGCCTCCATCCCCGTTTAGTGAGGGATGGAGCCTTCCTCCAGCGTCTAAGGGAGGCGAATTTCACCTTTTTGAACATCGGACTGGAATCCGGATCCGAACGGGTGCGTCGCGATATCTTGCACCGCCCGCGCTACAGCAATGACGATTTCGTCTTCTTCTGCAATAAGGCCCATCGTTTGGGAATGGCTGTCAATGTCTTTGTCCTGTTGGGGCTGCCGGGAGAAACAGCACAGGATCTCCAGGCGACCATAGACTGCCTCCATCAGTGTGACCATATCAATCCTTATCCTTCCATATTCTACCCCTACCCGGGCACCCGCTTATTCCAGGAAGTCCACGCGATGGGGCTGATCAAGGACCATTTCTACCAGGAGGGCAACCAAGAGCGATATCGGGCCAGGATCTCATACCCCGGACTGCACCGCTGGAGGATTCAATGGGCTCTCATCACGCTTTATTATAAGGTCTACCAGGGGCACTGGTCCGTGGGGCGGAGGTTGTCCATGACCTTATTCAGCCTCATGTACGTTTATCCATGGCTCCGCGTGTTTCGAGGCTTAAGGGCCGTTCTTTTGCGGGATCGGATCCGGCGTCTGGTCCATTGGTGCTTCCGCTCAACATCCCCTTCGGACACATCCCCTTGACGGTTTCCCTCCCGGGGACGGACCGCTTTCCCTTGCCCTTTGGATTTCGATTGACTCGCGGAATCCGAGGAGGTAGAATAAACTGCGATGTTCAGCAAACTCCTTCCCCAAGAGCACCGGTTTTTTGAGATGTTCTCCACCCTGGCGGCCAAAATCCGGGAGGGGGTCGCCCTGTGCGAGGAACTGATGGAGCGGTACGACAATCTGGAGGAGCGGACCCGCCAGATCAAGGATGTGGAGCACGCGTGCGACCATCTCACGCATCAGACCCTCGCGTTTCTCAACAGCACGTTCATCACCCCGTTTGATCGGTCCCATATCCACGCCCTCGTCACCAAGATGGACGACATCCTGGACCTGGTGGACGCCGCCTCGCAACGCCTCTTCCTGTACCGGGTAAAGGAGCCCACCGAGGACCTCAAACAGCAGGTGCGCATCCTCAAGCGGTCCGTGGAGGTCATGGCGCAGTCGGTGGCCGCCCTCGAGAACATGAAAAAATCGCGCGCCGTCCTGGAATTGTGCGTCGAATTGAATACGCTGGAAAACGAAGGCGATGTGGTGATGCGGCAGGCCATGGCGCATCTATTTGAGAACCACACCGATCCCATTTACATCATCAAGATGAAGGAGATCTACGAGACGTTCGAGATGGCCATTGACACCTGTGAAGACGTGGCCAACGTCATTGAAACCGTGGTGCTGGAAAACGCGTAGCATAAATGCCGGAAGGCCGGAAGGTCAAAGACCGGAAGGCGGGACAAAAACAGTTTCAGGTTTCAAGTTTCAGGTTTAAAAGCGGGAAGGCCGGAAGGTCAAAGGCCGGAAGGCGGGAGGGCAAAAGCGGTTTCAGGTTAAAACACGGGAAAGTGCGAAAGCAATGTAGGGGAGGGTTACACGCATCCCGGTCTTGCGCCAAAACCCTCCCACCCCATTCCACATGCCTGATCTAAAGGAAATACATTCTTCCAATTGATCCTTAACGGGCCGCTTTCGGCCGTTGCCGGACCTCATTTATTTATGGTATACTATCCTTACCGCTATGGAAAAAATCATCGGGATCCGCAGAGAGGACAAAAACCTCTGGGAGCGGAGGGTTCCCCTCGTCCCCTCCCACATCACCTCGCTCATCCGGGAGAATGACTTGAAGTTCCATGTCCAGCCCTCCCGGATCCGGGCCTTCCGCGACAAGGAATTTGAGCACGCCGACGCCGTGCTGTTGGAAGATCTTTCAACCTGCGATGTGGTGTTCGGCGTCAAGGAGATGTCCCCGGAAATCTTCGAACACGCCACCACCTATGTCTTTTTCGCCCACGTCATCAAGGGGCAGAAATATAACATGCCGATGCTCAAAACCCTGATGGAGCGGCGGTGCACCCTCATTGATTACGAGCGCATCGTGGACGACCAGGACCGCCGCCTCGTCTTCTTCGGCCTGCAGGCCGGAATGGCGGGGTTCGTGGACGGCTTGTGGGCCCTGGGACAGCGTCTGGATTGGGAGGACATCCCCAACCCCTTCGACCGCATCCGGCCCACCCACACCTATCTGGATCTCCATGAAATCGAGGCGGACCTGGACCTGGTGGCGGAGCGGCTCGAACACGACGGACTGCCGGAATCGCTGGTCCCCCTGGTGATGGGGTTTGCCGGGTACGGCCATGTCTCCCAGGGGGCGCAGTCGCTGTTCCACCGCCTCCCCTTCGTGGAAATCACCCCCGGGGAACTGCTCAACCTCCATAAAAACGAATCCTCTCCCCATAAGATCTACAAGGTGGTCTTCAAAGAGGAGGACATGGTGGCGCCGAAGGAAGAGGGGAAGGAGTTCGACCTTCAGGAGTACTATGCCCACCCGGACCGCTACCGCCCGGTCTTCGAGCACTTCGTCCGGCACCTCACCGTCCTTTACAACTGCATTTATTGGGATGCGCGCTATCCGCGGCTCGTCACCCAACACCACCTCCGGGATCTTTTCCAGGGCGCGGTTCCGCCGCCCCTACGGGTCCTTGGGGATATCACCTGCGACATCGGGGGCTCCATCGAATGCAACGTGAAGACCTCCACGCCCGGAAATCCCGTGTACGTCTGGGACCCGGCCACGGGACAGATCCATGACGGGGTGGCGGGGGCCGGCCCCGTGGTGCTGGCCGTGGACAACCTCCCCTGCGAGATCCCGCGCGAGTCCTCTGAATTCTTCAGCCGCATCCTCATGCCGTTCGTCCCGGAGATCGCCCAGGCCGACTACCGGGACGACTTCGAGCATCTTCAGCTTTCCAATCCAATCAAACGGGCGGTGATCCTGCACCAGGGTCGCCTCACCCCGGATTATCACTATCTTGAAAGGAGCATCGAATGAAGAAGGTCTTATTGTTGGGAGCGGGATTGGTCACACGTCCTCTCGTGAACTACCTCTTGAAGGACGAGGGCATTCAGCTCAACGTCGGAAGCCGCACGGTGTCGAAGGCGCAGGCCCTTGTGGGGAATCATTCCCGGGGAAAGGCGTTCGCCCTGAACGTGGACAACGCCGCCGAGCTGGAGTCCGTCGTGGCCGCCAACGATCTCACCATCTCCCTCGTTCCCTACACCTACCACGTGTCCATCGCCAAATTCTGCATCAAGCACAAGAAGGACATGGTCACCACCTCCTATGTCAGCCCGGCCATGGCCGCGCTGGACAAAGAATGCAAAAAGGCCGGAATCCTGATCCTGAACGAGATCGGGCTGGACCCCGGCATTGACCATATGTCCGCCATGAAGATCGTCCACAAGGTCGCCAAGAAGGGCGGCAAAGTGGTGTCCTTCAAGTCCTACTGCGGCGGCCTGCCCGCCCCCGAGGCCAACGACAACCCCCTGGGCTACAAGTTCTCCTGGAGCCCGCGCGGCGTGCTCATGGCCGGACGCAACCAGGGCAAATATCTTCTGGACGGCCGGATGGTGGAGATTCCCAATCCCTGGCTCTTCGCCGACCATCACATCGTGGACGTGCCAGGACTGGGGCACCTCGAGGCCTATCCCAACCGCGACAGCGTGCAGTATAAGGAAATCTACAAACTGAAGAACGCCAAGACCATCTTCCGCGGCACGTTCCGGAACCTGGGCTGGTGCGATATGCTCATGAAGATGGTCCAACTCAACATGTTCGTCATGGACGAGGAGGACTTCTCCGGCAAGACCTACCGTGATTACATGTGTTCCCTCATCGGCTGCACCGAAAAGTGCAGTGAAGAGGGGATCCGCAAGGGGCTGGCCGAGACCTTGAACATCTCCACCAAGCACGAGATCCTGGACAAACTGGCGTGGATCGGCCTCTTCGACGACAAGCCCATCACCCCGGCGAGGAACACCCGTTTGGACCTGTTGCTGGGCATCCTCCAGCCCAAGCTGGAGATCAAACCCTCCGAACGCGACATGTGCGTCATGCACCATGAATTCGTCGCGGAATATCCCAAGACGAAAAAGCGCGAAAAGATCACCTCCACCCTCCTGGCCTTCGGCGATCCCAACGGCGACACGTCCATGGCCAAGACCGTCTCCCTGCCCGCCGCCATCGCCACGCGCCTGATGCTGAAGAAAAAAATAAGGAAAACCGGCGTCCACATCCCCGTGGATCCGCTCATCTATGAACCCGTTCTCAAGGAGATGGAGAAGGCCACCGGTCTCAAATTCGCGGAACGGACGACTAAGTTATAAATCACATATAGTTTCCGAACACTCTTCCGGCCGCCCGCTTCGGGCGGCCTTTCTTTTGTGCCTTCGATCTGATTTTGTTATAATTCCCCATCTTTTCCCCTTAGGAGTCAAAAGCATGGACAGTATGGCCAAGCACCTCTTCACGGGCACCGTCGTCGCCGACGGCCTGCATCCCTACCCCAAGCTGACCGATGATGAACGCGAGCCCGTGGCGTTTCTGCTGGATGCCTTCCGCAAATTCGCGCGGGAACACATTGATCCCGTCAAGATAGATAAAAACAAGGCCATCCCCGCGAGGGTCATTTCCGGACTGGGCGAGATGGGGATTCTGGGCATGACCGTACCGGAGGCCTACGGCGGCTTCGCTTTCAACGCGGCCCAGTACGGGCGCGTGATGGAGGAGATGACGCGCGTCTGCGCTTCCACGGCCATCATGGTGGGCGCCCACCAGAGCATCGGCTACAAGGGGATCATCCTGGCGGGCAGCGAAGAGCAGAAACAGAAGTGGCTTCCGCTTCTGGCCGCCGGCGACCGTATCGCCGCCTTCGCCCTCACAGAGCCCGACGCGGGCTCCGACGCCTCGGGGGTCAAGACCACGGCCCGGTATGTGCCGGAGAAAAAAGGCTACATCCTCAACGGCACCAAGCAGTGGATCACCAACGGCGGGATCGCGCACACCATCACCACCCTGGCCAAAACGGGCAAGGAGAGCGCACTCACCGCCTTCATCATCTCCTCCGACATGCCCGGATTCTCCGTCGGGAAGGAGGAGGTCAAACTGGGGATCAAGGGTTCCTCCACCGCCCAGCTCATCTATGAGAACATGTTCGTCCCCGAGGAGAACATGCTGGGGCGCAAGGGGCGCGGCTTCCTGATTTTCATGGAGGTGCTCGACACGGGGCGCATGGGGCTGGCCTCCTCCTGCCTCGGCAGTTGTAAAGAGATGATCAAGCAGGCCTATCTCTTCGCCTCGGTGCGCAAGCAGTTCGGCGCCCCCATCATGGACTATGAAATGATCCGGCACAAATTCGCCCGCATGGCGGCCTACACCTACGCCGCCGAAAGCATGGTCTATCTTTCCAGCGGGCTCGTCGGGCACGGCCTCAAGGATTACGCCACCGAGTCGTGCCTGTGCAAGTTTTTCGCCACCGAAGTGCTGTGGAATACCATCAACGACGCCCTTCAGATCGCCGGCGGGAACGGCTATATGGAGGAGTACCCCTTCGAGCGATACCTGCGCGACGCCAGGATCAACCTCATCTTCGAGGGGACGAACGAGATCACCCGCATGTACGGCGCCACCACGGGCCTGCGCGCCACGGCAAGGATGCGCGGCGCCGTTCCGGCGCCGGACCTGTCCTGGGCCCCAGTTGAATTAAAAGAGGAATGCAGAAAGCTTTCCGCGCTAATTTCCCGGTTCGGCGATCGGAACAAGGCCTTCCTGGACAAGCATGGCGCCGAGCACCGCAACAAGGAGTACGAGCTGGAGCGGATCGCCGACATCGCCGCCGGTCTTTATGCATGTATGGCCGTCCTGTCGCGCACCGCCGCGGAACTGCCGGCCCGTCCCGACGCCGTGCTGTACGCCCGGGCCTTCATCCATTTCGAACTGCCGCGCCTCGAACACCTGCTGGCGTTTGATTACGCGCACACCGACGCGTTGCGCACGGAGCTGTCCAGCCACCTTTATTCGAAGGAAGGGTATTCCTTCGACCGCTGGGAAATTATCTGATGCGGGAGAGGGCGATTCCCTCTCCCTTCCCGATCAGGGTATCGGGATGCACTAGAATCCCCGTGCGGCAACCATCCCTGCGTCTCCCGCCAGGGCGCGGGATACGCCGGCCAAATTTTTCCTGCCGGATCGGCCATTGACCACCGCAAAACATCCGCCGTCCCTCCGGAATCACCTGCCGCTCCTCCTCCTGGTGACGGTGGGACTGGCCATCCCCGCGGCCTTGTTTCCCCTCTCGGGGGATGAAGCCTACTACTGGGACTGCGGGTGGCACCTTGACTGGTCCTATTTCGACCAGCCGCCGTTGGTCCTCTGGATGGCCCGGGCTTTCACGCAATTATTCGGGCACTCGGCCCTGGCCGTGCGGATGCCGGCGCTGTTGTTCACCTTTTTGTCGGGGCTCCTGCTGTCGTCCTGGGTCCGGGAGGAGGGGATGGCGATCTTTCTGCTTCTGCGTCTCACACCCCTCTTTTTTTTCGGCTCCTTTTATCTCTCCACCGACGCCGCCCTCGGCTTTTTCTATCTGCTGGCCACTTTTTTATTTTTCAAGATCCGCGAGAGGAGTTCTCTGCTCCTCTGGCTGGCGATGGGGGCCTGCCTCGGACTGGGATTCCTTTCCAAGTTTCCCATCATCCTTGCGGCGGCCCTGTTTCTTTTCATTCCCTGGAAGCGGATCCGCCTGGCGCACGTGCTGGCGTGCGTGGGAACTGCATTTCTATTTACAGCCCCTGTGTGGATCTATGCCGTCCGGCACGATTGGATCAACATCATTTTCCAATTGTTTTCGCGACATCATACGGATCACGCCCCCTTGAAAAATCTCCTCGAATTCTGGGGCCCGCAGTTTTTGCTGATCGGCCCAGCGCTTTTCCCGATGGGGCTGTGGAAGGCCTGGCGTGCGCGCCGCGACGATGTCCTGTTGTGGGGATCCGGACTCGCGCCCCTGCTTTTTTTCGGCCTGCTGGCCTTCAAGGCCCCCATGGCCCCGCATTGGGCCGCGCCGGGAATGCAATCCTGGGCGGTGCTCACCCGCGGCTTCTGGACCAGGAAAGCCCTCCGGTGGGCCTTCATCCCCGCCGGCGCCCTCACGGTCCTTCTGCTGATTGTCCTGTCCTTTCCGCGTTTGTTGATCCCATTGGCGCCGGACACGGCGGCTGACTTTTATGGCCTTGACCGGCTGGCGCAGACGGTGGCCGGCGAGCTTCGGCCCGGTGAGGTGGCGGCCTGTCCCGCCTACAGCCTGATCGCCTGCGTGAATTTCGCGTTGAAGAAACCCGGACTGGTCCGGATGGCGAATGTTGACGGCGGCCGGCACGGCCTCGCCTACCTTTACTGGCAGGAGCATGAGGAGTTCAAAGGGAAGGACTTATTATTCTTCACCGACAAAGAGAAATGCATGGATGAAATGCGTTACCGTGTGAAGAGTGTAGACACCATCATCCGCCTGCCCGTCTTTGTCCGCGGAAAAATCGTGCGCACGTTTTATCTGGCCCATCTCAAGGGTGTGAAGGACGACGCTTCGTTCAAGCCGTAGGGGCCGCGGGAAGGCGGGAACGCGGGAA
>Ga0182021_10011003_pt1 | contig 10732 bp, 8 predicted proteins | sample 612E3MmetaG_FD_120493 | JGI IMG/M metagenome (GOLD analysis project Ga0182021, IMG submission 120493) | Permafrost microbial communities from Stordalen Mire, Sweden - 612E3M metaG (Illumina Assembly) | ecosystem: Environmental > Terrestrial > Soil > Wetlands > Permafrost | place: Sweden...
ACTGCCTCACTTCGCGAACCTTTGTAAAGAGTAGTAGTATCGGTGAGAAAAGGAAGCCCTTTATGCTCTTTGACTTTATCGACGACAACCCGCAAAAAAAGGGGACGGACAAACGCAGTATTTCCTCGTTCCCCAAAGTGGAGTTTAATCGCCACGGGCCGATTGGGTTTTATCCGGGATTTGATCTCCACCTTTTCTAACAGCTCTTCCAGTTTGTTAAAAAGGTTTTTTTTGGTTGTTGCCTTTAGGTCAGAAAAATAGACTTTGTTTTGCATGCTTTTTTATGAAAGCCTTTCCTTTATTGAGTCTGACTGACTCCAACCACTTTTCCAATTCCCTTAAGGTAAAACTCAAACATGATTCTTTTTTCTTTATCTCTTCCCTCGGTTGCCGGACGCATGAGGCAAGAAATGATGGTGCCCCAGCATTGGGGGTGATAATCAATGCCGAAGAGAGTTTCGAGTATTTTTTGACTCTGAAGGTCGTTGCGGTTTTGAAAAAATAGGCTCGTAGTTTGAGTAAGTACGAGCTGCAACCGGGTATCAAACTCCTCAATCGATTCTGTTACAAATTGTGTGCCCGCTAACGTGTCTATTTTACTTATACCGCCGCCATTGAAAAGTTCATAGCCCGCTAAATCGTTAGGCTGTCCGATTGGCTTTAAAGGATCGGAGGAGTCCTGGTTTCTTTTAGGAGTATAACGGTATTCAAGTCCAAGCGAATCTTTCCTCTTGTCGTCGAAATTTATTGATCCGTTTAACGTGTCAAACCGCTGATCGTAAATATCATAGGCGAGATTAGATTTTAGACGCATCCACGAAAGCGGCTGGCTTCTTAATTCCAAAAAAAAGTCGGAAAAAGGATCATTCGAGGTGGTTAAGTCGTAATACTGCCCTAAACGGAGAAATAAAATTTCTTTTGTTGAGCTAACACCACCCGCTGCGGAAGATTTACTCACCAAACGATTGGTCACTGCCAAAGCAACCCGGTTCTCTTCCGCAATATTGTCGAATTCATCGTACTGAGGTAAATCGTTTTGGTTTCGGGCAGGGATATACTCGTAAATAATTTCTGGTTCAATGGTGTGCCGAAGTTTGTCGCCGGAACCTAAATCGTAAACTTTCATCAATTTCGTGGAAAGGTCAGAGGAAACATGGAATAAACCCCGTGTATTATCAAGCCCCTGATTGTCACTGGTACCGAAATATGAGGTCTGTAAAAATCCGGCCTCGGTCTGGGAAAAGAAATCCTTCATCACGCTGAGGGGCAACATGATCTGGGGATCAAATCGAAATCGATCTCCTTGTTGGGTGAGCCTTATTGGATCCGAAGGAGTTTCCATGCCTTCATCCCGGTAAAAATGAGCATAATCAGAATCTAAGGAAAAATATAACGGGGTATGCGGAACCATAATCGGAAGCCCTGCCAACATGATCTCGGGGTAACGCTGGAGGGTGGTGTTCGTGATCTTTTGGGGAGTGTTTGCAGGGTAATCATTAGGATATTCTAAAAGGCTATAGTTATATGCCGCCGCTCCTGTTAAGCTGAAATTTTCCCAATGTTTGGTAAGAAAAGCTGAAGATTGAGTCACTTCTGAGCTACTGAGGTCCGTTTGTTTTCCATAATCATGATAGAATTCCCGGTCGCTCACCACATCTATTTTTGCCCGAGCAAAAAAAGTCGGATCAAAATCTTTTTTCCCCTCATAAACAATATCCCACCGGTCTTGCCCCCGATCTAAGAGGTCAGAATATTTGTCTCTCTGGTAGCTGCTCGACTCATCAATGAAATATCCATAAAAACGCCCTGTGCTGGTTTCACTGGTAGTGTAACGGTATTCACCTCCTACTCCCACCCCTTTCTTACTAGCTAAGTCTAAATTGAACGTGGCGTCTGTGTTGGGCGAAATTGCCCAGTAATAAGCATTGTTGAAGCTTATTCCATCGGTCGTTGACGTTCCGAATGAGGGCGTTAAAAAGCCGCTTTGCCTTTTTATCAACGCAGGATAAGCGAAGTAAGGGAAATAGGCAACCGGATAATCTTTAATCTTAAACGTGGCGTCCTTTGCTTTAGCCAGACCTTCCAGAGTAATGTCGATCTTTTTACACTTAATTTTCCAAGCGGGCTTCTTGCCATCGCAAGAAGTGATTTCACCGTCGGTGATCCGATATTGATGCTCTCCGAGCCTTTCAATGTTGCTCCCGTTAAGGTATACATTTTCTTTCTGGTAAAAAACCTTTCCTTCTTTTGCGAAGCCTTCCTTGGTTCCCATGTTCAATTCGAGGTAGTTACACACCAGGTTATCTCCACCCTCTTCTTTATAAACCACATGACCATTAGCCCGGGCTACCTGGGTCTTAGAGTTGAACTCCACATAATCTGCCTTTAAGGTCTGATCAAGCTGTTTAATTACCACATTTCCTCGAGCGGTATAAACTCCGGTTTCACTATTATAGTGCATTGTATCAGCGACCAGGTGGACAGGTGTTTTCCCAGGCTCAAACTTCGGACGTGGCCGAGCTTTTGGGAGGTCCTTTTTGCGGGGCTGCAGATACGGTGAGCGATATTCGGCTGCTTTAGCCTCGAAGCTCACCATAAAGAAAAAAAATATTAACCCAATATAAAATAAAACTTTTCTCATATTAGATCTCAACCTTTGAGAAAAAAAGCTCACGAGCTTCACCGATGGTAAATAACGAGCCAGTAACACAGATCAAATCATCTTTGTTTGCTAAGAATAGTGCTTTTTGTACTGCTTGTTTAACATCCTCAACAACCTCTCCTCTATTATTTAAAAACCGTGCGGCGTTGAGAAGCAAAAAGGGAGAGGCAGCTCGATCTGTCTTGGGTTGGGTGAAGATAATATGGTGGCCTAAAACAACGATCCGTTTAAGGATGGGTTTTATTGATTTATCTTTCATGATCCCCATGACTAAGAAAAGCTTTCGATAGGAAAAACTTCTCTTAAGCTCCCTCGTGAGCTTTTCTATTGCGGCTAAGTTGTGAGCGCCGTCTAATAAGATTTTTGGATTTTGATTAACTATCTCCAGACGGCCGGGCCATTTCATCTTCAATAATCCTTCCCTGATTGCGTTTTCCGTTACTTGATATCCCCTGTTTTTTAAAATTTCGGTTACTCCTACTGCTAACGCTGCATTGTGGGTTTGATATTTGCCAAGGGCATTAACCTTAAGTTTTTTATAGCTGGTAAAAAGCCCTTGATAATCAAACGTTCCCCCGTTTTTTTCTTGAACGCTAATATGCTTCCCCAGTCGGTATAATATACTCCCCATTTGCCGACATTGGGAGCGAATTTTAGCAAAAATTTGAGGTTGTGTGATTGCGGTAAGCAGGACCCCATTTTTTTTTATAATACCAGCTTTTTCTCTGGCAATTTCTACCAGGGTTTTTCCCAGATACTGCTGATGCTCTTTAGAGATATTGGTAATTACAGAGACTAATGGATTTAGAACATTCGTGGCATCTAACCTGCCTCCCATCCCAACTTCAACCACAGCTAAGTCGACTTTTTTTTTAAGAAAATAGAGAAGTGCCAGGAGAGTAGTGAACTCAAAAAAAGTCATACAGGTAACCGACGTTGGGTCACCCTTGGTGCCATCCTTCTTCTCAACCTCATATTGTTTTGTCCTAATTAAGCGGGTTAAATTTATGACCTCGTCATACGAAATTGGTTCCCCCTGTGTCCTAATCCGTTCTGAAAAATCCAACAGATGTGGTGAGGTATATAGCCCAACCCGATATCCCGCTTTTTGAAAAATTTTTGCCACAAATGCTGCCACCGATCCCTTGCCATTAGAGCCTGCGATGTGGACAGCTTTCAGGTGTTGATGGGGGTTCCCGAAAGCTTTAAGCATCCGGGCCATATTCTCCAAACCAAGTTTTATTCCAAATCTTTGTAAACCAAAGAGAAAATCAATGGTGTCTTTGTATGATTTAAAACACAATTTAGATTGCCAACGTGCATTTTTATTAAGCGTTATCAGGGAAATCATAATGGTTCAATATTCTTATGGATAGCCTAACAAGTCTACAAAATAATTTCAAACCTTTATTATTTTTTGTCTCTGTGATATGTATTTTGCAATACTAAAAAATTAAATTAAATCAATACGTAACTAATTTTTATTATTAAGGTAAAAGAGAAAAGAAATAGGGACGGGTTATTTTTTAAGAAAAAAAGAATTGAAATCTGTCTTGAACCCAGCTAATATGTTAGTTATATTCATAAAGTTTTTTTTATGGGGTAGCCTCTGCAGGTATTTGGATGCCCCAATCAATGAGGTAAAATAAACAAGGGAGAACAAAATTATGGTTAAGTCAGAATTGATTCAAAAATTATCGGAAAAAGGCAATATCAGTAAAACCCTGGCGGAGACGGTGGTAAACCTAATTTTTTCGAGCATGCTCCAGGAGCTCAAAGAAGGAAAATCAATTGAAATAAGGGGCTTTGGAAGTTTCAGGGTGAGGAGTTATAAAGGATACACTGGCCGCAACCCTCGGACTGGTGAAAAAGTTGGAGTGATTTCCAAAAAGCTTCCTTTTTTCAGAGTGGGAAAAGAGTTGAGAATTCGACTGAATAAATAATAAGATAATCTCCTTGCGGGGCTAATCCGAGTGATTAGCCCTCCTTTCTTTTTTCTTTCCTTTGGATACTTTTCTTTAATGTTTTAATATTGCTACCGAGTTGCAATATTGACATTAAATATTTTTGCTTAATTTTTATATAATTATAAATAAAGTTGCATTTTTAATACAATATTATTTTTTTAGTATTATTTTTGCCGAAAAAATTTAATAAAAACAATATAATTTTTTAAAAAACATTGGCATGATTATCGCTTATTGATGAATGTAAAGGTTGAGTTAACTAAGCTTCTTAAGCTTTTAAAAATTTTTGTTTCAACTTTTCTCCTCCTCTATCCTCCTCATAACGGCTGGTAAAAATTTACCAGCCGTTTTTTTTTCAATAAATTTTATCCCCTATGACGTATTGCTTTAATTGGGTGCTTTTGTTGGTGGAGATTTTTTTTAATTTCTGAAATAGATTTAAGAAAAAATGAAGAAGATTATAGAAAATTTTTCCATTGCCAAAAGAAATAGATCCGTCTTGCAACTGTTTCTTCGGGAAACTTTGCTCTTTCTTCAATGCCTGAAGCAGATTAACAACGCAGCTTCGATCATCCAGAAAAAACTCGAACAATCATCAAAGAACAAGCAGATCCCTAAACTTTCCTCGATCAGCGAATGGTTTTCTTATCCTCCCGTAGCCTTTTTAATGGCATCAAAGGTAATCTCAGCGATCTGCTTTAGTTCAGCCTTTGCAATGCTCAGTGGAGGCATAAGCACAATGACATCTCCAAGAGGACGAATAATCAGGCCATTTTTTTGTGCCTCTTTAATTACCCGAATGCCGACTTTTTCCTCCACAGGATAGGGCTCTTTGGTGCTTTGGTCTAATACCAATTCAATACCCACCATAAAACCTTTCTGGCGAATCTCGCCCACGTGTTCCAGCTTCTCAAATTTTTTCAGCAACTCAGCTAGTAAAACAATTTTATTCTGAAGCGTCTTTAAGGTTCTTTCTTTTTTAAAGACCGATAAATTAGCCAAAGCAGCGGCACAGGAAACAGGATTGCCCGTATAGGTGTGGCCATGATAAAACGTTTTGAACTTCCAGGACTCACCTAAGAAGGCTCTGTAAATTTCATCAGTAGTTAATGTTGCGGCGAGCGGTAGGTATCCCCCGGTTATTCCTTTGCCCACTGTCATAATGTCAGGAGCGACATCTTCATGCTCGCAAGCAAACATCCGGCCGGTGCGGCCGAAACCAACGGCTACCTCATCAGCAATAAGAAGGATTTCATGTTTATTACAAAGTTCTTTCGCCTTTTTTAAATACCCGCGGGGAGCAATAATCATTCCGGCGGCGCCCTGAACCAAAGGCTCAATAATAAAAGCCGCTATCTCCTTGTGACGTGACCGGATAACTTTTTCGAGTTCATCACCGCATTCCATCTTGCAGGAAGTGTGGTCTTTGCCAAGAAAACATCGGTAACAATACGGCGCAGAAACACAAATATGTTCAGTCAATAAAGGGCGGTAGATTTTATGAAACAAGTCAATTCCTCCTACTCCAACTGCCCCCAGGGTGTCACCATGATAGGAATTCTGTAGATAAAGGAATTTGGTCTTTTGAGGCCGGGGGTTTTCCCGCTGCTGCCAGTATTGAAAAGCCATCTTTAATCCAATCTCTACTGCTGCTGATCCACATTCTGAATAAAAAACTTTGTTGATGCCTGGAGGGGCTATCTTTACTAACTGTTGTGCGAGCTCAATCGCCGGGACATTGCTAATTCCTAACAAGGTAGAGTGGGAAATTTTTTTCACTTGAGCAACGATAGCTGCATTTAGATCCGGATGCTGGTGACCATGCACCGTAACCCAGAGGGAGGAAATCCCATCGAGATATCTTTTCCCCTCTACGTCAATCACATAGGTGCCTTTTCCTTCAGCAATAATTAAGGGGTCTTCTTTTAGAAAGTCTTGCATTTGAGTAAAAGGATGCCAAAGATATTTTTTATCCACCTTCGAGAGGCGCAGAAAATTATTTCTCACCGGCACGATTGGTTTTTTAATCTTTTTTCCCATTTCCTTCCTCATCGTTAAATGATTCCAAACTTCTTTCCTGCTTCTTCTAAGACCTGTAATCCAAAGCAAAGGTCATCCCACTCATGAGTAGCTATGACCGCAATCCTTATTCGCGAAAACCCTTCAGGTACCGTGGGGGGCCTGACTCCATAAGCTGATACTCCTCGGGAAAATAAATATTGGAAAACCTCCATGGTCTTGACCGGACCGCCGATAATAACCGGGATAATCTGAGTTTCACTCGAAAACGTATTAAACCCCAACCTATTTAATTCGTTTCTAAAAAAAACAACTCGCTCCCAGAGTGCTTTTCTTAGGTCCAAACCATTTTCAACGAGTTCTAATGCAGCGCAATTGACTGCCAGTACTGCCGGTGGAAGTCCAGTGGTATAAATCAAGCTTCGACTTTTATTGATAAGGAAATCTATCAAATTTTTGCTGCCTGCTACGTAGCCCCCGAGACTTCCTAATGCCTTACTAAAGGTGCCCATGTGAATATCAACTCCATGTTCAACTCCGAAATGCTCGGCTGTGCCCCGTCCCCGGTTTCCCAGAACTCCGGTAGCATGGGCCTCGTCCACCATCAGCCAGCATCCATAACGTTTGGCTAATTCTACCAGTCCCGGAAGAGGGGCAATCGTACCATCCACACTAAAAACTCCATCAGTGATAATCATTCGGTTTTTTGCTTGAGACGCGGTTTTAATCAACTGTTCCAAAGCATCCAGGTCACGGTGGGGATAGATGATAATCTTTGCCCCACAGAGCCGGCAGCCGTCAACAATACTCGCATGGTTTAAGGCATCACTGAAAATGAGATCTTTTTCCCCCATAAGGGCGGAAATCGTGCCCACATTGGCCTGGTAGCCGGTGGGAAAAACAATGGCGGATTCAGTTCCCTTGAACTGCGCCAAATTTTTTTCCAGCTGCTCATAGAGTACGAGATTCCCGGCAATCAACCGGGATGCCCCGGTTCCAACCCCATATCGCTCAATAGCTTCTTGAGCAGCCCTTTTTAATGCCGGATGATTAGCCAGCCCTAAGTAATTATTAGAAGAAAATTGAATCACTCTTTTTCCTCCAACAACTACCACCGGAGCTTGGGCGGTTTCAAGAGATTGGAGAGTACGGTATAATCCTTCTTGGTCAGTTTTTTTCAAGGCATTGAGCAAAAAATTTTCCATAGCAAATTTCCAAGGATAACCATTTATTTTTTATTGTATTTTTACTTTATTAGCATTTGTATTCCAACAATTTTTAAAATGCAAACTGTTTATGAAGGGATAGAGTAAATACTCTTTTAAACTCAATAGGTTGAAGGGAGTATGCCCATGATCCCGACTAACTTTCTCCAGAGATTTAAAAATAATTTTTATAATCCCTGGCAGGAAATTCTTCAATCGGAAGCGGGTGGAAGAATCCCTTTAAGTATTGCCGTGATTAGCCAAAAGGGTGGAGTCGATAAGACCACCGTGGCGATCAACTTAGCCGCGGTTATTGCCCCCAGCAGGGTAAAAAGTCTTGCTGGTCGACAGTGACCCCCAAGAAGGTTCGGTCAAGCATTGGTTTCAATCCCTGACTAAAGAGCAGCCCTTTACTATTCTTTCGTTTTTTGAATTCCTCAGCTTGAGTGATATCCCGGATTATCAGGAACAAAAGCTCCATATCGTTATTGATTTCCCCCCCAGTCTCAACCAGATTTCCCGCGCCATCCCAACGGGAATAAAATTAGTCATCATCCCTGTTTCTCCTTCTCCGCTTGATGTCTGGAGCGATATTTTTAGAAAGCACGACTTTCTTCTAAACGGAGGTAATAATTTTTGACATTCTTTATAAAATTTTTTAAAATTGCTATATATACCATAGAACACCTTCTGATTTGATAAAAAGAAAGCCCTTTGCTCTTCAAACAAGGAGAGTATTTAAAGAAGGAGAGCCTGAAATAGGAAGACTGTACGGAAACTTAAACGGTTTAAAACCGAGTCAAACAAAAGAGTTCGAACGCTTATATCAGCGAAGGATTCCGACTGACCAGATTATAACTCCAGAAGTAGCCAGGCAACTGACAGAACTTTCCTCAGAATCCAAGCGCCAGGTCGGGATTTTAGTCAACCGCCGAGGGAACATCACTCATGTTATTATTGGAGACCATCAGGGGCTTTTTATACCCGATTTGTCTGGCTATCGTTCTTCGGTTACTCGACTACGGGGGCTTCGTTTAGTCCACACCCATCTAAACAAAGAGCCAATTACTCAAGATGACCTCACTGATTTAACTTTTCTTCACCTCGATTTAGTGACCGCAATTTCTGTGGACAAAAATGGCCTTCCCGGAAAAACATATCTGGCTTATCTTCTTCCCCAAAATCCTCAAAACGAAAAATGGGCTTTTTTGGAATTTTTCCACCCTTCGGAAATTAAGCTCGACTTTTTAGAACTCATTACTTCTTTGGAGGAAGAGTTTGAGCGAAAGCAAAAGCCCCTTAAGAAAGCAGAAGGGAAGGAAAAGGCCCTGCTGATAAGTGTTTCTAACAAAGCCAAACATGAAACCCGCGATTCAATAAATGAATTGCGAGAACTGGCAGAATCCTGCAATATTAGAGTCTTAGATCATATTATCCAGTACCGCCCGCAGATTGACCCTCGTCATCTTTTGGGAGTGGGAAAGTTGCGTGAGGTTGCCATCAGAAGCATCCAAAGAGGAGCTACTCTCCTGATTTTTGACTGTGAACTGAATCCAACTCAGGTGAAGTCTATTACTGACCAAACTGATATGAAGGTTATTGACCGAACCCAGCTTATTCTCGACATTTTCGCCCAACGCGCCCAAAGTAAGGAAGGGAAAATTCAAGTAGAACTTGCCCAGTTGAAGTATCTTCTTCCCCGGTTAGTTAAAAAGAATACGGTCATGTCCCGGTTAATGGGCGGAATTGGGGGGCGAGGACCCGGAGAACAAAAGCTGGAAATAGATCGAAGGCGTGTTCGAGACCGAATCAACCGGTTAGAAAAGGAAATCAAAAAACTTCAGACAAGAAGAATAACAACCCGCAAAAAAAGGGAAAAAGGTGATCTGCCGATTATTTCGATTGTTGGTTACACCAACGCGGGAAAATCAACCCTTTTAAACTCACTTACTCATAGCCAGGTGCATGTTGAAGATCGCCTCTTTGCCACGCTCGACCCAACCAGCCGACGTCTCCGCTTCCCCCGGGACACTGAGGTCATTATCACGGATACCGTGGGTTTCATTCGTGACTTGCCGCAGGATCTGGTGAATGCTTTTCGGGCAACCTTAGAAGAACTGAGCCAGGCTGACCTTTTAGTTCATATCATTGATGTAAGTAACCCTAACTTTAAAAGGCAGATGGAGGCTTGTGAAAAAATTTTGACTAACTTAGAATTGGGACGGATTCCCCTGATCCGTGTCTTTAATAAAGAAGATCAATTTCCGGACAGGGGGATGCTTAAAAATTTATGCCGTCTTTATGATGCGATGAGCATCTCGGCTGTTAACACTGGGACTTTGATCCCCCTCACGGAAAAAATTGAGGAGCTCATTTTAAACCAGAAGTCCGAAGAAAAGAATTAAGGCAATCTTTTGTGATGTAAAACCGCTAAAAAACAGCCTAAAAGTTTCGCAATGAACCAAGGAAATAAATCGCCCGGCTCAGGAATTAAATTTTGAGGAAAAGGAATACAGAATAAGCGGTAGTTTTGTTTGGGTGTTATTGATAATTGCTCGATCCCCCAAAAGGGGATACTTTTATCAAACCTCTATCATCGGCAACTAAAGAAGATGGTTTACGAGAACATCGGTATCCATCTTCGCTTTGCCATTTCTCGCGAAATACCCCGAGCGTTTAAGTGAACTGGTGGAGAAAGCCAAGATAGATGGAATGCTCCTCCGGTTATCGAAAATGCACTTTAGAAAAGCAGGAACAATTAATCCAGGGTAAACCACCGGCTCTGCCGGTGGACTCCCAGAGTTTGACAATTCCGGGAATATATGAAAGCCCCTCATAACGTGAACCGCTCAAGCATCACGAAAGAGAGGCTTTCAATG
>Ga0182021_10011004_pt1 | contig 10731 bp, 10 predicted proteins | sample 612E3MmetaG_FD_120493 | JGI IMG/M metagenome (GOLD analysis project Ga0182021, IMG submission 120493) | Permafrost microbial communities from Stordalen Mire, Sweden - 612E3M metaG (Illumina Assembly) | ecosystem: Environmental > Terrestrial > Soil > Wetlands > Permafrost | place: Sweden...
ATAAAATACGATTTGTGCCATAATTGAGTGTTTTATACCTCTTTAAGTAAACAAAAAAGTAGGTGCAGATTAGGTGCAAATAATTAATCAAATGTAATAAAATGAAGTCTAATAAACAAAACATATTTATTTAACATGCTGTATATCAGATATAATAATATAATGAAGTCAAATGCAATAAAATAGATTGAAGTCCCGCTCCGGGTACTAAAACAGAGCGAGAGTGAGAGTGAGAGCGAGTAAGTTCGTACTTGAACTCTCGATCTGTTTTCTCGCTCCCGCACTCACACTCACTCGAAAAATTCTCTTATATTTACTTTCTGTCTCGCTGACATAAATTTTTATTTATTAACCGTCTAATCACTCGTGCCATGTTTGATTTTTGTAAACTCGATGTTTATCAGAAAGCAAAGGCATTCTGTATTCTGATAACTAAATTAATTTCTTCAAGAAAATTTGATCGAACGACTAATGACCAGCTCCGACGAGCTTCATTCAGCATAATGCTGAACATTGCTGAAGGTTCGTCAAGATTCAGTAACAAGGACAGAAAAAACTTTATGGTAGTTGCCAGAGGAAGTGCTTTCGAATCTGCAGCCATCCTTGAATATTTGGTTGAAACTTCTGAAATTAAGGAGGAACAGTACTTGAAATACATAAGCAATCTTGAAGAAATTTCACGAATGCTTTATAGCTTAATTCAACATCTGGATAAACATTAGTGAGAGCGAGTCAGCTCTAACTTGAGCTCTCTATCTTTTTTCCTCGCTCCCGCTCTCACACTCACTCTTCCCTTGGAGGCACCGTCCGACTTCCAATAATACTTCAGGAAGTTCTCTAACATTGGTACCTCCTTCTGAATGTAAATCTTGAAAGGTGATGTTTGTTGTTGTAAATCAATGAATTTATCCTTTATAAGAACAAGGTCCTTATCTACCCTACCCTTAATATCCTGATAATCCTGAGATGTGATACTTCGATCCATTAAATCATTCTGAAGGTTGGCTTTACGGGTTTCAAGTCTCTCTTGCTCCTTCCTAGTTCGTTGGATCTCATCTCGTCTGGAATAATCTTCCTTCTCAAATAGTCTTTCCAAAGTTTTCATGTACAAATTAACGATCTGGGCAGAACATATAATATTGGATTAAATATCCTCTGTAACTACTGCATGATGCAATCCCATAACATTTTGTGAAGGTTCTTTTTTCAATACACCTGTTCTTATGGGTTTGAAAGGATTTTAGTTTAAGATTTTTATTTGACTCTTGCCACACTCTTTCGTAACTTTGTCACAATCAACCACTAAACATGCCAAACCTCATCCCCGAATGCAAATACGATATCTTCATTATGAGTACATTTAGTACACATAAAAACCAGTAAGCTGAAGTTAAATGTTCTTTTTTTGTCCCATAAACTAAAACTTTTAAACCGCATTTACTATGGATTCAACAAATAACACAATTACATCAGATCGCTTAAAGGAAAAAGAAAATAAGCTTGTGGTTTCATATAAGACTTTAAGAAACTTAATTGGATACCTCGGTAGGATGTTGCCTATTGTCCTTATACTTACAACCAGGACAGCACCCTCTGATAAAAATATTGAATCATCATTTAGTGATTATTATTATACGAGCAGTGGTGATATATTAGTCGCATTTCTATGTATACTTGGAGCATTTTTATTCATTTACAAAGGATATAATAAAAAAGAAAATATCCTTTCAACTATAGCAGGAATTTGTGGAATTTTTGCTGCATTCAGTCCTACTGCAGCAGAGGATTTGAGACAGTCTTTTAGTGTACATACTCCATTACCTGAGGTTCCGAGAATATTTGGTTTTGAAAGACATAAAATAGTTGCTGGACTATTCTTTATTATTTAAGGTTTTATCTCATTGTATTGTTTCCCACAAACTGATGTAAATAACCAAAATAAGTAAATAACAAACCGCAAAAAAAAGAAATAATATATTTAAAGTATGTGGTTGGATTATGCTTATATGTGTATCAATTATGGGAATTTATTTTATATCAGATAGATTTAACACAATGTTTGGGAAAATTCCATTTATCTTCATTAAGGAAACTATTGCTACCTGGGCATTTGGGATATCCTGGCTGACAATAGGCGAAACAATTTATCCTGAGGGAGAACATTATCTGGTCTCAGGCTATAAGGATATTAAACAATTCGTACGTAGTAGCTTTATTAACTCTAAGAATAAACATTTCAGCTAACAAGGACAATGCAATGAAAAGCAGTGTCAAAGTTTTTGCTTGAAATTTGAAAAAGATACTTTAATAAACTTAATCTTAAATTTTATTAATCACCCCTGCACTTAAAGAGTCTTTTTTCTGGTTTTATTATTACACCAGAAGTACTAAAAAACCTTCCTTTTAATTTCAATAGCCCTTTCCCTGCATACTTCATGGCAACAGTAACAATGAATACATCTTGCTTCATTTACCAAAATCTTATTCTTTTTTTTATTGTCATATTGCAGAATCTTAACCGGACAGATATCAATGCATTTTGAGCAGCCAATGCATAGCTTACTGTCAAATACGGGTCTTTTATTTAACCTTCTGATGAACGGGATTTTCTTTTTAAAGTACTTAAATATGATGCCTGCTTCACCACCTTTATCAATCCGTTTAAAATCTCTGACAACAATGGTCTCAGGATCAGTTCCTTTGATAATTATATCATCTATATTTTTCAGGAGAATACCTCTCTTAAGAGCAATTTTGTTTGTTGGAATATCAAGATGATTATATCCCAGAATGTGGCTGGCGACAATATCAAGTGCAAGCGGATTGATAGAAGCCAATAACACATTGACCTTCTTTGGGTATCCGTTACCCGGACCAGGACCTTCCATCGCAACAATTCCGTCCATTATGTGAAAATGCGGTTTTATTGCCTCTTCCAAATCGACAAAAAATTCACCGAATTTATACCTGTCGGGATATTTTACATGCTGCATTGCCTTGTTGAAAGCAGGAACAAATCCGAATATGTTTTTTATTGCGCCTGATAAAATCATAAGCTCATGGTTCTTCAGCTTCGAAAGTGAAATTATGAGATCGACCTTTGTAATAAGTGCCGTGATTTTTATTTCAGCAGTCCCGACTTTCCTGATAATAGCAGCTTCATTAAACCTGACCCATGTGGCACCGCATTTATCCACTACCTGCCTGATTCCGCATTTTTCACCTGTAAATTTCCGCGTATCAAATGTCGGTGAATCTCCGACAAATACAGTTGCTCCTCTTGATTGAAGATACCTTATAACAGCTTCAACTACAACAGGATGAGTTGTAGTTGCCTTAAATACTTCATCATCGGAAAGAATATTGGGTTTCAATAGGATATTTTTCCCGGTAGGATCCGGACCATTGCTTTCCATATAGAGCCATGCAATATGTTTTGCTATCTCCTCAGGATTGTATTCAAAACACCTTTGTACAGCAACGGTTGAACCCATAGTTTCTATTGTAAAAATCTGGCAGCAAATCTGTAATACAATGGCCGGGGTAAAATTGATATGATAAACTTTATTGCCCTGTTCCTGAACCCCGGAATGACAACAACCTTGTTTTTCTTCCTAAGATTCCTTACAGATATTTTAACGACATTTTCTGGTTCCATCCAAGGCAGGATTTCCCAGTTTTTAAGTCCGGACAGTTTAAAGCCTGCTCTTTCATGAAAATTGGTATTACGCACAAAACCCGGGCACAGGACCTGGACTTTAATGCCTTTGTCTTTGAAACTTATATGCAAAGATTCCATGAAACTATTGCTGAACAGCTTTGTTGCAGAGTACATTGCATCCTGAGGAATAGGCATAAATGAAACAAGTGAAGACAAAGTAATAATTGTCCCTTTATTGTTACTGGTCATATTTGGAAGAGCTGCAAGAATTAATCGTACGGGAGTACAAATATGAACTTTGACCATACTTTCCAGGCTCGGGATGTCGTTCTTCCAGAAAGCCTTTCCGAAAAAAAAGCCTGCATTATTTATCAGGACATCAATCTCTCTGGTCTTTTTTATTATCTCCTCTAGTTGTGTAACATCATTTTCATTTGCGAGGTCCGCAAGGATAATTTCAATTTTTACTTCGTTTTTTATTTTCAGTCCTTCAACATCAAGTGAGATTTTATCATCTGGATGTCCGGTTAGAATAAGGTCATAGCCCTGCTGTGCAAAATGACGCGCAAAAGCGGCACCAAGTCCACTCGTGGCTCCACTGATAAAAGCAACTTTCTTATCCATCGATCAGAATTAAACCTATTAAAAATACTACTTTTTGGGGAAAAGACATCCAAGATTAGGCTAAATATTTAATTGACTTTCATAGAATTATTAAATATCTTTACATTATTGACATGTATTTTTTCTCGATAAGATCCTTATTTATTCGAAATAAATATTCCTATGATTCCACGAGAAAAACTTTACAGATTACCATGGTCAAAGACGGATAATCCGGGAGGATGGATTGAAGTCACAGATACCTGCGATCTTCATTGCCCGGGTTGTTACCGGCATCAACTTGAAGGACATCGTCCTCTTGACGCAATTAAAAAAGACATTGATGTGCTCATTAGACTCACCAATTGTGATTCTATCGCAATTACGGGCGGAGAACCTCTTGGTTATCCTGAGCTGGCTGAGGTAATAAGCTACATCGCCTCACAAAAGATCAAGCCGATGGTCTTTACCAATGGCCTTTTACTGACATCAGAAATGGCTAATAATTTAAAAAAGGCGGGGCTTTCAAAGATCCATTTTCACATTGACAGTGCTCAGGAAAGGCCAGGGTGGACAGGCAAATCTGAAATTGAGCTGAACGAACTGAGGCAACACTATGCAGATATCCTCTGGAATACAAAAAAAATACAGTGTGGCTTTCATGTAACCATTTTCCGGTCCAACCTCGGATATATTCCGGAAATCCTGAAGTGGTGCCAGAAAAACATATCAAGAGTTCACCATATATCATTTCTGGCATACAGGGCTATCTCCAAAGATCCTATGTACCAGCTTGTAGCCAATGGTAAAATAATTGATCCCGAACAATCTTTTGGGAGCAATCCCAAACCAGAAGAGATCGATATCACAACTGAAGAGATGTACGAGTATGTTCTTAAGGCAAATCCAAACCTGCGCCCGTCTGTATACCTGAACGGAACATCCGTACATGAAACAAACAAGTTCCTCATTATGGTTAATGCCAGCACTTCCAGGAACCATCTTGGGGTTTTGGGTCCAAAAACCATGGAAATGGCACAGATGTTTTACCATCTCTTCAACAAAAGATATTTTGCTTTCCTCGAAAATCCACGACCAGGTAAAAAACTATTCTTTTTGTCTTTGTTCGACCATGAGATTAAAAAAGCGTTCGTGAACTATCTTAAAGCTTCAGTAAGAAATCCCATCCGTTTATTTGATAAGGTCTATGCCCAGAGTATCCATCTGCAACAACCTATTGAAATCCTGGAAGGTATGGTCAACCTGTGTGATGACTGCGTCAATATGATGGTTTATAACGGCAAACTGATCAATTCATGCAGGTTAGATGAATACAGGATGTTCGGAGGACCAATAAACGTAATAAAACAAAATAATTCTTAAAATTAAGCAGTTATGTTCCCTGACCGTAATCATATGTACAATTTTCCATGGACAAGGAGTGATAATCCGGGAGCATGGATAGAGGTTACAGATATTTGCAACTTAGCCTGCCCTGGTTGCTTCAGAAGGAATAATTTCGAAGGGCACAGGCCACTTAGTGAAATAAAGAAAGAAATTCTACAATGTCGTGAAATGACCAACTGCAGCAGGATATCTATTTCAGGAGGTGAGCCTTTATTGTATCCGGATATCATTGAAGTAGTAAAATTTATTACCTCCTTGAAGCTTAAATGCATAATTCTGTCAAATGGAGAGCTGCTGACACCCGATTTTGCAGCGAAGCTTCGGAAAGCAGGCCTGTATCAGTTCTTCCTGCATGTTGACAGTGGCCAGAACCGGCCAGGCTGGACAAACAAGACAGAATCCGAAATGAACGATCTGCGACAATATTATGTCGATATGGTTCATAAAACAGGAAGGTTAAAATGCGGGTTTAACATGACTATCCGGCATTCAAACCTGGATGAAGTACCGGATATTGTCCGATGGTACCAGGCAAACATTGACAGGGTCAGTCATCTCTCTTTGATTGCTTTCAGAGGGATCCCGAATGATGTTGCAAATGTAATGTGCGTCAATGAACAGAAAATTGAACTTGATTCTTTGCCAGATGCAATAAAATCAGTAGAAGAAATTGATATTTCTTCTACTGATATTCTTGAAAAACTTAGTGCTGACCTGGAATATATTTATCCTTCGGCATATCTTAAAGGCACTTCAAGACCTGAGACTTTCAAACTGATCACTATCAATAATGTAGGCTCAAGACAACAAATCTATGGTGCTACAGGGGAAAAGACCATGAAGATATACCAGGAGATGTATTATAAGCTTCACCATAAATATGATGCTACTGTCCCCGCTTTCGGGAAATTAATTTTTATCATGGCTTTTTTTGACAAGGAAATCCGAAAAGCACTTGGGTATTATTTACAAGCTGTAATTAAAAATCCCTCACGGCTCTTTGAAAAGATGTTTGTCCAGAGCCTGGTTATTCAGCAACCTTTTGAGGTTATTGATGGTGAGTTGAATTTGTGTGATGGATGCATAAATCTTATGCCATATAAAGGAGAGATGATTAATTCCTGCCGCCTTGATGAATACAGGCTGCTCGGCGGCCCGATCAAATACAGCCGGGAGAAAATCAGGCAGCCATCTCAGCAATAAAATAATACTGATGAATATGCTTCAGATTCAGGAAGTCGTCAGCAAATCGGATTTGAAAAAATTTATTCATCTTCCTGAAAAACTGCATAAGAATCACACTAACTGGGTACCCCCTATCTATAAGGATGAATGGGATTATTTCAATCCCAAGAAAAACAGGGCTTTTTCATACTGTGATACTACTAAAATTCTTGCACGAAAAAAAGGGGAAGTGGTCGGAAGAATTATGGGCATTATTAACCACCGTAATAATGAAGAAAAAAAAGAAAAGGTTGCCAGGTTTTCCTTTTTCGAGTGTATTGATGAAAGGGAGGTTTCTGACCTGCTTCTGAGTTATGTGGAAAAATGGGCAGCTGGTAAAGGCATGAACAAAATAATTGGTCCCTTTGGTATGTGCTACCATGATCCGATCGGATTTATGACCGACGGATATAATGAAAGACCATCACTTACAGCCAATTACAATTTTGAATATATAATCTCACTCCTGCATTCAGCTGGTTATGGTTGTGAGGCTGACCTGGTTGTCTATAAGATCAATATTTCTAAAGAGATTCCTCCTGCATATATACGGATACAAAATAAGGCTTTGCAAAATCCAAAACTCAGGATATTAAACTTTACATCAAGGAGAAAACTTCGCAAATATATTCATCCGGTTCTGAAGTTGATGAATGAAAGTTTTACTGAAATTTATGGTTATTCGCAACTTGATGAAAATGAGATGCTGGATTTAGCAAATCATTTTATCCCTTTGCTCGATCCAAAACTCGTTGCAGTAGTAACCTATGAAGATGAGATTGCAGGTTTCATGATAACAATTCCCAGTATAAACGAGGGAATTATTGCTGCCAGAGGCCATCTTTTCCCTCTGGGTTTTTTAAAAATCCTGAAAGCTTCAAAAAATGCAAGTCAGCTTGATCTTCTAATAGGCGGTATAAAAGCAAAATACAGAGGGATGGGTATTGATGTATTAATAGCCGTGCACATAATTAATGTTGCCAAAAAATCCGGTTTTAAATCTATCGACAGTCATCTGGAACTGGAATCCAACTGGAAAATGAGGGCAGAAAATGAAAAACTTGGCGGTATCGTCTATAAAAAGTACAGAATCTTTCAAAAGAAACTTAATTAAAAAAGTTAGTTATCGGCACACTATCATCAGCAAAATACACAATCCCATAAGATCAATGATCTGCTGGATTTGCGATTTAAATTTCTAATTACCCGACAGACTTGCCAAATGCCGGTTTGACTCCGGGATATCAACTCCCAATGCAACTGTAACCAGGATACCTATTCCGATTGCCAGGAAAAGTGATAAAAGGGTGGGCTGGAAGACCAGTACTGCCGTATTAGGTACAGAAGTAAAGATGATTCCTGATAACACATAAAGTATTGCTATCCATTGAGATATCTTCATCCCTGCCCAATACGGCATCTGGGCTTCACCACGGAATGATTCTTCCACAAACCAGTCTGTCCCCTTAAGTATTAAATATATTCCGACAATGAAAGAAGATGAGATTCCAATATTGAATAATCTGATCAGTACCAATCCTGTAATAATATTGATTCCAACCGAATAGAGCTGTGTCGGGTGCAGCGGAACACCTGACAGACCCGATGTTTTATTTACCATGGAATCAGGATGCATAAAGCGGATGCCGGTATTTTCATTTGAAGGCTTGCCATGGCAACAGCCCTTAATAAGGCATCTGAGACGTCCTATGGCATAAACCCAGGGTGCTGCCATTGCAAAGGATGCCAACAATATGAAAATGTCAATTGAAAATATGAGGTTAGCCAATATGCATGCAATTATTCCATTTATAAGTCCACCATAATAAATGAAGGGTCGCAGTAATTGCAGAGATCCCTCAACTAACTGCTTGAACAGCATGACTCCGATAATAACAAATATCAATATAAAAAACCCGACCAGAGTATACTGCCGGCCAAGAAAAAAACCTATCAGCAAGGCTCCTGTAAATCCTGCAACCCCTGAGTAAAAGCCATGATTGATTATTCTTAATGGACCAATTCTCCATTCTCTCCGGCTGTTGGAGAATCGTTCAGCCTGCAGTCGTAAATAATTCCAGATATTCTGCCTATAAATAATTATTATGAAAGCACAAAAACCTGCAACAACATCTAGAATAGAATGAGCACCTACCGTTATGCAGCTCGCCGAGATGAGCACCGCAAGACCAAACCAAATCCACTTAAAGCTTACAAAACTCCTGCTGAAATATATTGCAGCCAGGAATGCCCATATTACGTGACAGGAAGGCAGCGCACCGGATTCGCCATCGACTGAACGTTCAAACAATATAACACGACCCAGGAATGAGTGCGGAATGAAATCTTTTTGTTTTATTATTAGTGGAAATACCAGGTATATGATACCTACAAAAATTATTGCAAACCATACATCAGTTATAAAATGCTTTAATTGCTTCTTGGTTTTTACAACTAAAGGAACTAATAAAGAAAACAGGAAAGCAAACGAATAGAACACAGTTGAAAACTCCCATATTGGAAGATGTTCCTCAAAAGGAAGATTTGTGCTCATTGCATCATCTGGAGCTCCGATAAATATGAACGCCTTATAAATGATTAGCCATGGTACAAAAACAAGAAAATATGAGGATAGTCTATCACCAAATGATGGCATAATGTTGGAAGAGGAGGGAAGTGACAGGAATGGTTTATACTCCTGAGTACCTAAGACTGATTGAGTTTTTTCATTTTTGAATCCTGCGACATATGCGGCCATCAGTAAAGTGAATACAGGGCTTACCAGCCAGAATCCGGATGCCGACCGAGTAACAGCTGATAATCCAAAACTAATCAGTGCTGCACCTGAGTAGATGGGTTGTCTGGTAAAGTCATAAATGCCATTTTTTACAAATCTCTTTGTCGGGAAAGCATTTACAGGTAATCTATTGTCCCATCTCCAATGATTCCAAATACCTGAGCAGACAAATATTGCTCCTATAATTAAAAGTATATATCCAGGAAGTAAGTTAACCGGCAGTCGTATTGTTACAATATTCCAGGTAAACTTTGCCCATAGAATGAGAATAATAAGAATTATGACAGCAAACATTAACCTATACAGAACCTTGTCTGTGATTTCCTTTGATTTCCCCATTTTATAATTTCAAAAAATGATCTGCTATCTGATAAGAAAACAGAATTTCAGGAAAGGGTTTTTTACCTTATACTTTATTCATGCTTCTCGCTGATGTTTATTGTTTAGCAATATTTTAAGATCACTAAAAAGGTAAGGATTTAAGCAAAATCAAAATCTAAGATCGGTAAGAAATCTTTCTTATCAAAAAATATTTTGTCAGAAAGTCCTTTGCAATATTTATATGAATAATGTCGACTTCCATATAATTCGATCCAATAAGAATTATGGTTTTAAGCGAGGACTATAGAGATTAAATGATCTTTCACCAGGTTGCAACTTTTGTCCGTTCGGGGTACTTAAAAAAGAGCGAGAACGAGAGTGAGAGCGAGTCAGCTCTAACTTGAGCTCTCTATCTTTTTTCCTCGCTCCCGCTCTCACACTCACTCTTCCCTTGAAGGTACCGTCTGACTTCCTGTAATATTCCCGGAGGTTCACCAGCAAAACTAAAAATTTCTTATTTTAGAATGAAGACCTCCAGGTCGACTGGGTGGTTCTGCTCTGGTCCTCCAGGCCTGTTGGGAGGAGGTGACATTTTGTTGGACGGGATATTTCCTGGTTGACCTTGGGGTGGTCCTAATGTATTGTTCCCAGGAGGTGGTCCTCCCATACCTCCGCCAGAACCGCCTGCCACATAAATCTTATTGTTCAGGACTGCTGC
>Ga0182021_10011005_pt1 | contig 10731 bp, 9 predicted proteins | sample 612E3MmetaG_FD_120493 | JGI IMG/M metagenome (GOLD analysis project Ga0182021, IMG submission 120493) | Permafrost microbial communities from Stordalen Mire, Sweden - 612E3M metaG (Illumina Assembly) | ecosystem: Environmental > Terrestrial > Soil > Wetlands > Permafrost | place: Sweden...
GACGGACGTCCTCGCCGAGGCCGCGACGAGTCGAGCGTGAGGTCAGCGACGAGGACCTCGGTTGTCCTCTACACCGCGGCAATGAAAGCGACGAAGACGACGTCAGTGCGCTCGTCTCGGGGCCGCATGAGCGTAGCCTCGTACTCGGCCCACTCGTCGACGTGGTGCCTGCCGAGCTCGCTCGGCAGTCCGGTATCCATCGCGGTGCCTTCACACGATCAGCGGTAGCCGTACCTGCTCGATCACTGCGCCTTGTGGCGCAGAGAGGGATGCGGCCCTCGTGGTATCTTTGCCGACGTGTTGACGGACGCGAGCCCGATCAAGCCAAGGTGCGCTCCAGCCAGCACAGCGAGGACCTGAGGGAAGGCCTTGTCACGGGGACTCCGAGGGGCCGGGAGAAGTACGAGTAATGGCAACCCAAATCACCGTCGAGCTCGACGACGAGACGACCGCCTGCCTGGCCGTGCTCGGGGAGCCGACCGAAGTGCTCGCGCGCTTGGCCCATTCCGCGGCCGTTGGCGTCCGCCGCCCCGACCACGAGAGACGCGAGCTGACCGACGACAGCCTGCGCGTCGAACGGGACAAGGCCGACACCGGCGTCGCAGACGAACAGATCGTGGCGGACGAGGTGGTGCGGATCGCCCGCGGGCGTGCCGACCAGGTCGTGCGGACCGCGCGAGACGTCGCCGAGCAGGAGCACGGCCCGGAGTCGACGGCCGGTGCCGCCGGGTCCGAGCGCGCGCGCACCGTCCTCGAGCACGAGCGATCGAACGCCGATGCTGTGCTCGTGGGCGAGCGCGTGGCGCGGAAGCGCGGCCGGGCCGACTCGCTGAGGGTCGAACGCGAGGCCACCGACAGGGGCCTGACCGGCGAACGGGCTCACGCCGATACGACGCTCGTCGACCAGCGCGAAGCGAACGCGCAGATGGTCAGCGCAACGATTCGGGCGCACGACTTGGCGGACGAGGCTGACGCGGCCAGGGAGCGCGCTGAGGAGGGCGAGCGCCAGCTCCGTGCGGTGGCGGAGTTCCGGGAGATGTTCATCGGTATCCTCGGGCACGACCTGCGTAACCCCCTCGGGGCGATCGTCATGGCTGCCGCCACGCTGCTCCAGCGCAACCGGCTCGATGAGCAAGACGCAAAGACGGTCGGGCGCATCATTCGCAGCAGCGAACGGATGACCCGAATGATCACTCAGTTGCTCGATCTCGCGCGCGCTCGTCTCGGTGGCGGGATGCCGATCGAACCGAAGCCGACCGATCTGCGTGAGATCTGCCGCAACGTCGTCGAGGAATTCGAGTCGCCCATCCAACTGGAGGTCGAAGGCGACATGACGGGCACCTGGGACGAGGACCGCTTGGCGGAAGTTCTCTCGAACCTCGCGGGGAACGCCACGGAGTACGCCGCGCCGGGGACGGACGTGATCGTCAGGGCACACGCCGACGGAGCGGAGGTGGTCGTCGAGGTCACGAACCAGGGAGATCCCATTCCCGCGGACCAACTTCCGTTCATCTTCGAGCCCTTCCGTCGAGGGAAGCCGCGCGCACAGTCGAAGACCGGAAATCTCGGGCTCGGCCTCTACATCGCCGACCAGATCGTGCGCTCGCACGGCGGCACGCTCCACGCGCACTCTGCCGACGGCACGACGACCTTCGTGATGCGCCTGCCACGCTTCGCGCGGCAAGTCGCGAGCACAATCTCGTGAACCCTCCCGATCACGGCACGGGCGGAGGCGGCGAGGGCGGCGGGAGTCGACCGGGCCGAGCTTCATGTCGAGACTGCGACTCACCTCAGCATCGACTTACGATCGCTGCGCGACTCGGGCATCGCGATTCGTCGCAGGCGAGCGCAGCGAGGTCGTCCAGCGGCTCGGTGAGCCGTCCCGGAGCTACCCGACGATCTCATCGACCCGCCGCCTGCTGTGCCAGTGGACCGGCCCACCTTCCGGTCCATGTGATGGCTAACGCTATGAACTCTGAGTGGGCCCAGCGGGACTTGAACCCGCGACCTACGGATTAAAAGTCCGCAGCTCTACCGACTGAGCTATAGGCCCGAAGACGCGGAGTCGATTACCCGGGCTGGGCGAGCGCGTCCACTCTCGTCTTCGAATCGGCTCGATCGGCTCCTCTCCAGCGGCGGTCGCCGCGCGGGTCGGGCGACTGCAGCGAATCGCAACGACGCCGCGATCGCGCGCGATTCGACGCACGCAGATCGCCGCCGTCTTTGCAGCGTGCGAGCAGGACCGCGTCCGCGGACGGTCGTTTGGTCGACCGCCCTCGTTCTCGGCGTGGCTCGTGCCTTGCGTCGGCCGCGAGCACGATGCCGACTGCACCTGTCGACAACGCCCCGCTTCGTCTCCCGAAGATGGCGGCCTGGCGCACGGCGACGATCGATCTGCTCACGCCGCGTCAGGTGCAGGCGCTGGCGCTTGGGCTGCTCATCGCGATCGGCATCTGCGACTACTTCGCGGGCATCGAGGTCGCGTTCACGCTGCTGCTGTACCTCCTGCCCGTCTGTCTCGTGACGTGGCGCTCGGGGGCGCCGATCGGGCTCGCCTTCGCGGCGCTGGCGACGGCAAGCACGGCGCTCACCGCGCTCGGATTCGCGGAGCGCACCCGGCCCTGGCTCGTCGCCTGGGATGCGGCGGGCACCTTCGGCGTGCTCGTGACCGTCGTCTTCGTCCTGGAGAAGCTGCGCACTTACGTCGAGGGCGAGCGTCGCCAGCGCCGGCTGGCCGTCGACCAGCTGCGCCATGCGGACCGCCTGAACGTCATCGGCAAGCTCGCCGCGGGGATGGCGCACGAGCTCGGCACTCCGCTCAACGTGATCGCCGGCAGCGCGGAGCTCCTGCAGACGCGCCGCCTCTCGTCGGAGAAGCGGCGCGCGCTCGTCGACACCATTCATGCGCAGACGAAGCGCATGAGCCGCACCATCCGGCAGCTCCTCGACTTCGGGCGCGCGGCCGGCTCTTCGAAGGCGCCTGTCGAGCTGAACGAGCTCGCCTCGGTCACGAAGGACCTCCTCTCTCCGGTCGCCCAGGAGCGCGGCTGCTCGATCCAGTTCGAGCCGGCGCAGTCGTCGATCGCGGTCCTCGCGAATGCGTCGGAGATCGAGCAGGTCCTCACCAACCTCGTGCTCAACGGCATGCAGGCGATGCCGAACGGCGGGCCGCTCCACCTGCGCACGACGGTCTCTTCGCGCACCACGGCGGCGGGAGTGGAGGCTCCCTACGCGTGCATCATCGTCGAGGACGAAGGGGTGGGCATCTCCGAGGAGGATCTGCCGCACATCTTCGATCCCTTCTTCACGACGAAGGACGTCGGCGAGGGCACCGGGCTCGGCCTGTCGATCACCTACGGCATCGTCCAGGACCATGGCGGGTTCCTCGAGGTCGCGAGTCGGCCGCACGGCGGCACGCAGTTCTCGGTGCTGCTTCCGATCCCGGATCCGCCGCCGCCGACGAGGGAGGCGTGATGCAACGCAGGGTCCTCGTCGCCGACGACGACGACGCGATGCGGAGCACCGTCGCCTTCACGCTCGACGACGAGGGGTTCGAGACGATCGAAGCTGCCTCCGGCGTCGAGGTGCTCCGCCTGCTCGAGACGGACGATTGCTGTCGCACCGGCCAGACGCCGTTCGACCTCATCATCATGGATATCCGGATGCCGGGCCTCTCCGGTCTCGACACGGTCCGCAAGCTGCGCGCGCTCCGGTGCTCGACGCCCGTGATCCTCATGACGGCGTTTCCTGCTCTCGAGACGGAGGAGGCCGCCGAGGCGCTGCACGTGCCGCTGCTCGCGAAGCCGTTCGCGCTCTCGGAGCTGACCGCCCTCACGCAGCGGACGCTCGCTTCGCGCGCGGCGCCGTGATTCTGCGTGCTAGCCGGGGATGCCGAGCGCCCGTCGAGCGCCGGGCCGCGGAGCGGCAGACTCGGCCTCCTCGAGCGCCCCGTTCTCGTCGTCGAGCAAGGCGTGGAGGCGGATGCGCACCGCCGGCTCGGCGCACTGGTCCGCCGCGACGCGGAGCCTGCGGCGCTCCGCCGGGTCTTCGGTCATCGCGAGCGCCTCGCCGGCGGCGCGACGCGTGGCGGTGTCGATGGCGGGCCCTTCGAGGAGCTCCCAGAGCTGCTCGCGCGTCATCGCCGACTGGCGGTAGTCGCCGCCTCCGTGAGCGATCTGCGTGAGCTGCGCGCTCGATGCCGATGCGACGAAGCTCGCGGCGGGCTGCTCGCGCTCGGTGGCCGCGCGGGCGATCGCCGCCTCGATGCGGGCGAGGAGCGCCTCGCGCCGCGCGGCGTCCTTGCCGTGGAGCTGGAGGCGGAGCATCACGCGCGTACCGCGCAAGAGCTCGATGTTCCCGCCGCGGGTGCGCGCGCTGTCGACCTCGCGATACCCGAAGAACCGCTCGCGGGAGCTGCCCTTGATGAGGATCCCATCGAGGCCCACGGCGATGCGCGACTTGCGTGTGAACAGCGCGACGCCGGCCAGCGTCGCCGCGACATAGGCGCCGATGACGACGAGATCGCCGGTCCCCCGGAGGAGATGAGCCTTCGAGAGGACCGTCATGACGGTGAAGAACACGAGCGGAAAGGCGGCCATGGCCGCGACGGCGGCGCGCGTCTCGGTGGTCACGGCCACGGCATCGAACGTGTAGCCGTCGGCGCTGACCTCGGCGCGCGCCGTCTCGTCGTGATCGCGCGTGGGCGCGAGGAGCGCGCGCACGCCGCGCCGCGTGAGCGCGACCTGCGCGACGAGCGCGATGACCGCCGGCAAGATCAGCCCGGGAACGACCGACGAGGTCATCAAGGCGAGCGTGTCCGCAGTGGTGGGCCAGTGACGGAAGAACCGGAGATAGCTCGCGACGCTCAGCAGGGCTCCGAGCGCCGCCGGCAGTGCGGTGATCACCCTCGTCCAGCGCGGGCGGGACGCGACGAAGCCTCGCACGCGATCGAGCGGGTCCGGCAGGCCGGCGCGCACGCGTGCGCGCGCCAAGGTGCGGGCGACGAGGCCGAGCGGCACCGCCAGCGACGCGACGAAGAGGGTCGCCGCATACGAGGCATGGAGGATGTCGCTCCACATCCAGAGGAGCTGCTCCATCTGGTAGAGGACGTGCGGCTGGCCGCCGAGCTGCGCCTGCAAGAGCTCCTGCAGCGTGTCGAATGCGCGGCCCTTCACGACCAGCCATGGCAGCGCGTACGCGAGCGCGAAGAGCGCCCCAGTGCGGAGCGCCTTCCAGTTGCGCGGTCGCGGGCCGGCGGGCGCGGGTTCCGACATGCTTCCAGCGTAGCTCGTCGGGTCCGCCTGCACCCGCGTTCCGCGCGAAGCTCCATGCGTCGCGGTGAGCCCCTACACCGATGGTGGTGGAGGAGGGCGCTCGCTCACTTGAATCCGCTGAGGTGAACGACGTACCACTCGCCGCGCCACGAGATGAGCGACGTGACCTCGAGGCTGCGCTCCTTGCCGTCTAGCTCGTAGAGGAGACGCGTGCCGTAGACGCGGTAGTAACCGAGCTTGTTCGACTCCTCGTTGGGCTCGACCCAGCGCGCACGATCCTGCGGGACGTCGGCGCGAACGAGCTTGGCGCTCGCGGCATTGTCGCCGAGCCGCTTGTGCAGCGCGTGCACGTCGCGCTTGTACGCGGCGACGAGGCGGCGGCGCCAATCCGAGGCGGGGTTCGTGATGGCCTTCACCTGCTCGTACGCGGTGACCGGGAAGAAGAACGGCATCGCGCGATCGGGGTCGTCCTTGACGATGGCATCCCAGAGAGCGGCCACACGTGCATCGAAGGCGGCGCCGGATGCCTCGGGCTTGTCCTTCGTCTGGGGCAGGGTGCCGGGGTCGGGCCCGGCATCGACGGTGGCGCTGGCCGTTGCGCCGCTCGCGGCGGCCGCGGCGGTCGGGCCGGTCGCGGTTGCGCTCGAGGTTGCTCCGGAGTCGCCATTGGCCGCTGCGGCGGCGGCGCCTGGATTTGCGGGGTCGCCGGGGGCCGGGAGCGGCGCGACCGCGGCATCGAGGCCCGCGGACGAAGGGGGCTCGCCCCGATGGCAAGCAAGGAGGAGGAGGACCAACCCGAGGGCCGGACTGCGGCGGAGCATCGCCGGGACGATACCGCAACGGGGCCCGATCGAGGATCCGGCCCGCAGGGCTCCCTGTAAGGGGAGGCTGCGCAGGGCCGTTGACGGTCCGGGTGACCGCCGATAGTTGTAGTCATCACCCGACCGGGCCGTCCGCGGCCCCTTCCGGAGTCTCTCGTAGCCGAGTGCCCGTAGCTTGGAGGAACGCATGAAGATCTCGACCGTGTTCGTGGGTATGGGCGCCGTTGCTGCCCTCGTCGTGGCGTGTGGCAGCAAGGATCAAACCCCGCCTCCGAACCAGGCAGGCTACGGCCAGGCCGGTTACGGCCAGCCCCAGGGTTACCCGCAGCAGCCGGGCGCCTACCCGCAGCAGCCGGGCGCCTATCCGCAGCAGCAGCCGGGCGCGTACCCGCAGCAGCAGCCGGGCGCGTATCCGCAGCAGCCGGGCGTCGCCCCCGCGGGCGGCGCGATGGCGGTTCCGGGTCCCACGGCCTTGCCGTGCCAGAACGACTCGTCCTGCATGACGCACAAGTGCAACACGCAGTACGGCAAGTGCGCGTTCCCCTGCCAGAGCGATGCGGACTGCATCCAGGGCTCGACGTGCTTCGTCGCCGGCGGCGCGCTCGCGGCGTGCATCCCGAAGCCGCCCGGCACCTGATTCGGGCACCCGATTCGGATTCGCCCCGAATCGTAAGCAAGCTTACGAGTTCGAGTCCTCGCGACTCTAACTCGTAAGCATGCTCATGGTTTTCGTGAGCATGCTCACGGTCGTCGTCGCTTGCGGAGTGCCGCGGCAAGATCGCGCGGGATCGTTTGCTTCGTGGTCAAGAGCGCGGCCCACGGGTCGACGCGCCGTTTCGCCAGCAGCTCCGGCACCGTGAGCACGGTGAAGGCCTGCGGGTCGACGCTCGGCAGCTCCTTCCACGACACGGGCAGCGCCACCGTCGCGCCCGGGCGCGCGCGAGGGGAGTAGGGGAGAATCGCCGTCGCCCCGCGCCCGTTGCGGAAATGATCGACGAAGATCTTTCCGGTGCGCGCCGCCTTCGTCATCGTCGCGACGTACTTCTTCGGCTCGCGCGTCACCATGCCCTCGGCGACGGCCGTTGCGAACGCGCTCACGACGCTCCAGTCGTCCTTCGGCGTCAGCGGGACCACCACGTGGAGGCCCTTGCCGCCGGTGGTCTTCACGAAGGTCACGAGGCCGATCTTCGCGAGCTCGTCACGGAGATCGAGCGCCGCTTCCACGACGCGCGCGAACGGCAGACCGACGTCGGGATCGAGGGCGAGCACGATCCAGTCCGGCTTCTCGTAGCTCGGCATGCGCGAGCCCCAGCCGTGGAGCTCGACGGTGTTGAGCTGCGCGAGCGCGACGACCTCGTCCTCCTTCGTCACGTAGAGCACCTCTTCGCCGTCGACCTCGCCGCGCCCGATGTTCGCGACCAGCCCACGGCCGATGTGCTTCTGCACGAAGCACGAAGCTCGCTTGGGCCGCTTCTCCTGCAGGCCGACGCCGCTCACGAGATCCCACTCGCCGGTGCATCGCACGAGCATCAGCGGGCGCTTCTTCGCGAACGGGAGGAACCACGGCGCCATCACGCCCGCGTAGCGCGCGAGATCGCCCTTCGTGATGCCGCTCGCCCTGTCGACCACGCGCTCGGGATGCGTGATGACGAGCTTGCCGACCTTCACCACGCCGCTGTCGTCACGGGTCTTGGTCCTGGGCGTCCGCGCGGCCTTCGCCTCGACCGGCTCGACGGCCTTCTCGACCTCGCGCTTCACGCTCTCCGCCTTCTTGTCCTCGCGCAGCCCTTCGAAGGACGGATGACGCAGCGATCCGTCGCGCGTCCACTCCGTGAATCGCACCTGACAGACGAGCTCCGGCTTCACCCAGCGCGCGTCACGCATCCGTGGCGCGCCTACCACCAGGGGCTCCTTCACCTCGAGCTTGGCGAGCCGCTTCGTCAGGTCCGCGAGCGACGCCTGCGAGAACCCGGTGCCCACCTTGCCGGCGTAGCGATACGTCTCGCCCTCCCGCACCGCGAGGAGCAGCGCGCCGATCCCGGTTCGCGCCCCCTTCGGCCTCGTCGAGCCGACGATCACCATCTCCTGGCGCTTCTGGCACTTCACCTTCACCCATTCCGGGCTGCGTCCCGCTCGGTACGGCTTGTCCGCCCGCTTGGCGATGATCCCCTCGAGCCCGAGCTTGCAGACCTGGGCGAAGAACTCCACGCCGTTTCCGCGCACGTGATCGCCGAGCTTCAGCGGCGGACCTTCGCCCGCGAGGATGGTGCGCAGCTTGTTCTTGCGCACCTCGAGCGGCTCGCCGGTCAGGTCGACGCCGTCGTAGTGCAGGAGATCGAAGATGAAGTACACGAGCCGGCCCGCGTCGGAACCGCCATTGAGTGTATTTTGCAACTTCTGGAAATCGGTGCGTCCGTCCTCCATCACGTAGGCGATCTCGCCGTCGAACACCGCGTTCCGCGCCCGCACGTGAGAGAGCGCGTCTGCGATGATCCGGAAGTGATCGGTCCAGTCTTTCCCGTTGCGCGACGCGATCCGGACCTTGCCGTCATCGAGCGTCGCGATGGCGCGGTACCCGTCGTATTTCAGCTCGTAGACCCAGTCGCCGTGCGTCGGCACGTCGTCCACCAGCGTGGCGAGCTGCGGCACCACCTTCCCGAACGCCGGCACCGGAGCCCCGGCGGTGGCCGGCACGCCCGCCTTCACCTCCTCGACCGTGCGCCCGGTGAGCACGCTCTTCGGCAGCCTCTTCACGATCTCGGCCTCCGCGCCCTCGCGAACATGCTCGTCGCCTCGCTTGATGAGCAGCCAGTTCTTCTTCCCGCGATCGCGTTCCTTCTCCGCGAGACGCACCAGCATGTACTTGCCGTGCAGCTTCTCGCCGTGGACCACGAATTCGAGCCGCCCCTTCTTCATGCCCTCGTGAGGATCGCCGATCGCCTCCCACGTGCCGCGATCCCACACGATGACCGGCCCGCCGCCGTACTCGCCGTGGGGAATCGTGCCCTCGAAATCGCGATAGTCGACCGGGTGATCTTCGGTCTGCACCGCGAGCCGCTTGTCCTTCGGCGACAGGCTCGGCCCCTTCGGCACGGCCCACGACAAGAGGACGCCGTCGAGCTCGAGCCGGAAGTCGTAGTGCAGCGCCGTCGCCGCGTGCTTCTGGATCACGAACGAGCGCCCGGTCTCCGTGGACTGCACCTCGCCGGACGGCTCCTCGGTGAGGCCGAAGTCGCGCATGGAATTGTATCGCTCGAGGCTCCGTGCCGCGCTCCGCGCCGCGTCTCTCTCGCTTCGCTTCATGCCGTCCTCCGCGCGGAAAACTTCCAGCGATCCCAGCTCGACAGCGGCTGCTCGATCCCGCGGACCGCCTCCACGGCCCGCCTCGCCTTGCGCGGGAAGGCTACCAGATCTCCGTGGCCCAGCCGCGCGGCAAGGTTCATGGCGTCGAACGGCGCGCGCACCTTCACGTCGTTGTCGAAGTACACGAAGACGTCGCGACCTCGGCGGGGGCGCGGCGGATGGTCCGGCGCTGCGAGCCTCGCGTCAGCGGGTTGCGCCCCGTCGCGCCACGCCAGGACCCGCGCCGCCCAGCGATCGAGCGACGTGCGATCGTAGCCGCTCACGTAGAGCTTCTTGTCGCCGTGCAGGCGCGCATAGACGAAGTTCGACGAGACGTCCTCGAGGTAGGGGAACTTGCCCGCGGTGTCGGCGACCACCAGCGCGACGTCGTGCCTGCGCAGCACCTTGATGAACGCGGGATCGTCGTAGGTCTCGTGGCGCACCTCGAGCGCATAGCGAAGCCGACGATCGGCCGCGACGTCGAGATACGCGCCGTGCTTGATCCGATGATCGTGCCTGCGCGCCAGCTCGGCCGCCGCGGCGGTGGTGCGCGGCAAGAGCCCGAAGAAGTCCTCGAGGCGCTGCGCGTCGAACGGGAGCTGGGGCGGGAGCTGCCAGAGGATCGGCCCCAGCTTCTCCTCGAGCGCCAGCGGTCCCGACGCGAAGAAGTTCGCCAGCGGCTGCGCGCAGTCGCGGAGCTTCTTGTTGTGGGAGATGAACCGTCCGCCCTTGACCGCGAAGACGAAGTCCGCCGGCGTCTCGTGGTACCAGCACAGATAGCTCGACGGCCTCTGGAGCGAGTAGAACGAGCCGTTGATCTCGACCGTCCGCAGCATGCGGCTCGCGAAATGGAGCTCGCTCTTCTGCGGGAGGCCCTTCGGATAGAACACCCCTCGCCATGGCGCGTATCGCCAACCGGAGACGCCGACGCGCACGTCCCGCTGCGCCTTCATGCGGCGCGGGACTGCGGTGGCTGCTCCTCGTCCGCCGCGGAGGGCGGCGGCACTGGACGCTTGCCCGCGAGACGGTCGCGCAGGAGCATGAGCACGGCGGCCTCCTCGGAGGAGAGCGCAGGAAGATCCTGGCGCAGCTCGCGGTCGGCGCGCTGCTGGAGCGTCGCGACGAGGTGGCCGTCGAGGTACGCTTCGAAGATCTGCGGGTGCACGTAGCACTTGCGGCACACGCTCGGCGTGTTGCCGAGGCGACTCGCGACGCTCTTCACGGCCTCGACGATGTTCTTCTTTCCCGCTGCCTTCGTGTCGAACGCGGAGAGCTCCTTGAGCGCCTGCGCGGCC
>Ga0182021_10011006_pt1 | contig 10730 bp, 8 predicted proteins | sample 612E3MmetaG_FD_120493 | JGI IMG/M metagenome (GOLD analysis project Ga0182021, IMG submission 120493) | Permafrost microbial communities from Stordalen Mire, Sweden - 612E3M metaG (Illumina Assembly) | ecosystem: Environmental > Terrestrial > Soil > Wetlands > Permafrost | place: Sweden...
ATGCTCCATTTACGCGAACGCAAGAGGCGGCGGCCTCTGCTTCGGGCCATACCGTTCTTCTCCACTTACCCATGCAGGCGCAGAAAAGAGCGTGGGATCCAGGGCCTGGAGCATTATTTCTTGGTGAGACGGAAGACCGGCAGGGAAGCATTCTGGATGCGGACTTGTCCTGGGTTCCACATGCCGTCGGCGTCAATAATCATATGGGGTCGCTCTATACGGAAAATGAAGAGGTGATGCTAAGCCTTCTTGCCATGATAGCTGCCAAAGGCCTTTTTTTTATCGACAGTGTCACAACTTCGAGGAGTGCCACCGGCCGTGCGGCTGTGGAGGCCGGCGTAAAGACAGCCAGGAGGCAGATATTTATCGACAATATCCATTCCGAGGAACAAATCCGGATACAGTTGGAAAAACTCGTGGAGTTGGCGCAAAAGCAGTGGCGAGCCATCGGTATCGGTCATCCCTATCCGGAGACCTTGCAGGCCTTGACCGCAAGTATTCCTGTTTTGACGGCACAGGTTCAACTGATTGGTGTCCAGGAGTTTATCCAATAGCATGGCAGAGGAGAGTATGAAAGGAGTCGGGATTATCGGCACCGGGAGGCATGGCAGCCGGTATGCACATCATATTCTGAACGATAGTGATGGATTGGTTTTAAAGGCCATTTCCAGAAGATCGGAGGAGGGGAGAGAACAGGCAGCATCCTGGGGGGTGCCATGGTACCGGGATTGGCATGACCTGATCGCCGACCAGTCTGTTGAGGCGGTGATCTCCGTCGTCCCCCCGTCCTTGAACAGGGACATCGCCGAAATATGCGCGCTGGAACGCAAACCCTTGTTGATTGAAAAACCCCTGGCGATGAACAGCAGAGAGGCCGCAAGGATTGTCTCTGTGATGAAGGCAGCCCGCGTCCCTCTGACTGTCGGTCAGACCCTTCGTTATAATCCGGTGATCAGAAGTCTGAAAGCCAGACTACCGGATATGGGAAGGCTCTATTCATTTACCGCCAACCAGCGCCTTGAACCGTCTCCCCTTCTTTGGCATGATGAGAGGGATACAGCGGGTGCGGGAGTTATGATCCATACCGCCGTCCATGTTTTTGACGCCCTTCGTTTTATCACAGGCCTTGCAGTTAAACGGGTAATGGCGGCAACTTATCGATGCCATAGCAGAAATCTTGAAGATCTGGTCACGGTTCTGGTTGAGATGAATAGCGGAGTGGCAGGTATAGTCGATGTCAGCAAGGTCGGTCGTGCCCGCAGTGGGCGTTACGAGTTTATCTGCCAAAAAGGCCAGCTCCATGGTGAGCAGATTCACTTATTTGTAGACAATGTCTCCGCCGGTATTCTTCAACGGAATGAGGAGCCATTGCCACAGAATACGATCCTGCCGCTCCTGCAGGACTGGAACGGGTTTCTGGACGGCAGGAATCAGAATCCTGTCCCCGGAGAAGAGGGCCTTTATGCTGTGCAGGTTTGTGATGCCTGTCTGCAATCGGCAAAAGAAGAACGTTGGGTTAAAGTTGGATAAAAAGATTAATTTTATGGAGATACACATCAATGTCTGAAGAGAATAAAGAGCCTTGGTTGAACTATCTGGCGCTCACTACCGTGATCTTAGCAGTCTGCGCCACACTTTCTACCTTTAAAGGTGGTTCGTTTTCAACACGGTCTGTCTTGAGCCAGACCCAGGCGGCCAATCAATGGGCATATTATCAGGCAAAGGGTATAAAGAGTTACCTCTATGAAATCCAGAAGGAGAAACTTGAACTTGAACTTGAGCATCAGGAAGCTGATGGATTATCATCCCATGTGGTAGAATCTCAAAAGAAAACGATTGCAACCTATGCGGACAGAATCTCCAAGTATAATGCAGAAAAAGCGGCGATAGAAAAGGAAGCTAAGCGCCTTGAAGCAATTCGTGATGATGCGCAAAAACATGCACAAGTTTTTGGTATCGCAGTTATTTTCCTTCAGATAGCTATTCTCCTCTCCTCGGTTGCCGCTTTAATGAAAAAAAAGCTGGTCTGGTACCTCGGCGTTTTGATGGGAATGATAGGAATTATCTATTTTGCCGACGGTTTTCTGCTGTTTTTCATTTGAACGAGAATGATCTTCAACTTCCATTTGCTTTCTTAACTGCTCCTTTTACGGAAATCGCATAGGGGTTTTTCTTCAGCAGGAACTCCGGAAGAGTTTTCTGTGCATTTCTCGCGTCATTCAAGGTTGGATATTCTCCATAGAATACCAGCACCACGGGAGGAGAAGAGGCTCTCCTCAGGATAAAAAGCCGGTCAGCCACCTCTTGATAGTTTTTTTGTGACAGCATTTTTTTTAAGCTTTTGTCAGCCCCTTCCGAACCAAGAACCATCAACTGAATGGTAAAACGGTTGTTTTTCTCCCCAACCAGCCATTTTGCAGATGCGGCGACCCTTCCGGCAAAAATTTTCTCGACCGGAGGCTTTTGGGAGACGGCGGCTTTTTCCGGAACAAATGTCTTCTTCAGAACAGGGGCTTTTTCCACAAGAGGCGCCTTGGCGGGGGCAAGAGCTTTTCCAGAAACGGGTGCCTTTTCCAGAACGGGTTTTTTCGGCTGAGCGACCTGAAGAGCGGTATTGGCTGAGGCAACAGGGGGTGCTTTGGTATTTTTTCCAACGAGCGGTTTTTTGTCGGGAACTCTTTCTGTCGTTTCTGGAGGGGGAGCCTGGGCGATCTGAATATGCTCTCCTTCCGGTTTTTCCATTTCTGCCGGCAGTGGTGGCTCGGGATCGGTCTTTGCTGTCTCCATTTTAATTTCTTCCGGCTGTTTCTGGATATTCTGGAATTCTGCCGACAGTTTTTCTCTCTTTGGGATTTCTTTGCTCTGATGAACATCGGGGTTTTCCCCCATCCTCATGATCAGGAGGAGCAGCAGAATTCCAAGGCCGGTACCGACAGGGAGGATCCATTTTTTGTAGGCAAGGTATGTCTCTTTGAAAAAGGAAGAATTCTTTCCTTCGGGTTGCTCTTCAGGTATATTTTTTTTGACATTGTCGAGGAGGACCATGAAAGAGGTATCCGCAGTGAACAATCGCAGTGATTCTTCGGCCAGAATATTTGTCATCCTGATATTACCGTTTGCAATCATAAATACTTTTTCGCTCATTTCCTGAGAAAAGATCTCTTTTCCTTCACTCTTCCCACAGTTCATGCAAAAGTTGAGATACGAGTAGGTTGCAGATGAATCCAGCAGTTCAAGGGAGAAATGACGCTCCTGCGCCCCCTGAAAGTTGCACAGCGAAATTTGTTTAAGATTTTCCAGGAGACCATTTCTCCCTGAAAAGAGGATCTGAAAGGCGATTCCGGTCTGATTCACAATATCCAGCATCTTGCGAATCCGCTCAAGGGTGGCCAGATAGAGTTGTTCTGCCTGATCGAAAATGAGCAACATCCTCTGTTTTCTTTCCATAAGACGCTCCCACACCTCCAACAAAAGGGCGCGGATATCGTCGACAGCTACACCATCAGCCAGAGTGATATTCATTGTTTGGGCGATAACCCGGGTCACATCTTCGAAAGAATCAACGGTCTGAGAGAAAAAAATAGGGACATATCCATCCGGAAGCTCTTTTTCAATCATCCTGCATACCATAGTCTTGCCGCAACCTTCTTCACCGGTCAGGGTCAGAAGAGTTACCGATTCATCAATCGCAGATTTGAGTTTGTCGAGCACCTCGCGTCTTCCGGCGCCGGGAAAAAATCTTTGCGTGTCTATGGCTTCTTGAAAAGGTGATTGACCAGCATCAAACGTTTCCATCTTTCTTTTTCCCCTTCGATTATGATCATTTCAAAAGAAAAGCGAGAAAACCTTGCGCAATTGAATACCAGTTACCTGCACATACGGCAAATAATTTAAACACGGTATCCATATTAACATCCGTCTGCGATTGCTTCAACCAGAAGTGGTGGAAATGCATTTAAAAATCAAGCAATATCCCTATGATTTTAATAAATATTGTCAATTGGTTATAAGGTTGTTTTTCCTTCAGCCTGATCTTTCGTCTTCTTCCGGTCCTGATCGATCGTACAGGAAACATCATTGACATGATCTCTGCCGATAGAGTAAATTTGCGCATGCCTGTTTTTCAACTTACTGAAAAAATTGTTTTTCCTCGACCTGACCTGGCTGAAGAAAACGGCTTACTGGCAATCGGTGGGGACCTGAGCCCGAAAAGGTTGATAGCCGCTTATAGATCCGGCATCTTTCCCTGGTACTCCCGGAATGATCCGATTCTCTGGTGGTCCACCTCACCGAGACTTGTACTCTTCCCTGGTGAGTTCAGGGTCTCAAAAAGGCTCCTCCGGGACATAAAAAAGCCCTTATACACAATAACGATGGACCGGGCTTTTGAGCAGGTGATCACGTCCTGCGCCCGTGTGCGGACCGATAAAAGTGAAGAGACCTGGATTTCAAAAGAAATGCAGGATGCATACTGTACGCTGCATCGGCTTGGTTACGCCCACTCCGTTGAATGCTGGCACGGCAAACAACTTGCCGGTGGTCTGTATGGAATCGCCTTGGATCGCGTCTTTTTTGGTGAATCGATGGTTACAATTTTGAAAAACGGCTCGAAATTGGCCCTGGCAGCCCTGGTTGTATTGTTAAAAAAAAAGAATATTCAGCTCATCGATTGTCAGATGACAACCAGACATCTTCTAGGCTTCGGAGCCCGCGAAATTTCCGGACAGGAGTTTCGAAACCACCTAAAATCGCTCATAAAAACACTTTCTCCCGATGGAGCATGGCACAATGACCCGACAACCGGAAAGCAAAATCTGTACTAGCTGCGGCGCAAAGAAGTCCAACAAGAAGATAGATGATACCGGGCTCTGCACCGAATGTGTCGCCTTGATCGAGGCCGTTAAAGGCAATCCTGTTCTGCTTGGAAGAATATCGGCATTTGTGCAACCAGATGTATCACGGGAGACTTCAGGCGCAACAAAAAATGAGCTACTTCAACCACGTGAACTTCCAGAGGTTCTGGATGCTGTTCGTTTTAGAACACGAGACCGGGAATTGAACACCTGGTATGTATCGGTCAGTGAACTTGAAGGAAACCCTGTTGAGATTTTTGCCTCGACTGCCTTTGACAGGGACCAGCATCTGCAGTCCCGCATCTCCAACCTGACCACGATCACCCGATTGATCTCACTTATCCTGCGGCATGTCTTCCTGGGTGAGATAATAACCCTGGAGAAAACCTTGAAACAACTCCACCGCAGCTCACGGCAGAAAAACGATCTCCCGGATATGCTCACCAGGGTATTGTGTAATTATTGCAAAGAACCCTACGAATTCGATTCATGATAATCTGCAAGAGCCCTTGATCAATAATCAAATTCGAATTCGTACGGAATACCGGATTTATTAAAGTGTTTCAGCACCCGCTGTAATGTTGAAAGATTGGTCACAGCAAAGGTCAGCTGCCAGGCAGGGGTCTGGGTGGGCTTTGCAGAAAGTACAGTGAGATCAAGAATTTTCATCCCTTCCGGCGCAACGCCCGCGATCATCATAATGCGCTGCCGCGAGGCCTCCAGGATATGAATGGCCTGCTTTTTCTGAACCGGCGTTTCCTCGGCGTTCCAAATGACATCGACCACATCTTCCCTGTGCAGCTTCATCTCCTGGAGTCTCGGGCAGGTCTTGCGATGGACTGAAAGCCAGTTTTTTGTCAACAGAGCGCAATTGTCCCTTTCAGTGGGGTTCGGTTTGCAACAGGCGGACAGCTTGATGGAGACCGGATCAAGGATCTTGAGTTCTATGTTGTTGGGCTTATCATCCAGCCGCAGGGGTGGGAGGTTGCCTGCATACAGATCGATTTTGAAGCGATGGATAATTTCAGGGAGACGCAGTCTGCCATCTCCGATGTGTCTGTAGAGATCAGCAACTGTCTCCAGGGAAAAAAAGTTGAGAATCTTCTGCATATCCCGACTATCGAGGATACCTATGGAGAGTCCGTAGCGCGCCATTTCCTGGCAGAGGGTTGCGTAGCCGACTTCCCGTGCCACTGCACTCCTCCTGAGCCGGAATCTTTTAGCCAGTTCCGCTCGCGTCCGGGGGGTCTGGCATAACTCTAATATCTGCTGATCGAACTGCACCGGCTGATCGGCGCGGATAATCCGGACCACATCACCATCACGCAGAATATACTCCGGCAGGACCCTTCTATTGCCGATCATTGCTCCCAGACAGCTATGGCCTATATCCGTATGGACCCTGAAGGCGAAATCCAGCACTGTTGACTTGGTCGGCAGGCAGATCAGGTCGCCCTGCGGGGTGTATGTATAGATTTCCTTGGTGCTGCTGGCCGCTATGACATCCCGGTAGGAGACGGACTCATCGGAACCGAGAACATCGAACATCTCTTTGATCTCACGAATAAATTGCCTTTGCTTGCCACTTTCTGAACTCCAGTTTCTGAAGAGTCCTCGTTGCGCCCTGCGTGCCATCTCCTCCGTACGGATTTTAAAAAGAAACCTCTGCCCCTTCACAATCGCTCTGGCATGAAGCCCCTGGTAGCCGGTCGGTTTCGGATTGGCGATAAAGTCCCTGATGGTGCGGGGAATGGGCGGATACATCTGGTTCAGCATACCGAGAGCCTGATAGCAGGCCTCGATGCTATCAACAACGATCAGGATTTCAACAGGGTAATCAATGGCCTTGAGCAGAATGCCATTGGTGCGGTCATAATACGCCCAGAGGTCTTTGATACGGATATCAACCGTGCAATCGAGCTCGACTTCGTGGGCATTACTGCGTAATGTATCAGCAACCTCAAGGACGATCGGCGTTTCTGTCAGTTGCCTGACCGACCCCATCAGTTTAGCACCCTGCTTGGGGAATTTATAGGAAAGGGCTAGATTGTACATCTCCCGTTTCATATTGAAGAGACCGAAAACCGTAGCCAGCGGGGCATAAATATCCAGAGTTTCATCAGCGATCCGTTGCCGCTTGCTGCGAGGCATAGCCTGTAATGTCCTCAGGTTATGAAGTCTGTCAGCCAACTTCACCAGCATAACCTCCGGCCGCAGGGCAGCACCTGAAAAAATCTTTCTATGGATCAGCTTCGAGTGCATCTGTTTATCGCCTGAAAAATGGGTAACCTTTGTGCATCCTTCAACTATGGCCTGCACGTACGGACCAAATTTCTCGCCGACTAGATCGATTGTCACTTCCTTCACATCCTCAACGGTATCGTGAAGAAGGGCGGATGCCAGGATTTCAGGATTAACGATATCCATTTCCTCGGCCAGGACCTTGGCAACCGAGCAGGGATGGAGGATATACGCATCACCGGAGTGGCGCCACTGCTCATAGTGCGCCTCTGTTGCAAAATCGAGGGCCCGCCAGAAGATCTCTTCATTCGGAAGTCCGCCGATATAGTTGTGCATCTGATCGCAGTAGATCTCGAGGTCAAAAGGAATACGCTGCATAGTCTCCCGCTGTCTGAAAATTCCTGCCCATTATTCTTATAACCCCGATAAGCGGGACTTTTTGTGCGAAAAAATCCCCAAAATATAAATACTTTCCCTTGTGTCCAGCCTATGTTACACTATAACCCGAATGCGCAGGCGCCGCAACATGCAGAAGCCCCCGGCAATATTCCAGAATACTCGCAACGATACCCGAAGAGAAATCCATGTCCGAGAGGAAATTCTTCAGGCACAAATTTCATATAAACAAAATTCCACGTTCAGGGACAAGGAAAAACCCCTATGTCACAAAAAAGATTACGTCATCATCGACAGCGTTTGTCCGAGAATCACCGACAGGACCGTAACAGGCAAGCCGGCAATTCGACCGGCATTCTCGAAAAAAACATCCTTGCCTGTCTGTATGATATCCATGGACCGGCAACCATCAATGTCCTGGTAAAGGGAACTGCCGTCAGTCGTTCCTCCAAAGACGATATCGTCGCAATGACATCCATCTTGCTGAAGAAGAATCAGATTGTAAAGACAGGGAAGAACTGTTTCATCCTCAATAAAAATGCTAACATCTTTGAAGCAATCCTTGACAAGAATCCCCGCGGTTTCGGCTTTGCGACCACGCTGTCTTCCAGGATCTCCACCCCTTCTTTTCAGCGGGATCCCTTTATTTCCATATCCCAGATGGGTTCCGCTAATCATGGCGACAGGATTCTGATCCGGGTGTTGAAGGTCCGGAGTGATGGCCATCCGGAAGCGGAAATCATCAAAATTCTGCAGCGGGGCACGGAGCAGTTGGCCGGATTCTTTAGCACTGACGGCTCTGTCCCTCATGTAATCCCGGAGGACCCCCGCTATTCGTTTTCGGTCCATATTCCGGAGGAACAATATGAGAGCGCCCGGCACGGCGATGTTGTCCTGGTGAAGATCTTCCCGGCACCGGAAAGGGCTGCTACGGTTCAAGGCAGGATTATCGAAGTCTTCGGTTCTCCTGATAATGTGGATGTGCAGATGCGGATGGTTATCGAGAAATTCAAACTTCCGCACGTTTTCGACGAAAGGGTCCTCAAAGAAGCGGAAGCCCTTGCCGAGGAACTGCCTGATCTTAAAACCCGGACCGATCTTCGCAGTATCGGTCATGTGACCATCGATGGCGAAACGGCCAAGGATTTTGATGATGCGATCGCGGTAGTCAAGACAAAGAGCGGTTTCCGTCTCTATGTTTCCATTGCCGATGTCGGCTATTTTGTCAAACCGGGAACTGCCTTGGACAAGGAAGCCTATGAACGCGGGACATCGATCTATTTTCCAGGCAGAGTCATACCGATGCTCCCCGAAAAACTCTCCAACAATCTCTGCAGCCTGGTTCCGGGCAAAGACCGGTTGACCTTTTCGGCGATTCTCGACTTTGACAAGCAGGGGAAAAGGATCAAGATGAGTTTCTGCCGGTCAATCATCTGCAGCAGGCAGCGTTTCACCTACACAACGGTAAAAAAAATCCTGATCGACAAAGATACAGCCATCCGGAAAGAGCACAAGGATTTCCTGACTCCGCTCAAATGGGCAGGAGAACTTGCTCAAAAGCTTCTCCAAAGACGCATAGAACGGGGTTCCATAGGTTTCAATATCCCGGAACCGGAGATATCCCTCGATGAGAACGGGAAAATATCTTCGATAAAACGGGCTGAGAGGAACTTTGCCCATCAGATTATTGAAGAATTCATGCTTGCAGCCAACGAGGCGGTTGCCGAGACCTTTACCAAAAGCGGGAAGGCTACCCTCTATCGGATACACGAAAAGCCCGATCCTGAAAAGGTTCGAGAATTCCGCGAATTCTCAAAGACCCTCGGTCTTGAACTGCCTCGGGCTGCAGACACCCCGGACTGGTTTGGGCGTGTTCTCGATCTGGTGAAGGGAAGCCTTAAGGAATACGTGGTCAACAACCTGCTGCTGCGGACAATGCAACAGGCACGCTATTCCCCCGAGAATGTCGGCCATTTCGGTCTGGCGGCAACCGACTACACCCATTTCACCTCACCGATTCGTCGATATCCGGACCTCATGGTTCATCGTGCCCTTGATAATCTCCTGACCAAGTCATCGGAAAAGAAGCAGTTTTCTTCGGAGATGCAGACGAATCTGAAGGATGTCGGCCAGTTTCTGTCAACAAGGGAGAGAGTGGCGATCAGCGCCGAGCGGGAGATCAGTGACCGATTGAAACTGCATTTCATGGAAAAACATATCGGCGAGACCTTTGACGCCGTGATTTCGGGTGTCAACAATTACGCCTTCTTTGTCGAACTCCTGGAGCTTTTCGTCAGTGGCGCCGTGACTGTTGCTCAATTGACCGATGACTACTATCTTTTCGATGTTAAACATTATCGACTAATTGGAGAGACAACAGCAAAAATCTATCAGATCGGGCAACAGGTGCAGGTTACTGTCCAGAGCGTCGACAAAGGTCGAAACCGGATCAATTTCATCCCGGCATAAGGAGTATCTTTCCTTTTGCCGTGTGACTTGATAGAATAACGAGTATAAAGAATTGAAGAAAATGCCGATCGGAGTATGTTAAAACGACGGTCGCCTAATCAATAAGGATCTTTTCGGACCAAAATCATTTTCCGATTGTCTTTCCGATGAGTTCGTCAGGCTGGAACAGAAGGGCTTTTTTGGAGGAAACACTATGGATGGAACGAACTGGCTGGTTGGAATCATAGATAATCCATTTGCCAAGGGCCTTACCCTCGGAATTATCTTCTGCATCTTTGTGTATTTTCGCAGTTTCCTGCGGCGTTATGAGCTGACGAAGGAAATTGACCGTCTCAGAACGCACCTGCATACGAAACTTGAGATCGATGCAGCGGAGAATGAGAGGAGAAAGGCGGAACTTGAAAGACTGAAACTGGAAAAGGATAACCTGCAGATTACTGTCCAGGCCCTGAATCATAAGCCGGGCCGCAAGGAAATACGCCAGTATTTCATCTACCAGACCGCCCTGGATATCATGTTTGAAAAGGCACCCGGATTTGCCCCTGCCTGGCAGATTACCCTGAAAGAAGCGGAGACTCTGTTTGAAAAATCGGAACGGGGCGTGGTGCCGCTCTTGAAAAGACTCATGCCCTCAAGTCCAGATAAGCAGGCCGAAGAGTATGAGAAGATCAGCCGACTTTCAATTGAGGATTCTACGAAGGCCAATTAGTGCTTCAAAAAGAACCACTTCCATTCTTTTTCATTACGGCCGTTGCGTTCGTTCTTTTCACA
>Ga0182021_10011007_pt1 | contig 10729 bp, 5 predicted proteins | sample 612E3MmetaG_FD_120493 | JGI IMG/M metagenome (GOLD analysis project Ga0182021, IMG submission 120493) | Permafrost microbial communities from Stordalen Mire, Sweden - 612E3M metaG (Illumina Assembly) | ecosystem: Environmental > Terrestrial > Soil > Wetlands > Permafrost | place: Sweden...
ACCCAGAAAGGACCTCCGCCCGGCTCCCCTTGATTTCTTACCATGCCGCATACCCTGATCGGCCGGTTGAGTCTCTGAAAAATAAAAGAGCCCTTCTCCGTAAGGGGCAAATCTTCAAACCACGGCGGCATAACAAGATGAAGCCTCTTCTCACAGAATAACCTTAGTTCCCGGATAACTTCTTCGTCCGGTTCACCTTTATCCAGGTACCGCAGGTATCTGAATATCTCGTTCTGCAGGGCAATGAGATGGCCCCCGATAACCTTCTTGTAAAATACGGTGACCGGCTTCAACCTGTCAGACACTATATTGTCGATATTCTTCAGATAGACTATGTCTCCCCCTATACTGTTCAGATTATCGAGAAGGGCGCCGTGTCCGCCCGGCCTGAAAACGAGCTCCCCGTGTTGATCCCGAAACGGTCGGTTATCCAAATCCACGGCTATGGTATTCGTAGACGATTTCTGCGTGGAGAGTGCGATGTCAAAGGTTACGTCATAGTCCTTCTCATAATAGCTTTTAATCACGCACAGGTAATCCGCAACGTCTCTTTGATGCTCCTCCGAGAGAGTTAAATGGAGCCTGCAGATGCGACAGGGGTCTTTCGTATAGAGGGCTGCCTCCACCAGATGCTCTTCAAGGGCCGTGCGGCTGCCTTCAGGATAGGCATGGAATTTTAACAGGGCCTTAGGGAGGTTGCCGTAGTTCAACCCCTTAGATGTCAAGATGTATGCCAAGATATCGGCGTGCCTTTCGACTTCCAACATGTTTTCAAGGTCTTCGCCGTCACGCAGTATTGCATCGCGCAAATCCATATAAAATGCGAACCTTTTTAGTTCCCCGGCGAACTCCCCCCCCTGTCTCGCATCCAGATTTCCTTTCTCGAGATATATGTACCAATCCTTGAACATGCGACTGGCAGCCCCGGAAGCGGGCACGAACTTCAGCACCTCCCTGCCCATCCCGAGCTCTTCTTCGTACAATGCCACCATCTTCGTCAGCTCTTCTTCCGAAAGGGTAACGATGCCGTCATTAACAGTACAGGGCCTGTCGAGCTTGACCGGACGAACGCCTCTCTTGAATAGGTCGATCTGTGCCAGCACCCGTTCGCGAGTGAGGCCTTCTTTCTCAATCTGTCTTGCGTCCGCTTCTGTAAACATCATATTAATTCGTAATGCGTAATTTCCTTCCGTCAGTCTCAGCATGAACCGGAGCCGCTAAACTTTTTCCTCAAACAAAAAAGGCGCCCCTTCCCCTCTGCCGTCCCGCTTGAGAGCGCCTCCTGTCACATCTGAAAACAGCCGCATTAACGATTATGAAAAGCTATTTCTTCTTGATCTTCCTTGCCGTGCCTTTGCGCAGCCGGTTCCTTTCCCTCAATAACCTGGATATATCTTTCTGTCTTCGCGTAGGTCTTTGTCTTGTCATCGTTATCCGCTTTAAAATTATTCCTTCACATAATACTGTAACTTTAATCCGCCTGCTTCGACAATGTCGCCATCTTTCAGGTCGTATTTGTGATCGACTTTCTGTCCGTTTACTTTCAGCGTTTTTCCACCCGCAGGCGTGATAAAATACCCTTCCTTCCTTCTATTGATGAGGGCGGCCACTTGGGGGGCGAACCAGCCCTTAAGACGAATGCCTGCACCGTCTTCCTTGCCAATAGTTGTAACCCTTTCTTTGAGCAGATAATCCCGCTTGTCCGTCGATCCTTCAATAACTATGAAACCACCCAGGATCTCGGGCTTCTCCTTGTCCTGAGAGGCCAATATTTTTTTTTGCTCTTCCGCGCCGATTACGACAGTTTCATCCATCGAACGTCCCCGGACGGCGAAACCCTCCTTGGTATCCGTTCCTCTCGCCTTTTCCAAGATGACGTCAAGTGTATGAACACCGATTAAGACCACATCCCCGTTATGCAATTCGCCTTTAGATATTTTCTGGCCGTTGATAAAAGTGCCGTTCAGGCTGCTGACGTCCTCGATGAATAGCGAATTCCCCTCCTTCTTTATACGCGCGTGATAGCCGGACACGGCCTGATTATCGATGACGATATCATTATCCGTTTTTCTCCCAATAGTCATGACGTCCTGATCAAGCGGTATCTCTTTTATTACGGCTTCCTTGAATTTGAGCAAAACCTTCGCCATATATCACCTCCTGAACCATTCCTTAAAATTTAATAGAAAAGAAATCCAGCTTTTATTTCTGACATATACTACAATAACCGTTACGTTGTCCTTGCCGCCATGTTTATTTGCCAGTTCTACCAGCCTGTCACATACGGGCGTGGGATCTTTCATTGACACGGCAAGACTAAGTATATCGTCATCGGAGACCATTGAGCTGAGACCGTCCGTACACAGTACCAGAATGTCCCCGGCAGACAAAGTCAACTCACTAACATCAACTTCCACTTCTGTGGCCACGCCGAGGGCTCTCGTCAACAGATTTTTCATCTCGGATATCTGGGCCTCTTCTCGCGTTAATAGCTCCTGCTTCACCTGTTCATAGACGACCGAATGGTCGTCGGTCAGTTGTTCAATATCACCAGCCCTCACCAGATAAACCCTGCTGTCACCAACATGGGCGATACTCAATCTATTCCTGTTGATTACAACCGCCGCCACGGTCGTGCCCATACCCTGCCAGCTTGCATTACTCCTTGCAGCCTCATATATCGCCTGGTTGGCAAGACGAACCGCAGAGCCGATCGCCTTTGACATTTCGGAATACTCTTCATCGAATTTCCCGACCGGCGCTGCCCGACCCTCATGAAACGCCTTAAAATAATCCCTTATTACGTCGAGGGCCAGCTTGCTTGCAATCTCTCCGGATGCATGTCCTCCCATGCCATCTGCAACAACAAGCAGACCCGTCTTCTCGTCGATGTAAAAACCGTCTTCGTTGTTGGGTCTCACCAGACCCTGATCTGTTATGCCACAAGCCTTAATTTCCAATGTTAGCTCCTGCGAGAGAAAAGGCGCTTACGAGCTCCCTTCCCTGTTGATATCGCGCCTCTCTGTCTTTAGAGAGCAATCTATCAATAATGGAAATGATATTATCCGGGATGTCCGGCGCCAGACCCTTAAGCGGCGAGGGTGCAGAGTTAGTGATATTGAACATGAGAGTAGTAATATTGTCTCCCTGGAACGGCTTCTCACCAGTTAATAGCTCATAGAATACTACACCGAGTGAAAAAAGATCCGACCTACCATCAACATGGTGGCCTACGATCTGCTCCGGCGACATATAGCTCGGTGTTCCCATAATGGCGCCCGTCTTGGTGCTTGAAGAGGTCATAACCCTGGCAATACCGAAATCGGTAACCTTAACCTCCCCGTTTTTCAAGATCATGACGTTTGCAGGTTTGATATCCCTGTGGACGACGCCGCTGCAATGGGCGTAATCAAGGGCCTGGGCAACCGACGTGATAATCTTTGTTACCTCACCGAGAGGCAACAAATTCTCCTTCTGGCAATATTTGGTAAGGTCGCTGCCGTCAAGAAGCTCCATAGCCATATATGCAAGGTCGTAATCTTCGCCGACATCATAAATAGTGACGATATTAGGATGAGAAAGTTTGCCTGCGGCCTCAGCTTCCCTGAAAAATCTCTTCTTCACTTCCGCAAGCTGCTCCTCATCGACCTCTTCATATCGCAGTGTCTTGATTGCGACTTCCCTGTTGATCTTCGGATCCTGGCCGAGGTACACAACTCCCATAGCTCCCCGCCCCAGTTCCTTTATAACCTCATAGCGTCCGAGAGTAGGCTTAGTCTCTGCGCCGTCCATGAGTAAGGTTGTATCTTTCTTGGCGCCTCCGAGACCGAATATCATCGTATCACCTGCCGCTTTAAGCTTCTTGGCCCGCTCTTCGATATCCTTGAAGTTTCCCGCCTGCGCAATATGTTCATAGACGGCTACGGCTTTGTTAAACATCCGCTTTCTCTCAAAATCAAGGCCCAGGTTATACAGCAGCTCTTTTACCGACTTATCCTCAACAGGACATTTGCAGAACTTTTCGAAGGCCAAATCAAGCATGCCCTGTCCCTGGAACGATAGCCCCAGCATCTTATTCGTTTCGTAACTGTCCGCCTCGATGCGCTCCTTTGCCTCTTCCGTGAAAAAGTACCCCTTGGTAACCACCAGGGTATAGCCTATCAGCATGAGAAGGGACGGATGGACAAGCTTGACCCAGTATCTGTAATTCATCAGGAGATACATCCCCGCTCCGATCCAGATTAGCAGTATTATCAGCGATGCTATGGCGCTGATCCTGATCTTCAGCCTGGGTATAACCAATGCCAGGAACAAGCCAAAGAAAACCGTAACCCCTATCTCTAACGGGAATGCCCAAGCCGGGCGCACGACATAATCACCGGAGAGGATGTTGTCGGCGACATTGGCTATGATACCCCAGGAGGGAACATTGGGTCCGATGGGCGTAACCTCTAAAGCGCCGAGGCCGATGGCGCTCTGGGCAATGATAACGATCTTATCCTTGAATGCCTCCGGAGGCGCCTTGTTGCCGGCCACATCATAGAAAGAGAAATAAGGAAAGCTCTTGCTGAAGCCGATGAGCATCTCGCCCTTGTCAGATGTGGCGATGCTGTTATTTCCAAAATTCACTCCACCGGCGAAACTCACATCTCTTATATCGTAGTTCAAATATTTCAAAGATAGCTGAAGTCCGAAGGATGGGTAGGCCCGCCCTTCGTAATATACAAGCAGAGGTTCACTGCGCACTGTGCCGTCTACATCGGGAACGACGTTAATGTGCCCAAGGGCAAACGCTTTCATCGCAAAATCAGGAATCGGCGGGACAATCTGTCTTGCAGGTATGCTCCCTTCCTGAAACGCTACAGGCACAGAATTCTGTTTCAGGTAATCCGGGATTTCAGATCCTTTGCTGCCGGTTGAATTGCCCAGGATGAAAACCAGCGGTAATACGACTTTCTTGCTCTCTCCGATGGCTGCCCCGAGTATAGCATCATTATCCAGTTTCTTTTCCGTTTCTTTAAGAGTGCTATAGATATTGCTGACCTGCGCATTTTTCAGCACGCCGGCATCGCTCTCTATATTCTTGAGAATATCGCGTACCTCAGTCAGGCCCTGGTTCATATCCATTTCAGAATAGATGATATCTACCCCTATTACTTTTGCTTGACACTTGTTGAGATATTCTATCATGCGTGCAATATAACCCCGCGGCCACGGCCATCTACCCATGTTGGCGATGCTTTCATCGTCTATCGCTACAATGACAATAGGGGAATTGGAGGCTTTCTCCTTCAAATTGGAGACTGCGTCATAAACTTTGTATTCCAAATATTTCGTCGGCGTCCATTCAAAATAAAATGCTGCAACCGTCAAGGCTGTAAGAATCGCTCCGATGATAATATCTGAAATGACTGATCCGATTAACTTGTTCATAGATTCCCTCATTGTTGTCGTATAAGGACAGGAGAAAATACGCTTAGCCGCTCACCCATAGTTATTTCCTGCGACAATGCCTTTAAAATTCGCAGACACTATATCATATTTTTTACCAGAGTACCGGGCAAATTCCAGAAAATATTGCGACAAGCAAGAAATTTTTCATTCCTAACCCTGAAAATCGCAAAAGAATCCGTTGCCCATGCTTTGAAAATTATGTCCGGCTTTCAGAGCAACTCTTGTGTCAACAATAACCGCACGCAATTTCGGTATCTTGAATAGGTAAATCCGTCATTCTGTGATTGCAGGTGTTATCTATTTCTATATGGACGCACACGCTCCAGCGGAGCGTGCTCCGACGTGTGAGCACGCCACAAACTGCCGCACCCGGCTTCAGGCAATGGAAGACTGGCTTAAGCTGTGCCGCGAAAACGGCGCAAATATCCCCGCGCCGCTTTCTGGAATGAGTCGAGATAGATATATATGACGGGAGAAATATAAAGGGTCACGATCTGTGAGAATATGAGACCGCCGACGACGGCCATTCCCAGTGGTCGCCGCGATTCGGCGCCTGCACCCAGGCCGAGGGCAATGGGCAATGTCGCCATGAGAGCAGACATGGTTGTCATCATGATCGGACGGAAACGAATGAGCGCGCCCTGAAAGATCGCTTCCTCCGGTGTCTTGCCTTCCTTCCTTTCCGCATCCAAAGCAAAATCGATCATCATGATTGCATTCTTCTTGACAATGCCTATCAGCATGATGATGCCCACCAGGGCATACAGATTGAGATCAATATGAAAGAGCAGCAGCGTCAGTAGCGCCCCGAGTCCCGCAGAGGGCAATCCTGAAAGTATTGTAATCGGATGGATGTAGCTCTCGTAAAGAATGCCGAGCACGATGTAAATTACCAGGATGGCAACGAGGATCAGTATCCCGAGCCCCGCCATAGATGACTTGAAGGCCTGGGCTGTGCCCTGCAAACTACCGGTTATTGTTGCAGGCAGAACTTCCCTCGACGTCTTCTCCACACCGGTCACGGCATCGCCAAGCGATTTCCCGAGCGCCAAATTGAAGGAGATGGTCACAGCCGGTAGTTGACCGAGGTGATTGACAGTAAGGGGACCTACGGTTCGGTCCAAAGCCGCCACCGTGCCGAGGGGAACGAGGTTGCCGGAAGAGGATCGGACGTAAAGAAGAGAAAGGGCGGAGGGCTCCAGCTGGTACTCCGGCTCAAGTTCGACAATGACCCAGTACTGGTTTGTCGGCGCATAGATCGTTGAGATCTGACGGGATGAGTATGCACTGGAGAGGGCATCCTCAATCTGACCGGCACTGAGGCCGAGGGCCGAGGCCTTATCTCTGTCGATCCTGACATATATCTGAGGGCTCTTGATCTGCAGGTCACTCGTCACATCCAGAAAGCCCGGCAGCGCCCGGAGTTTTGCCTCCAAGACGGGCGCGAATTTATAAAGCTCGCTGATGTCCGCGCTCTGGAGGGTGTACTGGTATTGGCTCTTCGTTAGAAGCCCGCCGACATTTATGGGCGGCGGGTTTTGCATAAATACCCTTATCCCCGGAACCGTAGCAAGCTTGGGTCTCAGTTCCTGAATCACCTGATCCGCGCTAAGCGAGCGTTCGTTCCGCGGTTTCAGGCGGATAAACATACGGCCGATGTTGGATGCAACCGTACTGCCCACGGCACCTACGCTTGACATGAAGTTGCTGACGTTCGGGTCCTGCTGCACAATCTCGGCAAGCTTCTGTTGGTGCGCCATCAGCGATTGAAAGGATATGTCTTCCGACGCTTCCGTAAAACAAAAAATCTGACCTGTATCTTCGCTGGGAAGGAATCCTTTGGGCGTGTAGAAATAGAGTATGATAACTGCCACCAAGAACAGAACGGATACGACGAGAGTCAACCGCCTGTAACGCAAAGCCCACCTAAGGCTTATCTCATACGCACCGCGCATGCCCTCGAAGAACCGTTCGAAGATCTGGTAGAGACGGCCATGTTTCACTTCGCCAGGAGGACGGAGAAAACGGCTGCACAGCATGGGCGTCAATGTGAGTGATACAAATCCGGAGATGAGAACCGCAACGGCGATAGTGACGGCAAACTCATGAAGCAGCCTGCCGACGATACCCCCCATGAAGAGAACCGGAATGAACACTGCAACGAGTGAAAGTGTCATAGAAAGTATGGTAAAGCTTATCTCACGCGATCCTTTGAGGGCCGCTTCCATTACCCCTTCACCCTGCTCCATGTGTCGGACGATATTCTCCAGCATGACGATGGCGTCGTCGACCACAAACCCGACGCACAGCGTGAGGGCCATCAGCGACAGGTTATCGAGGCTATAACCGCAAAGATACATTACTGCAAAGGTCCCTACGATAGACATCGGCAAGGCAAGGCTCGGGATGATCGTAGCGGAAAGGTTGCGGAGAAAGACAAAAATCACGATAATGACAAGGCCCAGGGCCAAGAACAACGTAAACTGAACGTCGTGAACCGAGTCTTTTATAGGCACGGATCGGTCATAGAGGATGTCGAGATTCACCGACGCCGGAAGGTCTGCACGAAAGCTGGGAAGAATATCCTTTATGGACTGCACGACCTCGATTGTATTGGTTCCCGGCTGGCGAAGTATGGCGAGAACAATGGCCCGGGTGCCGCTAAACCAAGCGGCGACCTTATCGTTCTGGACGCTGTCGATGACACGACCGAGTTCCCCGAGCCTGACCGGCGACCCGCCGCGATAAGCTACAATCAGAGGCCGGTAAGCCGCTGCATCATTCAGCTGTCCCGTGGCCTGCACGGTAAAGGCCTGGTGGGTTCCCCAGAGGGTGCCAGTGGGAAGATTGACATTCCCTGATGCGATCGCACCTGTCACCTCATCAATACCGATCCCTCTCGAAGCCAAAGCTTTAGGATCAAGACGGGCGCGGACGGCATACTTCTGTGCCCCATACACCATCACCTCAGCTACGCCACTGATCATCGAAATACGCTGGGCAAGAAGATTCTCCGCATATTCGTCAACAGTTGAGAGGGGCAAGGTCGCCGTACTCATGGCGAGATAAAGTACCGGCTGATCTGCCGGGTTTACTTTCCTGAATGTCGGGGGAGTCGGCATGTTTTGCGGGAGCTGGCTCGCCGCTGTGGATATGGCAGTTTGGACGTCCTGCGCTGCCGCATCAATGCTCCTGCTCAGATTGAATTGCAGGGTAATCTTGCTGATGCCGAGACCGTTTGTCGAGTTCATGGAATCGAGGCCGGCAATGGTGGAAAATTGTTTTTCAAGGGGTGTTGCACAGGTCGAAGCCATCGTTTCCGGGCTCGCGCCCGGCAGGTTGACAGTAACAAGGATCGTAGGAAAGTCCACATTAGGAAGATCGCTGACAGGAAGGGAACGGTAGGCTACTGCGCCGAAGAGGAGTATCGCCGTCATGACGAGCGTTGTCATGATAGGCCGGCGTATAAATATCTCTGAAAGATTCATGTGGACACTTTCCCGTACTTACTCAAGGCGTCTCTTTAATCGTCACCTGAGCCCCCGGTATGATCCGCAATTGACCATCCGTAACTACGCGCTCTCCCGCCTGCATCCCTTTCACTACGGCAGTTTCTCCGCCAATCGAGGCTCCTATCGTGACAGGTCTCATCTCGGCTGTGAGATCCGGCTTGATGACAAATATGTATTGCCCTGATTGCCCTGTCTGAATAGCTTGTGAAGGAATCATTATAGCGTTGGGCTCTTTTCTCAGCGTCAAGACTACGGTAACGAACTGACCGGGCCAAAGACGCTTTTCGCTGTTGGCGAAAGTTCCCTTGAGGAGGATGGTCCCCGTCACTTTATTTACTGCGTTGTCTATGAAGGTAAGCAGACCTTGCTCGGGGCGTTCATCTTTCGAGGTAAAGGCTTCCACTTTGAGTTTTTCATTCGCCTGGTATTTCTTAACTGCGGGCAAATCCTTCTCGTTGATGGTGAATGTGACATAGATAGGCTGGATCTGGTTGATGACAACCAATTCCACGTCATTGGCCCTCACGATATTCCCTTGGTTCAGCTTCAGTGATCCCGTCCGTCCGCTAATAGGGGAATGAATGGAGCAGTAATGGACCTGGACGCGATTATTCTCAATGACAGCCTTATCAGCCTTCAAAGTGGCTGCCAGGGCGGCTGCATTTGTACGCACCTGGTCATACTGTTGTCTCGTGACAAATTGTTCCTCCAGAAGGGCCGTATACCGCTCCAAGTCCAGCTGAGCGTTTTTTGCCTGGGCCTCATCCCTTGCCAGATTGGCCTCTGCCTGCTTTACAGCCTCCAGATACGGACGGCAGTCGAGTTCAAAGAGAAGATATCCGTTGCCAACGTCCTGGCCTTCCTTGAAATTGACCTTCTTTATTTCTCCGGTAATTTGTGCTTTCACAGATATGGTCTGATAGGGTTCGACATTCCCGATCGCATTGATCTGCACGGGAATTGTCTTCTCCACTGCTGAAGCTACTACAACCGGCACCGGAGGAGGGACGGGTTTTTCCTTCTTAGAGCAGCCATAGATTAAGCCGGCAGCAACAAATAAAAAAATTAACCATCTGCCCAAGTTGACAACCAAACTCTTTGAAGAACCATCAGTCATATTGTTTTCACCTATCTTGCCTCATGCATACCTCTTTATTTACTGTAACAAAAAAAATTACTTTACGCTGCGGCCTTGCGGCAATACATTCACAATTTCAGTGCAGGACTACGACGCCGTATAGATTTACGCTTCTTACGACCGGTCACCCACAACTGCTTTCAGAAGTGTCCCCGTTGCTTTCTTCATCTTCAGAATGGCAACCTGATAATTATATACTGCCTCTGAGAGATTCCTTTCCGCTGTGACGAGCAATGTATTAGCATCCATTACATCAAGGCTTTGTGCCAATCCAAACTCGAACTGCTTGGCGACGGCATTGAAATTGTCCCTCGCATAGACAACCTGGTCTTCCAGGTATTTGAGGGTCCCCTTTTGCGTTACAAGGTCGAGATACGCACTTGCAACCTCGATCCCTACGGACTTCTTGAAGTCTTCGTAGGCAAGCGCAGATTGACGCTCCCTTGCCCGGGCCTCCCTAACATCCGCTCTTCTGAGTCCCCCTTCGAAGAAGGGAAAATTTAAAGACAGGAGCCCGTAAGTGCTGTCTCTCACCAGTGTCTGCGTTGCCGGCGACTGGTCGGCAGATGAGTAGACCCCGGAAGCTGAGAGCGACGGCCAGAATGCACCCTTGGCATACTTCACC
>Ga0182021_10011008_pt1 | contig 10729 bp, 9 predicted proteins | sample 612E3MmetaG_FD_120493 | JGI IMG/M metagenome (GOLD analysis project Ga0182021, IMG submission 120493) | Permafrost microbial communities from Stordalen Mire, Sweden - 612E3M metaG (Illumina Assembly) | ecosystem: Environmental > Terrestrial > Soil > Wetlands > Permafrost | place: Sweden...
CCCGTCCAGCGTGGTGCAGCGGGAAAGGGCCACATACATCTGCCCGTGGGCGAAGGTGCCCCGGCCCACATCGATGATCGCCTTTTCGAAGGTCTTGCCCTGGCTCTTGTGGATCGTGACGGCGAAGGCCAGGCGCACCGGGTATTGGGTGAAGGCGCCGACCGCCTCCGAAGCCAGTTCGCCCTCCTTCAGGAAAAACCGGTAAATCTCCCAGGTGTTCGGGGCGATTTCCACCTTTTCGCCGTTGTCCAGTTTCGCCTGGATCAGCGTTTCTCCCTCCTTATCCTTTTTGAAGCCCGTCACCCGGCCGATGGTCCCGTTGACCCACCGTCCATAGCTGTCGTTATTGAGCATCATGATCTGGGCGTTCTTCCTGAGCTTCAGATCAAGCGCCGTCGGCAGGTATTCCCGGCCGAATTCCCCTTCAATGAGCCCCTTGAATTTCCGGGATCGGCCGGGCAGTCCGGCGAGCTGCTCCTCATTGATGGCGTCGGCCAGGGCGTTCGTGCTGGTCAGATGGATGTAAAAATCTCCGGGCGGCGCGGTAAAATTCGGATCGTGGCGCTGATTGAACAGGGCAAGATCGTCGTCCGTGACGGTGCGGTTGCGGATGGTATTGAGCAGGCGGATGAACTCGCCGTCCTGCTGGCGGTAGATTTTCTCCAGTTCCACGAAGGCGATGTCCAGGCCGTCGAAGACCTTGGCACTGAAAAAGTAGGGGGTGGCGTAATGGGTCCGGAAAATCTCCCGGGCGTGGCTGCTGACAACCGGCGGCAACTGATAGAGATCGCCGATGAAGATCATCTGCACGCCACCGAAGGGTAGTGTCTCGTCAGGGCCGTTGAGCCGCAGGAATTTATCCACACAGTCGAGGAGATCCGCCCGCACCATGGAGACCTCATCAATGAGGATCGTTTTCAACTTCTTGTAGATATTCTTTTTCTCATCCCCGCTCCGGCGCTTGATGGCCGAGGGAATAACGTCAGGCTTAAATCTAAAAAAGGAATGGATCGTCTGCCCGCCCACATTGATGGCCGCCACACCCGTCGGCGCCAGAACGACCACGGCCTTTCCCGTATGTTCGCAGAAATAGTTGAGCAGCGTGGACTTCCCCGTCCCCGCCCGCCCGGTGATGAAGACATGCCGACCTGAGCCCTCCATCAAGTCCAGGGCTTTTTGAAATTCTGGGTTGATTTCGATGGCCGGGGTGCCGTTATTTTCTTTCTTGATCATTTCCTGTCTTCTTTCTTCTGACCCGCCGATACTGTTATGACTAATAAATCATGCAGGTCAAGCAGAATTTATCTAATGATAATAGTTGAAAATTCTTTGAATGTTTGGCACTGTAATCCACAATGTGGGTGGATCAAGACGACTACGACAATGCTTGGGACATGTCTGCGCTGGCCGAAGCGACAGTCAAGTGGTTGGCCGCTGCTGGGTATATTTGGCTGAAAGAACCTGAGGAGTTCAGCGACTCCTATAGTGCCGTTTTATCTCCAAGAGGTGCTGAAAGCAATTCCGGAGGTTATCGATACAAGCAAAACACTCGCTCGTCCTAAGCGGGTGTGAAAACAGAAACTCTAAACGGAGACATAATGCCTAAAGTCAGGAAAGCAGACAGTAAAAATAACAAACAGGAATCCATCGAGGCGACGCTCTGGCAAGCCGCGGATAAACTGCGAAAAAACATGGATGCCGCAGAATATAAGCATGTGGTTCTTGGATTGATTTTCCTTAAATACATTTCCGATGCCTTTGAGGTTCTGCATTCCAAACTTGTAAACGGCAAAGGCGATTACGAGGGGGCCGACCCGGAAGATCCGAACGAGTACACCGCTGAAAAGGTTTTCTTTGTCCCGCCTGTCGCACGCTGGAAACCGATTTCCGATAACGCCAAGAAGACCGAAATCCTTCTCGACAACGGTAAGAAAGTGGATATCGGCGGCTATGTGGATGAGGCCATGGAAGCCATCGAACGCCGGAACCCTTCTCTCAAAGGCGTTCTTCCCAAGGTTTACGCCCGCCAGAACCTTGACCGAGCGAGTTTGGGCGGTCTGATCGACCTTGTCGGCACGATTGCCCTCGGCACCGAAGAGGCAAAAAGCAAGGATGTGCTCGGCCATGTGTATGAATATTTCCTCGGGCAATTCGCCCTTGCCGAGGGGAAAAAAGGCGGCCAATTCTACACTACACCCCCCGCAGCGTTGTCAAATTGCTCGTTGAAATGCTGGAACCCTACGAAGGCCGCGTTTTCGACCCTTGCTGCGGCTCGGGCGGCATGTTTGTGCAGAGCGAGAAGTTTATTACCGCTCACCAGGATCATTATAAAAAGAAAGGCCACAGCGTCAGCCTCAATCCCGCCGACCTGATCTCCATTTACGGGCAAGAGTCCAACCAGACCACCTGGCGTCTTGCCAAAATGAACCTTGCCATTCGCGGGATCGACATCTCCAATATCAAATGGAACAATGAAGGCTCGTTTCTCAATGACGCCCACAAGGACCTGAAGGCCGACTTCATCATTGCCAATCCGCCCTTCAACGATTCCGACTGGTCAGGTGATCTCTTAAAAGATGACGCCCGCTGGAAGTATGGTATTCCTCCATCCGGCAATGCCAATTACGCCTGGATTCAACACTTTATCTATCACATGTCGCCTACCAACGGCATGGCGGGCTTTGTGCTGGCCAAGGGTTCTCTGACGTCCAAAACCAACGGTGAAGGCGAAACACGCAAAGCCATTATTGAAGCCGGACTTCTCGACTGCATCGTCAATCTTCCGGCCAAACTCTTTCTAAATACGCAGATACCCGCCTGTCTCTGGTTCCTGTCACACAGGAAAGAAGGCCGCCTGGACAAGGTTTTATTCATTGACGCCCGCAATCTCGGTTATCTGATTAATCGCCGGACAAAAGATTTCACCGCTGAAGACCTTGCCAGAATAACCGATACGTACCACCATTGGCACAACAAGACCAACCATTACGAGGATGTGCCGGGCTTCTGCAAATCCGTATCCCTCGATGAAATCAGAGAAAAAGACTACGTGCTCACGCCGGGGCGATATATCGGCCTGCCGGAAGATGAGGATGATTTCGATTTTGCGGAACGGTTTGGAAAGCTCAAGGCGGAACTGGAAGAGCAGATGAAGGAGGAAGTACGGCTCAATGCCTTGATTATAGAAAATCTGAGGAAGGTGCAAATCAATGGCTGAAAATGCAATCATTAAGAAAGACGACATTCAAAGCTGTATTTATACCATGCGCGGTGTTCAGGTTATGCTGGATAAAGATTTAGCCATTTTCTATGGTGTAAAACCTATCAGGTTAAGAGAGCAGGTCAAAAGAAATATAAAACGCTTCCCTGCTGATTTTATGTTTCAACTTACGGAAGAAGAGGTCGACCTAATGGTATCGCAAAATGCGATACCATCGAAACAGTATCTGGGCGGTTATTTACCTTATGTCTTTACAGAACAAGGTGTTGCAACTATTTCCGCAGTACTTACCAGTGAAAGAGCGATTGAAGTCAATATCCGGATTATGCGGGCATTTGTAGCCATACGCCGGTTTATTGCTACTAATGCACAGGTTTTTCAGCGTCTGGATGCAGTGGAAAGAAAACAGATAGAGTATAAAGCAGAAACTGACCAGAAATTTGAGCAGATTTTCAATGCCCTTGAGGAAGGAAGTATAAAACCAAAACAAGGCATTTTTTTTGATGGACAGATTTTTGATGCCTATCAATTTGTTTCCGATCTGATTCGCACCGCCCGGAAATCAATTATTGTGATTGATAATTATATTGATGATGAGGTTTTAACTGTGCTTTCCAAAGCCAACAAGAAAGTGCAGATTACCATTCTCACCAAGACCATTTCCAAACAGCTTGCGCTGGATGTAAAAAAATATAATGAGCAATACCCAGCGATCACGATTAAGGAATTTCATAATTCTCACGATAGATTTTTAATCATTGACGGCAAAACCATTTATCATTTTGGCGCATCTTTAAAGGATCTGGGTAAAAAATGGTTCGCCTTTTCCAAGTTTGATAAAGACGCATTTAAGCTTCTGGAGAGACTGGCGGGGGTTATCAGTGAATAGTAATTGGAAGGAATGCAAGCTGGGGGTGATTTGATGAAGGCATTACTTGATACAAATATCATCATACATCGTGAAGCAAGCCGTGTCATAAGTCCCGACATTGGTACTCTGTTTAAGTGGCTTGATAAAGGGCAATACACAAAATGTATACACCCGATCACCGTCGAAGAAATTGATAAAAATGTCAACAAGGATACTGCGCATGCTTTCAGTATAAAATTAGACAGCTACGAAAAGCTTAAAACGGTTGCACCGTCAAATGATCAGGTAAAAGCCATCTCTGATTCTGTCGATGTTACAGTAAACGATAAAAATGATACTCTCCTGCTTAACGAAGTTTTCAGCGATAGAGTCGATCTGCTCATTACCGAAGATAAAAACATCCATAAAAAAGCAGTATTATTAGGAATTAGCGATAGAGTTTTTACAATCGATTCATTTCTTGAGAAGGTTCTTTCCGAAAATCCAGAACTGGTGAATTATAAAGTATTAAGCGTTACAAAAAAGCATTTTGGGGATGTCAATCTGAACGATTCTTTTTTCGACAGCTTCCGTGAGGATTATGTCGGGTTTGATAAATGGTTCAACAAAAAATCTGATGAAATTGCGTATGTGACGTATCATAGCGATTCAATTCTATCCTTCTTGTATTTAAGGATCGAAGGCACAGAGGAAAATTACTCCGACATTACACCTGTTTTCAAGCCCAAAAAACGTCTGAAGGTCGGTACATTAAAAGTCGTGAGCAATGGCCTGCGTTTAGGTGAACGCTTTTTGAAAATTATTTTTGATAACGCTCTTATCAATAAAGTCGATGAAATCTATGTCACAATTTTTGATAAGCGTGATGATGAAAAACGATTAATTGTCTTGTTTGAAGAATGGGGCTTCAAGCTTCATGGGAAAAAGCAATCTTCGAGCGGTCAAGAATTGGTTTATATCCGCAGTTTTCAACCTGCCTATGATTCAAAGAACCCGAAATACACATATCCGTATTTATCGCGGCGGGCTGATGTATTCTTGGTCCCCATATATCCAGAGTATCATACCGAGTTACTGCCGGATTCAATATTAAGGACAGAATCTCCTGAAAATTTTGTTGAAAATGAGCCACATAGAAACGCCATTAGTAAAGTCTATATCTCAAGATCATTAGACAAAGATTTAGACGTTGGGGATATAATAATATTTTATCGTACCGGTGGATATTATAAAGGGGTCATTTCAACTATCGGGATAGTGGAAGAAGTTATAATAGACATAAAGGATAAACTCGATTTTATCAGCAAGTGCAGAAAACGAAGCATATTTACGGATGAGGAACTGAAAAAGCATTGGGATTACAATAAAACCATGAGACCATTTATAGTTAATTTCCTCTACGCTTATTCATTTCCAAAAAGAATCAATTTAAAAGATCTGATTGATCTTGGCATTATTAAGAATATTGAGTCTGCGCCTCGTGGGTTTCAAAAAATCACACCCAACCAGTTTAACATAATAATGAGGGAGACCAGGACCGATGAAAGTATTGTTGTCGATTAAACCGCAATTTGCCGAAATGATATTTTCAGGAACAAAAAAATACGAGTTCCGTCGTTCTGTTTTTAAAAATCCTGATGTGAAAACCATTGTTGTTTATGCGTCTTCTCCTGTGCGGAAAGTTATCGGCGAGTTCGAGATAGAAGCGATCATTAACGATGAATTGGTGGCATTATGGGAACAAACAAAGGAATATGCCGGTATCAGCGAGTACTATTTTTTTAAGTATTTCTCGAATAAAGAATATGGCTATGCCATCCATATAAAGAATGTAACAAAATACAGAAAAGCATTGTGCTTGCGTGAAGATTTTAATGCGACACCGCCGCAGTCTTTTATGTATTTGAACGCGGAGACGGTATGAGTGCGTGGAAGGAATGCAAGCTGGGGGATGTAGCTAAGCTTATAAATGGCTTTGCCTTTAAAGGTTCCGATTTTCTAAATTCAGGAGTTCCAGTTATTAAAATTAAAAATGTAAAGCCGGGGAAAATACTTCTTGATAATTTGAGCTATGTGTCTGTATTAACTGCGTCTGAAAAAGAAAAATATTTAATCAATTCAAGTGATATTCTCATTACAATGTCTGGAAATCGATCTGATGGTTCACCTGACAGTTGGGTTGGTAAGGTTTCTTTATTCAAAGTCAAAGGACAATATCTTCTTAATCAACGTGTTGGTATTCTTAGACCAATAATTAACCCAATATCGATTGAATATTTGGCTTTCCTTCTTTCTTCTATGGAATACCAGCAACACTTTATCAATCTTGCCAATAGTTCTGGTGGACAAGCAAATATTTCACCTGAAACAATATTAAATACAAAAATTGGATTACCGTCGCTCGCCGAACAGCGAGCTATTGCTGGTGTGCTATCCAGCCTTGACGACAAGATCGACCTTCTGCACCGGCAGAACAAAACCCTCGAAGGAATGGCCGAGGCCCTCTGGCGGAAGATGTTTGTGGAGGAGGCTGATCCGGGGTGGAAAAAGGGAAAGTTGGGAGACGAGATGGACATTACGATGGGACAATCGCCACCTGGTAATTCTTACAATGAAGAAAAGCAAGGCATGTTATTTTTCCAAGGTAGAGCCGAATTTAGATTTCGATTTCCAGAAGCAAGACTATATTGTACTGAGCCAAAACGCATTGCAAAACGATATGATACTCTTGTAAGCGTAAGGGCTCCGGTTGGTGATATTAATATGGCATCTGAAGAATGTTGTATTGGTCGAGGAGTAGCTGCAGTCAGGCATAAAAATGGATTCGTATCCTACACAATTTACAAAATAAAATCATTGAAGGATGATTTTGATTCTTTTGAACAACAAGGTACAGTTTTTGGTTCCATTGGGAAAGAGGATTTTAATGGAATTGACACAATTGTTCCAGGCTTAAGAATAGTTGAGCAATTTGATGGTATGGCTAAAGCACTGGATGACAAAATTTTTAAGAATTCCTTCCAAATCCGCACCCTCTCCCGCCTCCGCGATACGCTCCTCCCCAAACTCATGTCCGGTGAAGTGAGGGTGAAGCTATGACCGCTTTCACCGAATCCGAAATCGAGATCTTCTCTCTTGACGAACTCAAAGACCTCGGGTTTTCCTACATTCCGGGGCCGTCCATTGCGCCTGATGCTGAGGCCATACAGGCTTTCCGGGTGGCCGAACCTGCGTCACTCTACGGTAGTCCGGAAAAACGGGCAACCTATGGAGAGGTCGTTTTGAAGCATATCCTGGAACAGGCCATCCACCGACTGAATCCTGCGGTGGCGGAAACAGCGCGGCAGGAAGCCCTGAAAGCGACGCTGTCCGTCTTTTCTCCCCAGCTTATTGACGCAAACGAAGCCTTTCAAAAAATGCTTGCCGAAGGCGTTCCGGTCACGGTGCGGAAGGACGGCCAGGAACGGGGTGAGCGGGTCTGGCTCGTTGATTTTCAAAACCCGGCGAATAATGACTTCTACGCCATAAATCAGTTTACCGTGATCGAACGCAATCAGAACAAACGGCCCGATGTGCTCCTCTTTGTCAACGGCCTGCCGCTGGTGGTGATTGAACTCAAGAACCCGGCGGATAAGCACGCTACCGTCCGCAAGGCCTACGATCAGATCCAGACTTACAAGACGGTCATCCCATCACTATTTTTCTACAATGCCTTTTGCGTGATCTCCGACGGATTGGAAGCGAAGGCGGGAACGATCTCCTCCGCCTACAGCAGGTTTCAGACCTGGAAAACGGTTGACGGTGAAAAGGAATCTTCGCCCCATGTCAGCCAACTCGAAGTGCTCATCCGGGGCATGCTGAACAAGGCTACGCTGCTTGATTTGATACGAAACTTCATCGTTTTTGAGAAAGACAAAAAGATCGATGCCAAAACCGGACTGGTGCAAATTGAGACGGTGAAAAAGATTGCGGCCTACCACCAGTACTATGCGGTGAATAAAGCCGTGGAAAGCACCCGTCTTGCCGCAACCGAAAAAGGAAGCCGCAAAGCCGGCGTCATCTGGCACACGCAAGGCTCCGGCAAAAGCCTTTCCATGGTTTTTTACACGGGAAAGCTGATCCATAATCTGAATAACCCGACCGTTGTGGTCATCACCGACCGAAACGATCTTGACCAGCAGCTTTTTGATACCTTTGCCGCATCGACCAGCCTGCTCGGTCAGGCGCCGGTGCAGGCGGAATCACGAGAGCACTTGAAGTCGCTGCTCAAAGTGGCATCCGGCGGGATCGTGTTCACAACCATCCAGAAGTTTTTCCCGGAGACGGACCGCACCGTATACGACCGATTATCGGAACGCCGCAATATTATCGTTATTGCCGACGAAGCGCACCGCACGCAATACGGGTTTCAGGCAAAGCTGATCGACACAAAGGATGATGCCGGTAAGATGAACGGCAAGCGCCTCGCCTATGGGTTTGCCAAGTATCTGCGGGACGCCGTTCCCAACGCGACCTTTATCGGTTTTACCGGCACACCGGTAGAAAGCTCCGACATCAACACGCCGGCGGTGTTCGGTCATTATATTGACGTATACGATATCGCCCAGGCCGTGGAAGACGGCGCGACGGTAAAAATATACTACGAAAGCCGGCTGGCCAAAATCAGCCTGACGGAAGATGGCCGGAAATTGATAGAAGAATTTGACCGGGAAATGACCGATGACGGCACTTCCGAAACCATGAGGGCTAAAGCCAAATGGACGAAATTGGAAGCCATTGTCGGCCATCCTGATCGATTGAAGAACCTGGCTCGGGATATCGTTGGGCATTACGAAAAGCGCGCGGAAGTATTTGACGGCAAGGCCATGATTGTCGCCATGAGCCGCCGCATCGCCGTCGCTCTTTACGAGGAAATCATTGCGCTGAGGCCCCAGTAGCACAGTGAAGACTTGAAGACCGGGACACTGAAAGTCGTCATGACTTCTTCCTCTTCCGATAAAATGGCGTTTGACCCGGAAGATCCGGATAGTCTGGTGATTCCCGCCTGTCACCGGACGACTAAAGAAGACCGCCGCCTGCTTTCCGGCCGCATGAAGGACCCGCAGGACTCATTAAGCTGGTGATTGTGCGGGATATGTGGCTGACGGGCTTTGATGTCCCCTGCCTCCATACGCTCTACATCGACAAGCTGATGAAACGGCACACCCTCATGCAGGCCATTGCACGAGTAAACCGTGTCTTTATGGACAAACCCGGCGGACTTGTCGTGGACTATATCGGTATCGGCAATGCGCTCAAGGAGGCCCTTGCCTTCTATTCCAATTCGGGCGGAAAAGGCGATCCGGCGGAGACACAGGCCAAAGCCCTTGAGTTGCTCATTGAAAAGATTGAAGTCGTGCGTCAGATGTTTTATGGATTCGATTACATGCATTTTTTTAGTGTAGGCACTTCCGAACGGCTCTCTATCATCCTTCAAGCCGAAGAATTCATCCTTTCAAGAGAACAAGGCAAGGACCGCTTTATCAAGGAGTCTACTGCACTTTCACAGCTTTTTGCACTGGCCGTACCCCATGAAGACGCCCTTGCTTTGACCGATGAAATTGCCTTCTTCCAGTCCGTCCGGGCACGGCTCCTCAAGTTTGAAGGCGACGGCGATAACGGCGATAAAAAGAATTATGAATCCGCTATCCGACAGATTGTGAATCAGGCGGTCGAGTCAACGGGCGTTGTGGATATTTTCGACGCGGCCGGAATCAAAAAACCGGACATTTCATTGCTTTCTGAAGAATTCCTGCAAGATGTAAAAGAGATGAAGCACAAGAACCTTGGCATTGAGCTCTTGAAGAAGATTCTCAATGACGAAATCAAGGTACGGCTTAAATTCAATATTACGGAAGGGAAGAATCTTCTGGACATGCTTGAGGCATCAATCAAAAAATACCAGAACAACCTTTTGACAACCGCTGAAATTATCGAAGAATTACTGGCAATCGCTAGAAAAATCATAACCGTAGACGGTTTGGCAGAGAAACTGAAATTGACGAAAGACGAATTCGCATTCTATACGGCATTGGAAATCAACGACAGCGCCGTAAAGGTTTTAGGCGATGAAACACTCAAAAGCATCGCCCGTGAAATCGCAGAAAAGGTTCGCAGCAACGCAACCATAGACTGGGCCATGAAGGAAAGCGCCAGGGCAAAACTCATGGTCATCGTGAAGCGTACTTTGAATAAATACGGTTACCCGCCGGACAAACAACAGAAAGCCGTGGATACCGTGCTTAAACAGGCTGAAGTGCTGGCAGATTACTGGACGGAGCAGTGACCGAAGCTCCCTTCACCGTCCTGGCATTAGCGGTAAAAAGGGGCGCGCCATTGGAAAATATTATGATTAAAATAGAATGCTTCCAACAAATCAATACACCGGACCCGCTTACGCGGGCCGGTGCTTTTTACGTTCGGCCCAACGAGGTAGATAGGTAAAACTGGATACCATGACCGTAAAAGAAATTCGTACGCGCTTGCAGAAACTTGAGGATAAGCAAAAAGCGCAGTTCCTGCAGGGATTTTTCAAGACGGGTCCTGGAGAGTACGGTGAAGGAGATATTTTTCTTGGCATTCGCGTTCCTGAACTAAGG
>Ga0182021_10011009_pt1 | contig 10728 bp, 8 predicted proteins | sample 612E3MmetaG_FD_120493 | JGI IMG/M metagenome (GOLD analysis project Ga0182021, IMG submission 120493) | Permafrost microbial communities from Stordalen Mire, Sweden - 612E3M metaG (Illumina Assembly) | ecosystem: Environmental > Terrestrial > Soil > Wetlands > Permafrost | place: Sweden...
GAAACCGGCCAACCCCATGCCCCTCACACCCACCGAAACCCGCGCCATGTTGGACCGCCTCGGCCTGAGGCCGAAACGGTTTCTTGGCCAAAATTTTCTCGTCGACGGCAATATTGTCCGCAAGTCGCTCGAGCTCGGCGGAGTCCGTCCGGGCGAGGTGATCGTAGAAATCGGACCGGGGTTGGGCACGCTGACTTCGGCCCTTTTGGAAGCCGGGGCCGAGGTCTGGGCGATCGAGAAGGACCGCGGGTTGAACGACCATCTATTGGCAACGCTCCAGCCGCGGTTCTCCGGACGTCTGCATTTACTGGAAGGCGATGCCGTCCAAGTCCCGTTGGCCGGCCTGCCGGCAGAGCGGGCGGTGGCGGGATTCAAGATCATCGCGAATCTGCCCTATGCGATCTCTACTCCCTGGATGGACGCCGTGCTTTCCGGGCCGCCACCCACCCGGATGGTGCTGATGCTCCAGCGGGAGGCCGCCGAGCGCTACGCGGCGCGTGCCGGCTCCAAGGCTTTTGGAGCCATCTCCATCTTCCTGCAGTCGGCCTACGACTTCACACCGGGGCATCGCGTTGCCGCAGCTTGCTTCCATCCGCGGCCGGCAGTCGATTCCAGCTTAATGGTGCTCGAACGCCGGCCGGCGCCATTCTTCTTCGCACCGCAGGTCAAGGACCTGATCCGCCGATGTTTTCAGCAGCGGCGCAAGCAGATCGGCTCGCTATTGCGGAACCACCCTGCGGACGGAGCCGTCGCAACCTGGTTCGCCGATTTGGCGGCAGGCGGATCCGGCCCCCTGGCCCGTCCGGAGCAAATTCCCGTGGCACTTTGGCAAATGCTTCGAGTCACATGAGAATACGCATGTCGTGGTTGTCTAGGGACTTGAAATGCTGGATCTTTCGTTGTTGAATCGACTTCGGGCTATGAAACTCCGTTCATTCGTCGTACTTCCGTTCCTGAGCCTGAGCGTGGCTCGAGTCTTGGCGCAGACAGCAGTGCAAGCGGACGGCCGGGCGGATGCGGCGCATGCCCTTGCCGCCCAGCTCTACGGAAAGGTCGACGGCGACATCTACACTTCTGCGACGGGACTTTTCAAGGTGAAGATCCCGGTCCTGCCCCAGTTGGGCGGCGCCATCTCCGACACACCCAACATTGTCACCTTCGACGACGACTACAGCGTCCACACCAGCCTCGGCGCTTTCCCGCTTTCGCGGGAGGTGAAATGGGAATACGAAGCCCGCGGGCCCAAGGATTTTCTGGTCTATTTCTTCACCAGTTTCGTCATGCCCGATTTTCGCACCCGCTTTCCTGGCGCTCACACCGAGGAAAGTGCTGTGTTTCTGCCGAAATTCCAGGATGGCGCCGGCGCGCTGCTGATCTTCGCCTTGCTGCCCGGAGGTTCCTTCTTCGAACAGCGGGTCACCGTCTCGACCTCGATGCCCCCGGCCGTGGCCAAGCGCGGCAATCTCTGCTTTGTGAAGGACGGCTGCTTTTTCGTCATTAGCACCGAACTGGCTGAGCGGGTGATCGAGCGGTCAACTTACAAGAAGACCGTCGAGGAGGAGAACGCCATCCTCCGCGAGCGACTGCTGAACCTCGTGGAGAAAATGCAGTTCATTCCACCGCCGCCCGCGGGGAAGAGCTAATCCAACCCCCGCAGGGATGCCCGCGGGTGGCGACCCGACACCTCGGGCCGGCCCCTCCTTCCGGCGCCGGCCTGCCATTGGTGGCCACGCGAGCATTTCCGGTCTCGACGCCCCGGCCGCTGAAGGCCAAGAAGCTTCCCGCCCATGGTGCCTCTTCGTGAACCCTCACCGCGCATCCGCGACGCCCTCGCGGCCGACCTGCCCGGGATTGTTGCGATTTACAATGCGACAATCCCGGGAGGGATGGTGACTGCTGACACATCGCCGGTAAGTGTGGAGGAACGGGGGGCCTGGTTTCGATCCCACACGCCTGACCGTCGGCCCATCTGGGTTGTCGAGGATGAAGCCGGTGTCGTTTGCGCTTGGCTGAGCTTCACCGATTTTCATCCCCGGCCGGCCTATCATCCCACCGCCGAGATCAGCGTGTATGTGGCCGATGCCCACCGGTGCCGCGGGCTGGCGAGTTCCTTGCTGCGACAGGCGATCGAACGGGCGCCTGCCCTTGGACTTCGGGTGCTGGTCGGCCTGATCTGGGGTCACAATGAACCCAGCTTGCGGCTGTTTGGCCGGCACGAATTTTTGCGCTGGGGCCACCTTCCTCGCGTCGCCCTGCTTTGCGGGGTCGAGCGCGATCTCGTCATCGTTGGCCGCCGCGTCGCTCCATGACGGGACCGGCTTTCACGCCGGCTGGTCGTCGGTGTCCCCGCCGGACGACGCCTTCTCCTTCGGCGGCGGATGCAAGGCATCGAGTCGCCAGAGCTCCTGTCGCGCCAGGGCGTACTCGACGAACGAACTGACCCCGGTTCCCAGGCAACTATGGAGGTTGCGGCGGGCCTCGGCGATCTCACCGCGGCTCAGAGCCAGTTCCGCACGGACGAAGTAGAGTTCGCATTCCTGCTCGGAGTAGCGCAGGCCGCCCGACCCGTCCAAACGGTGGAACAGGGCATTTTCGTCCGCTCGACCCGCCAGAAAATCGAGCAAAGCCACGCCCCACTCATCCCCCTTCCTTTCCTTGAGGTCCAGGCCGACCCCTCCCGATTTTCCCTGTCGCAAGCGGGCGAGCTGGTACATGATGCGGGCATAGGCAAAGTCGGGATCGAGGCGGGCCGCCCGACGGTAGGCCTGCTCGGCCGCGGCGAAGCGGCCTTGCTTGAACAGGTGGTTGCCCCAGGCCTGCGTCTCGCCGGCATCACGGGGCGCGTGCTTCGCCGCCTCGGCGAACACGGCGTCCGCCTCCTTGAAGTCGCCGGCGTCGCTCAGCGCCACCGCCAGGCTGTAGCGCACCGCGTTGTTGCCGGAGTCAAGCTGAAGCGATCGGCGAAGATCGGCCACGGCATCGTCCTTCTGCAAGAGAAGCGCCCACGCCACGCCCCGCTCGCCGAGGTAGGCGGCCAGCTCGGTCCCCTGGGTCAGGCCTGAACCAATCCAGTACGACGTCTCGGCGACCTGCACCAGGAGCTGCTGCTCCAATTGCGGATGCACGGACAAACCCTGCAGGTTGACCGGGGCGGTGCCTTCGTCGCTGTTCAAGCCAATCCACTGATGCCCGTCCGCGAATGCCTCGGCACAGATCGCGGCCGTCACGTCCGTCGGCAGGAGACGTTCCAGGCTGGTGCGGACAAAATTCTCGTCGAGAGGCAGCGAGCCCTCGCTCCAGCCGGAAAGCAAGCTGCGGGCGACCAACGCAAGGTCATCGACGCCCGCCGCCTGCGCCGCGGTGGAGAAACGCCCCAACACATGGTCGTCGCCCGTCGCCTTCTCCTCATCGATGAGCGCCCATAGAGCGCGAAGGTCCTTGACGGCCGCTGGCTCCGGACCGCCGTTCGCCGAATCAAGGGCCAGAAACGGGTCGACCTCGGCCCGGGTTGCTGGCGCAGTCTGATGCACCAGGCCCTGGTACGCGACCGCAAGATCTGCCAGGGCCGCGGGATCTTGCGGCCATACCGCCAGCGCGGCCCGCGCCGTTTCCGCGAGCGCGGGAAACGCCCTGGTTGTGCGGAATCGCTCGCGCTCGTGGGCGGCGCGCCGACTCCCCTGGAGCACGAGTTGGGCATGGACGCCCAAACGCACCAGTTCCTGGCGATGGTCCAGCGGCATCCGCCCGAAATTGATCGCGAGCGCGGCGAGGCGATCGGCGCGGGCGATATCTCCGGCCGCCAGCAGCAAGCCGACATGAAGCCGAGCCATCAACGGGTCACCGGGCGCGATTTCATAAAAGGCATTCCAGAAATGCGGATTGTGATCGATCAGCCGGCCCGAATCGATGGGCGGCGCGCCCGGGAGGGACCGCGTCGCTGCCGCGACGGTCCGCAAGTCCGCAGCCAGTGCCGCCACCCCCGGGAAATCCGCGGGCGCCTGCTCCTCCAACACCGGCAGCAGATCCTCCACCTCCTTCCAGCCCACCTCGCGCACCATGCCCAGCAGGGTCTCAGTCTGCTTCAAAGCCATGCCCTCCGGAGCCCGCCCAGCAGTGGCGGGGGGAACCGCGGGGGCGGTCGCGCAGCCCGCGATGACCGACAGGAGGCTGCCGGCCAGCAGGAGCCAGGTCGTTCGGCGTTGTTTCATCATTGCCAAGATCGTGCCGTGCGCAGTTGAGACCCAATTGATACGCAAAACAGCGGCCCAACGCAACCGAAGTCGCCGCCCGGCAGGGTTTGACCCCGGTCCCATGCTGCCTTTGGTTGGTGTTCATGCCTGTCGCTTCCGCCAGTCAGCCTCCGGCCCCGCCGGCGCTCCACGTCCATCTCGCTTTTGACGAGGGAAACCGGCTGGCGGTGCGTCGGGCGGGAAGCCGGCTCGGGCTGGCGTTTGTCGGTCCCAGCATGGAAGTGGCCCTTCAACGCCTGGAGGCGCATTTCAAGTCGCACACGCCGGTCGCGGAGTACTTCGCCGCCTCGGCGGGCGGGGTCGGCTATCGCGTCTTCTTCTCCCAAGTGGCGGGACCGCCGGCCGATGAGGAGGTGCAGTTCCTTTCGCTGGAATGCCTGGCGCGGCGCCGACCCGACCTGGCACCGTCGCTTGCCGCGGTCCTTGACGGGATCGAGCCACATTTGATCGCGATACCTTATCTGCATCTCGGGGAGAATGACTACATCTACCGTTTCCGGGTCGAGCGCGAACGCAACCGGGGAATCTACTCGCAGGATGTCGCCGCCCGGGCTCTTTACCAGAGCAGGCTTTGCGAGGCCATCAAGTCCGTGAATCGCACGCACGAGCGTTCGGCGGCGAGCCCCGGCACGCTCGATTTCGGGGCAGTGCGCTATGTCATCCCGAGCCATTTCGGTTTCTGCCTCGGCGTGAAGAATGCCATCGAGCGCGCCTACGAAACCCTCGACGAGAATCCCGGCCGCCGGGTTTTCATGCTGAGCGAGCTGATCCACAATCCTTTCGTCAATGACGACCTCCGTCGGCGCGGCCTGCGCTTTCTCCAGACCGACAAGGGCCGCCCCTTCACCACGGGCGGTCGCGCGGCCCACGCCGGTGACCCGGAACCGCTGCTCTGGCACACGCTGACTGACGATGACATCGTGATCATCCCGGCCTTCGGCGCAACTGACGAGGACAAGCGGAAGCTGATCCGCAAGGGCATCCGGGTCGCCCAATATGATGCGACCTGCATGTTGGTGGAGAAGGTCTGGAAGGCGGCGCGCTCCTTTGGGCGCGAGGGCTACACCGTCATCATCCACGGCAAGGCTGAGCACGAGGAAACGAAGGCCACGTTCTCAAATTCGCGGCGCTTCGCTCCGTCGCTTATCATCCGCGGCCTCGACGAAGCGCGGCTCATCGGTGAGCAGATCCTCGAGCCCACCCCGGCCCACCGAACCCGGTTTGAGGACAAATTCCGCGGGCTGGCCACACCTGGTTTCGACCTTGACCGGGACCTCGAACGCATTGCCGTGGTCAACCAGACCACCCTGCTGATGAACGAGACCGTGGAGATCATCGACTATTTCCGCAGCGTCTACCGCCAGAAATACGGCGAAGCCGAGGGTGACACCCATGTCGGAGGGAGTGGCAAAAAGGATACGCTGTGCTACGCCACCCAGGTGAACCAGGATGCCCTGAATCAAGCGCTCAGGGAACCGCTCGACGCTGCTTTTGTGATTGGAGGCCAGAATAGCTCCAACACCTACCAACTCTTCCGACTTTGTGAGCAAACGCTGGGGAGGGGCGCCTACTTCATCCAATCGGAGGACAACCTCCGCAGCCGGGATGACGTCCAGCATTTCGTGTTTCCCACCGCCGGCCTCGACCACAGCGGCCGGATGGAACGGCGGACGTTTCCCTCCGGGGGCGATCCGCTCCGAGTGCTCATCACCGGCGGAGCCTCCTGCCCGGATGGACTCATCCAGCAGGTGGTCTCCCGGATCAACACGTTCTTTCCCGCCGACCGGTTGCGGCCCATCGACGACGTGCTGGCCGGTCTGCAACCGCCGCGACTCGCGGGCGCCTGACCGCCTCGGTTGGCATCGGCCGGCTGCAAGCGTCAACCGCCGACCAACGGCACAAACCGCACAGGCCAGAGTGACTGCCGGGCGATTTCCCCGTGCGGTTTGCGCTCCAGCCGAACCAGCACCTGCGCATCGTTCGGCCCTCCGACCGGGATGATCATCCGCCCGCCCGCGCCGAGTTGTTCGAGAAGCGCCGGGGGGATCACCGCAGCGGCAGCCGTCACGATGATTGCATCGAACGGCGCCGCCTCCGGCCAGCCGTGAGCACCGTCGCCCTCGCGCACGCGCACGTTGGCGTAACCGAGTCGCCCGAGCCGTTCGGCGGCCGTCCGCGCCAACTCGGGAATGCGCTCAATGGAATAGATCTCGCCGGCGATTTCAGCGAGCACCGCGGCCTGGTAGCCGGAGCCAGTGCCGATTTCGAGCACCCGGCTTTCGGCCGTGAGGCGCAGTTGCTCCGTCATATAGGCAACGACCGCCGGCTGCGAGATGGTCTGTCCGTGTCGGATGGGCAGCGCCCGATCATCGTAGGCCGCTTTCCGCATCTCGTCGGGGACAAACTCCTCCCGCGGCACGGCCTCCATGGCGTCGAGCACCGCAGGATCGGAGACTTCCTCGAGCCGAAGGCGGCCTTTCATAAGGCAAGCCTGCCGCGGCAGCCGGAAAAGTCCAAACCAGAGTCCGCCTCCGGATCAGAACCGCAAAGTGAGGCCAGTCGTCACACCAGAGGCCGTTCCCAGATCGATGGTGGCGGTCCGTCCCCCGAGGGTTTGTTCGAAGCTCTTGCTCCTTTGATAGGTCGCCCCGACGTAAAATCCGGATCGCTCGGTCAGCCAGTACTCGGCATCGAGGTCGGCATAGAAGGCCGGCAGGACCAAATTGCGATGATCCAGCTCCGCGGTCTGCACTGGCGTCACGACCTCATCCAGCTCGATTTCCTCATCCACAATATAGTCGCTGCCAACATAAGACAGCGCCGCGCCGGTTCCGAAACTGACCTTCAGCCTTTCCGTGATGGGAATTTGGATCATGGGTCCGACCCTGAAAGTGTAGTAGGCCCCTTTCACCTGCCAGTGGCCCTTCACCGTGGTCGCGCCGGTTGTGGTGGTGCGACTGATCGGCTGCCGGCCCAGCAAAAGGGAGGTGGCCACTGCCTGGGTCTGGGGCGTCCCATCGGGGCCAAGCACCGGGTTTCCGTTCACGTCGACCAAGCTGATATACGCAGGGGTCGTCGGCGCCGAATAGGGCAGCGTGGACGGCGCTCCCTGTCCGTTGAGCGAGTAGACGTCAGTCAGGGTGGTCAACTGCGCCGGGATCGTGGCGTCGGTCTTGCCGTTGATGCTCGAGAAACTGATGCCGGCGACCAAGCTGATGTCCACCTTCCGGGCGATCTTGCCCAAGCTGCGGCCCGCCTGCAGTTCCCAGCCCGCCGCGCTTAGGCTCTTTCCGTTGAGAGCCGTCCCGACCGAGCTCGTGCTGTAGAGATGCTCCGCGATGTTACCGTCCGATGTGATCTGCGAGGCGTAATTCACCTGCCAGGTGTTGGTCAGGCCGTCGTTCAGCGGCCGGCCGTTGGAATCGGCGCGCGCGTCCGGATTGACATAGCCGTCATTGTAGCCATGCCCGCTCAGGCTGGTCGTGTCCACGACCAGAATGTTCACCGGAACCGCGCCGACGTTCTTAAAGGCGATCTTGGGGCCGCCGACGTAGCGAAGGCCGTAACGAAGGGACCGGCCCGTTGGGACAAGCGGGTAGTAATCCATGTCATCGTCATCGTCATCCGACTGGGCGTGAACGAGGCTGGCGGTTACGGCCAGTCCGACGGCGAGGAGCACAGCGATTCTCATGTGTGGGTAAGAGGCAATCATTGCTGGAGACCGGGGAGCGAGCAAAAAGTGGCGCGGTCGAGGGCCGGGGCCGGCGGACCCCTCAGGCCTGATCCGACCGAATCGGTGCACATGAAGTGATCTGACCCGTGGTTATCCAAGCGGTTCCTGGCAAATCGGGCGGGGCCGTACCGCGTCGACTCTACTCGTTGAACTCGTCGAATTTCCGGGCCTGCCGCTCGGCCTTGAGCGCAGCAGCGGCCGCCGGATCAAGGACCGCTTCCCGTTCCCGCAGACGCTTTTCCATTGCCCGCAGGTCGTCGGCCTTCTGCTCAAGTTCCACCTCCTGCTCCTGCTGGGCCTGCATCTTCTCGAAAAGTTTCCCCTCGTTCTCCTCGATGAACGCCTCCCGGTCCTTGAGGGCAGCCTTCTGCTCGTTGAGGGAGACCGCCTGGCGTTCCAGTTCGGTTTTGAGCAGTTCAACGGCCGACTGCTCCTCCTTCGAAAGCGTGGGCGCCCGGCTCGCCCCTTTGGCCGCCGCAAACACCTTCTCCCGCGCCTCCAGCAAGGCCGCAGTCTCGGCGAGTTCGCGCTCCTGATCGGCCATTCTGGCGGCATTCTCCGCCACGGCACGCTCTCGCTCCTCCAGCTTGGTCTGCAGCAAGCGCAGGCTTTTCTGCAATTCGGCGACCTGCTGCGAATCCAGCGTGCGCTGTTCGCCCCAGGGCGCCCGGGTCGCCGCCATGATCGCGTTGATCGATTTCCGCGTTTCGACTGAGTCCGGCGACGGCTCCATGGACAGCCGCCGACGCAGCGATAGGATCTTCTCCGCCGGAGGCCGGGGCGGAAATCTGATCGGGCCGGGCGGCGGAGGGGGCCGCGGCGGGACCGGCGGATTGTTCATTTCCTGAGCCATCGGAGCAACGCGCCAAACAACCCGCCCCTCGCGGCCTTGCCTGGCTTGGCGTCAGCCTCTCCGGTGTCCGGCGGGCGGATCAACGGTTCGATCAGCTTTGCAGCCAGCGTTTCTTTCTGGGGATCCCCCAAGACGACAAGGTAGCGCTCGAGCGAGCCGCTTTCCGCGATTCCCGCCGGCAGTGCGGCGAGTTCGCCTGGGAGCAACTGAAATACGCCGTTGGCCCGCTCCCGCAACGCGACCTCCATCGCGGCCACTTGCGCCTTGCTGTAGTCCGCCACCTCGGCCGTCTCCGCTTCCGTCAGCCGGCCTCCCCAGCGCCGGAACAAAGCCAGTCGCTCGCCGGCCGGCAGGGTGCCGATCAGCTGCCCCAACGCTTCGGGCAGATGCAGGCCCTTGCTGCCGGGACGAAAAGGCAGAATCGCGGCAAGCGCGGTTTCGTTGACGTGAGCCAGCGCGTTGAGAAAAGTCCGGAGATCGCCGCCCACGATCACCTGCGGCGGCATGTTCTGCGCAAAATTGGCGAAATCCGCGAGGGTGACGATGCCTTCGAGCTTGCAGAAGCTCTGCGTGTCCTCCGACATCATCGTGGCCTCGATGGGATAATCGGGAGGGATCTCCAGGCGCGCCAGATTCTTCTGCAGGGGATTCTCCTCGCTGGCCGCCACCGTGGACTGCTCGACCATCTCGCCGAATGGATTGTCGAAGGCGATGGTGTCTTCGAGAATCCCGATCAACTGATCGATGCGTTCGGGATGGTCCACCAAACCCGGGGTGACCTGCAATTCCTCGAAGGAGAGATCGATATATTTCGCCGGAGTTTCATCCTTGCCCGCCAGGGGCCAGTCGGCGGCATCCACATTCTGGGCCAGGCTGTTTAAGGCAGTGTCCACCATGATCGAGGTGTGGAAATCCATGCGCACCTTGTCCCAATCCCCAGCCGTGCGTTCTCCTGTTGAGTGGCTCATAAAGCGTGGGCCGCGACGGTCCGGTTCAAAGCAGTTCCCCGTGCTTCAGGATTTCCTGGGCGAGCCGGCGGTAATCGTTCAAGACGTTGTCCTTTTCCTCGGTCTCCTGCCCAACGAGGACGACGGGCAGGCCCAGAGCCACCGCCCGGCGCACGATGGTCGCGTCGCGCACCTGGGTTTCAAACAACCGGGCGGTCGAGGCGACCCGCCGCTGAGCCTTGTACTGGTTCATCCGGAGTTGCATGCGCATCTTGGGCACCTCGATATCGACACCCGCCTTGATGGAATTGAAGATGATGCCTTCCACGGCGGCGGGCGGGCCCATTTCCGCGACGCGAAAACTGGCCGACAACTGGTGGAATTTGTGCAGCTTCTCGACCAGCAGCGTGAACCCGATCAGGCTCAGCGCATCGGGATTCGCCGGGACGTAGACCTCGTTGGCGGAGAAAATGCCGCACTGCGAGGCGCGCAGGATGTTCGGCGGGCAGTCGAAAAGAACGAAATCGTAGTCGCTCTCCAGTTCACGGAGCTGCTCATTGAACAACAAATATGGTGGCTTGCTCGGATCGCCCTCATACTCGCTCTCCAGGTCGACGAGATTGAAGGTGGTGGGAACCAGGTCCAGCCCCGGCAGCAGCTTCTCGCCGGTCTTGCCTTCGACCACATCCTTGACGAGGATGTCCCGCAACGTCGCCGTCCCGGGATGGAAAATGGAGAACACGGCACCGACGCCGGTGTTATTGATCTTGTTCCACCGTTCCAGCCGAAGCAGCCAGATGCTCGCGTTTGATTGCGTGTCGAAATCGAACAGCAACACCCGCAGGCCAAGCCGGGCAAGGCACGCCGCCAGGTTCACAATCAGCGACGTCTTTCCAACGCCCCCCTTGTAATTGAGTAATGCTATCTTTCTCGCCATCGCGGATA
>Ga0182021_10011010_pt1 | contig 10728 bp, 8 predicted proteins | sample 612E3MmetaG_FD_120493 | JGI IMG/M metagenome (GOLD analysis project Ga0182021, IMG submission 120493) | Permafrost microbial communities from Stordalen Mire, Sweden - 612E3M metaG (Illumina Assembly) | ecosystem: Environmental > Terrestrial > Soil > Wetlands > Permafrost | place: Sweden...
CCGGCACCGGCGTTGCAGAGCTGTCCTTCGCGCGGGCCGTCGCGCCAACTGAAGGAGCTCACCTTGCACCGTCACCTCCGCTTCTCGTCGTACGTCATCTCGCTGGTCGCGCTCGCCGGTGTGCTCGGAGGATGCGGCTCTCAGGACGATGGGGCTCCGGCCGTCGAGGGAGCGCCTCCGAACGAGAGCGTCGTCTTCGTCGCGTCGGCGGACACGAAGTCGGACCTCGGCATCGCAAAGTGGGGCTTCGCCACCGACCCGGAAGGCGACCTCATGACCTACCGCGGGTACGGCGATCGGAACGAGGTGCTGGCCACGGTCGTCCAGAAGCTCGATCGCAGCGACCCGAACAAGTACCACTTCACGTTGACGATGACCGGCCCGAAGGACTCGGCGTCGGAGAAGATCGATTTCTCGGCGCACCCGTCCGATGACGGCAAGGACGCGATCCTCGTGACGCTCGTGACGGAGAACACCTTCGACGAAGGATCCGTCCCGAGCCGCGTGCTCGCCCACTTCAAGGCAGACAGCGGAACGCGCACCAGCACGACGACCGGCACGGGCTCGCTCACGGGCAAGAGCCGGCCCCTCGATGGAAACGGCCTCGTCACGCCGTGCAGCGCCACCGTGAACCGCTGCCAGAACGAGCTCATCGACTCGCGCATCGCCGCGTCCGCCGCGTCGGGCGACTGCGGCTTGCTCAAGCTGGTCGGCCAGCCGCTCCTCGCGACGATCGTCGGCGCGGGCGCCGGCGCGCTCGCGACGATCTGGGGCGGACCCACCGCGGTGGTCGGCGGCGCGATCGGCGGCGGCGCTGCGCTCGTCGGCTCCGGGGCGGCGGCGGCGACGCAGTGCATCGCCAGCAGGCGCGATGCGACGACGGCCGCCGCGGATCTCCAGAAGTGTCAGCAGCAGGCGGCTTCGTGCGGGACCCCGTGAGGTCGCTCGGCGAGGTCACTCACCGAAGCGCCGTTGCATAATACAACGATCTACTTCGGACTCCACCGGCACGCGGTGGCCGCGGAGTCGAGCACCGCGCGCAGTCCGGCCCCCGGCTGCGTGCGGTCGAGGGTGCAGAACGCCGGGCTGTAAGGGACGGTCCGTCCGTCTTCACCGTCGCATCGGCACTCGCCGGCACCCGGCTTCGAGCATACGACTGCATCAACACGGATCCGGTTCGTGACTGCACGACGTGCCAGGACTTCGTGAAGGGCAAGAACTGACTGCTCACTAGCGCCTGACGACCGGCTCGGTCTCCACACCGGATTCTCGCTCGGCTAGGCTGCCGGCCATGACGGAAGAGAACCTCGAGACCCAGGAGATGAAGGCGCAGCTCGAAGAGACGCGCGAGCATGCCGAGCACGTTCATGGGTCGGGCGGCGACAAGGCGCGATGGACGCTGCACCTCTCGCTCTCGACCGCGATCATCGCCGTCTTCGCAGCGATCGCGTCGCTCCAGTCCGGCGCCGCGGAGAGCGAAGCGCTGCTCGCCAAGAACGAGTCGATCCTCGCGCAGGCGAAGGCGAGCGACCAGTGGGCCTACTACCAGGCCAAGAACATCAAGATGTCCCTCTACGAGATCCAGCTCGAGACCGTGACCAACGAGGAGACCCGCACGAAGTTTCGCGCCCAGCGCGACAAGTACGAAGGCGAACGAAAGAACGTCGAGCAGGAGGCGCGCGCGCTCGAGAAGGACTCCGAGGACAAGGGAAAGGCCGCGGAGGAGCACTTCCATCGCCACCATCGGTTCGCGCTCGCCGTGACGATCTTCCAGGTCTCGATCGCGCTCGCGGCGATCGCGGCGCTGACGCGAAGGCGCCCAATGTGGGTGGCGAGCATGGCGATCGGCGTGGTCGGTCTGGTCTTCTTCCTCAAGGGCTTCCACCTGTTGGGCGGGTAGCGGGCGCCGGGCTAGTCGTCGTCGGCCGGGGGTGGCTGCACGCTGACCAGCTTCGGGAACATCGAGCCGTGCGCCGGGATGCCGGCCTGCTCTGCGCTGAGATCGGTCAGGTCCTCGAGCAACTGGAAGAGCACGGCCTCGAGCTCGCGATTGCCTAGAAATGCGAGCTCGGAGCTCGAGGCGCACGCGCGGTTGCCGGTACGGGCCGAGAAGCGCTCGGCGAGCCTCGCCGCGAGGACGGGCATGGCGTCGATGAGCCGGCCGAGCTCGCCGGCGCTCGCGGCAGGCTCGTTGAGCAGCGCGAGGACCCTCCGCACGACGTCGAGTTGCCTCAGATCGTCGGGGCACACGTCCGTGCGGAGCGGTGCCGGGACCGATGAGCTCCGGTAGATGGACATGTCGAAGAGGAAGGACGGCCGCCGCCGGCGGATCTTCAGTGCGACGCGTCGCCGGAGCGATCTATCGTGCACTTGGCGATGGCCGCGGCGCTGTCTCGATCGGCTGCGACGACGGCGCTCCTCGGCGCGTCGGTGGGCCTCGCCCTCGCCCTCGTCGTGGCGTTCCCGAGCGGCGCCCGCGGAGACGAGCCAGACGCGGCTGCGCTCGACGCGGCCGGCAGCCTCGACGGCGCCGAGTCCATCGACGCGAGCGACGGCGGCGACGCGAGCGACGCGAGCGACGCCGCGCCGCCGCACACCACGCCGCTCGACGTCTTGCCACCTCCCGATCTGCCGCCACCGCCGCCCGGGCTCGGCGAGAAACAGCGCCTTCGCGACGACGACTACCTGCGCAAGAACGAGGGCGGCTATTTCACGGGGCTGCCGATCGCGAACTACGACCCGACCACGCGCTTCGGCTTCGGCGGACGTCTCTACTACTACTTCGACGGCGACCGCAGCGATCCGCGCTTTGCGTACACGCCGTATCTGCATCGCCTGATCGCGCAGGCATTCGTCAGCACGGCAGGCGCGCAGGACCACTTGCTCGACTACGACGCGCCGCTGTTCCTGAGCTCGCTGTACCGCGTTCGCGCGACCCTGGAGCTCGAGGCGGCCAACGCGTGGCCTTACTACGGCACCGGAACGAGCAGCCTCGCGCCGCTCTCGTTCCCCGGAGCACCCGGGGTCAGCTTCGCGCGAGCCTCGGCCTACGAAGCGGCCAAGAGCCGCGTGCAGCCCGATGGAACGGCGTACACGCGCTACAACCAGTTCATCATGCGAAGGCCGACGCTCCAGCTGGGCGTCGAGCGGCTGTTCCTCGGCGGAAGGCTGCGACCGTTCCTCGGGATTGGCCTCTCGTATGCCGATATGAGCGACTATACCGGTCGGAGCATCGACGCCACCGACGCCGCCGGCAATGCCGTGCAGGCGAAAGAGGCCACCACGCTGCTTGCGGCGGACTGCGCTGCGCATCGCATCAACGGCTGCAACGGTGGATTCGACAACGTTCTTCGACTTGCCCTGTCGTACGACACGCGCGATCTCGAGCCCGACCCCAACTCCGGAATCTACGCGGAGCTCTCGACGGAGATCTCCACCAAGGCGCTCGGCTCTCGATACGATTATCTACGGAACCTCCTGTCGATTCGCGGCTTCTACAGCCCGATTCCGAAGATCGCCGATCTCGTGATCGCGGTCCGCGCCCTCTACGAGGTGCAGTCGGCATCGACGCCCTTCTTCTCGCAGCCGATCCTGGCGTTCATCGACGACAATCACGCCGGCCTGGGCGGTCTGCGGACGCTCCGCGGATATACGCAGAACCGCTTCGTGGGGCCCGTGATTGCGCTCACCAACTACGAGCTGCGATGGACCTTCGTGCACGTCCACCTGCTGAAGGAAGACTTCGGGCTCATGCTCGTTCCGTTCTTCGATATCGGCCGTGTCTTCGATCGCGTCGCCCAGACCTCGCTCGCCGGCTGGAAACGCACCGAGGGCGGGGGTTTTCGCATCGGCTGGAATCAGGCCACCATCATCGCAATCGACCTGGGCTTCAGCGACGAAGACACGGGACTCTATATCAACTTCAATCACATCTTCTGACGTGACCGAACGATATCGAGATCAGAGTCGAGGCTGCTACCATCTCATCGTGCGTTCGGCGGCGTTGCTCTCGGTCGTGGGGGTCGTCTTCGTCGTTGCGGCCTGCGGGCTCGACGCGGTGGGCGCGCTGACGCCAGCCCCGGCGATCCCCGCTGGCGATGCCGGGCCCGATGCGTCGCCGCTGCTCGATGCCGCAGGCGGTGTCGACGCGACCGATCTCGACGCCGGAAGCCTCGACGGGAGCTCGGACGGTGACGCCTCGCCGGTCGCGTTCTGTGCCGGGCAGACCGATCCCGCCGTCAGCCAGTGCTGGGACTTCGAGACTGCGGCGACGAGCATCGGCGCGTTCGATCCTCAGGCGAGCGACGGCACGACCGCCGTCGTCACCGCCGGCGGCTCGCACGCCATGAGCATCACGCTTCCGGTCGGCACGGCCTCTCGCGCGGCGTGGGTGAGGAAGGCGATCGGCGCGTTCGGCCCCGGCTCGACCACCTACGAGATCCGCTTCCGTTTCGCGATCCCCACCCAGACCATCGACTACGCCGGCCTCGGAGGCTTCCGCGACTCGAACGGGAGCATCTTCGGTGCGGCGTCGTACGGTCAGGGCGCGGGCCTGGAGCTCTCCGTGACCGCGCCGATGGGGACCGCGATCCCGGTGACCGCCGGTCCTTCATGGCATAGCGCCGCCGTGGCGATCCAGCAGGGCATGGTGCGCCCGACCGCGAAGGTCGCGATCGACGGCACGGTCGTCTTCGACGGCGTCTGGGACATCGGCGCGAACCCGACCGTCGACCTCCGCCTCGGTGTCTTTTACACGGCCGGCAACACCGGCGCGTACGAGGTGCTGTTCGACGACGTCCTCCTCCGCCACCAGTAGAGTCGCGTCGCGCGGAGGCGCAACATTGCCGCGCGCGCGGGCGATCGCGGGACAGAGAGGCTCATCGACGCGCTCCTCGTCTCGCTTCATTCTCCTCTCGGCGAGGCGCCATGTACGCTTTTCTGGGGGGCTTCATTCACCGTCGACCGTGGCTGACCCTGGCTGCGTCGATCGTCTTTCTCGTCGCTTCGCTGCTCGTGCTCGTGCGCGGCGGTCGGCTGGCCGGCGCCGGCATCGCCGGGCTCGAGTCGGACCGCGCCCAGAGCGTGGTCGACGCGATCGCCGGGCGGACCGAGGAGACGACCATCGCCGTCGTGTTCGAGTCGGCCGAGCTCGAACCGAGCGACCTCGAGTTCACCGCCGCCATGCGACGAGCGCTCGCGCCTCTTCGGAGCGATCCTCGCGTCGCCTCGGTGACGACGCCGGACGAGGCGCCTCCGTTGATGATCGAGCGCCTCCGGAGCCGAGACGCGCGAACCGCGCTCGCCTTCGTAGCGATGAAGGGATCGCTCGAGGACGGGCTCGCAGCGTGGCCGGAGCTGCGCAAGAAGCTCGCCAGCGATCGCCTCTCGATCACGTGCACCGGCAAGATCCCGTTCCTCGCCGATCTCGCGAGCGTCCTCGAGCACGATCTCGTTCGTGCGGAGCTCATCTCGATCCCACTCGCGCTGCTCGTGCTGCTCCTCGTCTTCCGCACCGTCACCGCGGCGACGCTGCCCGTCGGGGTCGGTGGGCTGGCAGTGCTCGGCGGCATCGCGCTGGTGCTCGCGCTCTCCCACGTGGTCGAGGTGTCCCAGTACACCGTCAACATCTGCTCGCTCATCGGGTTCGGCGTCGCGATCGACTACTCGCTCTTCATCGTCAGCCGCTATCGCGAGGAGCTCGCACGTGGCGCGAGCTTTCGCCATGCGCTCCTGCGCGCGATGGACACGGCAGGGCGCGCCGTCGCGTTCTCGGGTCTGGCGGTAGCGACCGGTCTCATGGGCCTCCTCTTCTTCCGCGGCTCGTACCTCGCGGTCATGGGCCTGGGCGGAGCGATCGTCGTCGCCCTCGCCGTCGTCTTCGCGCTGACGCTCCTGCCGGCGCTGCTCGTGCTGCTCGGTCCGCGCATCGATCGCGGCAAGCTCCCTGGCGTCTCCACCGTGCGCCGACCCGGAAGGTTCTGGCACGGCGTCGCCGTCGGCGTGATGCGGCGACCCGTGACCATCCTCGTCCCGACGCTGATCGGGCTGCTGGCGCTCGCCATGCCCTCGCTCCACATGCGCGTCGCCGCGTCGGACGCGCGGATGCTTCCCCCGGGAACCGAGGCCCGGCGCGGCTACGAGACCCTGGTGCGGACGTTCCCCGAGCTCGCTGCGACGCGCGTCGTGGTGGCCGTGAGGTTTCACGGAGGCGACGTGCTCACGCCGGCGCGCGTCGACGCGCTCTGGGACCTGTCACACCGGATCGCCGCGCTGCCGCACGTCCTCCGCGTCGAGAGCATCGTCGACTCGAAGGGGCCGCCGCCCGAGGACGAGCAAGCGGCGAAGGAGGAGCTCCGCGAGAACCTCACGAACCCGAGCGACCTCGCGCGGCCCATCGTCGAGCAGGGCAAGAAGCTCGTCGTGAAGGACGACGCGACCGTCCTGTACGTCGTCTCCGACGCGATCCCGGCGACGGCTCCGGCGGACGAGCTGGTCCGGGCGATCCGCGCGCAACGGGGCGTCGCCGACGGCGTCCTCGAGGTCGGCGGTCAGGCCGCGTACGACGTCGACGCGACGAGGTTCCTGCTCGCGCGCGCCCCCTACGCGTTCGGCTTCGTGGTCGGCGCGACCTTCATCGTCGTGCTCGTGCTGCTCCGCTCGGTGCTCCTGCCGTTCAAGGCGGTCTTCATGAACGCCCTGTCGATCAGCGCATCGTTCGGCGCGCTCGTCTGGATCTTCCAGGACGCCCACCTCTTCGTCTCCGAAGGTCGTCCCCTCGATCCGAGCCTGCCCGTGCTCCTCTTCTGCATCTCGTTCGGTCTATCGATGGACTACGAGGTCCTCATGCTGGTCCGCATGAAGGAGGTGTACGACCAGACCGGCGACAACGAGGAGGCGGTCGCCGTCGGCCTGGAGCGCACGGCGGGCCTCATCACCAGCGCAGCCGCCGTCATGGTCAGCGTCTTCGTCGCCTTCGCACTGGCCCGCGTGGTGGTGCTGCAAGCGACCGGCGTCGGAATGGCGCTCGCCATCACGCTCGATGCGACTCTCGTGCGGGCCTTGCTCGTCCCTGCGACGATGCGCCTTCTCGGCCACCTCAACTGGTGGGCGCCGTCGTGGATGCGTCCGGGACGTCCGGCTCCCGCGGAGCCCGCCGAGTGATCGACCTCGTGACCGGCGCGACGGGCTTCATCGGCAGCCATCTCGCCGAGCGACTCCTCCGGCAGGGGAGGGTGGTGCGTGCCCTCTGTCGCGCAGGAAGCGAAGAGAAGCTCCCGCACGAGGTGGCCAGCCGCCCCCAGATCGCGCGCGGCGACCTGCGGGATCCTCTGTCGCTCCGCGCGGCGGTCGCCGGCGCGCAGCGCGTCTTCCACTGCGCCGGTCACGTCCTCGACTGGGGCGCCGAGGAGGACTTCGTCGAGATGAACGTACGGGGCACGCGCTGGCTCCTCGAGGCGGCGCGCGACGCCCGTGTCGAGCGCGTCATCCACTTCAGCTCGATCGCCGTCTTCGGCACGCCGTCGCCGCGCCGCTTCGACGACGAGTCGCCGTATGGCGCGAGCCGCGATCTCTACTCACGGACCAAGGTCGAGGCCGAGCTCGCCGCGCGAGCCTTCGCCGAACAGGGGCTCTCCGTCACCATCCTGCGCCCCGCGGTCGTCTATGGGCGCCGCGGAAAATGGCTCGAAGAGCCGCTCTCCAGGATCGCCCAGGGCAAGATGTTCCTCCTCGGCGGCGGAGATGGGACGTGCCACCCCTGCTACATCGAGAACCTCCTCGATGCGACGCTCCTCGTCGCGGAGCACCCGCGCGCGGTCGGTGAGGCCTTCATCGTCGCCGACGACGATCCCGTGTCGTTCCGCGCCTACTTCGACGCGGTCGCCGCGCTCGCAGGGCGGCCGCTGGTACGCCGGTCCATCCCGATCGGCGCGGCCCGGGTGCTGGCCTCTGCGTTCGAGCTCGCGGCACGCGCCACGCGCTCGCGGGAGCGCCCGCTCCTGACCCACGCCGCAGTCGACATGGTGACCACCACCAGCGAGCTATCGATGCGCAAGATCAAGGAGCGCGTCGGCTTCCGCCCGCGCTACGACTTCACGCAAGCCATGTGCGAGCTCGCTGCCGTCATTCCCCCTCCGCCTCCGCCGTGATGGCCGCGTAATGAGCATTCAATTGGAGAAGTCGAACGCGATCTTCACCGCTGATGAATCGAGCTTGGAGCGCGCCGCGAGGAATGCATTCTTGTAATCGCCGAGCCTGAATCGATGCGTGAGCACGCCGCGGAGGTCGACGCGATCGTCGGCCACCATCGTCAAATAGTGCTCTATCGCGTGGGCGGACCGGCCATCGAAGGTCTCGGTTCCGTATCCGGTCGAGCCGACGAGCGTCGCCTCCTTGAAGTAGAGCGGTGTCCACTCGAAGCGCGCGGGTCTCGAGACGCCGACGAGGACGATGGCCCCACGAGACCGTACCACCCGCAGCGCCGCCTCGAGCGTGCGCGCCGAGCCGACCGTATCGAAGACGCGATGAACGCCGCCGTTCAGCCACGGCAGCGCGAAGCGGGGTTGCAGCACCCGGGCATCGACGGTTCGGGCGACATCGTCGATGAGAGCCGCGCCGCGCGACGCGAACGTCTCGTGGGCTCCGAGCCTCGACGCGAGCCGTCGGGCGTGCGGCCGCGGATCGGCGGCCAGGACCTTGGCGCGTGGGTAGAGCCGCGCGAGGAGGTGCACGAGGACGGCTCCGAGCCCGCCGCAGCCGAGCACGAGCGAGGTCTCGCCCGGCCGCGGCGGCGACTTGAGGATGGCGTGGAACGCGACCGAGGCCGGATCGGCGAGCACCGCTTGTTCGAAGGAGACCGAATCGGGCAGGGGAAAACAGGCCGATTCGTGGACGGGGACGTGCGACGCGAAGCCCCCCGAGACGTCGCGGCACATCCCCGCATGCATCCCGGCCGAGAGCGCGCCCCGTGTGAAGCTCTCGCAAAGCGAGGTCTCGCCGCGCCGGCAGGCCCCGCACTCGGGAAGGCCCCGCACGACGCAGCTGAGCCACGGCGAGCAGGCAACGCGATCGCCGCGCCGCACACGGCGCACGTCGCGGCCCACGTCCACCACGACGCCGACGTGCTCGTGGCCGAGCACGTGAGGGAACGAGATCACCGCGCGCAGCGGGTTGTCGACCGCGGCGTCCATGAAGACCTGCTTCACGTCGCTGCCGCACACTCCGCACATCTCGGTCGCGACGACGACCCAGCGGTCGCCGAGGATGCGAGCGTCGGGGACGTCGCGTAGTCGTAGCGGCCCGAAGGGACCGAGATAGTGACGGTCGTCGAGCAAGCCGAGCGCGCGCGCCGCAGCCAATCGCCCGAAATGAAGATCGAACGTGAGCGCCTTCACGTGCTCGAACGTAAGTCGTACGCACGTTGTCAGTAGTGCATTCGGTACGATCGATAGGAAAGTACGGTGTCGCGATACGCCGCGTCTTGCGCGCCGGCGCGCTGGCGATGGTCTGCTTCCTGCTGATTCTTCCGGCCAATGCTCTCGCTGACGACGAGCCCCCTTTGCCGCCGAATCGCGACGAATTCATTCCCGTCCCCGACATCGGTGGCAACAGCGACATCGGTGTCGAGCTCGGTGTTGCCGGCTCGTACGTACGGTTTCGTGAGGGCCACTACCCGTACCTGTTCCGCCTCGATGCGGTGGCATCGACCAGCGTCAAGGACGACCTTCGCGGCTTCCGACCGGTGCAGCAGTACCACACGATCCGGCTCGACGCGCCGCAGTTCCTCTCTCGTCAGCTGCGACTCGACGCGCGCGTCGACTTCTGGCGCGCCGTCGACGCCACCTGGTTCGGCGTCGGCAACGCCGCACCGGTGTTGCCTCGACCGCCGCCGCCGGATGCGGCATCGGGCTATCAATACGTCGGAGAGCACGTGCGTTTCAGCGCGCTCTTTCGGGTCAAGACGAAGACGCCTCTCGAGCTCGCGCTCTTCACCCACGCTCGCTACGAGTTCCCCGACCCGTACCCGGGGTCGAAGCTCGGCGATGACCTCGCGGCCGGCTCCGTCATCGGTGGCAAGTCTTCGTTCCTGGAGACCACCGCCGCCGGGTTCATGGTCGACACGCGGGACAACGAGATCGTGCCGCGGCGCGGGATCTTCTACCAGGCAGGCCTCGGCGGCACGGTCGGCACCGCGGAGAGCGTGCGCTTCGGCGAGGCCTCCGTGGTGACCATGCACTTCGTCTCCCTCGCGCGGTGGCTCATCTTCGCGAACCGCGTGATCGCGAGCTTCAAGTTCGGAACAGTGCCGTTCTACGAGCTGCAGCAGGGCGACGTCTTCAATCCGCAGTATCTCCTCGGTGGAGACGCCGGTGTGCGTGGCGTGCGGCTCGGGCGCTTCGCGGGCCTCGTGAAGACGATCGCGAACACCGAGCTGCGGATCGTTCCGATCCCGCGCTTCCACGTCCTCAGCTGGAGGGTGCTCGCGGGCGCCGTCGTGTTCTTCGACGCCGGTCGCGCCTGGAGCGACTACGGCTATCACCCCGATCTCGACGGCCGAACCCTCGGGCTCAAGTACGGCGGCGGCAGCGGGCTCTTCTTCCAGTGGGACGAGGCCAACCCGTTCCTCATCGAGGGCGCCTACTCCAACGACTCGAGCGGGCGCGAGACGCCGCTGTCCTTCTACTTCGAGAGCCTCCTCCACTTCTGAGCCCCCGATGAGCCCTCTCCTCC
>Ga0182021_10011011_pt1 | contig 10728 bp, 7 predicted proteins | sample 612E3MmetaG_FD_120493 | JGI IMG/M metagenome (GOLD analysis project Ga0182021, IMG submission 120493) | Permafrost microbial communities from Stordalen Mire, Sweden - 612E3M metaG (Illumina Assembly) | ecosystem: Environmental > Terrestrial > Soil > Wetlands > Permafrost | place: Sweden...
CGGAGGGATCTCCGGCGCGGCCCTGATGATCCTGGCCGCCTTCCTGGCATTGGCGGCGGGAAGGCAGGGGACCAAGTGGAAGGCCCTTCCCATCCTCGCGCTTCCGATCCTCACATTCTATATCTTTTTCGCAGGGACCCGGAGCAATTTCGTGTCCTTCTTTTTCCTGGTCGTGGTGGGTTTTTTCTTCGCGTACAAGGGGAGCCGGAAGGCCCTTCTTGCGACCTTCGGGGTGTTGGTGCTCAGCGGAGCCATTCTGGTCGCCCTGGCCCCGGAGGAACTCCGGGAACGGATGTTGAGTTCCTGGCTCTCGGGGGAAACCGCGCCCGGCGCAGCGGCACGGGGTCGTCTGGGGTGGGCGATCGACTGCGTCGGTTTCTGGTCGCAGTCCCCGGTCATCGGGTGGGGCACCGGAGATTACACCATCCTGGAGGACGGGATGGATGTGTATGATTATCCGCACAACATGTACGCGGAGGTCCTGGCGGAAAACGGAATCGTGGGTTTCACCGTGTTTGTGGCGCTGTGGTACCTGGTGCTTCGAAGGCTCTGGCGCTGCCTGCGCGACGAGGAGCCGGGCACGGAGCTCTACGGTTTTGCCGTCTTCGGCATGTGTCTGATGGCAATGGAGTTCTTCACCGGGGCAGCCCACTTTGGTCTCGCCCATCACTCCTGCACCCTGTTGATCAGTTCGGCCGTCATCCTTCGCACGACGTTCCTTGCGGAGGAAGCGCGCTTGTCGGAAGAGCATCCGGAAGCGGAGGAAGCGGAGGCCGGCGTGATGGCTCACCCCGTGCTCAAGGCCGGACCCCTGTGAGCGGAAGAGCCATGGGCCAAAAGTTATCCGTCGTCATCCCGGCGTATAACGAGGGCAGGACTGTCGGGGAGATTGTGGAGCGGGTGCTTGCACTTCCGATGGAGAAAGAGGTCATCGTCGTCGATGCCGGCTCGACGGACAGCACGGCGGCGGTCTTGAAGGAACTGGGAAGGAAACATCCGGAGATGACGGTGGTGACTCTGTCGGAGAGTCTTGGGAAGGGGTCGGCGCTGCGAGCCGGGTTTGCCCGGGTCCGGGGCGAGGTCATCCTCGTCCAGGACGCCGACCTGGAATATGACCCCGAGGACTATCCGGCACTCCTCGCCGCGCTGGAAAAGCCGGGCGCGGAGATGGTTTACGGGTCGCGGATCATCGGGAAGAACCCCCACGGTCCCATGAGCTACTTTCTGGGAGGATGGGTGATCTCCCTTCTGACAAGTCTCTTGTTTCGCACCCACATCAGCGACGAACCCACCGGCTACAAGGTGTTTCCGCGGGAACTGCTCGACACGATTCATCTGGAGTCGAGGGGGTTCGAGTTCTGTCCGGAGATCACCGCGAAGGCGCTCCGCCTGGGGTACACCATCCGCGAGGTCCCGATCCGGTACCACCCGCGGGGTCTGGCGGAAGGGAAGAAGATACGGTGGACGGACGGGTTGAAGGCGGTTTACACCCTCATCAAATATTGTGTGTCCGGGTGAACGCACGCCGGGGGGGATTTTCTGCCGGCGGCGTCGCGGGGAATCGAGATTGGACGTTTCTCGGGATGGAAACATGGAAGACCAGTTTCGCAAGCTGAGCGTGCTGATGCCGGTGCATAACCAGCACTACAGTCTTCGCCGGATCGTGGAGCGGGTGCTGTCCAGTCCCGTGGGGATGGACATCGAACTCGTGATCGTGGACGACGGGAGTGAGGACTGGTCCGCAGGCAAGATCGTGGAGCTGGTGCGTCAGTATCCCAACAACATCAAGGCCGTGTTCCATCCCCAGACGCGGGGCAAGGGAAGCGCCATCCGGACGGCCATCGAGCACATGACCGGCGATGTGGCGATCATCCAGGAACCCGACCCGGCCTACGACCCGGCCCAGTACCCGCAACTGCTGGATCCGATCCGGCGGAACGTGGCCGACGTGGTGTTGGGCTCGCGGATGGCGGCCGGGGGCTTCCGGCGCGTGCTGTCGCTCCGTCGCGCCGAGAGCATCCGTTTCCTGACAAGCCTGACGAACGTCCTCTTCAACGTCAACCTGACGGACGCGGAAACCTCGTGCAAGGTCTTCCGCGCGGACATCCTGAAACAGACGGTCCTCCGTGCCCGTGGGCCCGCGATCCATCTGGAGCTCGCCGCCCGCATGGCCCAGTGGAACATCCGCGTCGTCGAGGTTCCCATTTCCTATGCGCGTCCCACGCTCAAGGAAGAACCCTCCGTGACGTGGGGACAGAGTCTGGAGAAGATCAAGGTGCTGTTGAGCACCCGGTTCATCCGACAACAGTTCACGACGCACGAGGGGTATTACATCCTGACGGTCCATGACCGGGCCGGGAAGTACAACCGGTGGCTCCTGAGCCGGTTCGAGCGTTACATCGGCAACCGGGTGCTGGAGGCCGGCTCGGGGATCGGGACACTGACGGATTCCCTGACGGACCGGCGGCACCTCGTGTGTCTGGATTACGAGCCATTCTACCTTCGCATGCTGCATCTCCGGTTCGGACTCCTGGAGAACTTCCGTGCCGAGCATTTCGACCTGACCGAGCTCATGAGGTACGACTGGCTGGTGCAGGAACAGTTCGACACCATCATCTGCGTCAACGTCCTGGAACACCTGCGCAACGACCTTGGGGTGCTGCACAAGTTCGACGAGATTCTGGCGCCGGGAGGGAATCTTATCCTGCTGGTGCCTCACAGCCGGTCTCTGATGAGTCCGATGGACGTCGCGCTGGGGCACTACCGACGGTACGAGCGCAAAGAGCTCGCAAAGCTGGTGAACCAGGCGGGGTTCGACATCGTCGACCTGTTCGGGTTCAACCGGCTCGGGGGACTCGGATGGTTCGTGGTGAACCGGCTTCTGGGGAGGAAGAACCACAGCGCAGGCCAGCTGCGCTGGTTCGACCGGCTGATGCCCATTGTGAAACTCTGCGAATACGTGCTGCCCTTCAAACACGTGTCGCTCATCTGCGTGGCGCGGAAGCGCGAGGGCATCGAGGAGGTCGTGGTGGGGGGGGCGGGCGAGGAGGCGACGAGGGAACTGAAGGAGACGTGATCCGGTCGCGCGGGACGACGCCGTTCTTGACGTCGAGCAGGACGGGTGGCGGCCCAGGATCACCCGGCTGAAATCGCGCGAGGGTTGATGGTCCCCGCTCGACGAGTGTCTGCGTGGCGTGGAGGCAGCATGGAAGCCGATGGGAAAGGCAAGAACACGACACGACATTTCCGGGGTGTTGTGGTCGCGGTCTCTCTGGCACTCGTATTCTACGGCGTCTGCGTCACGTGGGACTACTACATCGACGATGTTTTCATCCACCTGCAGTATGCCAGGAACGTGGCGCAGGGGAGGGGCTTCGTTTTCAGCGAGGGAGAGAAGCCTTCCTACGGCGTGACGAGTCCCCTGTGGGTTTGGGTGCTGGCGGCCGTCCAGCCCGCGGGAATCCGCCACCCCGAACTTCCCAGCAAGGCGATAGGCTGGGCGGCGTCGTTTGTGAATTTGCTGCTGCTGGCGGCGATTAGCCGGAGGCTTCTGGGTTGGCTGGGACGTTCGCCGTGGTGGACCCTGCTGGCGCTGACCATCTGGGGTACAAACCCCGGCGTGGTCCGCTGGCAGAACGCCGGCATGGAGACGCCGCTTTTTATCACGCTGGTCCTGGTCATTCTGCTGCTTCACCGGCCGCTGAGCAAGCAGACATGGTGGCGGACGATTGTGATGGGGCTGGTCATGGGGGCGCTTTTTCTGCTGCGGCCGGAGGGGATGTTTCTGTGCGCGGCGTATGCCCTGGTCGCGCTGTGGGCCGTGCTTGCCGGGCCGCGGAGGATGCGGGTGTTCTGGATGGCGACCGTCACCGGGCTCTGCTGGATCGCGGTGGCCCTGCCATGGCTGATTTACTCGCGCGTCGTTTTTGGCACGATCGTCCCGAACACGGTGCTTGCCAAGGGCGTAGTCATGGGAATCGCCTCGCGTCCACAGTACCTGCTTGGACTGGGTAAAGTCATCCTGCAGGTTGCACTTGTCGAAAGTCTGCTCATCGCGCTTGGGGCGCTCGTCTGGTTCCGGAAAGGTTTTCCTCGCACCGGCCGACTGAAGGAACACCGTGAGGAAGTCGCCCTGTGGATCGCCTTCATTGTCGTTTTCGCGATGGCATACTACCTTTGCAGTGGGTACGTCCTGAGCAGGTATTACGTGGTGCTGATGCCCTGTGTTCTTCTTGTGGCGGTGCTGGCTCTGGACCAGATATTTCCAGTAGGTCTTTCCCGGCGCCGCGTCGCGATGTGGCTGACGACGCTGGTGGCGCTGGTTCTTGCATGGGGTGTGGGCGTGACCGTGACGGTTCTCATCCCTCACGTGCGTGGGTGTGAGGTGGGCAACGAGAGGCTCAAGGACCTGGCGCTGGAGGCCAGGGCCGTCGCGCATCCCGGGGACGCCGTTGTGATCTGCGATATCGGTATTTTTGCTTACTACTCCGGGCTCCGGGTCATTGACCTTGTCGGACTCGTAACCCGCAAGGTCGTGTCGTTGGATGGTGCGAAAGAGGACTACCTGCTGAAGAGGCGACCGCGTTTCGCCATGCTGCACAGTCATCAGGGCGCAGAGTTCACTGAAGCCTACGGGTCGTGCCTGCATGAACTGTCGCGCGTCCACTATCCGGTCGACACGCTTCTGGGCCGCCGGGGGGAAGATTACGTGCTGAGCGAAGTGGACTGGAAACAGGTGGATGAGATTCGCGCACACACGGCACCGTAGGATGCGGGCTGAGGAACAAGAGAGCGTACGAATGGCGGGAACAAGAATCTTCCAAGGGCAACACGTCCGGGGGTGGGTCTTCCTCGTCGCCGGAATCGCGGCGTACGTGGGGGTCCAGGCATTCTTTTTCCCCTCCTACTACTCCCAGGCGGACTCAGGATGCTACGTGAGCATGGCATACGTATTTGCGCAGGGGAAGATGTCGGGCGAGGGCCTGGACATGAACCTCTATCGCTTCATGAGCCTCGGGGGCCGTCTTGTCGGGGTGCATGACCCCGGGATGGGCTGGCTGCTGGCGCCCTTTACCGTGTTCGGGCCGCGCGGCCTCTTCGCGTTCAACATGCTGCTGTACCTGGCGGGATTCGTCGTCTTTTACCTCCTCCTGCGCCGGATCGGCGTTCATCCGGCATTCTCGCTGCTCTACCTCCTGCACCCGACACTCTGGTATCACAGTCGGACCATCGTGAACGATTTCCCGTCGGGCGTGTTGTTCCTGATCGGGCTCTATTGTTTCGTGATCGGGGGACGTGCCCTCATGGCGTCAGGTTTCTTCTGGGGCCTGGCGTTATTCGTGAGACCGGCCGCGGGGATATTCGTCGGAGCGTTTCTGCTCGTATGGTTCGTGCAGACGCTGCTGTCGAAACCGGCGGATCGGCAAAGCGGTCCCGGATATCCGGGGCTCTGGAAAAAGGTCGGAATGCTGGCCATCGGCGCCATCCCCCCGCTCGTGCCGCTGTTTCTTTACAATGTTCTGGTGCTGCATTCCCTCACCGGTATTCTTCCGGGACGTTATCCCTATGCCGGCCCGATGTGGTCCCTTGCCCATGTACCGCTCAGGCTCCTCCGCTATGGGATCGTGCTCAACGTGTTCTACCCCCTGATGCTGATTGTGTTTTTCCTCTACCGTGGGCGGCTGCGATGGCCGCTGACGGGTGCATTGATCGGCACCTTGGCGTTTTATTCGCTCTGCTACTTCTACGGGTACGAGGAGTCCATCCTCGTGAAGCCGCTCGATGCCCTGGTCAAGGGACTGCGGTATTTCGAAGGAATCCTCCCGGTGATGGTGCTGACCTACGCATGGGTGCTTCATCGATTGGCCGGGCGCTTCGGGAAACCTTTCTGGGCCCTTTACGCAGCGGGCGTGTGCTTGCTCTGCGTGGCGGTTCTCGCCATCACCGTGGTGCACCAGCGTCATATGGACCAGTCGGCGTACTTCCGTGACCAGCTTTTCGGGAACACTCCGAAGGGTTCGCTGATCCTGATGGACGAAGTGGTCCGCACCCGGATATCCGCTGACGTGACCCGCCCCCGACGGCTGCTCACGGTGTTTCCCTTAGAGTCCGACCCGGCGCATTCGATCGCGGAACTGGACGGCCTTCTCGACGCACAGGGAGAAGCGTACGTCCCGGAACTTCGCCCCGGCGGGGAAATGGCGGTTTCGCCCCAGGCGGCTCATGACCGTGACGCGTTCATCGGGCGTCATCCGCACGAGGTCGTGCTGGACGTCGAAAAGGGCGGATGGCGGCTCGAACTCATCCGGGTGAAGCCGGGCGGGGCGCCACGGGGTTCCATGGGGCAGGCGTCAGAGCAGAGCGGCCACGGAGGAGAAAGCCCCAGTCCCGGGAATCCGGCCGCAGCGGCCGCGGCGCGGCAGCCGAACGGTCGTGGGGCGATTTCGGAGGGCACCTTTTGAACATTCTGGTGACGGGCGGGGCGGGGTTCATCGGGTCGAACTTCGTCCGCTATCTCCTCGAAACGCACAAGGACGCACGCGTCGTCAATCTCGACAAGCTGACGTACGCCGGGAACCTGGAGAGCCTGGCGGACGTGAGCGGCGACGCGCGGTACCGTTTCGTGCGCGGGGACATCGCCGACGCGGCAGTCGTCGATTCCGTACTCCGTGAGCACCGGATCGACGCCGTCGTCAATCTCGCCGCGGAGAGCCACGTGGATCGCAGCATCCTCGAACCGGAAGTCTTTGTCACCACGAACGTCCTCGGGACGCAGAACCTGATGAGTCTGGCCCGCGAGAACAAGGTGTCCCGGTTTGTGCAGGTCTCGACGGACGAGGTCTACGGGTCGCTGGGTCGGGCGGGGAAGTTCCGCGAGGATTCGCCGCTCGCTCCCAACAATCCCTACTCGGCGGCGAAGGCGTCGGGCGACCTCCTCGCCCGGGCGTTTTTCAAAACGTTCCGGTTCCCCGTCATAATCACCCGCTCGTCCAACAACTACGGGCCATGCCAGTTCCCCGAGAAACTTATCCCGTTGATGACCCTCCACGCGCTCGAGGACACGGAACTTCCGGTCTACGGCGATGGGAAGCAGGTGCGCGACTGGCTCCACGTGGTGGACCACTGCCGGGCGCTGGACCTGGTGCTGCGCGAGGGGAAACCCGGGGAGATCTACAACGTCGGCGGCGACTGCGAGCGACAGAACATCGACGTCGTCCGGGGCATCCTCAAGATCCTGGAGAAGCCGGAGGGCCTCATCCGGTTCGTCCAGGACAGGCCGGGCCACGACCGACGCTATGCCCTGGACACGACGAAGCTCACGAGCGAACTCCACTGGCAGCCGACCGTTGGTTTTGAAGAGGGACTCAAACGGACCGTCCGGTGGTACGTTGATCACCGCTCGTGGTGGCAGAAGGTGATGACCGGCGAGTATCTTTCGATGTACGAGCGCATCTACGGGGGCAAATGATGCCGGACGGTCGAGCGGGGCGTGCACGAATCTGCTTTTTGGACAACTTCCCGCGGATGGGGGGCTCCGAGCAGAGTCTCATGGAACTGCTCAGGCATCTGGACCGGCGACACTTTGAGCCGTTCTTCGTTGCGTCGGAGGAAGGGGAAGTGTCGGCCGAGGTGCGGAAACTCGGGATCCAGGTGCTCTTCTGTCCGCTGCCCGCGAAGGTGTCGGGTCTTTCGCGGACGGCGCTCGGTTTGGGGTCGCTGGCACGGATGCCGGGACATCTGCCGGCGTATCTTTTGCGGCTCGCCGCGACCATCCGCTCGGTCCACCCGCACCTGAGCTACTCCAATTCGCTCAAGGACCACGTTGCTTCGGCGCTTCTGGTGCCGGCGGTGCGAAGACCCGTCGTCTGGCATTTCAGGGACGTGATCGAGAGGAAGGTCGTGCGCGATTTTGTGGAGTTGCTGGCCCTGGCGGGACCGGTGCATCTCATCGCCAACTCGCACTTCACCGCCGGGCAGTTTCCGCGACTTTCACGCCGACAGGGGAAGACGACCGTGGTCTATAACGGCCTCGACCTCGACGCGATCGACCGCGAGCGTCGAGCCGATCCGTTCGGAGACGTTCCGGCGTCGTCCGGGATGGTCGTGGGCATCGTGGGGGCGCTGTGTCCTGAGAAGGGACAGAGCCTGGTGATCCGCTCGCTGAGCGCGCTTGCCGGGAGAATTCCGGACATCTCGTACTGGATCGTCGGGGAGGAGATGTACTCCACCGCGAGGCATGAGAAGGGATATCGCGGCGTCCTGGAGAAACTGGCGGAGACCCTGGGCGTGAGGGACCGGGTGCACTTCCTCGGGTGGCGAAAAGACGTCCTGCCGCTGGTCGAACGGATGGACGTGCTCGTCTGTGCGAGCGACCCGGGGCTCTTTGTGGAGTCGTTCGGCCGGACGATCGTCGAGGCGATGGCGTGCGGAAAGCCGGTGGTCTCGGTGGCCGCGGGCGGGCCGCGGGAGATCGTGGCGGACGGCGTGACCGGGGTTCTCTTCAAGACCTACCGCGTCGAGGCGCTCACCGACGCGATCCTTAAGCTTACCGACGACCCGGAGCACATGCGACGGATGGGACAGGCGGGCCGACAGCGCGTCGAGGAACTGTTCACCTCCCGCAAGTACGTCGAGGGCGTCGAAAACTGTCTCGCAAAAATCCTGGCAGGTTGAGGGGGGATGTCCATTCAGGACGTGATTTTGCCCTTTCGTCCCCGAGTGATCCACGTCGGGAAGTACTACCGGCCCGTGAAGGGCGGCATCGAGAACCACTGTTACCACCTTTGCACGCGTCTTGCGAAATACGTCGACCTCACCGTCGTGGTCAGCGCCACAGGATGGCGGACGACGGTCGAGACCGTGGACGGGGTGAAAGTGGTTCGAGTCCCACGGTATGCCGAGATCGCATCGACCCCCATATCGCCCGGTTTTTTTTCGTATCTGAGACGTGCCGACGCCGACATCGTTCACGTTCACGTGCCGAACCCGATGGCGGCGGCGGCGGTTCTGGCGGCGCGGCCCCGCGGCAAGCTCATCGTCATGTACCACTCCGACATCATCCGGCAGAAGCGCCTGTTCGAGCTGTACCGGGGAATCGACGAGGCGTTTCTCTCGCGGGCCGAGGCGATTATCGCCACCGCCCCCGAAAACGTCGAGCATAGTCCGGTCCTCAGCCGCTTCCGGGACAAGACCCGCGTCATACCGCTGGGCGTGGAGCCGGGGGATTTCGAGATGACCCCGCGGCGTGAAGAGCGAGTGCGGGAACTCCGCGAACGGTTCGGGCCGCGCGTCGTTTTCTTCGTCGGACGACACGTCTACTACAAGGGCATCGATCATCTGATCCGGGCGATGAAGGGCGTGGACGCACACCTCGTTCTCGGCTCCGACGGCCCGCTCACCCCGGAACTCGGGCGACTCACGCGGTCGCTGGGACTCTCCTCACGAGTCACGTTCGCCGGCCGGATCGCCGACGAGGATCTCCCGTGTTTCTACCACGCCTCGGATATCTTCTGCCTTCCCTCCGTGGCCCGTTCCGAGGCGTTCGGGATCGTCCAGCTCGAGGCAATGGCCTGCGGCGTGCCCGTGGTCAGCACGCGACTCACCACCGGGGTCGTCTACGTCAACCAGGACGGAGTCACGGGAGTGACGGTGCCTCCGGCGGATTCGGCGGCACTCACCGGGGCGTTGAACCGGCTCCTGGGGGACAAGGCGCTTCGCAGGAAGCTGGGCCGGCAAGGGCGAGAGCGGGTCCACCGGGAATTCACGCACGACATCAACGCCCGCCGGACACTGGAACTTTACGCCGAGGTGCTCTCAAGAAAACAGGTCCGGGCGCGTTGAGAAAGAAGCCCTTTGTCCGGACGGATGTTGCAAAAAACCAACGTCGCGCAAACCGCCGCAATACAAGCGATTGCGTCGAAACTGTAGCGCTTCCCGCCCCGCGAGGTTCAGATTTCTGAACATCGGACCCTCCGCTCGACGCGGCATCGCCCTCGTGACGGTACAAAGTATCAAACGTCGTTGATAGAACTTGGGGACCTTTCCGGGCTTGCGCCTGTGTGACGTTTTCAACAGGGAAACCGCCGTCAATGGCACGGGATTTGCTGCACAAGGAAGGCAGGAGAGTGAAGGGGCACGCGGTTCGCACGGCGTCTTCCGACTTCGACGGGCCGAGTCCGCTTCCCCTGTGTGTCCGGCGTCTGACCGAGACGTCGGTGCGCGAAGGCGGCTATTTGTCTCGAGAAAACAAATAGCTTGCCGGCTCTGGCTGCTCCCGTCCGTTTGGGACGGGAGCATTTCTTTTTAAAACAGGTTGGGTTCGGTTACGGGGTGGACATCGCCCTGGAAAAACATGTTAAACTCGAAGACGCCCTATGCCGCGGTCCTCTTGTGGCTAGCGGCCGACTGCGCGGAAGCAAGCGGGGACAAGACGCGCGCGATCCAGCTTTTGGGACGCGTGCTGATGGATTACTCGGAGGCGAAGAACCAAGACGCGGTTGTGAAGCGGGCGCGGAAGAGACATTTCCGCGACCGCGTGAGGTGTAAAGGTTATGCCTTTTTCCTGCGGACGAAGAGAGTCGCGAGTCCGGTGCCCAGCAAGAGGAGCGTCGCCGGTTCGGGCACGGGCGGTTGCGCGTCGAAGCGACTGGTGCCGCTCGCCTGGTCGTTGGCGCTCAGGGTGAACTTGAACTGGGACTGGATGTCGGTGAGCGTGTCGAGGATCGTCAG
>Ga0182021_10011012_pt1 | contig 10726 bp, 12 predicted proteins | sample 612E3MmetaG_FD_120493 | JGI IMG/M metagenome (GOLD analysis project Ga0182021, IMG submission 120493) | Permafrost microbial communities from Stordalen Mire, Sweden - 612E3M metaG (Illumina Assembly) | ecosystem: Environmental > Terrestrial > Soil > Wetlands > Permafrost | place: Sweden...
ATCCGCTGTGATTTTCGAAATCCGCCCCATTTCCTCGTTGCGGCCGGCCAAGTCGAAGTCCTTGAGGAACACCAGCACATCGTAATCGGAGTCCGGCCGGGCGTCGCCCCGCGTGCGGGAGCCGAACAACACCACGCGCTCGATGCGCTCGCCGTAAATCTTATCGAGCGTGGCCCGGAAACGGGTCAGGACAGGACCGGCGGCAGTGGCCATTGTACCCTACGATTTTGCGTCCGCTTTGAGATAAGCCCGCCGCTCAAGATCCCGTACATGGAGGATCCTCTCATAGTCCGCATTATACTTGTTATGTGCAAGGCTGCAATGAATGACCGGCGGCATGCCAGACCGCCTGCACAAAGTCAGGGCGGCGCCTAGCGGCTTCATGCCTGCTTTAACGAACGGTATATTTCACGTAAGCAGCTATCATGGTTAATGCAAATACCGTAAACGCGCCGACCTGATGCGCCACAGAGGCACATTTCTGCGAATTTTTCCGTGTTTTGGGCTGATTTCTACGTTTCAAAACATCCGTTAAATATACCTGAAGATTTAGAATTAACCAAGACCGCGCCGTGTACGGCCTATATTGCCCACGCAATATCAATAAGATAGACCACTTAACGCTTATTCAAGACTTATCTGCTATATTATATCAAACTCGAAGAACACTCTTCCGTATTCAAAAAGTGACAAAATGCCAAGTTTGGGAGTTAACATTGCGTTACCACCGGCGCGCCACCGGGCCAGCGGTAGCGCGCCCCGGCAAGCCGCGCCTCACGCCCCCTGCGGCACATGGATGCGCTGTACCGCCCACAGCGAGGCGGCGAGCACCAGCAGCGAATTGCCCTGATGGAGCAGCGCGTAGCCCAGTGGCACGCCGTAGACAATGGTGCCGGCGCCGGGCGCGATCCGCACCAACCGTCTTCACCTTCGGGCTCAAGGGCGGCTACGAGGCGGGGCGCAAGCTCGCCGGGGGCGTCAAGCTGTTCTCGCATCTGGCGAATATCGGCGATACGCGGAGCCTCATCATCCATCCGGCCTCGACCACGCATGCCCAGCTCACGCCGGAGCAGCGCGCGGCTGCTGGGGCTGGCGACGATGTGGTGCGGCTTTCGGTGGGGCTGGAGGACGCTGCGGATATTATCGGGGATTTGGAGCAGGCGCTCGACGCGGTTTGAGGACGGAGCGCGCGTTCCTCGTCTGTCCTGTTCCCGGTTTCCGAAAAGCATGCCCCCGTGAAAACGCGGATGCCCACCGATTTTGGAAGAACAAAGGATTCTAAGCAAACATTCGTTGGGCAACCAATGAATGCTTGCGTAGTCACGCCACCCATTGAGCCCCCATTCCACGCCCTTTGCGTTCCCATTCTTTACGGGCTGTCAATAAGCCAGGGTATATTTTTCAGGCGGCTCAACCGGAAGTAGCGCTTGATGACCGAAACCGTGCAATACCCGCCCATCCCTGGCGAGATCGTCCTCCGCTGGCACGAAATGCTGCGGCTGATGGCAAAGGAACTCCAGGCGCCGATTGCCATGATCGCCAGGCAAAGCCGGGGCGAGATGGAGGTGTTTTGCACCAGCGGAGAAAGCTCCAGCCCGTTCCGCGAGCGGGAGCAGGCCGGCGGGCTGTTGGATCTGGAATGCAAGGTGATCGAACAGCGCAAGCCGCTGCATTTCCGCGATCTCAGCGCCGAACCGCAATGGAGCGGCCATCCGTTGGCGGCGGCCGGCCTGTGCTACTTTCTGGGCTACCCGCTGCTTTGGCCAACTGGCGAGGTGTACGGCGCCCTTTCGATCCATGACCGGACCCCCAACGCCCATGCGGATGAGCATCGGGAGCTTCTGGCCGGGTTCCGCCATGGAATCGAGCAGGATCTGCTGATCCTTCGGCAACAAGCGGAATTGGCCGCCGAGGTGGCGCGGCGGTCCCGGGCCGAGGCGGAATTGACCAGCTTCACTCCCAAGGAGTTCGCTGCCCTGTGGCGCGCGGCGAAGGCGGTTCTAGCTCATCGGAAGTTCGAGACCGCCGCGCGTGTCATTTTCGACGAGGCCTGCGGCATTACCGGCGCCAGGAGCGGTTACGTCGCCCTGCTTAGCGACGGTGCCGAAATCGATCTCCAGTTCCTTGAGCCGGGAGGATTGCCTTGTACGGTGGACCCCAACCTGCCAATGCCGATCCGGGGTCTGCGCGCCGAGACGATTCACAAGGCCGTGCCAGTGTACGAAAACGACTTCATGGGGTCCGAGTGGCTCAAGTTGATGCCTGCCGGCCACGTCGCGCTAAAGAACGTCATGTTCGCTCCGCTCAATGTCGGGGGGGAGACGGTGGGGCTCATGGGGCTGGCCAACAAGGACGGGGATTTCACCGAGTACGACGCCACCATCGCCTCGGCCTTGGGCGAGGTGGCGGCGATCGCTCTCGTCAATTCGCGCAACCTCGATCTTCTGGAGGAGCGCACCGCCAAGCTCAGGGAAAGCCAGGAAGAGGTCCTAGGGTTAAACAGGGACCTGGAGAAGCGCGTGGCGGAGCGCACGGCAGACCTGGAATCATTTTCCTATTCGGTGTCGCACAACCTTCGCGCACCTCTCCGCGCCATCGATGGCTTCTCGCACATCGTGGTTGAGGGGTATCGAGATAAACTCGATGACGAAGGCAAACGGTTTCTTACTGTCATACAGAATAATGTCGCCAGCATGGGGAAGTTGATCGACGACATTCTGGCCTTATCGTGCGCGGGACGCAAAGACCTCAACCCAGAGCCGGTGAATATAGACGATCTGGTGAAAGCAACGCTGGAAGAGCTTGAGCCCTCGATGGAAGGGCGCGATTTGAAAGTGGAGCTTGGCGCGCTGCCCCCCGCGCTGGGCGACAAGGCGATGCTGCGTCAGGTATTGACCAACCTAATCGGGAACGCGATTAAGTTCACCAAGCATACCGGCCATGCCACCATAAATATAAGCGGGCGAACCGATGGCAATGAGAACGTTTATTGCATCAAGGACAACGGTGCCGGATTCGAGATGCAATATTCAGATAGGATATTCGGCGTCTTCCAGCGATTGCACGGCGTCGAGGAATTCGAGGGCACCGGCATCGGCCTCGCCATCGTCGAGCGCATCGTCATGCGCCATGGCGGCAGAGTATGGGCGGAAAGCAAGCCCGGCGAGGGAACGAAGCTGTATTTCACCTTGCCTGTAAGGAAAGAGGCGGAAGGCAATTCCTGATCCGGGAAAAGAAGTGGAGTTGGCCGGGTCTCCCAAACCGGAATTTCCGCTCACAAACGAAGTCTCCGGCCATGGCGCGGGTACTGGCCCGCGCCATCTTTCAGATCATTTCTCTGGGCCGGTCATGGAGAGCGATTTGAAGGCGGTACGCCGCTTCTCTATGACGAAACTGGCTGCCGGCTGGCCGCCTTTATAGAGGGCGATCAGGGTGAAAGCCTTCCAACTCGCAATGCCGGCCGGCCCCTCGGCTGCCGGTCCGATACGCACAAAATCCACGCGCGGATCGCCCTTGAAGGCAAACCAGACTCCGGAGCCATCGAAGCGGAACGGTTGCGGAGCGAGCTTGCTTTGGGCCGCCCCCAACAGAGGAAGCTCGCCCGGCGCGGCCTGCGGCATGCCGCTTCCGGCGGCGCGCGCCAGAGCGGCATCGTTCACCGCTCCGTTGGCCGCCCTGAATTCGCCGGCCCATTTGGCCGCCCTGGCCGCGAACGCGGAACAAAGCGCCGGCTCCTTGCAGAAGCTCTCCGCCGCCTCGTAGGCCAACTCGTAGTTTGCGCCGATGGTGCAGGCCTCGGAAAAGCCGGCGCTTTTGCGGGTGAAGATTTTCAGTTCCTCCGTTTCGAAGCCATCATTCGCCGTTTGGGCGTAGAAAGCCCGGCCGGCGGCAGCCCCAAGCGCTACGCCACGTTTCTGACAGAGATCGAATGGGTCTCCGGGGGCCGGAGCCTTCAGCGGCCGCGGCGAGCCGGAAGCCGTCGAGAAAAGAAGCGGCGAATGGCAGCTGGCCGTGCCGCGCACCGCATCCAGCATCACCAGCCCGTTCAAATTGCCGGCGCGGTAGATCAGGACCACCGCGTTATCGAATTGCGTGCGCTCCTCCAGGGACAAGGGAAAGGCGCCCAACTCGCCGCTATCGAGCTTCGAACCGAAGTCGAGCCCGGCCGCGGGGTGCTCCTGAACCGCGCTCGCTATCGAGATTCGCGTCTCCGGGTCTTGGGCGTCGAAGCTCTTGAGAGAAGCCTCGATGTCGCTGGCCACGGCCTTGCACACCTCGGGCGCCGCGCAGGCGGCCGGCGGCGCCCAAAGAAGCGTCAGGCAGGACAGGATGCGGATCGTAAACGTGCAATTCATTATGCGAGCCTAATGTGCTGGAATGTCACGGGAGCCTCTCGCATGTTTTCGCGGGCCAAGCCATTGCAGAAACAAGCCGGCGAATGCGTCTTCCGGCGTGGCTGGCATGCCGAATCAGATCAAACTTGCGCCAGCCTTATCTCTGGCGTGTTATGCACAGCGTCGTGACGGGGCACGCAAGGTCCCGCGCGATAGGGTGAAGGGAAGTCATTCTAAATGGGGTTTTGCGTTCGGCCAATGAACCTTGTACCGGGTTGATCCGGCTAACCAACCGGAAACGGGAGCTTGCGGACTGCCTCAAGGTTCCGCAAGCGCAGCCAGTTCGAACAGTACGCATACCGGAAATGTCCATGCGCTATACAGCCGCCGCCGCCATCGCGCTTTCAATCCTCGCCGGGCCAGCTCTCGCGGCCTCGTCCTCTTCCGGATGCACGCCTGTGCCGGAAGAACTGAGGCTCCCGGAATCGGAGTTGCATGAGCTTGACGCTCAGGAAGTTGCCAGGCGCCAGGAACAGCGTGTCAGAACACGCAGGAAGGCGCTCCTGGAGCATCTTATCTGCTCGGACAAGGAACTGTCGGATCGCGATTCCGAAATGAACAAGGCCTATTGGGATGCGATCAAGCGCGCGGGCCGGTATAGCACCGTGGCACTGCGCAACGATCAGCGGGCCTACGACGAAGGTTCCCTGGAAGGCGTGGACTACCTTCTCAACGATGCCACGCCAAAGGCGGATTCCAAAGGGGAAGGCGAGCGCGGAGAGGGCCGGAGCTACGGCCGCGCCGCGGCGATCAAGGAGCTGAAGGCGCGGATCGCGGATCGCATCAAGGTGTTGAACGCCTTCGAGCCGGACCGCGAGGGCTTCGAAGGTGAATGGCGCAGCCAGTCCGGGCGGCTCGAAATCGCGAAGAGCGGAACGGGCTATAAGATTTCGGCCTTTACAAGCACCTTTGGCTGGACGCGCTACTGGTGCCAAGCGGAGGGCCAAGCGCATTTGGCGGACAGCGGCATGATCGCCAACGCCAAGGACACCAGCGATAAGCTGCAGCAATTGCGCCTGCGCCTCAAGGGGGCGGGGCTTACGAGCGAAACGCTGGAGACGGGCGAAGGCGATTTCTGCCCGCAAGGCGGAGAACTCGACAAAACCGTCTATTTCATCCCCGTCCGGCACTCGCTTATGGAAGCGGATAAGGACAAGGATCAAGACAAGGATCAGGCCAAGGCGAGGCATCGGCACGCGCACACGCATGCGCCCGCACCACGGAGACGCGGTCCCGGCGGATTGTTTGGACTGCTCACCCCGGCCGGGATTCGATGAACCGTTCCGGAGGTTGCAGCCTGACGCCCAGTGCCGATCACCTTGGCGTAGATGTCCTGCAACCGAGGCAGGGCGAAAGTCATAAGCTGTTCCAGAAAATTCCCCGCAAGCCGTTGTAAAGCTTAAGCTGGATTGCAGTATGGGGGGCTGAATTCATTACCGCCGGTCCGCACGCCTCTCATTGGCCCCAAAGTCGCCATTGCCAGAACAATAAAAGAGAATACGAAGCACATCCCCCAAAGTTGTGTGACTGAGTGCACACTTCTAATTAGTTTAATGAGGGATATCTATTCCAATTTCGCAATGGACTTAGATCGGCAATGCAACAACCGTTGAAGCAACACAAATGCATCGCCTACACTACAAACCCGGACATCTGCGCTTCACGTTTGTTTGTCCGTCCGCTGAGGTTTCAACTAACGCGGGCGTAAATTAAGATGGCTAGCTGTTCGATTGAGAGCTTTATCGAGAAAACAAACCTGGCAAAGTCTTCGCAGGAAGTTTCCACTTTGTTTGGAGACGCACTAAGAAGTTTCGGATATGATCGGTTCTGCTACAGCCTGATTACCGCGCACCCTTCACTTGGTCTTGATGCAGGCCACGGCGTAGCTGAAAACTACCCAGACGATTGGATGTCTTATTACAAAGCGAATGGCTATGAGAGGATCGATCCGGTTCCTCGATACGGCTATATGACCTCCAATCCGTTTACGTGGGCCTCGGTTACGCAAGCCCGCGAGCTTCGGCGGGAAGAAAAAAAGGTGATGAACGAAGCCAGGAGTGCTGGGCTTCTCGAAGGCTTGGCCATCCCGCTTTGCGGCCATAACGGCGAGCTGGCGGGGGTGGGAATGGCCAGCAGTGCCGGCGGCGTGCGCCCGGATGCGAACCTGCTGGGCAAGCTACGCGCCTTGTCATACCAGTTTCATCTGGCCTATACCGAGCTGATGAGAAAAGATGATCGTGCTGCTCCAAGCAATTTGGGGCAGGTGCATTTAAGTGCAAGGGAAAAAGAGATATTGCTCTGGGCCGCGGAAGGAAAAAGCGATGCCGTAATCGCTGAACTGATCGGTGTTTCCCATGCGACCGTACGTTTTCACATGAACAATATATTCAAGAAGCTTCAGGCCAACGAGCGTACATTGGCCACGGTCAAGGCCATCCGGCACGGCCTGATCCTACCTTCCTGCATAGGCTGACCCCTATCAAGGTTGCTAGCTGATAGCGCGGCTTAAGAGATGGTTCCATTGCCCCGGTAAATCCGTTTATCGAGGGCGCGCCGATGATCGACTGCGTAACCATCAGCACCAGTCACTTCTTTCGCGGCAATCCGATCTGCGAGCAGCACAGGCTGAGGCACGAATGTATTGTGCGGCGGCAGGGCTGGAACGTTCCGGCAATCCGCAACATGGAGTACGACCAGTACGACAATCCCGCGGCGTATTATCTCGTCTGGCGGGATTTGGAGGGAAAAGCCCGCGGCTCCTCGCGGCTCTATCCGACCGACCGCCCCTATATGCTGGAGGAGGTCTTTCCGCACCTCGTAACCAAGGCAAAGATCCCCAAGAGCGCTGAAATCTGGGAAGGCAGCCGCTTTTGCGTCGACGAGAGCTTAAGCCCGCAAATGCGCAAGCGGATCGTCCAGGAACTCGTCATCGGCTATCTGGAATTCGCCCTGGATCATGGCATCGCCAGCATCGCCGGCGTCATGTATCCGGCTTATTGCCGCAACATTTTCATCCGCAACGGCTGGGATATCGAATGGCTGGGCGAGCCCGGCAAAAGCCAGGAGGGCTACAAGATCGTAGCCGGCATGCTGCATGTGTCCGGAACAGTGCTTGAGAAAGTCAGGCGGACGACCGGCATTTATGAAACTGTCATCAACTATGGCGAGAATGTTCCCAGCTATGACGAAAGAATCGGGTTTTTGCGCGCGGCCTAATTTCCACCGCAGCAGGGGTCGTTATCCGGGGATGAAGACGGCCGGCGATGCCAATAACGTAGAGGGCATCCTGATGGCGTTGCGTTACCTCAGCCACGAAGCCGAGGGGGCCGGGCTCACGGAGCTTGCGATTACGCTGGAAGACGCGGCTGTGCAATGCGGCCGCTACATCGCGGGAACCGTCAGCAGCTTCAAAGAAACCTAGACGCGATCCGGCCGCTTCCAGGCTCCACCGAACCAATCAGGATAGACAAATGCTAGTACGTAACCCGCACTGTACGCTAAGCGACATCGAAGCGCTTTTCCCCGGCCATCCGGAGCCGCTGGTACCTAAAAGGGCAGCCGAACTGTTGCAATCGCATCTAATCGACGGCTTCGAGGCCGCGGTCGATCATGGCATGCGGCCAGCGGATGCGCTGGCCGTCGTCTTGTGCTGGGTCTCGTCCGAGATGGTGCGCATAGAATCGGAAAAGGGGCGGTAGCTTCCAAGTTCGCGGTAAATGGCCATCCTTCCTAAATTGGCTCCGGTGCGCGGGCGTGCCCGCGGGTGCGGCAAGCGCTTCAATCTTAGTGTTGCGCGAGCAGCCTTCTTGTGGCTCCTTCTTCCCAGAAGAACCTCTAAGAGAATGGCCGGGCTTTAATGACTGTATCCGTTCATCCGAACGACCTTCCGCCGGACGTTGACTTTGGCGGCGCCGTGGCGATCGACACCGAGACGCTGGGCCTCAATCCGCACCGCGACCGGCTATGCGTCGTGCAGCTATCGGCTGGCGACGGCAACGCGCATCTGGTGCAATTGGGAAAAGGCCGCTATGACGCGCCGAACCTCAAGGCGCTCCTGGAAAATCCAAATGTCCTGAAGATTTTCCATTTCGGCCGTTTCGACATCGCTGTCCTCAGGCATTATCTGGGAGCGGACACACGCCCCGTTTACTGCACTAAAATTGCCGCAAAGCTCGTGCGTACCTTTACGGACAGGCATGGCCTGAAGGATTTGTGCCGCGAGCTTTTGGGCGTGGAGATTTCGAAGCAGCAGCAGACTTCCGATTGGGGCCAGCCTGTGCTTACGCCGGAGCAGTTGAACTATGCCGCCTCGGATGTGCTGCATCTTCACGGGCTCAAGGCGAAGCTCGACGCGCTGCTGGAGCGCGAGGGCCGGGTTGGCCTCGCGCAAGCCTGCTTCGACTTTCTGCCTTACAGGGCGGAGCTGGACCTAAAAGGATGGCAAGACGATACCGACATCTTTAAGCACTAAAATCGCGCCTGGGGTTGAAAGCAGGTAGCCATGGCATATGCGGCAACGCCGGACCTTGGAGATGGCAGGCTCACGCGCGCCTCGCGGGCGCTTCCGCGCGACAACCGGCGGGAAGCGGAGTTCCGCCGCGCGCGTGCGCACAGCAAGACCGTGCTTGCCCTTAAAGGCGTGCTTCCACTTGTGGCCGCGCTGATCTTGAGCCTCTACGTGCTGCCGTCGTTTCTGAAAACGTCCGTGGATAATGGGCGCGGCACGCTGACAGCGCGCGGCGTAGCCGTCACGGCGGGCACTTTTGAGATAATCAAACCCCACGTCACAGGGGTGAACGACAGGGGAGAGCCCTACGACATAACCGCCGACTCGAGCAAGCAGGCCTTCAATAGCCCCGATCTTATGTACCTTGCCGTGGTGCGTGGCAAAATGACGGGTGCGGACGGCAAGATAACCACGCTCAGCGCGCCGGATGCCACGCATAACAGCAAGGCGGAGGAGATCGCCTTCGGCAACGGCGTGACGGTAACGCATGACGGCGGCATGAGCGCCACATTTCAGACAGCGACAGCCTTCATGAAGGCCCAAACCATGATCTCCAAGACACCCGTCCTGGTCCGCCTTCATGAGAGCACGATTAATGCGGAGAGTATGACGCTGAACTGGAGCGAAAATCGCGCCATTTTCGAGGGCAACGTGCGCACGCATATCGAACGGGAGCCCGAAGCGGCGTCTGCGGGACAGTCCGCGGCCGGTGGGCTTGCCGCCGGTGCTGGCGTTACGGTCGATGATACAGGCAATCCGGATGGCACGAAGTAGCCGGCGTAAGGGAATGAAGCGGAGACTGGCTTTGAAAGCCGCTGCCGCATTTGCGTCGGTGCTTGCGCTGTCTTGCCCGGCCGCATGGGCGCAAAGCCCCATAGGCGGCTTCAGCGGCCTGAGCGGCGGAGACTCCAAAAAGCCCATCGACATCGAATCCGAGCGGCTGGAGGTCGACGACAAGAGGCATACGGCGATTTTCATCGGCAACGTCTCGGTGACCCAGGGCGATAATAATATGAAGGCACCACGGCTTGAGGTGTTTTACGAAACCGCCAATCAGCCCCAGGCGGCGGACCAAGGCGGGAACGCCGCCAAAACGGCCAAGCCCGTGAAGAGTTCCAGCGCAAGCGCGCCGGGCGATCCTATTTCGAGCGGCCAGATCAAGCGCATCCACGCATTTGGCGGCAAAGTCGTGGTGACGAGCACCAAGGACGGCCAGGAAGCCACCGGCGACGACGCTGTGTACGACGTAAATGCCCAGAAAGTTATAATGACGGGCAAGAAAGTTGTGCTCAAGCAAAGCTTGAATGTGCTGGAAGGCACGAAGCTTGAAATCGATCTTAATACCGGCAAGACGAACCTCGTGCGTAGCGAGCCGGGTTCAGGTGCTGCCACGCCGGGCAAAATCCGGGCCATTTTCCAGCAGGAGACGGGGGCGGACGGCAAGCTGATAAATCCCTTGACTGATCGTAAGCCGGCCCCCGCAAGCGAGCCCAAAAAGAGTTCTGCGGCCCCTGCGAAGCCTGCCCGCAAGCCAGCGCCGCCAAAGGAAAGCGCGGCACCCGCCCCTGTTCCTTCCCAAATCCAGGACTGGCAACCGGAAAACCACTAGCGGTTTGAAAGCTAATCCATATGACAATCCTCGACAGACGCCAGTCCAGGCCCGGCCAGCCGCAACCCCAGCCTCAGGCACGGTTCCGCGCCCAGCCTGTCCACGAGGCCCGGGGCAGAGAGCAGGAACAGGGGCGTAAGCGCGAATGGCTCACCGTGCGGGGGGTCAAGAAGACCTTCAAGAAGCGCATGGTCGTTAAAGGTGTAAGCATTAACC
>Ga0182021_10011013_pt1 | contig 10726 bp, 7 predicted proteins | sample 612E3MmetaG_FD_120493 | JGI IMG/M metagenome (GOLD analysis project Ga0182021, IMG submission 120493) | Permafrost microbial communities from Stordalen Mire, Sweden - 612E3M metaG (Illumina Assembly) | ecosystem: Environmental > Terrestrial > Soil > Wetlands > Permafrost | place: Sweden...
CCAGGCTGCCCGGCTCCACGTCGCCGCCGCAGACCACCTCCGCGATCATTGCGCCCAGCTTGTAGTCGTGCGCGGAGATGAAGCCGCCGTCGCGCATGTTGACCAGCTGCGCCATGATGGTCGCCATGCCGTAGCGCCCGGTCACCGGCACCAGCGCTTTGAGCGGTGGCCGGTAGCCGGCGTCGAACAGCGCGCGCGCCTCGATCTTGGCCACATGCAGCAGTTCGTAGGCATTGAACACGATGACGTCGTCGGCGCCGAGATAGCCCATTTTTTTCGCCTCCAGCGCGGACTTGGAAACGTTCGCGGTGGCGGCGTTCATGAAGTAGTTCTTCAGGAACTGCAGCAGGTCGTTGCCCTTGGCGTCGGCAGCGGCGCGCACCGCCGCCTCCTTCAGGCCTCCGCCCGCCGGAATCAGGCCGACCCCGACTTCAACCAGGCCGACATAGGATTCGATCGACGCGACGCGCTTGGACGCGTGCATCATCAGCTCGCAGCCGCCGCCGAGCGCCAGGCCCGAAACCGCGGCCACGACCGGCACATTGGCGTATTTCATCGCCTGATGCGCCTGCTGCAGCTTGGCCACTTCGGGCTCGATCGCCTTGACCCCGCCCGACATGAACAGCGGCAGCATCGATTGCAGGTCGGCGCCGGCCGAGAACGCGCCGCCCGCGGCCGCGTCGGCGCTCCACAGCACCAGGCCCTTGTAATTCTGCTCGGCTTCCGCCAGCGCCTTGGCCAGACCGGCGATCACGCCGGAACCGATGACGTGCATCTTGGTCTTCAGCGAAAGGATCAGCACCTCGTCGCCCTGGTGCCAGATGCGCACCGAGTCGTCCTCGAACACGGTGGTGCCGGCGGTGCTGCCATCGGCGGCGGCGGCCCCGGCAATCGGAGCGCGAAACACCTGCCGCTGATACACCGGCAGCGTAGAGCGCGGCACGTTCGTCTTGCGCGCGGGGGAGTAGGACCCGTCGGGCGAGTGCACGCCGTTGCGGCCGTCGAACACCCAGGCCGGCAGCGGCGCCTTGCACAGCGCCTTGCCCGCATCGATGTCTTCCTTGACCCATCCCGCGACCTGCTGCCAGCCGGCGGCCTGCCAGGTTTCGAACGGACCGACACTCTGACCGAAGCCCCAGCGCATGGCGAAATCGACGTCGCGCGCGTTGTCGGCAATCGATTCCAGGTGCACCGCGATGTAGTGGAAGGTGTCGCGGAATATCGCCCAGAGGAACTGCGCTTGCGGATTCTTCGATTCGCGCAGGGTCTTCATGCGCTTCGCCGGGTCTTTCTCTTTCAATATGCGGGCGATGATGTCGTCCGCCTTACCGCCGCCGGCGACGTATACGCCTTTGGCGAAATCCAGCCGCTGGATCTCCTTGCCGACCTTCTTGTAGAAACCGGCGCCGGTCTTCTGCCCCAGCGCGCCGGCCTGCACCAGTTTCGTCAGGACCTCCGGCGTGCGGTAGACCGCGAAGAACGGATCGTCCGCAAGATTGTCCTGCATGGTCTTGATCACATGGCCCATGGTGTCGAGTCCGACCACGTCGGCGGTGCGGAAGGTGCCCGACTTGGCCCGGCCGAGCTTGGCTCCGGTGAGATCGTCGACCACATCGCAGGAGAGGCCGAATTTGTCCGCTTCGTGGATGGTCGCGAGCATGCCGAAGATGCCGACGCGGTTGGCGATGAAGTTCGGCGTATCCTTCGCCCGTACCACCCCCTTGCCGAGCGTAGTGGCGAGGAAGCCTTCGAGCTGGTCGAGGATCTGTGCCGAGGTCGCGGCGGTCGGGATCAGCTCCACCAGATGCATGTAGCGCGGCGGATTGAAGAAATGCACGCCGCAAAAGCGCGCCTTCAGCCCGGCGTCGAAGCCTTCGGACAGCGCGGTGATCGACAGCCCGGAAGTGTTCGAAGCGAAGATCGCGTTCGGCGCGATGAACGGGGCGACCTTCTTGTACAGGTCGTGCTTCCAGTCCATGCGCTCGGCGATCGCCTCGATGATCAGGTCGCAGCCTTTGAGCGCCTCGAGGTTGTCCTCGTAGTTGCCCACTTCGATGTAGGCCGCCTCATCCTTGTTGCCCAGCGGCGCCGGGCTGAGCTTCTTCAGATTCTCAATGGCGCGCAGCACGATACCGTCCTTCCGGCCTTCTTTGGCCGGAAGGTCGAACAGCACCACGGGGACGCGGGCGTTGACGCAATGGGCGGCGATCTGCGCCCCCATCACGCCGGCGCCGAGGACGGCGACTTTCCTGACGATGAAATTGCTCACGGTGTTCCTTTCCTGTTAATGCGTACACGCTACGAGAGAATGCATTTTGCGATACATGGCGGCTCGAATCGCGCCCCGCTTTGTTCTACAGTTGCGATGTTGCGCGGACGAGAAGCCGTCCGCGCGGATCGCCGATTGGGCGCGGATGAAAAGCACATCCGCGCCCAATCGGCGATCTCGTATAGAACCGACGCGCTGTCCATGTTTTTATCCATAACCGTGTTTTCTGCGCGGATGCGCTTTTCATCCGCGCAGAAAACACGGTTGGCGCGCGCAGCGCGCAAATCCGCTCTGGGCATGCGATGACGTCTATGATGCCGTACATAATCCGGACAAGTCGAAAGCCAGCGGCCGCCTTAGAACAGTTCGGCTTCGAGATCGAGCAGATTCGCCGCGCCCGAGCGCGCCTGGCGGATCAGCATCGCGGTTTCGGGCAGCAGCCGGGCGTAATAGAAGCGGGCAGTCGCGAGCTTGGCTTTGTAGAAGCCGTCGCCGGAATCGAGCTTGGCGAGCGCGATCTTCGCCATGCGCGCGAAGAAGTAGGCGTAGACCAGATGGCCGACCACGCGCAGGTAGGGCACGGCGGCGGCGCCGACTTCATCCGGGTTCTTAAACGCCTTCATGCCGATTTCCATGGTCAGCTTGGTGAGCTTGCCGCCGAGTTCGCCCAGCGGCGTGACGAATTCGCTCATCGCCTCGTCCGTGCCGTTCTCCTCGACAAAGGACTGGACCAGCGCGCCGAATTTCTTCAGCTTCGCCCCGTTGTCCATCAGCACCTTGCGGCCGAGCAGGTCGAGCGATTGGATGGTGTTGGTGCCTTCGTAAATCATGTTGATGCGGGAGTCGCGCACATACTGCTCCATGCCCCACTCCGAGATGTAGCCATGGCCGCCGTAGACCTGCATCGCCTCGGAAGTGGCGATCCAGCCGTTGTCGGTGATAAAAGCCTTCACGATCGGCGTCAGCAGCGTGACCAGATCGGCCGCGTCCTTGCGCACGCCTTCGTCCGGATGACTGAGTTCCCGGTCGATCAGCAGCGCGACGAACGAGGTGAAGGCGCGCCCGCCTTCGGCGTATGCCTTCGCCGTCAGCAGCATGCGGCGCACGTCCGGATGCACGATGATGGGGTCGGCCGGCAGGTTCGGCGCCTTCACCCCGGAGAGGCTGCGCATCTGCACCCGGTCCTTCGCATATACCAGCGCATTCTGATAGGCGACTTCGGTCTGGCCGAGCGACTGCATGCCGACGCCGAGGCGCGCGGCGTTCATCATCACGAACATCGCATTGAGGCCCTTGTTCGGCTGCCCGACGAGCCAGCCGGTCGCCGCGTCCATGTTCATCTGGCAGGTTGAGTTGCCGTGTATGCCCATCTTTTCCTCGATGGCGCCGCAGCTGATGGCGTTGCGCGCGCCCACGCTGCCGCCGGCTGCGGGAATGAACTTCGGCACGAGAAAGAGTGAAATCCCCTTGGTGCCCGCTGGCGCGTCCGGCAGGCGCGCCAGCACCAGGTGGAGTATGTTGGCAGCCATGTCGTGCTCGCCGGCCGAGATGAATATCTTGCTGCCGGTGATCTTGTAGGAGCCGTCGGCCTGCGCTTCGGCCTTGGATCGCAGCAGGCCCAGGTCGGTGCCGCAATGCGCTTCGGTCAGACACATGGTGCCGGTCCACTCCCCGGAAACCAGCTTGGGCAGGTACAGGCTTTTCTGCTCCGCTGTGCCGTGCTCGTGCAGGCAGGCGTACGCCCCGTGCGACAGGCCCGCATACATGAACCACGCCTGGTTGGCGGCGTTCAGCATTTCCGAAAGGGAGTTGTACACGACTACGGGCAGGCCCTGGCCGCCGTACTCGACATCGCAGGAAAGCGCCGGCCAGCCAGCTTCGACGTACTGCCGGTAGGCCTCCTTGAAGCCCTTGGGCGTGGTCACCGCGTGCGTCGCCGCGTCCAGATGGCAGCCTTCGCGATCTCCCGAGTGGTTCAGCGGGAACAGCACCTTCGAGGTGAACTTGCCGCCTTCCTCCAGCACCTGGTTGATGGTGTCCGCGTCGACCTCGGCGTGCGTCGGCAGCTGCTTCAGTTCGCTCTCGACCTCCAGCAGTTCGTGCAGCACGAACTGCATGTCACGCAATGGAGCAACATATTGGCTCATGACTTCCTCCGTCGGATTAACTTCAATGGCTGCTTCTGCAGCGGATCGTGGTTTTGCATCAAGCGGCTTTCCTCGCGCGCGGCGGCTTGGTGGATTTGGCGGGCAGCGTCGGCAGGGGCGCGCGCAGGCCGCCGAGCATGAAACTCATCAGGCGCGCATACAAAGCCTCGGAATCGCCCTCGTCGAGGGCGTCCGGGGCGACGATTTGCAGCGCATCGGCACCGGAAATCGCGTAGGACACGGCACCGAGCATGAAATGGAAACGCCACAGAATTTCTTCCGCCGGCACACCGGGCAGCGCCTTGATCAGGGCCGCCTTGAAACGCGCGACCACGGCCGCGTATTCCTCCGCGAGGAAGCCGCGCACGAACTCGGTGGGTTTCGTATAGGTGCGCCCCAGCAGGCGCATGAAGGTGCGCCCGCCGCCCTCGGTGTCGGCCGCCATTTTCAGCGCCACGCCGAAAAACACTTCGAGGATGCGGCTCGGCTTCAACGGCGCCCCGCCGGCCTCGGCTTCCAGGCGGTCGAGTTCCTTCAGTCGCTGTTGATTTAGCCAGGTCAGGCGCCGGCGGAACACCTCCCGGACCAGCGCTTCCTTGGAGCCGAAGTGATAATTGACGGCAGCCAGGTTGACGCCGGCCGCGCCGGTGATCTGGCGCAGCGTGGTGGCCTCGAACCCCTGCTCGGTAAACAGCAACTCCGCGGCATCGAGGATGCGCACACAGGTGTCGGTTTCAGCCATTTGGATACATACGCATGTTTCAAACGATTGTTTGAATCATACACGATTCCCGGCTCCCGGTTTAGGTGAATTGCTCTAAATTCCCGCGCTCAGGCGGCCGCGGGATACCAGGCAGGCTTGCGCTTTTCCCGGAACGAAGCCAACCCCTCCGCCGCCTCCGCGAGTTGGCGCGTCGCCGCGTGCTCCCGCACCAGGTCCGCGAACACCGCGTCGTCGACGATGGCGCCGGCCACCTCGAGCGAACGCTGCTTGGTGGCGGAAGTCGCATTCGGCGCATTCATCAGCAGAGCGTCGACGATTCTCGCGCCCGCCTCCTCCAGCTTGCCCGCCGCGCACACTTCGTGCGCGAGGCCGATGCGGTGCGCTTCCTGCGCGTCGAAGCGCTCCCCGGTCAGAGCATAGCGTCGCAGCGCCCGCAGTCCGATCGCCTGGCACAGTTGCGGCAGGATGATTCCCGCCATCAGTCCCCAGCGCGTTTCCGTGATGGCGAAGACCGCGTCCCCGCTCGCCACCACGATGTCGCAGGCGGCGACGACGCCGGTGCCGCCGCCGAAGCATCCGCCCTGCACCAAAGCGACCGTCGGCACCGGCAGCGTGTCCAGCCTGCGCACCAGCTCGCCGGTCGCGTCCGAAGCCTTCACGTTTTCCTCGGGTGACATCTGTGCGACAGCGCTGATCCAGGCGAGATCCGCCCCTGCCTGGAAATGCCTGCCGTTGCCCTTGAGCACCACCGCGCGCACGCCGCGCGCCGCGCCCAGCGCGTCCATGGCCTGGTGCACACCGGCAATCAGGTCGCCGTTGTAGGCATTGTTCACCTGCGGCCGATTCAGGGTCACCGTCGCGACGCCGCGCGCGTCCAGCTCCCACAATACGGTGCCGTTTCCGCTCGAGTTCTGCATGTCTTGATCTCCCTATGTGGTGTTGCCGCCAGTCCGGGGCGATCGCTGCTCCAGCGCGCATTGGCGGTATTACTTACCCGAGCGACGCTTCCCGGGCACGCCATGCGCGATCTGCCCGTGCCGGATCACTGCGCGGCAAGGACTTGCGCCCAGCCAGTAGACCAGCTCCGCCGGAGACTCGGCATCCCACAGTGCGAAGTCCGCGTGCCTGCCCGCCTCCAGCGTGCCGTGCAAGTCCGCCTTGCCCAACGCGAGAGCTGCATTGCGCGTGTAACCTTGCAGCGCCTCCTCTACCGTGAAGCCGTACAGCGTACATGCCATGTTCATGGTCAAGAGCGGCGACAGGACGGGCGCCGTGCCCGGATTGCAGTCGGTGGCAATGGCCATCGGTACGCCATGGCGGCGGAACAAATCGACCGGCGGCCGCTTCGTCTCGCGCAGGCAGTAATAGGCCCCAGGAAGCAGGACAGCGACCGTTCCCGCCCGGCTCATCGCCGCAACGTCGGCCTCGACCGCATGTTCCAGGTGGTCGGCCGACAAGGCGCCGTAGCGCGTTGCCAGTTGCGTGCCGCCGATGTTGGACAGCTGCTCCGCATGCATCTTCACCGGCAAACCGAGGCGGGCCGCCACCTGATATATGCGCTCGCTCTGCGCGACGGAAAAAGCGATGTTCTCGCAGAATACATCGACGGCATCGACGAGGCCTTGCTCGGCCAGCGCCGGCAACATGCCCGCGCAGACAAGCTCGATGTAGTCGTCCGGCCGGCCGCGATATTCCGGCGGCAGCGCGTGTGCACCCAGGAAGGTCGTATAGACCGTGACGGGCAGCTCGCGGCCGAGCTGGCGCGCCACCCGCAGCATCTTCGCTTCGGTCTGCGCGTCCAGACCGTAACCGGACTTGATCTCCACTGCCGTCACGCCCTCGGCAATCAAACGGCGCAGGCGCGGCGCCGCCGCTGCGAAGAGCTCATCTTCGCCCGCCTTGCGCGTCGCCGCCACCGTGGAGACTATTCCGCCCCCCGCGCGGGCAATGTCCTCGTAGGAAGCGCCCGCGAGCCGCCGCCGGAACTCGTCCGCCCGGCTGCCGCCGAACACCAGATGCGTATGGCATTCCACCAGGCCCGGCGTCACCCAGGCGCCGGCGCCCTCGTATTCTTCAAATCCCGGCGCTTGCTCGAACGCGGGCAACCCGCCCTCCGGTCCGATCCAGGCGATCTTGCCATCCGCCACGCCCAGGGCGAGGCGCGACGCAGCGCGATCGCGCCCATCGCCGTGGTTCAGGTTGCGCCACAGCGCCTCCAGGCGCAGTTTCATAGCGGCGCGTTCGAGTGCAGGCCCATGTCAGCAGGTGATGAAAGGAAGCTTCAGCCCCTGCCCTCTGGCAGTTGCAATCGCCGTCTCATAACCGGCGTCTGCATGGCGCATCACGCCGCTCGCAGGATCGTTGAACAGCACGCGCTGGATGCGCTTGGCCGCAGCGTCCGTGCCATCGCAGACGATGACCAGGCCGGCGTGCTGCGAATAGCCCATCCCGACGCCGCCGCCATGATGGAAGCTGACCCAGCTCGCGCCGCCCGCGGTGCTCAGCAGCGCATTGAGCAGCGGCCAGTCGGATACCGCGTCGGTACCGTCCTTCATCGCCTCGGTCTCGCGATTCGGGCTCGCCACCGAGCCGGCGTCCAGGTGGTCACGGCCGATGACGATCGGCGCCTTCAGTTCGCCGCGTTTGACCATGTCGTTGAATGCGAGCCCCGCCTTGTCGCGCTCGCCCAGGCCCAGCCAGCAGATGCGCGCCGGCAGTCCCTGGAACGCGATGCGCTCGCGCGCCATGTCTAGCCAGCGATGCACGTGCAGGTTCTGCGGAAACAGTTCCTTGATCTTGGCGTCCGTCTTGTAAATATCCTCCGGATCGCCGGACAGGGCGACCCAGCGGAACGGCCCTTTGCCTTCGCAGAACAGGGGGCGGATATAGGCCGGCACGAATCCGGGAAAGTCGAAGGCACGGCTGACGCCCTGGTCGGACGCGACCTGGCGGATGTTGTTGCCGTAGTCGACCACCGGTATGCCCATGTCGAGGAAATCCAGCATCGCCTGCACGTGCACCGCGCAGGACTTGGCAGCCGCGGCAGTCAGGGCGGCGTGCTGGGTGGCATCGCCCTGTGCGGCCTGCCACTGCGCAACCGTCCAGCCGATCGGCAGGTAGCCGTTGATCAGGTCGTGGGCCGAGGTCTGGTCGGTCACCAGGTCCGGCCTGATGCCGCCCGCCTTCGCCCGGCGCACCAGCTCCGGCACGATCTCGGCCGCGTTGCCCAGCAGCCCGATGGAGACGGCTTCACCGCGCTCGCAATGCTGCTTGACCAGGGCCAGCGCGTCGTCGATGTCGCGCGCCTGCTTGTCCAGGTAACGGGTGCGCAGGCGGAATTCCAGCCGGCTCTGCTGGCATTCGATATTCAGCGATACCGCGCCGGCGAAACTCGCGGCCAGAGGCTGTGCTCCGCCCATCCCGCCCAGGCCCGCGGTGAGTATCCAGCGGCCCTTCAGGTTGCCGCCGTAGTGCTGCCGCCCGGCTTCGGCAAAAGTCTCGTAGGTGCCCTGGATGATCCCCTGGCTGGCGATGTAAATCCAGCTTCCGGCAGTCATCTGGCCGAACATCATCAGGCCTTTGCGGTCCAGTTCGTTGAAATGCTCCCAGGTCGCCCACTTCGGCACGAGGTTCGAATTGGCGATCAGCACCCGCGGCGCGTCCGCGTGGGTGCGGAACACGCCTACCGGTTTGCCGGATTGAACGAGCAACGTTTCGTCGTCGTTCAATTCGCGCAGCATCTGCAGTATCTTGTCGTAGCAGGCCCAGTCGCGGGCGGCGCGGCCGATGCCGCCGTAAACCACGAGATGCTGGGGATTCTCGGCGACGTCCGGATCGAGGTTGTTCTGGATCATGCGGTACGCCGCCTCGGTGATCCAGCTCTTGCAGGTCTTGTTCGGGCCGCGCGGCGCGCGTATCACGCGGCTGGGGTCGTAACGCGGATCGGTGATTGCGGAACTGGGCTTCGGGTCGTTCATGTCAGTCTCCTTTGCAGAAGTGTTCGCGTAGTGTCCAATACGGGCTCAACGCAGCCCGAGGTAGGCGGCGGCAAGTTCGGGATCGTTGCGCGCATCGGCCGCATTGCCGCTCCAGACGGTGCGGCCGGATTCCAGCACGCACACGTGGTCGGCCACCGACAGCACGCGGTCGGTATTCTGCTCCACCAGCAGGATGGTCATGCCGTCCTGTTTCAGGCGCAGCAGCGCGTCATAGCACAGGTCCACCATCTTCGGCATCAGGCCGAGCGAGAGTTCGTCGATCATAATGAGTTTCGGGCGCGCCATGAGCGCGCGCCCTATCGACAGCATCTGCTGTTCGCCCCCCGACAGATTGGCGGCAAGAGAGCCCAACCGTTCGCGCAGGCGCGGGAACAGCGACAGCACGTATTCCCTATCGGCCTTGAACAGGCGCGCCTTGTGCACCAGGCCGCCGACGCGCAGGTTGTCCTCGACCGACAGGTCCTTGAACAGCCGCCGGCCTTCCGGCGCAATCGCGATGCCGCGGCGCACGCGCTCGGTGGCCGGCAAGCCGCCGATGTCGTGCTCATCGAAAGCAATGCGCCCGGCCTGCAGATCCACGTGGCCGGCGATGCACATCAGCGTCGAGGATTTTCCCGCGCCGTTGGGTCCGATCAAACCGGTGATGGTGCCGCGCGGCACCTCCAGGTCGAGTTCGTTCACCGCGCGGAACAGGCCGTAACCGCAGCACAAGCCTTCAAGCCGCAGCATGCTGTGCTCCCGCCGGCGCGGCCGCGCCGGGGCCGAGATAGGCGGCGCGGACGGTGGCATTGTTCATCACCGTTTCGGGTTCGCCTTCGGCGATCTTCTTGCCGTTATCCAGCACCACCAGCCGATGGCAGACACGCAGCACTTCGCCCAGGTTATGCTCGATCATGATGATGGTGGTGCCGCTGCGGTTGATCTCGGTGATGGTGTCGGCGAGCAGGCGCGCCTCCTTCGAGTTCAGTCCGGCGAGCGGCTCATCCAGCAGCAGCAGCTTGGGTGCGAGCGCAAGCGCGCGGGCCAGTTCCAGCCGCTTGAGTATGCCCATGGGCTGGATTTCCGGAGATTCGTTCGCATGCGGCTCGATTCCCAGACGGGACAGCAGCTGGCGCCCGGTTCCCAGTTCCCGCTCGCGCCGCGAATGGAACAGCGCTTTCACCGGCGACGCGGTCTTGTCGGCGCCGGCTGCCAGCGCCACGTTGTCGACCAGCGACATGCCGCGAAACGGCGTCACGATCTGCTGCGACAGGGCCAACCCGCGCCGTATGCGCAGGTGTGTCGGCAAGCCATCCAACGGCTTGCCATCCAGCAGCACCGTGCCGCTGGTCGGCCGCACCACCCCCGTGATGACCCTCAGCATGGTGGTCTTGCCGGCGCCGTTCGGGCCGATCAAGCCCAGCAGTTCACCCTGCTGCACGTCGAAGGATACGTCGCTGATCGCGGTAATGCCGTCGAAGAGGACGGTGACCGCGCCTACCGACAGCAATGCGCTCATTTCGCCCCCCGGCGGTCAGCGTGGAAGATGCGGGCCACCAGCGCCGCCATTCCGCCCGGACTGAAGCGCATCATCAGGAACAACAGGCCA
>Ga0182021_10011014_pt1 | contig 10726 bp, 7 predicted proteins | sample 612E3MmetaG_FD_120493 | JGI IMG/M metagenome (GOLD analysis project Ga0182021, IMG submission 120493) | Permafrost microbial communities from Stordalen Mire, Sweden - 612E3M metaG (Illumina Assembly) | ecosystem: Environmental > Terrestrial > Soil > Wetlands > Permafrost | place: Sweden...
CAAATATCATAAGAAATATTTTTCAGCTAACTTTATTACAATCACCCCATGGAAAGGCCTCGATTTTTCGATTGGAAATTCAATCTTCTGGAGCGATGCATTCAAGGTTGCATACCTGATACCATTTAACTTATATAAATCAGTGGATGAAACAACGAAAGGATCCCTGGCATATGCTGATGGAATAAACACCAATGATGACGGGCATTTGTTTGTCGATATCAGTACACGGAATATCAAACACATACAGCTTTATTTAGGATGGTGGATAGATGATTGGGTAAGTTCCTATTTACTCGATCCGAAACTGCATAATGCTTTCGGTTGGAAACTGGGAGTGAATATTTATGATTTACCTGTAAAAAACCTTTTATTAACTATAGAAGGAAGTATCAACAGACCAAGGATCTATCAGGAATATATCCCTGCACATACATACGCAAATGATGAATATAACTTTGGCAATTACCTGAGGGATGACTCCTGGGAGTTATATATTTGTGCCATCTATAAACCTTTAAGGGGATTAAACATCTCTGCATCATATAACATAGCCCAGCATGGGGGATTCCAATATATGAAGGATGATTATACAACCTATCCGTTAGCTAAAAATCTCATTTTCAATCAAACCGTTTTTGAATTGTATTCTTCCTATCGCCTGCTTAGCAATGTATACGTCTTCATAGGGTACATTAATACCCGTCATGCCGGGGATGTGCAATTTATCCCCCAGGTCTTCCACGGAAATACGAACACCCTTTCACTGGGAATCCTCGCTGGTTTTTAATCCATCTTGGTACGATTCAAAGGCTAAACAAAAAAACTATTAAAATTTGATCAATATGAAAATAACCAAGTTATCAATTATCATCCCTGCTTATAATGAAGGCGTTACAATTCATTTCATACTTGACAAAATAAAGGATGTGAACCTGATAAACGATATTACAAAAGAAATAATTATTGTAAACGATTGCTCGACGGATGATACCGAAAAAGCAGTTCAAAACTTTATTGCGACTAATCCTTCCCTTGAAATTCAGTATTTCAAACACGATGCCAACAAAGGGAAAGGTGCTGCCATACGTACCGGCATTTGCAGCGCAAGCGGTGAATATCTGATCATCCAGGATGCTGACCTGGAATATGATCCGAAAGAATACAATGACCTGTTAAAACCGGTCGTGGATGGTTTTGCCGATGTTGTTTACGGCTCACGGTTTATTGGCGGCAACCCGCACAGGATTTTATTTTTCTGGCATACCATGGGTAATAATTTTCTTACTTTTTTTTCCAATATGTGCACAAACCTGAACCTGACCGATATGGAAGCCTGCTACAAATTATTCAATACCGAAATAATCCAATCGCTCACGTTAAAGGAAAACCGCTTCGGGTTTGAGCCGGAAATAACTGCAAAAATTTCACGGATACCTAAAATCAGAATATATGAAGTCGGGCTTTCCTATTATGGAAGGGGTTATGAAGAAGGAAAAAAGATTGGATGGCAGGACGGATTTCGTGCGATCTATTGTATATTAAAATATGGTTTATTAAAGCTCTGAAAAGACAGATTAGAGAGAATGGTCAGGACAATTCAAAAGAAAAAATCAAGACAAGAACTAAGGCAAGGCAAAAGTCCCTGGAAATCCGGGCCCGGGTTTGAATTGCCGGAATCATTAACCATTAAGCAGTTATGGTTCCTGCTTTCTATACTTTTATCTGTCACACTCATTGCCTTTCTTCCCGCCCTGTTCAATGGTTTTGTTCTTTGGGATGATCCTGAATATACTTACGAAAACCCAATACTTAAGGATTTTAATTATGTGAAAGTCTTTTCTTCAGCGTCTTATCTGAGTAATTATCATCCGCTCACCCTTCTCTGGCTGCATTGGGAAACAATCCTGTTCCCTAATGGTGATCCGAATCTGTACAATGGATTTTCCCCTTTCTGGTTTCACCTCAATAACCTGCTTTTACACCTTCTGAATACCATACTCGTTTTTTTTGTAATCTATGAATTGCTGGGCAGAAAAGACTGGAAAGCTGCAGCAATTACTTCCCTGCTCTTCGGTATTCATCCCATGCATGTGGAATCGGTAGCATGGGTCTCGGAATTAAAGGACGTCCTGTACACGGCCTTTTTTCTCGGATCTGCCTGGCTTTATATCCGGTATCTGAAAACGAAGAAACTCCGAATCCTTGCTGCGGCCTTCGCACTTTTCGTCTTTTCTTGCCTGGCAAAGGGACAGGCAGTCACCTTACCGCTGCTTTTCCTGTTATTTGATTATTACCTTGCAAGGAAATATGACAAAACCGCAGTTTTAGAGAAAATTCCATTTTTCGCCGTTTCAATCATTTTCGGAATTATTGCGATAAAAGCCCAGGCAGCAGGTTCATCAATCGACCTGACATTCAGCCCCTTTAACAGTTTCTTCTTTGCATGTTACGGGCTGCTTGTCTACCTATGGAAATTCCTCCTGCCGATTCATCTGTCAGGATTCTACCCTTATCCTGTTGACCCGGTTAAACCTCTTCCTGGATATTTCTATATCTTTCCGGTACTTGTCATTGCCATACTTTTCATCGTTTATAAGACCCTCCGGTATTCAAAATCCTACCTTTTCGGGTTCCTGTTTTTTGTATTAGCAATTTCCGTTACCTTGCGGTTTATTCCATTGGGCGACAGCATTATAGCCGATCGTTATACTTATATTCCATACATCGGATTAGGCTTTATTATTGGCCGCTTATACTCAAAATTCGACAGAATACAAGCCTGGAGGGGCATTGCAGGCGGAGTTCTTGTATTGGTTATAATAATATTTGCCTCACTGACCTGGCAAAGGGTAAAAGTTTGGAAAGACAGCTTTTCTTTCTGGGGGAATGTGGTGAACAATTACCCCGATTACTGGCGCAGTTATTCCAATCTGGGCAAGGCATATCTCAGGGCGGGTGATTATCCGAAAGCCCTTGAAAACTTCAATTATGCCTGTGAAAGGGATAGAAAAATTACTCCCGTTCCATTTATGCTGCGTGGAGGTTTGTATGTCGATTACCTGAATGAATTTGATAAGGGCATTGCGGATTTTCTGATGGTCCTTTCATTCCCGGATAATAACAATCCTTTTCAGATTGAAGCGAGAAATGATCTTGGACTGGCTTATAATAAACAGGGAAATTTCAGGAATGCGGTTAATGTGCTGGATGAAGCAATCAGGTTGGATCCAAAACATGCCGTAAGTTATTTTCTTAAAGGTGTTGCCCTTAAAGGACTGAAAAAATACACTGATGCCGAAACCGAATTTAATTATGCCATTAAACTCTTTCCCGGTTTTACCGACGCTTATCTTAAGCGGGGCATTCTTTATACTGATAATATGGGAGAATATGATAAAGGAATTGCTGATTTCAGAAAAGTTCTGGAACTTGAACCTGGCAACAAAGATGCATCCATTAATATAGGAATATGCTATTTAAGGAAAAAAAGATTGAATGAAGCAATAGAAATCTTTACCCGGGAACTTAAACATAATCCTGATGACGGGATGTTGTATTACTTAAGGTCCACTGCCTACATAGGGGAAAACAACTTTGGACTGGCGTACCTGGATATGACAAAGGCTACTCAATTAGGGATAATTATCCCGGACCAGGAATTGAACGAAATTCAAGCCAAGGCAAAAATTATCCGATAAAACAGACGGGAAAGAATCTGATCTTCAGTGGAATACCAACGCCTTGTGACTTGGATTTTCCAACTGGTTACGGAAAGTGAATTATTTATTCCTCACACATCTTACCGAAAAGGCAGTATTTTTATCATTGGTGCTTTTTCCGATCGCCTTGCCGTTGCGTGTGAAAAGAAAATTGTTCATCACATCATTTGTATGGTTAGATGACCAGCAGCCGCCCCACATTCCTAAACCGCTGAAAGTACCGTCGCTATGGCGGACCCCGGCTAGCACTGCAATAAGATTATCGGCTTCCCCGCCTTTGATGGTGACCCTGATGGCTGCAGGGATAGTGTCGGCTGCCTGGAATTTCCCGCCTGCAGCATCTTCGCCGCCTAAGACAGATATCAGAGCATTCCAGTCATTATCGGCAGGCATATGCCAGCCCTTCGGGCAGGCTTTCTGGGCAGTTGTCCAGTCATACAGACGCCCGTATGCAAGCTCTTTCGTCGAATCATTGCTGTATACCCAACTCCCGGCTGGTGTCTTATAGTCTAAATTGCCAAGCATCCATGCATGTTTCCCGAATTTGATCCATCGGTAAGTATGTCCATTCCGTGCATCGACAAAGGTCCCCTTATCCTGGCCGAAACTAAAAGCTGCAGGAAGACATGTGAATACCAAAATTAAAATCGTAATAATAAAACCGAGTTTTGATGTCGTCTTGTTCATTGGAAAATCCTCCTGTTGAAGTGTTAATAAAGATTTTTTTGAAACTTAAAAAGTTCTGCTGAAAAAATGTGCTGTAAAAATAAGAATTAAGAAGATCAGAAATAAAATAAAAAAAAAATTTATTTTTACCCGGAGAATCCGCGATCGGAGTAAATGAAAATCCATGATATGAGAATCGGTGGTTTCCTGTCGGGATTAAGGATAAACATTTTATTTATATGCAGCTCCCTTTGAATTTTTCATTAAAACAGGCATGAAGCAAAAACCGATCAGTAAAAAACCATTACGGAAGCCCGGTCCACCGGCTAAAGCGATTTCCGTACCATCCTCTTCCGGTAAAAGCCAGGCTTTTCTGTCTAAAACAGTATCCACAGGTAAAAACCAGTACCAGTTATATGGCATTATAATCATATTATATATAATCAGCATCATTGTTTTCTCTCCTGTGTTAAAGAATGGTTTTATCAGTACCTGGGATGATAGCGCTTATGTCATTCAGAACAAGTTGCTTCATGACCTGTCCTGGGGGGGAGTCGTCAGGATTTTCAAATATGACGATGAATTTCAGAGGCTGGTCAATAACTATCATCCATTGACCACCTTTTCCCTTGCCCTGAATTACCAGGTTTCCGGACTGTCACCAGCTTCATACCACCTGGCCAATATGGTGGTTCACGGGCTCAATGCGGTACTTGTCTTTCTTTTTGTTTATCTCCTTAGCCGCCGCAGGTTCTGGCCTGCTCTGGTATCCGGCCTGTTGTTTGCTATCCATCCGATGCATGTCGAATCGGTGGCCTGGATCTCGGAACGGAAAGATGTCCTGTACACTTTCTTTTTCTTCGCAGGCCTGATCGTTTATCTGAAATATCTTGAAGATCAAAAACTCTGGAAACTCGGTATTACTCTGTTACTTTTTTTCTTTTCCTGCCTGTCAAAAGCCATGGCCGTTCCGTTTCCCCTGGTCCTGCTGCTGATCGATTATCTTCATCACCGCAGGTTCTCCCTGAAAATGCTCCTTGAGAAGATCCCGTTTTTCATACTCGCCCTCTTTATCGGGATCATGTCGGTCCACCTGCAATCGCTCACTGCGATCAACAAATTTGAAACGTTTACCCTGTACCAGCGCATCATGCATGCATCCTATGGTTTTATTACATATATCATCAAATTCGTCAACCCTTCCGGTCTCTCGGCCTTCTATCCCTATCCGGCCATCACTACCGCCGGATTGCTGCCTCTTGCATTTAGGTCCGCACCCTGGATTTGCCTGGCTGTTGCCGGCCTGCTGACCTGGGCTGCGGCTGTTAAAGGGGAGATACCGCGGACTATTGTCTTCGGCTTCCTGTTCTATTTCATTACCATTGCCCTGGTTCTTCAGTTCCTTTCAGTAGGGTTAGCCATCCTCGCTGACCGCTATACTTACATCCCTTATGTCGGCCTTTCTTTTATCCTCGGAATGATCACCGATCATTTTATCCGGCAAAGATCTGCCCTGAAATATCTTGGTTACGCCCTGGCTGGTGCCACACTGGTAATGGCCATGATTTTTTCTTTCATAACCTATGAACGGACAAAGGTGTGGGAAAATGACATTACTTTATGGTCCGATGTGCTTCAGCATTACCACGACAACCGCCTGAACTTCATTTATGAAAAACGGGCAGACCAGTACCTGATCAAAGACCAGTATGAAGCCGCCCTGGCCGATTACCTCGTTGTCTCAGCCAATGATCCGCACAATGACAATGTACTGGAATGCATCGGCAGGATCTATGGAAAATATTACCATGACCTGGGGAAAGCGGTCGAAAACCTTGAGAAAGCATATGCCGTGAATCCGAAAAACCCTACCGTGCTGAAAAGCCTTGGGGTTGCCATGGGGCTGAAAGGAGACTTTCGCCGCTCGCTCGACTACCTGCTCCTCGCATATGAGATTGATAAAACCGATACTACCCTGTTGCGGAATATCTCGTCAAGTTACAATTACCTGGGCATGCCGGCAAAAGCACAGGAATTTGATCATCTTGCCAGAACTGTAAAACCGCAATAAAAAAGTATCAGACAAACATGGAAATTGTCTTATTTTTGGAAATTAAACTCAGTTATGGCAGTAAAGAAAAAAAGCAAGAACACAGTTCCGAAAAAAAGCAGGAATAAATCTCCCCGCAATTATCATTTCAGTCTTGTTTTCGTTGTTTTAATTGGTATCGCTGCCTTCTATCCTTCGCTCGGGAATGATTTTGTGAACTGGGATGATGTCGTTTATATCATGAATAACGACATGATCAAAGTTCTGAACATCGAAAATCTAGGAAAAATGTTTTCCTCATTCTTTATGGGGAACTACCATCCCCTGACCATCCTGAGCTTCGCATTTGATTATTCTTTTTTTCAGGTAAGCGCCCATGGATATCACTTGCATAATTTAATCCTTCATCTGGTTAATGCAGTACTGGTCTATTTTGTCACATGGCACCTGTTCAGGAAAAACAGTCCTGTTGCCTTCATTGTCTCTGTTTTGTTTGCGGTCCATCCCATGCATGCTGAGTCCGTCGTATGGATCTCGGAACGGAAGGATCTGTTATATACGATGTATTTTTTACTGGCGATGCTGGCATACATATTTTACAGCCAGACTAGTAAAAGTAAGTATCTTTATTACGCGCTGGCCAGTTTCACTCTTTCACTGCTGGCAAAAGCACAGGCGGTCACCCTTCCTGTCGTGCTTTTGCTCATAGACTATTTCCTTGAGCGTAAACCGGATCTGAAAATGTTCCTCGAAAAGATCCCGTTCTTCATACTGTCCCTGGTTTTTGGCATTATCGCGATCCTGGCCCAGAAGGCTGAGGGCGCCATCAACCCGGTCGGGATCTCTGTGACCAGCAGCCTCTTCTATGCACAATACAGCATCTGGGTTTACCTGTATAAACTGTTTCTTCCGGTAAACCTTACCTGTCTGTATAGTTATCCTGTTACTGCCCGGGGTGGAGTCCCGTTCTGGATCTATCTCTCTCCATTGATTGTGGTTATACTACTCTTTCTTATTTTGAAAACCTGGAAAAAGTATCCTCCCGCCTGCTTCGGGCTTCTATTTTTCCTGGTTGTGATTTTCCCTGTATTACAGTTTCTGCCTGTCGGACAGGCTATCGTGGCCGAGAGATACTCCTATATCCCTTACTTTGGCTTGTTTTTTATCATCGCGGTACTTTTTGTACAATTCCGCGGAAAGCTGATTTCCTCCCGGGGGAAGAAGTTTATGAATTATGCAGGCATTGGGATCCTTGTGATCCTCAGCCTGCTCACATTTAGCCGTACAAAGATATGGGCAAACAGTGTTACCCTCTGGACCGATGTCATGGAGAAAAACCCGGCCTGTACTGATGCGTATGTCAACCGGAGTTACATGTACATACAGTACAAGCAATATGACAAGGCTATACAGGATTGCAATGATGGCTTGAAACTGGATTCAAATTATTTTAAATTTTATTTGAACAGGGGTACTGCCTACAGGGACCTTGGTGATTTCGGCTCCGCGCTGAAGGATTTTAACCGGGCCATTCAAAAAAATCCTAAAAGTTTTGACACCTACCTGGACCGGGGGATATTATATACCGACAGGTTTAATCAATATGATAACGGGATATCCGATTTTAAATATTTTCTGAAATTCAGGCCTTCGGATAAGAATGGGTATTATAATCTTGCCGTAGCCTATTATAAAAAGCAAAGGCTTGACAGTGCTTTGTTTTACTGTCAGAAAACCATGGAACTCGACCCTGGGTTCGGCTCGGCCTATTATATATGCGGCCTTGTATACGCAGTTCAAAAGGATTTTATGAAAGCTTATGAATGCGGATTGAAGGCCCAGTCCCTTGGTTTTTCCTTGGATGCGGCCATGCTTGAAGACTGGAGGCAAAAAGCCAATCTTATAGTACCGAAACTTAATTAAGCCTGTCCGGATGAAAAAAATACAGAAACAACCAGCAAAATTATCTTATTTATTTTCATTGCTACCGGTTATCCTCGCAATCTTACTTTATGTTGATACTATTCCAAACAAGTATTGCCTCGATGACTATTGTGTGATCGTTAATAACACCTATGTACATTCCGGTATTCAGGGAATCCCCAAACTCCTTGCAACGAATTTCTATAACGGGTTAAACGGATTTAACGATGGGCTGTACCGTCCGGCTCCCATGGTTACCTATGCTCTGGAGTATTCCGTTGCAGGTCTGAACCCGGGTTTAAGCCATGGTATCAATCTTCTTCTGTTTGCACTGGCCGGTTTCGTGCTTTACCTTTTATTGAAAAGGATTTGCGGTGATGTGAACCCTTTGGTCCCCCTTTCCATAGCCCTGCTTTATATTGCACATCCGGTTCATACCGAGGTAGTAGGGAATATAAAAGGGCGTGATGATCTCCTCGCGTTTCTCTTCGGGATTCTGTCGATGTATTATTTTTTACGATTTGCTGATAAGCGTAAGTTTACAGCTTTCTTTACTGGCCTTGTCTTTTATATTCTTTCTTTATTATCCAAGGAAAGTTCCCTGATGTTCCTGTTTGTTATTCCGCTGATGATAATCCTGTTTACAAAGGCTTCAAAAAAAGACCAGTGGGTTCTGGGCATTACACTGTTAATGATCACCCTGGGCTGGCTGATCCTGCGCTATCACATCATACATTCAATGCCTAACCCCGTTGACAAGGGCGTTTTCTCAACCCTGAATAACTCGGTCGTCTCAACCGGGGATATTACATCGAGGCTCGCAACCGCGGTTTACCTGCAACTGTTATACCTCATTAAACTTATCCTTCCGTTCCCCTTATCCCATGACTATTCCTACAACCAGATCCCGGTGATCCCTCTGTTCAGTCTTAAATTGTTGCTCTCTGTTGCCGTACTGTCCGCAATCGGGCTCTACCTGATCTTTGCAGGTAAAAGGAATAAACTGGTTTTATTCGGCATAATATTCTATTTTCTCACCATTGCCACTGTATCAAACATCCTTGTTTATATAGGGGCAACCTTTGGGGAACGGTTCTTATTTACCCCCTCATTTGGTTTTTCCCTGGTCACAGGATCATTGCTTGCCCTGCTTTTAAGCGATATAAAGAAAACCGATCCGTTGCCGTCTGTTTTAAAAAACAATAAACTCTACACCGGGCTTCTCATAATAATCCTTGTCACCTACTCCGGGATGACCATATGCCGGAATCTTGACTGGAAAGATAACTATACCCTTTTCTCCAGGGATGTAAATCGCTCCCCGAACAGCGCCAGGGCCCATTATAATTATGGCAGTGAGCTGGTGGACAGGGCGTTACAGGAAAAGAACCTGGCGGGGAAACAGCAAATGCTGGGCGAGGCTGTTTGGGAATTAAACCGGGCGGTCTCGATTTTTCCCCCGTATATCGACGCGTATAACAACCTTGGAAATGCATATGCGAACCTGGGCAAACAGGATTCTGCGATCCTTGCGTATGCAAGAACGCTGCAGATTGACAGCAGTTATAGGAAAGGATATTATAACCTCGGGGTCAATCTTTACTCCGCCGGACGATATCGGGAAGCTATACCCTACCTCCTGAAATACGCCATGTTCCGTCCGGATGCTCCCCGGATATTTTATTATCTCGGTTCTGCCTACGGCAGTATCGGAAACTTTGACCAGGCTATAGCCAGCCTTGAAAGGTGTATTGCCATGGATGGCAGGGACGTTGATGCTCTTCTTCTGCTGGGGAAAGCCTACGGCATGAAAGGAAAATTATCCGCTTCGGTTGAGATGTTCAGCAAAGCGCTTCAGGTGGACGGGAATAATGTAGATGGACTGTTCAATTTAGGGCTGACATACGGGTTCATGAATCAGCCGGGAAAAAGCATTGAATTCTTTCAGAAAGCAATACAGCTGAAACCGGGTTTTACAGAAGCATATATTGAACTGGCAAAAGCGTATGACCGGACCGGTGATAAAAAGAACGCGGCCCTGATAAGGGATCGGGTTGCAGACAAAAACAATCGATGACAGCCTTGCAACTAGCAAATTATGCGTAGGGAAAAACCAGACAGGAAATATATTAAAAAGCGAGGGAAAGTCATTGTTGGCCAGGCTTTTTCACAGTCCAGGAATACCATCCCCGACAGGAATATTACTCCGTCCCGGAATTTTATCCCGAAAGAACGGCTGGAGTTTATATGTGCTTTGATCATCGCTCTCTCGGGTTTTTTTCTTTACCTGAATACCATCTTTAATGATTATGCTGTGGATGACCTCGCAGTGATCCAGGAAAACAGGTTCACAAAGCAGGGGGTG
>Ga0182021_10011015_pt1 | contig 10725 bp, 12 predicted proteins | sample 612E3MmetaG_FD_120493 | JGI IMG/M metagenome (GOLD analysis project Ga0182021, IMG submission 120493) | Permafrost microbial communities from Stordalen Mire, Sweden - 612E3M metaG (Illumina Assembly) | ecosystem: Environmental > Terrestrial > Soil > Wetlands > Permafrost | place: Sweden...
CCGGATCTTCCACCACAGAGAGCACAGAGAGCGCAGAGGCGTACGAGAATGGAAGGGTTCGGATCCGGATCTGGAACCTCCATCACTCGGCGAACGGACGCTGAGAGGGTCCTTTCCGTCCCCCGCGATGCGCACCATCAGGCAGAGCCCGCTGGCACGCACGCGGTCTTCCTCCGTCTCTGTGCCTCTGTGCTCTCTGTGGTGAAAACCCCGAAAATCGTTGCGCATTCAAACCGTTCGGCGCTCTAGCGGCCTCCGTGGCAACGCGCCAGGCAGCGTACCCCGGGCGGTTGAGAATTCTCACGCCGCGCTGGACTCGCCGTCGCGTGGACTCTCGATCACCTCGGCTTTGCGTCTGAGCGCGAGGAGGCCCGGAACGCTGGCGAGAAGGCTGAGACCGCCGAAGACGAGGGCGATGGTGACCCCTTCCGCGCCGCGGAGGCCAGCCAAGTGATAGAGGCCCGCAACCGTCGCTTCGCGCACGCCCCAGCCGGCCATGAAGACGGGCAAGGACGTGGTGACCAGAACCAGCGGCACCACGCGAATGGCAAGCGCGAACGGCAAGTACAGCCCCAGGCCATGCGCGATGGTCACGAAGGCCAGGGTGTGGGTGGCGACGAGGAGCAAGGAGAGGGGCAGATGAATGACGAGATTCTTGGGCGCGAACATCGTGCGCCAAGCTTCGGACAGGAGACGCTTGATGTCCGGTGAAGCGCGCCACCGCTGCCACGCGAGCACCGCCAGGACAGCGCACGCGACGACGAGCAAACCAGCGAGAATTCCCATAGCAAACGCATGGCCGGACAGGTAGCTGGTCGCCCTCCACCAACCAGGCAAGATGGCGGCAACCACCAGCCACAGCGCGAATTGGCCGGCCGCGCGTTCGAGGACGATGGCGAGCACCACACGTGCATTGCCCGCGCCGGGGCCACGCTCTGCGCGCACGGCCCGCGCATGCCGGATCCCCCTCGACACATCACCGAGGATGCCAAACGGAAGCACCTGATTGAGGAATCCGGCGAGGAAGTATTCGGCAAGGGCGCGTGAGAAACCGAGCGGTGCCGAAAGCTGGCGCGCGAAGAACCACCAACGGGCGGCCGCCACTACGTATTGCGCGAGCAATATCGCCAGCGTCAGCGCGAGCCAGCCGGATTGCATGTGCCGCAGGTGGTGCCCGATTTCGGCGCGATCGACGAAATAGAGCGTGCACGCCAGCGCGGTGATACTTGCCCCGACCTGAATCCAGGTTCGGGACCGTTTGCTCTGAGCTGGCAGCCGCATCCAAGGCATGCGTTTACCCGGATTCGACTCTCGGCCCTCGGCCAAGGAAATCGAGCTGGTGCGCGATGTAGACCAACTCGGCGTGATCGATCTGCCGGCGGCGCAGGTCGGCCCACGCGGCGAGCCCGGCGGGTGGAATTTCCGGATGCTGGCCAAGCTCGGCGGTGATGGTATCGACGATGTGGCGCAAGAACTCCGCTTCACCGTCGGGATAGCCCATGGCCTGAGCGTGCACGACCCAATCCGAGGCACCGGCCGCCAGAAGGCTCGCGCCCGCATTGCGCATGTGGGCGAAGAGGTGGCGGCCGCTCCGGCTGTCGCCGGCCGGGCGGCCGTGGCGAACGCGTTCGTCCATGCTGCGATGGTAGACACGCAGGAAGAGGGCGTCGTCGGGGTGTTCGGGCTCGAGGATGGTGTCACCGTCGAAGTTGACCGTGAACCAGGCGAGGCCGCCGTCGGTGAGGAGGCCGAAGAGCCGCGGCAGAATCGCCGGCACGTCGACGAGATCGAGAAAGGCATTCGCGACCAGCAAGTCGGCGCGCGGGAGGTTGGCCGAGTCGCCGACAAAATCGCCGATTTCGGCGCACTCGAACCGCACGGTGACGTCGATGTCAGGTTCGCCCTGAATGCGTACCGACTCAGCCTCGACCGTGCAGGCAAGTCCGCGTGACTTGGCCCAGGATGCCAGCCAAACGCGCGCGTCCGCGAGGAGCTGGGCGTCCACGTCGAGAAGATGGTATTCGGCCCGTTTGACCAGGTTCCAGTCGACGAGGCGTGCGACCATGGTGCCAAGGCCTCCGCCGATTTCAAACACCCGGAGTGGCTCGCGCGGCGGACTCGCAAGCTCCTGGCGCAAGCGCTCGAGGACGTGCCGGTTGAGCGCCCGATCGTCGACCGTCCGCTTGCAGAGCAGGTAGCGACTATAGGGACTCGCGAGCATGGCAAGGCGGTGCCGGGATGGAGCTCGGCTACGGAATCGGACGCTCGTAGGCGGCCCAGGCGTTGGGTGATTCGCGCAGGCGAATGCGCAAGACCGAGGGTTGGATCGGCCGCGCGTCCGCGGGCAGCTCCGCGACGGCATCCGCCATCCGGTCGGCGAGGAACTCCGCGAAACGCTCGCTGGTCGAGGTACGACCGGGAAAGGCGGCGTGGTCGTCGAGGTTGGTGTAGTCAATGCCGGCGAGTGCCTGGCGCACGAGCGCGCGCAAGGCGCCGATGTCCATCACCACGTGATGAGCCCCCAGCGCGGTGGAACGGACTTCGACTTCCACCGTGTAGGTGGCCCCGTGCAAGCGCTGCGCGGGACCGAAGAAGGGATCGGCAAAGCTGTGCGCCACCATGCAGTGATCGGAAACGCCCACGCTGAACATGACTTGAACCTGACTCACCTCGGCCGGTCTGGCAAATTGGAAAAAGCAAACCGGTTAGACATAGGCAAAGACCGTGTGCAGCGCCAGGCTGGGTTCGGCGTCCAAGCGAGCGAAGGTGGCGGGCGCGTCGGCAAAGGCGACGGGCGGATCCAGCAGCGCATCCAGCCGGGCGTCCTCGAGGAACTCCAGGACCTTGGCGAAACGCCGGGTCAGGTCCCAGCGAGCGGTCTTGTGCGGCGGCAGATGGGAAACCTGGCTGGCTTTCAGTTGCAGCCGCCGGCGATGAAACAGGGTGCCCAAGGAAATCGGACTCCGCCGCTCCCCATAGAACGAAGCCACGGCGATGATCGCCTCGTGCCCCGCATGGCGGATGGCCCGGTCGAGGCTGGCGGGATCTCCCGTGGCCTCGATGACCACGTCCGCATCCCCGCCCGGCGCGTCCTCTGCCGGCGCCAGGGCGGCATCGATGCCCAGGCCGACCGCGCAGGCCCGCCGCCTCGCCGAAGGTTCGACCAGTCGCACCCGAGCGGCGCCCGCGCGCTTGGCGAGCATGCCCGCGAGCAACCCCACCACGCCACCGCCGAGCACGACCACGTCATCGCCAAGAGAAATGCCGGCGTCCCAGACCACGGTCAGCGCGGTCTCCAGGTTGGCCGCCAGGGTAGCCCGTGGGCTTGGGATGGTTTTGGGAAGCAGGCGCAGTTGGTCCGCTCGCAGCACGTGGACATCGCCGTGCGGCCGTAGCGCGAAGAGCCGCTGCCCCAACGGGAGCTCCGCCGTCGCACTCTCGACGACTTCCCCGATCCAGGCGTAGCCATAGCGCCGCGGATAGATTTCCACGCCAGGGGCATCGAGCGAAGGATCGAAGGCACGCGGGCCCTCGCCGCGATAGAGGAGAAGCTCGGTACCCTGGCTGATACCCGAATGCAGGGCGCGCGCCACCACCTCCCCGGGTGACGGCGCGGGCAACGGCGCTCCCTGGCGCAGCTCCACGCATCGGGGCCCGGTGAACCACAGCTCACGTTCCATCGACATGCACAGTGCCCTCCCGAAGCACGGCGCCGTGTGGCGCACCCGCGACCAACCTTGCCGTCTTCAACTTGAATTCCCTTCCCACCTCCGACCACGGCCGGGGGGGCAGCGCCGTGGCGCGGGCCATCGCCAGGCGGCGACGGTGCTCGCCAGCATCGCGGCACAGTCGCAAACAAGCCGCCGCGAGCTCCGACGGGTCGGTGACCAGCTCGCCACCGCACCCGCCGTGGACCAGGGTCGCCACGTTGCCACCCGCGCGGGCCACGATGGGAAGCCCCAGGGTCCGCGCCTCGGCCAGGGCCATGCCGAAGGATTCCATGATCGACGCCGAGACGAAGAGATTGCTGGCGGCCATGTGGCGCAAGGTCGCTGCGGGCGCTTGTTGCCCCACGAACCTGACCCGGCCTCGCAGGCGAGGGCCGTCGCCGAGGACGAGGCAGATCTCCGCGCAGTCCCGGTCGAAGCTCGCTCCGCCGACGATGGTCAGGTGGAAGTCGTCGCTCGCCAGGATTTGCTGCGCGAGGCAGGCGAGAAACGGCGCGACGCCCTTGCCCGGCACCAAATTGGCCACCATCACGGCCTGGACCGGCGGCCCGGGCAGGACCGCGCGTCCCTCGGCCACGCGGCCTGGCTCGAGACAGAGAATGGTTCGGCCCGGGCCGGCCAGTCGCTCGACCATTCTCCGCATGAAGGGACTCGGGACGAGGACCAGCGATGCCGCGGCCAGCGCAGCTACCTCGCCCCCGGAGAGGTCGCTGGCGCGCAGGCCGTCGCCGGAGGTCACCAGCGAGGGCAAGTAGTGGGCAAGCAAGGCCACCCGCGCCGACCGCCTGGCCGCGCGGACGAGCGCAGGGAATTCCTCGAGGTACAGGCTGTCGACCCAGATCCGGTCGCCGGCATTCGCCCCGGCCAGGACCTCGTGCGCCCGGTCGAGGGATATGGCCACGGACGGGCACCCCGCGTCGTTCGCCGACGCGATGAGCAGCCTGTCGTAGAGCGTGCCCCCGCTGATGGGGCCGTCGAGATCGGGCACGATGAACCAATCCATGGCCAGCTAACCCCGGAACTCGCAATCGAAGAGCATGTCCTCGCCCAGCGGGAAGCGGCGCACGCGCGGACGCAGGGCTTGGTCGAGCCCTTCGATCTTGGCCAGCGCCAGGCCTGGCCTGCCTTGTCCAAGGAAGAGGGGGCTGATGGTGACGTGCAGGCGCCGCAAGAGCCCAGCCTGCAAGAAGTGAGAGATCGTGACCCCGCCGCCCTCGACGAAGACTCGGCGCAGGCCGCGCCGACGCAAGTCATCGAGGATCGCCGCCGGCGGCAGCACGGGACCGGACGTCGCAAGCTCGACGACCTCGGCCAGACCGTAGTCCCTGGTTTCGTCGCGGCTCCCTTGCCGGCAGTAGAGCAGGGTAGGCGCAGCACCGTCGCGGAAGACCTTGCGCTCGACGAAGCCGCGCAGCGATGGATCCAGCACCACGCGGGTCGCGTTCTCACCGGCAACCAGACGGGTGGTCAACCGCGGATCGTCGGAGTCCACCGTGGCCCGACCGACCAGCACCGCGTCGAACAGGGCCCGCAAGCGGTGGGTGTGCGCCAGGTCCTGGGGACCGGTGATGAAGCAGGAAGCTCCGGTCGACGTCGCGATCTGGCCATCCAGGCTCTGCCCTACGTGGGCGAGCACCAGGTCGCTGCTCTTTGGACCCACGCACAGGGGTAGGTACAGCTTGAGCATGGCGTCGATGGCGGGCGGCAACACGCTCATGGATTGGAAGGGTGGATCGGCTTCGGGATACACGTCCAGCCAGCCCATGCCGAGCTCGACCGCTTCGAGCCGGCCGGCCCCGTCGAGGCGCACCCCGGCCGGCTTGCCGACCGCGTGCCCTGCTCCCGCCCGGCGCGCCAGCGCGCGCAGAAGCGACCACGCGCGCGCCTCGCTTAGCAACGTGTCCTCGACCAATACCTTGCGAATGCTCCCCACGTTCATCAGCTTGCCCCTCCCGAGAAGTCACGCAGGAAATCGAGCTGGAAGAATTCTATCGGCGAGCTCGCTGACCCCGGCACCAGGCCAGGCAAATAGCCGCGCGCGAGGCAGGGCACGACCATGGCGGGGTCGCGATTCATCACGTGGACTAGAGCCGCCGAGCAGGACGAGTCGTCCGTCAACTCGGAAACCGGTTGGGGGGCGCCCAGGACGATGGTGCGTGCACCGTCCTTGACTCTGCTAGTCACGTAGCTGCAAGACACGTCCATGTCCTAGTGGATGCTCGTTATGTAGGGATCGTTCGGACGCATGCGAGAAATCCGGCCAATTGCCTCTTCGCGTCCAGTCACCTTCACGAGGGTCGTGAGGAGCTTTCCCATGACGCTACCGCGCAAGCGGACGGAATTCGGTCATGGGTCCTTCCTTTCGCGAAAACGAGCGACACGTTGACGGTGCCTAATTCGAACGAGCTCGAGAGCGCGACCCGCGCGCCGTTGTGGTTCGCCAAGCTCTGGTCCGCACAAGCCTGCTCCTCCATCGGTGAGCGCACGAATACATAGAGACCGCAAGACCGACATGGCATCATGCGCCACCTGGCCATGCTCGCCCTGCTGCTCAGCCGGCTCGCCACCCTGCGCTCCGTGCTCCCCGTCCGCGCCGAGCTCGCCCTCGAGAATCTCGCCCTCCGCCGGCAACTCGCCGCCCTGCACCCGTCCGGGCCGACTACATCGCCAGCGACTGGACGTTCCGGGTGACGTTCCATGCTCCTGCGAACGCGCCTGACGACATCATCTTCGTCGGGCTCGGTGAAGCCGTGCCCGACGAGTCCTTCTTCAATGAGCCACGGAACAGCGTGAGCTTCCGCATCCACCAAGGCACGACGGCTTTCGGTGTGAGCTGGCGCGTGGATGTCGCGGCTCACGACACCGGCAACTTCCACTGGACCTACTACAACGAGGCGGTGGGCAGGCTGCCCGGCCCGGCAGGCGGCACGCACACGATTCAGATCCGCAAGGGCGGCTCCCGGGCAACCTTCGAGATCCTCGACGTGGGAATCATCGTCACCATCCCCGACCTCGGCAAGGCGGCTCCGTTCCTTTACGCCCGCGCCAGCAGGATATTCTTCGGCAACGCCTGCGGCGCGTACTATTTCGAACGTCCGGAGCTCTCTGCGTCTCCGTAGCTGGAGAGGGTCTTCGAGAAGCGCGGGCCGGGGATCTGTCTGAGCGCGGTGCCGCTTCCTTCGTCCCGATGCTGGAGGTGGAGGTCGCTCTCTGCCCAAAGCTTATCGGGCGCAGATGGTTCCCTAGGGCGACTGGAAGGACCACTGCTGATTGTAGTTGTTACCGCCCAACCAGGTCCATTGATGAACGTTCGCTCCGTCGGTCATCGAAACACCGCCGACATCGAGCGCGGAGCCGCTGCTGCTCACCGGCGTCAGTCGGAAGTAGCCGCCGCCAAGGGCGCTGATCGTCCACTGCTGGTTGGCTGCTCCGGTGTACGTCCGGATGTCGACGTTCGTGTCGTCTGCTGTCGAGGTGGTGGCCACCTCGAGCGCCTTGCCGCTCTGGACGCCGAGAATCTCGTACACGTTCCCGCCGAGGTGCGTGAGCGCCCACTGCTGGTTCTTGCCCCCGTCGTACGTCCACTGATCGACGTTGCTGCCGTCCGCAGTGGCCTCAAAATATACGTCCAACGCTTTGCCGCTGTGACGGGCGATCACGCGGTAGACGCTGTCGGCGACGATCCCCGTCCCGATGTTCGTGTCCGTATTCGTGTCAGGGTTCGCGCCGCCGCTGTCCTGGCCATCCTGGCCCACAGTTGCATCAATCCCAGCGGTGGGCGGCGCTTGGTCCGTCACGCCAGCCGAATCATCGATGGCCCCATCCAGCGCGGTGTCAGGGCTCGCGCCGCTGCTGTCCTGGCCGTCCTGGCCGAGAGCCGCATCCTCCCCAGCGGCGGGCGGCACTTGGTCCGTCGCGCCGAAATCGACCTGCCCGACCTCCACAGCTTCCCCGGTGCCGGCTGGTACCGCATCGGCATCAGCCGAATCGTCGATGGCCCCATCCAGCGCGGTGTCAGGGTTCGCGCCGCTGCTGTCCCGGCCGTCCTGGCCGAGAGCCGCATCCTCCCCCGCGGTGGGCGGCGCCTGATCCGTCGCGCCGGAATCGACCTGCCCGACCTCCATAGCTCCCCCGGTGCCGACGGGTACCGCATCGGCAGCAGCCGAATGATCGATGGCCCCATCCAGCGCGCGCGAGGAGGAAGCGCGCAGCTTGCTCTCGTCGAAAGAACACGCCCATGCACACGTGACCTTCAGGCAAAGGAGAGGAACATGGGGGGGGATTGCCTGAAAGCTACGGGCGCCCTCCTGGCGAAATGTGGTTTCCATGGATCGGATCCCCGAATATCGACACAAGTGTGAAGAACCTGAAATCCCCGACCGAGATCAGATCCCTAACCAATGGTAGCGATTTTGGTCACATCCCTTTCAAGGTCATCGGGAGGGCTCGCTGCCGGTGAGGTGGCCAGGGCTTGTGCGCGGACACGATGCTGGAATCGAGCGCGCGCCGCTTCTAATGGTCGAACGGGTTCCGTCGGGATCACAAGACCGAGGCCGCGTCATGCTTCCACGCTGGCTCTTGTTCAACAAGTTCGACAAGGTCGGGGATGCCACGGCACCAGGCGGCCCCAGGGTTCTGTGCTAGAAGGCGCCCATGGGCGACGAAGTCCAACCTGCCGAGGTCAAGCGCGGGGTCAGCCGACACGAGATCGCGGCCTGGATTCTGATGGCTGCTGGGCTGCTCATGGTGTCGAAGCTGCACCTGCTTTCGGCCCTTCTGGCAGGACTGTTGGTTTACGAGCTGGTGCACGTCGCGGTGCTGAGGCTGCGGCGCCGACTGTCGAGTGAGCGAGCGGGTATGGTGGCCGTGACGGCCTTGGTGTTCCTCATCCTCGGTGCGGTGGCCGCTGCGGTGATGGGCCTGATAGCGTTGGTACGTAGTGAAGGGCATCTCGCCAGCTTGCTGGAAAAGCTGGCCGACAGTGTCTCTCTCGCGCGGGCCAACCTGCCGTCCGCGTTGTCCGAAGGGTTGCCGGCCAACGCCGATGCCCTGAAGGACGCGACCGTGGATTGGTTGCGATTGCACGCCAAGGAGATTCGCACCGTCGGAGCCGATTTTGGCCGGACGCTCGTCCACATCGTCGTCGGACTGGTGATCGGCGTGATGCTGTCGCTGACCGACCTGCGCCCGCACAAAGTCGAACGGCCCTTGGCGCACGCCTTGGCCGAACGCATGTCCCGCCTGGGCAATGTCTTTCGCCGCATCATCTTCGCGCAGGTCCGCGTCTCGGCCATCAACACTTTTCTGACCGCCATGTTTCTTCTGGTGGGACTGCCGATCTTCGGCGTACATCTGCCGCTTGCCAAGACGCTGGTGGTCCTGACGTTCGTGGTGGGCCTCTTGCCGGTGGTTGGCAATCTGATCTCGAATACGGTGGTAGTCGTGGTCGGACTCAGTGTCTCACCCTATGTCGCGTCGGCCGCATTGATATTTCTGATCGTCATTCACAAGCTGGAGTACTTCCTCAACGCGCGCATCGTGGGCGCGCAAATCAACGCGCGAGCCTGGGAGCTCCTGGCGGCCATGCTCCTGATGGAAGCCGCTTTCGGTGTCGCCGGCGTCGTCGCGGCGTTCATCTACTACGCGTATATGAAGGACGAGCTGACCGCGCAGGAGTTGGTATGAGTGCATGTCACGGACGCAGGTGGAAGAAGAGCGCCTCGTGGGATCCGTACGGCGAGAGTGCCTCAACCACGTCATCGTCCTCGGTGCGCGCCATCTCCATCGCATCATGAAATCCTACTTCCGCTACTACCACCGCTCGCGAACGCATCTGTCCCTGGACAAGGACGCACCAGACCCCAGAGCCGTCCACCCGCCGTTGCAGAGCGCGGTGGGATCGTCTTCCGCCCTACCGGATCCAGATGTAGACAACCGCAGCCGCGAGCGCGAGAATCGGCCCTCATGAGGACAAGGTCAACGGCACACATCCTTCTCCTGGCGCTGGCGATGGTCGCGGCGAGCTGTTCGAAGAGTAGCTCGCCCGGATCGGGGGTTGACAGTGGCGGCGGCGGAACGGGGGGCGCCACGGCCACCTCGGCATTGGGCGGCGCCGGCAGCGGTGGGGTGGCACAAGGTGGTGCAGGCGCTGGCGGCACCACGGGCAGTGGCGGAGCCGGTGGCACGAGCACCAACGCGGACGCCGCCGCGCCACCCATGACCCAGATGCGCTTCCTTCAGGTCTTCGACAACGGCGGGAGCCGGGGCGTGTTCGACCTGTGGACCCAGCTTTCCGACTGGTCGTGGTATTCCGTCTACCGGCACCTCAATTACGGCCAACTGACCGACTTCATCCAGGTGCCCAACGGCACCGGGAGCAACACCATCATCTGGTTCGTGCCCGCAGGTGCCGATCCGGCAATGTACGAAGTCAGCATGACCGACTCCATGAACTTCCACATCGCGGCATCCGACACCGGCAAGCACACGATCTTCTCGTACTTCGTTGGCTCGCCTTCGGACTGGGCGCACATGATGGTTGCGGATGCCGACCCGAGACTCACGCCGCCGTCGGGATATGCCCACGTCGCCGGGTCGGGCAAAGCCATTCGAGGATCGCTCGGGCGGCAGGCAACCCGCAACGGAGTCGGATGCAGGCGAAAAATCCCGCCCCCAGGAAACGCCGCTTTCTTCCGTTCCTTCCATCGTGCCGCAGGTCGCTCCGGGGTCACTTCCCTTCTTTGGCTACGATATATTCGGACACACCCCGGCCGCGTTCGAGCCGACGGCATCGGGGCCGGTGGACCCCGATTATCTCATCGGTCCTGATGACGCCGTGCGCGTGGTTGCTTGGGGACAAGTGGAATTGCAGCAGGAGCTGACGGTCGACAAGGAAGGTCGGATCTTCATTCCGACAATCGGGCAATTCATGGTGTCGGGTCTGACGCTGGAGGAGGCGACCGGAAAGATCAAGAAACAGATGTCGCGGTCCTATTCC
>Ga0182021_10011016_pt1 | contig 10724 bp, 7 predicted proteins | sample 612E3MmetaG_FD_120493 | JGI IMG/M metagenome (GOLD analysis project Ga0182021, IMG submission 120493) | Permafrost microbial communities from Stordalen Mire, Sweden - 612E3M metaG (Illumina Assembly) | ecosystem: Environmental > Terrestrial > Soil > Wetlands > Permafrost | place: Sweden...
CTGACTGCAACCGTCAGGATTGAGATTCTGAAACAGGACTATGAAGAGAAAGTAATCAAGCAACTGAAGGATTTTCAGCACAAAGCAAATATTCCGGGATTCCGGCCCGGGAAAGTTCCCGTGGGCCTGGTCCGTAAAATGTACGGGAAAGCAATCGTTGCTGATGAGGTAAACAAGATTATCTCCGATTCACTGGCGCAATACATCCAGGATGAAAAGCTGGAAGTTCTTGGAAACCCGCTACCAAACGGAGAAAAGAACCATGATTATACGTTTGATGCAGAACAGGATTTTGAGTTTTACTTTGATATGGGGATGGCCCCCGAGATTCCGTTGAATCTTTCCACCCTTCCTCCCGTCAGTCGTTATGTGATTGTCATAGATGATACCATGCTGGACAGTTACATTACCGATATGCGAAAACGTTATGGCAACAATGTCCACCCTGAAATAGCAGGGGATGAGGACATGATATCCGGTGAAATCATTGAAACCGGCGCGGATGGGGAGGTTGTTGAGAACGGAACAAAGAAGAACGCTTTAATCAATATTTCCCTGTTAAAGAAAGAAGACACAAAAAAGCGGTTTACAGGCCTGAAGAAAGAAGACAAATTGGTGATCACGCCTGATTTCTTTGAGGATCCTGAGGAAGCAGCGAAAGTGCTTGGAATCAAGGAAGAGATTGCAAAAAAGGAAGGGATCTCTTTTGTATTTACCGTGAATGATATTTTCCATGTCGATCCTTCGAATCTCGACGCCGAATTCTACGGCAAGGTTTATCCGGGAACGGAGATCGGTACGGAAGAGGAATTCCGTGAACAGGTCAGGAAAGATGCTTCCGCCAGTTTTTCCGGTGAAACGGATAAACTGCTTTATCACCACGTAACGGACGCGTTGCTTCATGAGATTCCCATCCAGCTGCCGGATTTGTTTTTAAAACGGTGGCTGACCGAACACAAAGAAAGTACACTTACCCCGGAAGAGGTTGAAAAACAATACAACACGTTTGCCGAATCGATGAAGTGGCAACTGATCGAAAATAAACTAATCCGTGAACATAATATCAGGGTAGAAGAACCAGAAATCCGGAATTACATAAAGAGTTATTTCATCCGCCAGATACCTATAAATACCGAAGATCCTGAGGCTGACAAACGATTCGACTCATTGGTTGACACCGTCATGCAGAATACCGAACAGGTGCAGAAGATCAACGATGAACTGTATACCGGCAAACTGCTCGAGGTACTGAAAACGAACATTCCGCTTGAAGAAAAAGAGGTTTCCTACGAGGAATTTATTACCTTGGCTTCAGCAAAACACGATCATGACCACGAGCATAACCACGAACACGATCACGAACACGAACATGAACACGAACACGAACACGAACATGAACACGAACACGAACATAAACATGAACATTAAAATTTAACAACATGGACGAATTCTCAAAATATGCAATTCAGCACAAAGGCATTAACAGCCTGACCCTGGAGAAATACAAATCAGTTGCATCCAATTACATTTCACCGACCATCATTGAAGAGCGTCAGCTTAACATCGCGACGATGGATGTGTTTTCCCGGCTCATGATGGACCGGATCATCTTCCTCGGCGTTCCGATCGACGACTATGTAGCCAATATCATTCAGGCCCAGTTGCTTTTCCTTGAATCTGTCGATTCCAGGAAAGATATCCAGATCTATCTTAACACACCCGGAGGTTCAGTTTATGCAGGGCTCGGGATTTACGATACCATGCAATACATCAATCCTGAGGTAGCCACCATCTGTACCGGTATGGCCGCCTCCATGGGTGCTATCCTCCTTTGTGCAGGTTTCAAAGGGAAACGTACGGCTTTGCCGCATTCCAGGATATTGATCCATCAGCCCATGGGCAATGCGGAAGGACAGGCTTCTGATATCGAGATCACCGCAAGGGAGATCCAGAAACTCAAGAAAGAGCTTTATGAGATCATCTCCACTCATTCCGGTCAACCTTACAAGAAGATACTGAAAGATGCCGACAGGGATTACTGGATGACTTCGCAGGAAGCCAAGGCCTACGGTATGATCGATGAGATCCTGATTAAGAGTAAGACCGTTTAATTTGCCTCACCCCCCATCCCCCTCTCCTGAAGGAGAGGAGGTGAAGGGAGAGAGGTTTCTGAATTCAATTCTGATAAAATGGCAAAAACTGGGGAACATTGTTCGTTCTGTGGGCGTGAGAAAAGAGATACCAACCTCCTGATTGCAGGCCTGAATGCCCATATCTGTGACTACTGTGTCATTCAGGCCCATCAGATCATGGACGAGGAACTTGTTGCAAAGGGGCAAAAACAGATGCCCGATTACACCCTTTTAAAACCGGTGGAAATAAAAAAGCATCTTGACTTGTATGTGATCGGTCAGGAGGAAGCCAAGAAATTGCTTGCAGTGGCTGTTTATAATCACTACAAGCGGATCTTCCATGTAAAGAAAGCCAAGGAGGATGATGTTGAGATTGAAAAATCAAACATCATTCTTGTCGGTGAGACCGGTACAGGGAAAACGCTCCTGGCGCGGACCATTGCCCGGATGCTGCATGTTCCCTTCTGTATTGCCGATGCTACCGTTCTTACGGAAGCCGGTTATGTTGGGGAAGATGTGGAGAGCATCCTGGCCCGTTTGCTGCAGGTGGCCGATTACAATGTTGCTGCAGCAGAGCGTGGAATTGTTTTCATTGATGAGATCGATAAGATCGCCAGGAAGAGCGACAATCCTTCTATTACCCGCGATGTTTCCGGAGAAGGCGTTCAGCAGGCTTTGTTAAAGCTGCTGGAAGGCACTGTGGTGAATGTTCCGCCCCAGGGCGGGCGAAAACACCCAGAGCAGAAGATGATCCAGGTGAATACCCAGAATATCCTGTTCATTACAGGCGGCGCATTCGACGGGATTGAGAAGAAGATCGGGGCCCGGTTGCAGACCAACATGATCGGTTATACGGCAAACCGTGAACGTGACCAGATCGACAAGGACAACCTGATGCAATATGTCTCTTCCGTCGACCTGAAAAGCTATGGATTGATCCCCGAACTGGTGGGCCGTTTACCTATCGTAACACACCTGCATGCATTGGATCGGTCAACCCTGAGAAGGATCCTTACCGAACCCAAAAATTCATTGACCCGGCAGTACATCAAATTATTTGAAATGGACGGGATCAAGCTTAGCTTTGATGAGGATGCGCTGGATTTCATTGTCGATAAGTCGGTTGAATTCAAACTCGGTGCACGTGGATTGAGGTCCATCATGGAAGCCGTTATGACCGATGCCATGTATGACCTTCCTTCGAAGAATTCGGTCAAGTCACTGAAACTTACCTTACAGTTCGTCAAGGAAAAATTCGGCGGGATGAATGTTGCCAGATTAAAAGTTGCCTGACAATAACCGGCTCCGGCATTCGTTTTAGTACCGGTATCATTGTATTTTAAGCCTGATGAGAAAATTGATGGTCCTCTGTTTCCTTTCAATCGGTATGGCACCGAATCTTTTCTCCCAGGATACACTTAAACACAGGATTGTACCCGGAAAGATCATCGAAGGAGATACGGTCCCCTATATCGACTTAAGGAATGTGGTCATTTTTCCGCAAATGGATTTCAAATCCTGGTCGGATCTGGTCGGATATGAGAGGCTGGTTGTCAATATCAAAAAAGTATATCCCTATGCCAAACTTGCAGGAATTAAACTGACAGAATACAAGCACAAGCTCGACAGCATCCCAACCGAGCGGGGACGAAAGAAATTCCTGAAAGCTGCTGAGAAAGACCTGGAAGCACAGTTTGGCAACGAGATCAAAGACCTTAACTTTACGCAGGGAAAGTTGCTGATAAAACTGATTTACCGTCAAACAGGAAATTCCACTTTTGACATTGTAAAAGAACTGAGAGGAAGTTTCAACGCCTTTGTTTACCAAACGGTTGCCCGTATTTTCGGATATGACTTACGTTCGCAGTACGACCCGGAAGGCAACGACAAGATGATTGAGCATATCGTGCAGATGATCGATGATGGATCCCTGGAATGAAAAATCAGGATGAAAATGTAATTTTACACAAAAATGCGGGCTTATTGAATGAAATTATCCGTTGTCATCGTCAACTATAACGTCAGGTATTTTCTTGAACAATGCCTTTATTCTACATTGAAAGCCTGTAATGGCCTGGATGCCGAGATTTTTGTGGTGGATAATAATTCTGTGGATGGTTCGGTGAAGATGGTCAGGGATAAATTTCCGGAAGTCAAACTGATCGACAACAAGGAAAACAAGGGATATTCAAAAGCCAATAACCAGGCATTGCGCAAATCAACCGGACAGTACCTCCTTCTCCTGAACCCGGATACGCTTGTGGAAGATGACACCCTGAGAAAATCCATCCATTTTATGGATGAACACCCGGATGCCGGCGGACTTGGCGTGAAGATGCTGGATGGCAAGGGAAAATTCCTTCCGGAATCAAAGCGCGGGTTGCCAACTCCTTCGGTCGCATTTTATAAGGTATTCGGACTTTCGGCACTATTTCCCAGGTCGAAGGTCTTTGGAAGATACCATCTTGGTTTCCTGGATAAAGATAAAATTCATCCGGTCGACATCCTCTCGGGTGCTTTCATGCTTCTCCGGAAAGAAGTAATTGACAGGATCGGATACCTGGATGAGACCTTTTTTATGTATGGGGAAGACATTGACCTGAGCTACCGCATCACCCAGGCAGGGTATAAAAATTATTATTATCCCGAAGCAAGGATCATCCACTACAAAGGGGAGAGTACAAAAAAGAGCAGCCTGAATTATGTTTTCATGTTTTACAATGCGATGATCATCTTCGCAAAGAAACATTATTCCCAGAAAAATGCCCGCAGTTTCTCTTTCCTGATCAATTTCGCAATTTATTTTCGTGCATTTGTTTCCATCCTGATCCGGTTTTTTACCCGGGTGTCCCTCCCGCTTGCCGACACGCTGTTCCTTTATTCCGGAATCTATTTTATCAAAAACTATTGGGAACGGGCCATTATCTTCCCGCAGGGAGGCCATTACCCGCCTGAGTTTCTCTGGATCGCCCTGCCGTTGTATGTCATCATCTGGCTATTGTGCGTATACCTGAGCGGTGGCTATGACAAACCAATCCGGTTGGGTAAACTCATCCAGGGAATGCTTGCCGGCACCATCATCATCCTTGTTCTTTACAGTCTCTTACCGGAACATTACCGTTTCTCGCGCGCACTCATCATCTTCGGGGCTATATGGGGGATGACCATCATGCTATTGTTGCGGGTCTTTCTGCACCTTCTCAACGTAAAAAGCGCAAGGATCGGTTCGGAGAAGAACAAACGGTTCATCATTGTTGGGGAGAAGGAAGAAGCAGAGCGGGTTTCCGGCCTGCTCGACAAAACATTTGTACATCCTTCATTTGTCGGGCTTGTCAGTTATAAAAACCATAAAAATAATGCAAACGGTTTCCTCGGTCACCTGGAACAGATCAGGGAGATCATCACGATCCATAAGATCAATGAGGTGATCTTTTGCGCAAAGGATGTTCCTGCCCAGGTGATCATTGATAAGATGTCGGAACTCAAGGACCAGCAGGTGGATTACAAGATCGCACCGCCCGAAAGCCTGTCTATCATAGGGAGCAATTCCATCAACACCTCGGGCGACCTATACGTGATCGACATCAATGCAATCACGAAAATGTCGAACCGCCGCAACAAACGTCTCCTGGATATTCTCGTCAGTTTTACCCTCCTCGTTTTTTATCCGATTGATCTGTTCTTTGTGAGGAACCCATTACATTTGCTGGTTAACCTGTTGTCTGTGTTGTTTTCCCGGAAATCGCTGGTGGGTTACACCACCCATAGTGAACCGGCTGACCAGCGGTTGCCTGAGATCCGGAAAGGCATCCTTACGCCCATCGATGCATTCAGCGATAAAGAGATCTCTCCTGAAGCTTCTGTAAGGCTCAACATTATGTACGCCCGCGATTACAAGATCAGGAATGACCTGAAGATCATTGTAAAGGGGTTCCGAGAACTGGGGAAGAAATAATTACGGTTTACGATTTTCACTGTTCTCTTTTTGTTCTTCACTCTTCCTTTTCACCATTTACCATTCACTTTTCACTTTTCACTTTTTTACCGCGAAGACGCGAAGACGCTAAGATCGCTAAATCCTGTAATGACTTTTACCTTGAACTATTGCAGATTGCCCCGGACTTTAGTCCCGGGGCAGGAGGAGAGCGGCTATTCGGGGCTTTAGCCCAATCCTTTGTGGCTCTTTTTTGGGGGCTAAAGCCCGGGTTTGGTTTTTTTTCGGTTCGTCCCCGTGCTAAAGCACGAGGTCGGTTTGTTTCCTGCGCATCCCCGTGCTGAAGCACGGGGTAATCAATTCACGTGGTTTTGTTTACCAACACATATCATGTCCCTACGGGACAAATTTCGATTCTCGATCTTCCATCTTTGATTCTCAATCCTCAATCCTCAATTCTCCATCCTCAATCCTCAATTCTCCATCCTCAATCCTCAATTCTCCATCCTCCGACCTCTGACTAATTTTGAACCATTTTAAATAATATATTCATTACCTTTGTCATGTCAGAGGAAAAACTGATAGGATTATGGCAAGATTTGAGATTGTGATGCCCAAACTGGGCGAAAGCATTATTGAGGCAACCATTACGAAATGGTTGAAAAAGGAAGGCGATACGGTTAAGGAAGATGAATCCATCCTTGAGATCGCAACCGATAAGGTGGATTCAGAGATCCCGTCACCGGTGGAAGGGATTCTGCTGGAACGATTATTCAACGAAGGCGATGTGATTGCCATCGGTACCGTGATCGCAGTGATCGACCTTGGCGGTGAAGATGTTCCTGCTGCAGAAAAACCCAAAGCAGTCGTAAAGACTGCAACTGCTGAGCCCCAAAAGGAAAAACCCAGGCCCGTTGTTGAGAAAGTTGTTGCAGAACCCATTGCAGAATCAACGATGGACAATGAACAGGCCGGTACCGGACGTTTTTATTCTCCCCTTGTAAAAAATATTGCAAAACAGGAAAATATTTCAGCACAGGAGCTGGAACATATACAGGGAACCGGCAGCGAAGGCAGAGTAACCAAACAAGACCTGTTAAGTTATATCGCAAACAGAGGATCCAAAACCGATGATCCATCCTCCATCCTCCATTCTCCATCGGCAGGAATCCAGATGACCTCCATGCCTTTTCCCGGTGAGGACCAGGTGGTGGAGATGGACCGTATTCGCCAGCTGATCGCCGGCCATATGGTGAAATCAGTTCAGACCTCGCCCCATGTGACCTCTTTCGTTGAAGTTGACATGACCAAAATTGTTGCCTGGAGGGATCAGCACAAGGATGAATTTTTAAAAAGACAGGGATTGAAACTGACCTTTACCCCGGTTTTTATAGAAGCGATTGCAAAGGCTGTCAGGGATTATCCGCAGGTTAATGCTTCCGTTGACGGAACCCGTATCCTCATTCATAAAGATATCAACGTGGGAATGGCGGTTTCGCTCCCCAATTTCAACCTGATCGTCCCGGTTATCAAAAATGCCGATCAGAAAAACCTTTTCGGAATCCAACGCGATGTCACGGATCTTGCAGAAAGAGCGCGTGCCTCGAAGCTGAAACCTGATGAGATCATGGGTGGAACCATCTCGCTGACCAACCTCGGTTCATTCGGGACTCTTGCCGGGACGCCCATCATCAACCAGCCACAGGCAGCAATTATCGCCGTGGGATCTATCAAAAAGCGGCCGGTGGTTGTTGAAACGCCTTCCGGCGATGCCATCATGATCAGGCAGATGATGATCCTTACCATCACATACGACCATCGTATCATTGATGGCGCGATGGGTGGATTGTTCCTTAATAAAATGGTTTCCTACCTGGAAAACTTCGATACTAACCAGAACCTCTGAAATGAATTTAAACCTGACCCGCCCGATTGCCTTTTTCGACCTTGAGACAACAGGAATTAAAGTAACCACCGACCGGATCGTTGAGATCTGTATCGTCCGCGTGGCGCCGGATGGCACTTCAAAAACCAAGACCTTACGGGTCAATCCCGGGATGCATATTCCTGCCGAGGTGACTGCCATTCATGGCATCACAGATGAGGATGTGAAGGATGCACCCAAATTTCCGGAGATTGCCCATGAACTGGTGCAGTTCCTGGACAATTGCGATCTGGCCGGATTTAATTCCAATCACTTTGATATACCGCTGCTGGCGGAAGAATTTTTCAGGGCGGGAATTGAATTTGACCTGAAGGGACGACGCTTTGTCGATATCCAGAACATCTTTCATAAAATGGAACCGAGGAACCTTCGTGCCGCATATAAATTCTATTGCGGAAAAGATCTTATAAATGCGCACAGTGCCGAAGCCGACACCATGGCCACCTATGATATCCTGCTGGCGCAGCTCGACCGCTACCAGGATGTGGCGATCAACGACCGCAATGGAAAATCATATTACCCGGTTGTGAACGACATAAAAGCGCTCAGTGAGTTCTCGCATGCTTCGCGTAATGTGGACCTGATCGGGCATATTGTTTTCAATGAGAAAGATGTGGAAGTTTTTAATTTCGGCAAGCATAAAGGAAAAGCGGTTAACCAGGTTTTCCGGGATGAACCTTCCTATTACGACTGGATCATGAAGAGCGAATTTCCCCTTTCAACCAAGAAAGTGGTGACAGTGATCAAGTTGAGGGGATTCAACAAGGATTCTGTAAAGCTTGATCTCTTTTAATTATGAAAGTCCTCTGTATCGGTCGCAACTACCGCGAACACATTTCGGAACTCCACCATACAGTACCTGCCGAACCTGTGTTCTTCATGAAACCGGATACTTCCATCCTCACCAGGAACCGGCCTTTTTTTCTTCCGGATTACGGTTCGGCGATCCATTATGAGGTTGAACTGGTGCTTCGCATCTGTAAAGTGGGAAAGAACATCCAGCCGAGGTTTGCATCCTCCTATTTTGATGCCATCGGTATAGGACTGGATCTCACCGCACGCGACATTCAAACAAAGTGCAAAGAGAAAGGTCTTCCCTGGCTTGTGGCCAAAGGGTTTGACAACGCCGCTCCCCTTGGTAAATTCATCGAAAAATCCGCACTGAAGAATGTTTCCGATATTCATTTTCACCTGGAAAAAAACGGCATCACCGTTCAAAAAGCAAGTTCCTCCGAAATGATCTTCAACTTCGAAGACATCATTTCCTACATCTCAAAATACATCACACTGAAAACCGGCGACCTGATCTTCACCGGAACCCCTTCGGGTGTGGGACCGGTGCAGATCGGCGACAGGTTAGAAGCGTTTATTGAAGGGGAGAAGTTGCTGGGATGCTCGGTCAAATAAGTAGTGATGTAGTGATGTAGTGATGTGGTGATGTAGTGAGGTAGTGATGTAGTGATGTAGTGATGTAGTGATGTAGTGAGGTAGTGAGGTAGTGACCAAATACCCACAAATCCAAGATCCAGCATCCGGCATCCAGCATCCGGCATCCAGCATCCAGCATCCAGCATCCAGTATCCAGCATCCAGTATCCAGCATCCAGTCGCTTTTTTTACTAATTTTGCCCTTCATACTTTAAAACCTAAAGTAAAATGGAGCTTGCCCCGAAATACGACCCGACGATCGTTGAAGATAAATGGTATTCTTTCTGGATGAAAAACGGTTTCTTTCATTCCGAACCGGATGAAAGGGAGCCCTATACCATCGTGATACCTCCTCCGAATGTTACCGGTGTTCTTCACATGGGGCATATGCTGAACAATACCATCCAGGACATCCTTGTGAGGCGTGCCCGCATGCAGGGCAAGAATGCCGAATGGCTTCCCGGTACCGATCATGCATCTATCGCCACCGAAGCGAAAGTCGTAGCCAAGCTGAAAGAAAAAGGCATCGATAAGACTTCTATCAGTCGTGAGGAGTTCATGAAACATGCCTGGGAATGGAAAGAGAAGCATGGAGGAATTATCCTCGAGCAACTGAAGAAACTTGGTGCTTCCTGTGACTGGGACCGCACGCGTTTCACAATGGATGAAGCGCTGTATGATTCCGTGATCAGCGTCTTTATCGATCTTTACAATAAAGGATTGATCTACCGTGGCGTCAGGATGGTGAACTGGGATCCTAAAGCCCTCACGGCCCTGTCGGATGAAGAGGTGATCTATAAGGAAGTCAATTCGAAATTATATTATGTAAGATATAAAGTGGAAGGAACCGCAGATGAATGGCTGACCATCGCCACCACGCGACCTGAAACCATCCTGGGTGATACGGCGATCTGCGTGCACCCGGAGGATGAACGGTATCTTCATCTGAAAGGCAAGAAGATCCTTGTTCCTCTTATCAACCGGGCAATTCCGGTGATCTATGACGAATATGTGGAGCGAGAATTCGGAACCGGTGCCCTGAAAGTCACACCCGCGCACGACATCAACGATTACAACCTCGGGATCAAATACAAGCTTCCGGTGATTGATACCTTCAATGCCGACGGAACAATGAGTGAAGCGGCCCAGCTGTATATTGGCGAGGACCGTTTTGTGGTGAGGAAAAAGATCACCGAGGCCCTGAAGGAAAAAGGGCATATCGTGAAGATCGAAGAATACAACAATAAGGTGGGTTATTCAGAACGTACCGATGAGGTGATCGAGCC
>Ga0182021_10011018_pt1 | contig 10723 bp, 10 predicted proteins | sample 612E3MmetaG_FD_120493 | JGI IMG/M metagenome (GOLD analysis project Ga0182021, IMG submission 120493) | Permafrost microbial communities from Stordalen Mire, Sweden - 612E3M metaG (Illumina Assembly) | ecosystem: Environmental > Terrestrial > Soil > Wetlands > Permafrost | place: Sweden...
CGCGACGTTCGGCTTCAGCGACGCGGCGAACCTGGACGATGGAAACATGTGGCCGGGGGCTTTCGCATTAAAGGAGTTGGCTGGCACCGAAGAGGCAAAGATCAGCGCGCTCGTGAAGTAAGCGGTGAGCTGAGGACTGATCGCAGGCGAAGAATGCATCGTGCAAGCAGCCTAGCAGCGTCATCCCCCCTCGCAACAACAAAGCTTGCACCAGACTGGTGGGATTTGACCCGCCAAATGTCAAGAACCCGTTTCCTGACTCCCCTAATTCTCTCAAACTGAAGAACCCGTTTCCTGATAGGAAACGGGTTCTAAACGGGTTCTAATTGTGGTGCAGCAGACCAGAGGTGATATACTTTGCGGCAATATTCCAGAAAAGGATTCCTCATGGTGAAAAGCACACCGGAAAAAATAGTTTCCTCCGTTTCCATTGACCTAGCTGAGCATGAGGCCAGAATCGAAAAGCTTCCTGCGAACAAGGCCGGGCAAGCAACACTGCGGATATCGGGCAGGAAGAAGGGTGGGGGTTCTACCGGGCCGCTAACGCTTTCAGAAGAGCAATTGATCGAATTACTACACAAGGCCAGCGTGAGCGGAGTCTTATCGAACAGATTCATTGGAAAATTGCGTGAGAAGATCGAAATATAAAGGTGTTGTTAGTTAAACCAGCTCAAAAGAAAAATACTTACCACGATCCCGCGGAAGCGCATCACGGGACAAGTTCCCGAGGGAAAGAAGCGCGGGACAGGCGTTCACGACGAGACCCGAAGGAAAGCAGAAACCTTTTCTTTAAAGTCGAAGCAGACCAATAAAACGAATTCGGAGACCACCGCACCTGCTGTTCTCCGAATTCGTTTTTTCCCGGGGGTGCGGCGGGATGAAATCCCGCCCTACAGATAATCCTTCAACTGGCGCGCCCGGCGGGGATGGCGCAAGCGACGGAGGGCCTTGCCTTCAATCTGGCGGATGCGCTCACGGGTGAGACCGAACTTCTCGCCCACTTCCTCCAACGTGTAGGGGATGCCCGTTTCCAGCCCAAAACGCATGCTCAAGACACGCGCCTCGCGAGGCGTGAGTGTGCCCAGCACTTCATCGATCTTATCCTTGAGCAAGGACTGGAAGGCGCTTTGCGCGGGTGTGGGGGTGAGTTCGTCTTCGATGAACATGCCCAGGTCGGAATCTTCGTCGTCGCCGACCGGACTCTCCAGCGAGAGCGGCAACCAGGAAACTTGCAGAATATAGCGGATCTTTTCGGGTGACATTTTCACTTCGGCAGCCAACTCCTCGGGTGTAGGAACGCGGCCGAGGTGCTGTTCCAGATCGCGATTGGCCTTGTAGATTTGCCGGATGCGGTCGTTGATATGGACAGGAAGCCGAATAGTACGCGCTTGATCGGCGATGGCGCGGGTGATGGTCTGGCGTATCCACCAGGTGGCATAGGTGGAAAATCGGAAGCCCTTATGCACGTCATACTTCTCGACCGCCTTCATCAAGCCGAGATTGCCCTCCTGGATCAAATCGAGGAAAGCGACACCTCGGCCCATATAACGCTTGGCAATGCTTACCACAAGGCGCGTATTGGCTTTAATAATTTGTTCGCGAGCCAGGATGCCATCCTGCACGAGGGCTTCGAAGCGCTGCCGTTCAGGGCTGTGCTTGCGAGCGGGACAACGGGCCAAATCCAGCCTGGCTTTCCGTCCTGATTCAATACGAACGGCAATCTCCCATTCCTCATTGGCCTTCAACAAAGGCACGCGCGACATTTCCTTGAGATACATCCCAACCGAGTCATCGCTGGTGTAATCGCTGGCCTCCGGTTCCATCCAAGGAATCAGTTCCGGTGGGGTGAGCCCTTCCGTGGAAAGCGAGTCATAATCGGAATCCAACATATCCACGCCGCGATGACGCAACGCCAGCATAATGAACGACAGACCTTCGGCATCTTCGCCCAATTCCGGACAGGTGTCCAGCAGGTCGTCGGTGGTCAAATATCCTTGCACGGAGGCTTTCTCCATGAGCTGACCGAGGATTTCCCGATTATGTGGTCGATCGATAGTTGCCATCTGCATAACCCTCCTTTTCAGGCACTTTCTACTTCAGCAGGTCCTTTAGCGCGAGGAACGGACTGTCAGGCTCCGGGCGATGGTCGCAATCCGTCTTATTCAAGTTTTCTCCGCAGACCGGGCACAGACCTTTGCAATCGGGCCTGCAAAGCGGGCTGATGGGGAATTCCAACAAGGCATACTCCCGCAATAAAGGCTCCAGGTCAATTTGGCCATCCTCCGGCACCAGCAAGCCAGATTCGGTCATATTGCGATGGTCAAAAGCATATAATTCTGTTAGCGACCATTTAAGGGTTTGCATGAGTGGATCGAGGCAACGCACACACTCAAGCTGCGTTTCCGCCTGAAAGTCGCCCTGTAATACCAAACCTTGCGGAGTGCGGCTAAAACGGGAGGTGCCAACAAACCTACCCAAGGCCAGATCTTCCCCCAGGTGGATCGTCTCATATTCGAAATCAAAAGCGCGGTACGTACCGATCGGTGCACTGATCAGGAAACCGACGTTGAGCCGCAGAGGATGGCGAGGGTTGGTCACAATATACTTCTATACGCAAGTATTGGAACTGGCTCATTCTAGCACAGCGGGGACTCGAAGTCAAGAATCGTTAACCTAGACGAACCGGAAGAAAAAGATTTCACCACGAAGGACACTAAGGATTCTTTTTTAATTACTGGCACCTTCGTGTACGCCTGGCCCGCGGTGCTCTCGCGCGGGATCATGGTGAAAAAACTTTGGATAAAACAAGAATGTCACTTGAAAGACATTAAAGGGAAATATTAGTTCTGCGAAGGAGGCGAGGAATGGATGGCGACCATGGTCACATCGTCATCCTGGGTAGAGCCGGATTGAAAATCCGTCAGGGTGGCCCGGAGTGAATCGCAGACCTGCTGGCCGCTCTGGCCTGCCAGCCCAGCCAAGGTTGATTGGACACGTTCATACCCGAAGGATTGCTCGTGTGGATCACGGCAATCCGTCAAACCATCGGTAAACACAAGCAGGGTACCACCAATGGACAAGGAAATGGAATTTTCATCCAGCAGGAGTTGTTCAAACATGCCAATCGCCTGACCGGTGGAATGCGGAAGCGTCAGGACTGTGCCAACGGCGTCCAAAAGCATGGGCAATTCGTGCCCGGCGCGTGCATATTCGAATTTGTAGCTGACACAATCCAAGATACCAAACAGGACGGTGACAAACTGGTCGGACTGCCCCAACTTAATCAAATGGGTATTTACCCGCCGAAGGATTTCACCCGGTGTACCACCATGCAAGGCTTCTGCCATGATTAAAGCATGGGTGCGAGCCATAAAGATGGCGGAAGGTATGCCTTTATCGGAAACATCGCCCACCACCAGGCCAATCCGGCGGTCGTCCATTTTGAAAATATCATAGAAATCCCCACCGACCATACGGGCTGGATGCATGATGGCTCCGAAAGTGTATCCGGGTACAACAGGGAGTTCATGCGGAAGGATGCTCACTTGGATCTCAGCGGCAACCTGCAGTTCATGTTCCAGGCGCTCCTTCTCGATGATCTGGAGCTGGGCAGCCTTGAGTTCATCATAGGCTTGCTGCAACTGGCGGTTCTTCTCCTGCAGATCGCGGAATGAGAGCATGGTGGTGGCATCCAGGCGCCTGGTGAGGGTCTGCACGATGGTAAAGGCGAGTTTTGGCTGGCGATTAAGCAGGCCATCAAAATCAGCTTGTGTCATCATCCATAAGCGGCTGGCCTGAACCGCCCGCACCGAGGCTGTGCGGGCCCGGCCGGGGATCAGCAGGCTCATTTCGCCGATAAACTCACCCGGGCCAAAAACTGCTAACTGTCTTTCATCGGGCGTGCCGAGTGCCAGCAGTACCTGCAACTGGCCTTCCAAAATGATATACAGGCTTTCGCCCGGGTCGCATTCACAGAAGAGCACTTGCCCCTGCGCCAGGTTCACAATTTGCAGGGTAGATGCCAGGTAATCCAGCTCCTTGCGCGGCAAATCGCTTAACAAAGGGACTTTCTTAAAAAGGATATTTTGCGCCATAGGGACCCTATCAGAAAAACAGATTAATATTTGGGAAGCGGAGGAATGAAATTATAGGGCCAAGCCGCTCCGAACCCTGCTGCGACCAGCAGGATGATCGTCACAAAGAAGAGAATGGTAAAGGCCAAGCCAACATATCCAAGGATCAAACCCCCAATTGCGGCGACACGACCCGGAGCGGCAGTTCGCCGGATCTGCCCGAGCGCAACGTGACCAGCCACAATGCCAACCAGCCAGAGAACGAAAGGCAGGATGTCCAACACCGAGGAGCAAATGGCGCTGGTCCCGCCCGTCACAGCAGCCAGGAAGAGGCCGATGGTCAGGTCAAAACACCATTGCAGGAGATAAAAAAACCAACCAAACAGGCCCAGGATCAGGCTGGTTCTGGCAAGTTTATTAGGGGCAGGATGGGAATCAAGCATGGGTGGATTGCAGGCAACACCAACATTCATGCCTGGGTAAAGTCGATCTCTTCCTTCCCACCCAGTTTCTCCTGGATGCGCTGCACGACCAACTCCAGAGCCATGGGTTGGTGGACGAAATCCACATCATCCGTATGAATGGTGAGGACAGGGCACAGATCGAATGACAGCAGCCATTCGTCATAAAAAGATTCGAGCAAAGACAGATACTCGGCAGTGATGCCTGTTTCCATATTGCGGGCACGCTTGCGGATGCGATCCATCAGTACACCGGCAGGACATTTCAGATAAACCAACAGGTTGGGCTGAGGCAGGCTGTTCACCACCAGATCGAATAATTTCCGATAGGCGATAAAATCGCGCTCGGACAGGTTGCCCATATGATGCAGAGCGCGTGAAAAGATAAAGGCATCTTCATAAATGCTTCGGTCGAGAATAGCCGGGCGCGGGTCCTGGGCGGCAATCAGATACTGGTCGGCGCGATGGCCGAGGAAGAATATTTGAAGATGAAACGACCAGGCATGCATATCGGCATAGAAGTCCGGCAAGTAGGGATTATCGGCAACGGATTCAAAGTCGGTGCGCCAGCCCAGGCGCGAACCAATGCGCTCGGTAAGGGATGTCTTTCCGGCCCCAATATTGCCAGCAACAACAACCAGTCTCTTGGGCATTTTTCCTCCTTCATAACCGGAATAATTGTACACCCGGTTTTGCGAAGGACCTTATTATTTCGGCTCTTTTACAGAAAGCAAAAAACAAAATCTGCCAATCTGCGGCATTCCAGCGATGAGCTGATCAGATTAAACCGCAAACGCCCAGCCGGGCGTTTGGGTGATTTTATTAGCTTTATTATTGCACTTCATTAAATCCGTCAATAATGGAATTATTTTGGCTAGCACTCGCTGTACCCGCAAGTGTAGCACTTGCGGCAGCCTTCTTCATTCACCATGCTGGCTTCGCCACACTCCGGGCAAAGTTCGCTGGTTTTGAGGGCCATCTGGCGGGCGGAGGTGGAAGGCTGAGAATCAGAATTAACTTCCGCCGTCAAGGCGTCCGGGACGGTTTGGTCGAAATGAGGCGCTCCGGCTGATTTTTCGTCAACTTCGGCGTGGTGGGTGGTCCGACCAGAAAGGTACTCATCCAACACCTGACCGACCCCATCCGGCAAAGACCGGACCCGATTGGGGCCAAAGCCCAGGGAACGCCCGCCGCCGATGCCGGAGAGCTGGCGGACCACTTCAGCCATTCGTTCACGCGGAGAAATGGGTGAAGCCAGGCGCAGCACATACGAGATGAGCCGACCGATCGCTTCTGAAATCGCGGCGGTTTCCGAGCCGGCCTTGGCGGTGTTGATAAAAACTTCGAAGGGATGCCCACCGCCATTCTGATTGACCGTGATAAAAGCCTTACCAAGCGGCGTTTCAACCCGGAAAGTGCTGCCAATGAGAGTGCGCGGACGCGGTTTCTTGGTTTCGTGCCAGGCGGCAAGTTGGGTGGCAATTTCCGCTTCGGCCACATTAGCTGGGGCTGCATCCCCGGTGGCAGATGGCCAATATGGGATGGCCAGGCTGCTACTGGAAGCCTGCGGCTGTTTTTTCTGGGCGGTGGCTTTGGTCTCGAGCACGACTTTCTCGCGCGATCCGGTGATATAAACGGTTATGCCCTTGCAGCCCAGCTCCCATGCCAGCATATAGGCACCTTCCACATCCTCGACCGTTGTACCTTCGGGAAAATTAACCGTCTTCGACAACGAATTATCCACAAATGCCTGGAGGGCGGCCTGCATGCGAACGTGTTCCTCGGCAGTAATGTCACCAGCCACCACGAATACATTCCGGACCGATTCAGGAAGCGTGGGAATATCCTGGCAGGTGCCATGGTTCATGACCTGGGCGATAATCTCCTGGCGGGCTTCGCCGACGAGGCCAGCCTTTTCCAAAGCCAGATCAAAACGCGGGCTGGCATAGGTCAATTGCAAATCCTTGCCCTGGTCATTAACATGCCGGACATAGGCCAGCGCGAAGACCGGCTCACAGCCATAGCCTTCACAACCCGCCACCGTGGCGATGGTCCCGGTCGGCGCGACAGTGGTCTGGGCGGCGTTACGGATGCCGTATTTCTTAAGCCCTTCCAGAACGTCATTCCAATCCACCAGCGGACGACCCCAATCGCGCTGGTAAGGTACAAGGGGCTGCGGCGGGGTCCAATGCAAATCCTGCGGGTCGTAGATACTTCCTTTAATGGCCGGGAAGGCGCCGCGTTCGTGTGCAAGGGTCACACTGGTCCGCATGGCATGGTAGCGTACAAATTCCATCACCTGAGCGCCAAACTCCCGCCCCTCCAGGGAACCATAGCGCACACCGACATGATACATCAGGTCGGCCAGGCCCATGATGCCCAAACCGATACGGCGGGCTCTTTGAGCGGCTTCCTTCAACTGGGGGACGGCAGGAACATAGGCGTTGACATCGACCACATTATCCAAGAAGCGGGTAGAAAGTTCCACTCCGGCGCGCAAGTCTTCCCAGGCAACCGTTCCATCCGGACCGCAATATTCTGCCAAATTGATGGAACCCAGGCAGCAATTCTCGTACGGTCCAAGCCACTGTTCTCCGCAAGGATTGGTGGCTTCCAAAGGATACAGATGCGGAACAGGATTTGAACGGTTAGCTGCATCTAAGAACAACACGCCCGGCTCGCCGTTATGGTGGGCCTGGATGACAATCTTCTGAAAAAGCTCACGGGCGCGCACGGTCTTGTAGGTGCGAAGCGGAACGCCGCGGGCTTCAGCCTGCTCAAGAGTACCACTAAAGCCGCGGGATTCCGGCGCGGTCACATCCGGGAATTTCAAATCCCAATCTGCATCCTCTTTTACTGCTCGCATGAATGCATCGGTGATACCGACCGAGATATTGAAATTGGTGATCGAGTTTTCGCTAATCTTGCAGTTAATGAATTCCTCGATATCGGGATGATCCACGCGCAGAACACCCATATTGGCTCCACGGCGGGTGCCACCCTGGGCAATTTCACCGAAGGCATGATCGTAAACGCGCAAAAAACCGACCGGTCCGGTAGCCTGCCCGGCTGACGACCTGACGAGTGCTCCTTTTGGACGGAGGCGCGAAAATGAAAAACCGTTCCCCCCACCGGTTTGCTGGATGAGGGCGGCGTCCCGGAGGGTTTGGAAAATACCAGCTGGGTCACGGCCCATATCATCGGTAATGGGCAGGACAAAACAAGCTGCCAATTGTCCCAGAGGAGTACCAGCCCCGGTAAAGGTGGGGGAATTTGGAAAGAATTTTTTGGAAGTCAACAAGAGATAAAACTCACGGGCAAGCGCAGCTCCGTCATTATGGTAGGTTTCTTCAGCTTTGGCAATATGATAAGCCACGCGCCAGAACATTTCCTCCACGGATTCGGCTGGCTGACCATCGTTACCGCGGCGAACATACCGTCGCACCAATACCTGGCGAGCATTGTCGGTTAATTCCACCGCGGGCAGGTCAACAGGCATGGGCAGAGTAGGGAGCGGTTCTTTTCTTGATACTGCCGGTAATGCTGCCATATTCTTCTCCTATGCTTCTAAAAGTAGATTTTACAATCCATTAAATACTTGGTCCGATAGTAGATGGGATGGAACCCATAGACTCCGATTCTCCACCCCAAGGGCGGAGAAACCGGAAAGGAAAAGGTATTAAGATTCTAATAACAGCTGGTCAATTTCATTGCGCAGGGAATGCAAATCATCCAGACGCAGGTAGACAATGGCATAGCGGATATAGGCAATCTGGTCCATTTCCTTCAGACCCTTGATGACCAGGTCGCCAACCACGCGTGATGAAACCTCAGGTTTTCCCAATCGTTGTAATTCGGCTTCAACCTGCCCAACCAGGTGCTCAATGTCTGTAGCGGAGACCGGACGTTTGGCACAGGAAATACGAATGCCACGCGTCAGTTTCTCTCGGTCAAAATCTTCGCGTGTTCCATCCTGTTTGACAAGCAACGGTGTTGCCATAATCGGTCGTTCATAACTGCTGAAGCGCTGCCCGCAGTTCAAACATTCGCGCCGCCTGCGGATGCCACCGTGACTATCGTGCGTTGTGTCAATAACTTTCGAGTCATTGTTCTGACAATATGGACAGCGCATTATTATTTGCTCCAGGTTATTAGAACAAATGTTACCACCATATATGGTAGTAACGGATCTGTAAACCGCTATATGTGGGTTATGATGGGTTGTATTTTAACATATTTGTGAACACACAACAAGAGGACGAATGGGTGATTTACCTTAAATTTTCTGGTTCGTTTGAAATCACCATGGCAAGGATGTGAACCGAGGCGCAGGACAGGGAATCCATCCTGCTAGTATCCCGGTATGTTTCGAAGGCTGCGCGACCCACCCACGACTCCAATACCACTCCGCAGACTCCGACCAATCCCTAAGAGCCCTTGCAGTAGGGGGATTAGTTAGGTATAGTATTAATAATTTCTTCAAGAACGAATTGTCATGTTGCGGTAACAAAAAAATAACAGGGTCATTGAAATGCATGGAGAGAATTACCATGACCGGCATAACGGCCATCTTATATGAATTTGGGGAATCGTGTTACTTACGATATTTGGGAGAAGATTATGAACGCAGCACCACTTCATTTGATCATGTTATTAAATAATATTTTTCAAGAAAGGCGGCAGAACAAGCATGGATAATCCATTCCCATTAAATCCAGATGAATCGATTCTTTTCCGCAGCCGACCATCCCACGATTGGTTTAGTCTGGTTGGGAGGATCGGGATCGGAATCCTGGAAGTCATTATTTTTATGCTCCTGTCCTTCATATCCTTCACCAATCTTGGAAGGACCGTCCTTGCGACATTCCTCCCCGGCGGCTATTCGGAATGGTTAAGCCGGGCTATTTTCCAGGTCATTCTTCCAATCCTGATAATTGCCTGGTTCGCTGAAGATACAGCCAGGATCTTCAACAGCGAGTTCATCCTGACCAGCCAGCGGATCTGGATCAAAGGCTCTCCTTATGCCTGGAGTTCAGGAAAAGAGACCCCTTTATCCAGTATCCAGTCGATTTCCACCCGGCGGGATGGGGTTTTGATCCGCCTGAAAAACACCAAGAAGGTTCAAACGCTTATGTTCCCGAATGGCAAGAAAATCGTGGAAGTCTACAACCATTTCATTGGACAAACCGGCACCTTTTGATCCTAGCTGATTGCGGGAAAAACAGGTTCGCGCCGAAAGTTCGAGCCGAGCAGGCAAGTATAAACAATAATCAGTCTTTGGTGAGCGTTTTTGCTTCCCGCCAGAGAGCTTCCATTTCATCCATGGTCAAGTCAGACAGGTTCCTGGCTTGCTTTTTTGCTCCGGCTTCCAAAAAGGCAAAACGTTTCCGGAAACGCATATTGGTTCCCCGCAAAGCAGACTCGGCATCGATCTTCTTCCAGCGCGCCAAGTTAACCAATGAAAAAATCAGGTCACCCAATTCACCGGCCAATTCCTTTACATTTTCTGCCTGACGGACTTCCTGGATTTCCTCGACAATTTTCTCGAGAACGCCTTCAATCTCCGGCCAGTCGAAACCGACCCGGGCAGCCCGGTCCTGGTAATCCTGGGCCTGGAGCAAGGCCGGCAGCGCCAGCGGAACACCATCCAGGAGACCTTTTTCCGGTTCCATACTACCGAGGCGCTCTTCGGCTTTGAGCTTTTCCCAGTTTTTCAAGACATTGCCGACGCCGTCAACGTGTGTTTCCCCAAAGACGTGCGGATGGCGACGGATGATCTTGTCATAAATACCTTTAAATACATCCTGCATGCCGAACTCGCCTTCTTCACTGGCAATCTGGGCATTCAACACAATCTGGAGCAGCAAGTCGCCAAATTCTTCGGTCATTTTATGAGGGTCTTTAGAATCAAGAGCCGCCAGGGCTTCATAGGACTCTTCCAGTAAACTGGCCCGCAGGCTCTGGTGGGTTTGCTCTTTGTCCCAGGGACAACCATCTGGTGCCCGTAAATGGGCGATGATTTCCTGGAAAGCTTCGAAGGAGGTGCCTTCCCCCAACGGCGGGACATAAAGCACAGTGAGCAGACCGATGTGTTCGGAGCGATCAATTTCATAGAGCGGTAAATCCTCGACCAATTCGGCCGTTGTCCCGGCGGCGTGGACCAGGCGAACCGGATGCTCGTCAGGATAG
>Ga0182021_10011019_pt1 | contig 10723 bp, 6 predicted proteins | sample 612E3MmetaG_FD_120493 | JGI IMG/M metagenome (GOLD analysis project Ga0182021, IMG submission 120493) | Permafrost microbial communities from Stordalen Mire, Sweden - 612E3M metaG (Illumina Assembly) | ecosystem: Environmental > Terrestrial > Soil > Wetlands > Permafrost | place: Sweden...
GACCATCCATTAGGAGACTTATAGCCTTGACTGAGGAGCAGACGGGCGGGACCACGCCGGAGATGGAGGCATCCGCCCCCATCGCTGACCAGGCGTCCGAGCAAGCCGCCGGCGTAGCGATCGCCGACGAGCCCGCCGAGACGAGCCCCATCGCGACGATCGAAACCAGCGCCGAGCCGCCCGCCCCGGCTGCGCTCGAACCCGTCGCGGTGAGCGAAGCGGAGGTCGCCGACGCGCCGGCCGCCGAGGAGCCCGAGGAGCCCGAGGAAAGCCCGGCGGTGCCGGTTGTCCGGCGCCCGGAGCCCTCCACCATGGAGGAGCTGCTGGCCGAGCAGGACGCGGATATCCGAAGCTTCAAGCACGGTGACGTCGTCGAAGGCACCGTCGTTCGGATCGATCGAGACGAGATTCTCGTCGACATCGGGGCCAAGAGCGAAGGTGTCGTCTCGAACCGCGAGCTCTACGGTCGGCATTCCGAATCCGCGCCGCAGCTGGCTGTCGGGGACGTGGTTCTCGTCTACGTCCTGCAGCCGGAATCTCAGGAGGGCCACGCGGTCCTGTCCCTGAGACGCGCAGGGCTCGAGCGCAAGTGGCGCTCGATGCAGGAGCAGTTCGAGGCGGGGGCGATCATCGACGCACCCGTCATCGACCACAACAAGGGCGGCCTCATCGTCGACTGCGGCATCCGCGGCTTCGTCCCGATCAGCCAGATCGTCGATTTCCCGCGCCGGCCGCAGAACGACCAGCCGCGTGACGCGGCCCAGGAGATCGCCGAAAAGCTGCAGCCGTACGTGGGCCGCAAGCTCCGCCTCAAGATCCTCGAGGTCAACCGCAAGGCCAACCGCCTGATCCTTTCGGAGAAGGTGGCTTTGTACGAGGAGCGCCGCGAGAAGCGCGACGAGCTGTTCAGCAGCCTGCAGATCGGCCAGAAGGTCAGCGGCACTGTCCGCTCGATCGCGCCCTTCGGAGTCTTCATCGATCTGGGCGGGATCGACGGCCTCGTCCACAAGAGCGAACTCTCGTGGAACAAGGTGAACAACCCCGAGGCCGGGTACAAGGTCGGCGACCAGGTCGAGGCCGAAGTCATCGACATCAACCATGAGCGTGGCCGCATCAGCCTGTCGATCCGCAAGCTCCAGCCGGACCCGTGGCACTCCACGGTCGCCGACTTCAAGGTTGGCGATGTCATCGACGGCACGGTCACCAAGCTCGTCAACTTTGGCGCCTTCGTGCGAGTGCGCGACGGCCTCGAGGGTCTGATCCACATCTCCGAGCTGTCGCACCAGCGCGTCGCTCATCCGGGCGACGTCGTCCACGAGGGTCAGACGATCAAGCTCAAGATCATCTCCCTCGACTCCGAGCGACATCGCCTCGGCCTTAGCCTCAAGCAGGCCGAGGAGCCGCCGGCTCGACCGCCGATGCCCGAGGCGCCGGTCCAGGTCGCCCAGTCGTCATCTCCGCGACCCGAGCGACGCCCTCGCCCAGAACGCGGCTACTCGATGACCGACGCGGTCCAGGAGCCCGAAGGCGGGATCGACAACACGCTCGCCTCGGCGTTCGCGCAGATCCGAGCCCAGGTGGCCGAATCCGAGGCCAAGGCCGCGGCTCCGACCGACGTTCCGCCAGAGGCCGCCTCTGCGGCTGAGGCGGCCCCGGTCGCCGAAGGCGAGCCCGTGGAAGCGCCGGCACCGGCCTCGGCTAAGCCCAAGGCGACGCGCGCCCCCAAGGCTCCCAAGGCCGAAGCCGCTCCCGCGGCCGAAGCCGCTCCCGCGGCCGAAGCCGCTCCCGCGGCCGAAGCCGCTCCCGCGGCCGAAGCCGCTCCCGCGGCCGAAGCCGCTCCCGCGGCCGAAGCCGAAGCTGAGGCACCCGCCGCTCCCAAGGCCGAAGCCGCTCCCGCGGCCGAAGCCGAAGCTGAGGCACCCGCCGCTCCCAAGGCCGAAGCCGCTCCCGCGGCCGAAGCCGAAGCTGAGGCACCCGCCGCAGCAGAAGCTGAGGCACCGGCCGCTCCCGCGGCTGAGGCAGCCGCCGAAAACCCGACCGAGGAGTCCCAGCCCTAGATCGCAGCGGTCGGCAGATTCGCTGCCGCCTCCCGCTCGTACAACCAGGACACAAGTAATCGACGACCCGCCGGCAAGCCGGCGGGTCGTCGGCTCCTTCCGACGATCCAGCCGCGGGCTCCGGCGACCTGTGAGAGGAGTAGCAATTCAGGGTCCGACCCACGCGTTGGGCCGCCAGTCCCTCCCCGGTTGGGGCGAGTTACACCGCTGGCGGGCCGTGCTAGCATGGCCCCACGGTCGCCTCTTGGCGAAAAGACAGAACAGGCGTTCAGGTTGATGGATCGTTTCGACAAGTTCACGGATCGCGCGCGCAAGGTCTTGACTCTCGCTCAGGACGAAGCCCAGCGGTTCAATCACAACTACATCGGAACGGAGCACCTGCTCCTCGGTTTGGTGCGCGAGGGCGAGGGAGTCGCCGCTCGCGTCCTCGAGAACATGAACGTCGAACTGCCGAAGGTCCGAACCGCCGTCGAGTTCATCATCGGCCGCGGCGACCGACCGGTCGTCGGCGAGGTAGGGCTCACCCCGCGTGCGAAACGCGTGATCGAGCTCGCCATAGACGAGGCCCGCCGTCTTGGCCACAACTACATCGGGACGGAGCACCTGCTCCTGGGTCTGGTCCGCGAAGGTGAAGGCATCGCGGCCGGCGTGCTGGAGTCCCTCGGCGTCAGCCTGGACAAGGTCCGCCACGAGGTCATCCGCGTTCTCTCGCAGTCCTCTTCCGCCGGCCCGGCCCAGGAGACCAAGCGGGCCAGCAAGACCCCTACGGTCGATCAGCTGGGCATCAACCTGACCGAGGCGGCGCGGCTGGGCAAGCTCGATCCGGTCATCGGCCGCGAGAAGGAGATCGAGCGTGTCATCCAGATCCTGAGCCGTCGAACGAAGAACAACCCGGCCCTCATCGGTGAGCCGGGAGTTGGCAAGACGGCGATCGCGGAAGGCCTGGCCCATCGGATCGTCAGCGGCGACGTGCCCGAGACCCTTCTGAACAAGCGAGTCCTAACCCTCGACATCGGCTCTCTCGTCGCCGGGACCAAATACCGCGGCGAGTTCGAGGAGCGTCTCAAGAAGATCATCGAGGAGCTGCGCAGCACCAACGACGCGATTCTTTTCATCGACGAGCTGCACACGCTGGTGGGTGCCGGCGCGGCAGAAGGCGCGATCGACGCGGCGAACATCCTCAAGCCACCGTTGGCGCGTGGTGAACTGCAGTGCATCGGCGCCACCACTCTTGACGAGTATCGCAAGTACATCGAGCGGGATGCGTCGCTCGAACGGCGCTTCCAGCCGGTCATGGTCGAGGAGCCGACGCTGGAACAGTCGATCGACATCCTCATGGGTATCCGCGAGCGCTACGAGCAGCACCACAAGGTCGTGATCACCGACGCCGCCGTGAAGGCTGCCGTGGACCTCTCGATCCGTTACATCACCGACCGCCATCTGCCCGACAAGGCGATCGACTTGATCGACGAAGCGGCCAGCCGAGTCCGGCTGCGCTACGCCTCGGCTCCGCCGAAACTGCGCGAGGCCCAGAAAGATCTCGACCGCATCACGCGGGAAAAGGACAGCGCGATCAACTCCCAGGCCTACGAAGACGCCGCCACCCTGCGAGAGACCGAGGCTGCCGCCCGCCAGAAGGTCGACGAACTGCGCGCGGAGTGGCAAGCGTCGATCTCCAACGAACAGCCCCAGGTGGACGAGGAGGAGATCGCCCAGGTCGTGGCGATGTGGACCGGTATCCCGGTCACTCGAATCGCTGAGGAGGAGTCGAAGAGGCTGCTCCACATGGAAGACGACCTCCACAAGCGGGTCATCGGCCAGCAGGAAGCGATCGAGATCGTCTCCAAGGCGGTCCGACGCGCCCGCGCCGGCCTCAAGGATCCCAAGCGGCCGATCGGCTCCTTCGTCTTCCTCGGACCCACCGGCGTCGGCAAGACGGAGCTGGCGAAGGCGCTGGCCGAGTTCATGTTCGGATCCGAGGACGCGCTCATAAAGATCGACATGAGCGAGTTCATGGAGCGCCACAACGTCAGCCGCCTGGTCGGCGCGCCCCCCGGATACGTCGGCTTCGACGAGGGCGGCCAGCTGACCGAGGCCGTCCGGCGCAAGAGCTATGCCGTGATCCTGCTCGACGAGATCGAGAAGGCGCACCCCGAGGTCTTCAACATTCTGCTGCAAATCCTCGAGGACGGGCACCTCTCCGACGCCAAGGGTCGCCGCGTCGACTTCCGCAACTGCATCATCATCATGACCAGCAACCTGGGTGCCAGGCAGCTCCAGACGAACTCGTCTCTGGGTTTCCGGGTCCAGGGAGACACCGCGGAACAGCGCGAGACGGCCAGTTACGAGTTGATGCGTGACAAGGTCCAGAACGAGCTGAAGCAGACCTTCCGGCCCGAGTTCCTGAACCGCCTCGACGCCACGGTCGTCTTCCGCACGCTCACCGTGGATGAGATCCGCCAGATCGTGGACTTGATGCTGGCCCGCGTCCGCGATCAGCTCAAGGCCCAGGGCATGATCCTCGAGGTCACCCAGGCGGCCAAGGACCACATAATCAAGATCGGCTACGACGTTGCCTATGGAGCCAGGCCATTGCGCCGGGTCATCCAGAACATGGTCGAGGACGTGCTCGCGGAGCAGCTCCTGCTCGGCAAGTACAAGCCCGGCATGACGGTCGTGGTGGACAAAACCTCCGAGGCGGGCCTTGACATTCGCACCGCCGAAGAGAAGCAGCCCGCCGAAGTCGCACCCTAGGCGAGGTCGAGGGGGTTGGCTCGCCAGCAAAGCCGCTACGTCTGCCAGGCGTGCGGCGCGACCCATCTCCGCTGGGAAGGCCAGTGCCGGACCTGCGGAGCCTGGAACACGCTCGTCGAGACGCTGGTCCACGAACCCGACCACAAGGCGCGCGCGCCCCGGACGGGCGGCGGACCGGGCGCGGGTGCCACTCCGCAGTCCCTGGCGGGCCTGCGCGAGTCCGAGCCCGTGCGCACCCCCACCGGCATCTCGGAGCTGGACCGCGTCCTGGGCGGCGGGCTCGTGCCGGGGTCTGTCGTGCTGCTCGGCGGCGAGCCTGGGATCGGCAAGTCCACTCTGCTGCTGCAGGCGGCCGCGGGCCTGACCGCCAGCGGCGACGTCCTGTACGCCACGGGCGAGGAGTCGGCCGGGCAGATACGGCTGAGAGCCGGCCGGCTGGGGTTGCTGGAAGGCGCGGCCGGCGAACGGATTCGGGTCGTGGCCGAGAACGAGGTCGGCCGGATCTCCGCCCTGGCGCGCGAGGGCCGGCCGAGCGTACTGGTCGTAGACTCGATCCAGACCGTGACCGTGGACGAGCTCGAGGGGCCGGCCGGGTCCGTCGGCCAGGTACGCGAGTCGGCGCTGCGGCTCATGGAGCTTGCCAAAGGGGACGGCATCGCGGTCATCGTCGTGGGCCACGTAACCAAGGACGGAATGCTGGCCGGGCCCAAGACTCTGGAGCATCTGGTCGACGCGGTCCTGAGCCTGGAGGGCGAACGCACGGCGACGCTGCGCCTCCTCCGCGCCACGAAGAATCGGTTCGGCTCCACCGAAGAGGTGGGAGTCTTCGAGATGGTGGAGCGCGGTCTGGCCGAGGTCACAGACCCCGGCAGGGCCTTCCTGGCCGATGCCGACCAGCACGCGCCGGGTAGCGTCGTCGGCGCCACGCTGGAAGGGACCAGGCCTCTGCTTGTCGAGGTCCAGGGTCTCGTCGCGCCGGGCGTGTACGGCAGCCCTCGGCGAACGGCCTCGGGCATCGACACGAACCGTCTCTCCCTCCTGATCGCGGTGCTTGGGCGTCGTGCCGGCGTGGGCCTGGGCAGCCACGATGTCTACGCGAACCTGGCGGGCGGCCTGGACCTGGCCGACCCCGGGTTGGACCTACCGCTCGCGCTGGCCCTTGCGTCGTCGCTGCGCGACAGGCAAGTCCCGCCGGACCTGATCGCGATCGGCGAGGTCGGACTGCTGGGCGAGCTACGGCCGGTGCCGGGGCTGGAGCGGCGGCTGCGCGAGGCGGCCAGACTCGGCTTCAAGACGGCAGTGGTGCCGCGTTCTCGCAGGGGCGACGCACCCGAGGTCAAGGGCATGACCGTCGTCTCGGTCTCGAACCTGCGCGAGGCCATCGGCCACGCCCTGGACCCCTCGCGCGAGCCGGCGACCGATACCGGACGGGAGTAGGGGAGCGCCGGCTCAAGGAGCTAGCCCGCGATGCGGGGTGGCGGTCCAGCGGGCGCGATGCTAGGCTGACTCCACCGGAGCGCCACTAATCGTCCTTATCCATCATCCCGGCCTTCGGTAGCCCTCGAGGCGAGCAACGTGGTCCGCATCATTCGGTTGCTTGGCGCGGCTCTGGGCGCGCTCGTCGGTCTGGCGATCGTGCTGGCCGATCAGCAACTTTTCGAGAACACCGGCTCTGCGACCTTGATCACCATTGTCTGGGTCCTGGCCTGGGTTTCGGTCGGCTTTCTCTTGCTGCCATATCTGACCGTGGTGCCGGCCGGTCGACTGATCCGTGAAGTCCAGGCCATGTCCACCGCGGAATTCGTGGCGGCCGTGGTCGGGCTTCTGCTCGGTTTGTTGATCGCCCTCCTTCTCGGCCTTCCCCTGGCGGCGCTGCCCCCGCCCTTCGGCACGTACATGCCGATCGGCGTCTCCATCTGCTTCGGGCTCGGAATGGTCGGATTGACGGTGGCCAAGCGCGAGGATCTGGTGGCGGCCGCTCAGGCCGCCGGACTGGTTCGTCACGAAAGCCCGGCTTCGGGCGGTAGCCAGAGTGGGCAGACGGAGGTCGTTGTCGACACCAGCGCCATAATCGACGGCCGCATAGCCGACATCGTCGACGCTGGCTTCCTGTATCACAAGCTCGTCATCCCGCACTTCGTCCTCGAAGAGCTGCAGCGAATAGCGGACAGCTCCGACGCGCAGCGGCGAGGCAGGGGGCGGCGCGGCCTGGAGATACTGGCCCGTCTCCAGAAGGACGGCCCGACGCCGGTGGAGATCGTGACCGACGACCCCGTTGAAGCCGGCGACGTCGACAGCAAGCTCGTCGCCATGGCCCGCGCCAGGGGCGCGGCGATCCTCACCAACGACTTCAACCTCAACCGCGTCGCGGACCTGCAGTCGATCCGCGTCCTGAATATCAACTCGCTCGCCAACGCCCTCAAACCCGCGCTGTTGCCCGGTGACACGCTTCGAATCAAGATCATCACCGAGGGCAAGGAGCAGGGCCAGGGGGTCGGTTATCTGGACGACGGCACGATGGTCGTGATCGAAGGCGGCGCTCGTTTCGTCGACGCCGAGCTCGACGTCCTTGTCACGCGCGTTCTCCAGACCGTCATGGGCCGGATGGTCTTCGCGCAGATGCACCTGGAGTGAGCGCTCGCAGAAGCCAGCAGGCCGGGACCGCGGATCCGATCGAAGCGGTCGTCGTGGCCGCAGGGGCCAGCCGCCGGATGGGCGGCGTGGACAAGCTCGAGGCGGAGCTGGAAGGCCGAACTATCCTGCGCTGGTCGATCGAGGCGCTCGCGGCGGCAGGCGTCGATCGGATCGTCATCGTGACGGCCCCGGAGCGCATCCCCGCGATCGCGGCCGCCGACTGGCTGCCGGACTCGGTGGTGGCCGTCGTTGCCGGCGGGGAGCGGCGCCAGGAGTCCGTCGCTGCGGGCGTGGCGGCCCTGGCCGAGACGGCGGAAGAAACAGACGAGCGCGGCCCGGCCGAGAGAGCCCCGGTGGCTTCCGGCCGCGCGGTTGGCGGCCGGACCGGCGGCCAACCTTCCGACCCCGTGATCCTCGTCCACGACGCGGCCCGGCCGCTTGTCAGCCCGGCGCTGGTTCGGGCGGTGGCGGAAGCGGCCGCCAGCAACGGCGCCGCGATCCCGGTGCTCCCGGTGAGCGAGACGCTCAAGCGGCTGACTGGCGATCGGGTTGGTGCGACCGTCGATCGAACCGACGTCGCGGCGGCTCAGACTCCTCAAGGCGTGCGGCGCAGCCTGCTGGAGCGCGCCTACGCCGCCTACCCGCCCGACGGCCCCGAAACCTGGACCGATGAGGCCTCCCTGCTGGAGGCTTGTAGAATCGCCGTCCATGCGATCAGTGGCGAAGCGACCAACCTCAAGGTGACGGTGCCAGTCGATCTCGAACGCGCCCGAGCGATGCTCGACGGCGGCCTCGTGCCCGGCCGGCCGGCGGTGCCGGGCCGCACGGCAGTGCCCGCAGATTCGGTGGCGCCCGAACGCGCCCGCCCAAACGTGCCCGCCGCGATCGCGGCAACGGGTCGTGTCGGGCTCGGCACGGACAGCCACCCCTTCGGCCCGGGCGAGCCTCTCGTTCTCGGCGGACTGACGATCGAAGGCGCGCCCCGCCTGGCCGGCCATTCGGACGGAGACGTGGCCCTGCACGCGGTCGCCGACGCGCTGCTCGGGGCGGCCGGCCTCGGCGATCTGGGCCGGCTCTTCCCGGCCGATTCGCGCACTCCCGTCGGGATCGATAGCCGCGTCCTGCTGGGCACGGTCGCGGCGAAGGTCCGCGCCGCCGGCTGGCGTCCGGTGAACCTCGACATGACGATCGTCGCCTCGCGCCCCAAGCTGGCGACGCTGCTGCCGGAGATGGCAGCCGCGATCGCCGTCATCGTGGGCATGGACGCGGGCGAGGTCAGTGTCAAGGCCTCGACCGGGAATCTGGACGGATCCGAGGGCGGCGGGCGCTCCATCTCCGCAACCGCGATCGTGTGGCTCGCGCCTCTGCGCGGCGACGTGGAGGGACGGGCATGACGATCCGGCTCCACGACACGATGGCAGGCGCCGTGCGCGAGCTGGTGCCCCTCGAGCCCGGTCACGTCCGCGTCTACAGCTGCGGTCCCACTGTCTACGGCCCCGCCCACGTGGGCAACTTCCGATCGTTCCTGTTCGCCGATCTGCTGGTTCGATACCTGCGCTACCGCGGCCTGCGGGTGACCTGGGTCATGAACATCACCGACGTGGACGACAAGATCATCAGGGGCGCGCGCGCCGACGGGGTCTCGATCGGCGAGATCTCGGCGCGCTACGGCGAAGGTTTCCTGAACGACGTCCGGATTCTCGGCATGACCGTGCCGGACGTGATGCCCCGTGCGACCGAGCACATCCCGCAGATGGTCGAGCTGATCGGCAAGCTGCTCGAGCGCGGGAACGCGTACCGCACCGACGACGGCTCGATCTTCTTCCGAATCGCTTCCTGGCCCGCGTACGGCCGGCTGGCGCGGCTGGACCCCGAGGGGCTGCGGGTCGGCGAGAGGGTCGAGGCGGACGAGTACGGTAAGGACGACGTTCGCGACTTTGCTCTCTGGAAGGGTCCGAAGGCCGACGAGCCGGTCTGGGAGACTGCGATCGGGCCAGGCCGGCCCGGCTGGCACATCGAATGCTCGGCCATGAGCATGGCCTACCTCGGGCCGTCCTTCGACATCCACACCGGCGGCATCGACCTGGTCTTCCCGCACCACCAGGACGAGATCGCGCAGAGCGAGGCGGCGACCGGCCAGACCTTCGTGGACTACTGGCTCCACTGCGCCCACCTGCAGATGGGCGGCCAGAAGATGGCCAAGTCCACCGGCAACATCGCCCGGGTCGCCGACGTTCTGGGCCGCGGGGTTTCGCCGCGAGCACTGCGGCTGGCCCTGATCTCGGCCCACTACCGCATGGCACTCTCCTTCGGCGACGACTCGCTGGCGGCGGCGAGCTCGGCGATCGATCGCCTGGATGCGCTGCTCGCCGCGCTGGCGGCATACCGCGACGATCATCCGGACGACGCCACCTTGCCGGCCCTGCTCGACGGGACGCGGGCGGACTTCGAGGCGGCCCTGGACGACGACCTGAACATCTCGCCAGCGCTGGCGGCAGTCTTCGAGCTGGTCCGCGAGCTGAACCGGCGGATCGACGCACGGCAGTTCTCCACGCCCGACGCCCGGCGAGCGGCCGCATTCGTGCGCGACCTCGATCGGGTGCTGGGGATTGCCCCGCCCGTCGAGGAGACGCTGGACGCCGAGTCGCAGAAGCTCATCGACGATCGAGCCGCCGCTCGAGCCGGTAGAGACTGGGCGGCCTCGGACCGCCTGCGCACGGTTCTGGCGGAGCGCGGCATCCTGGTTGAAGACACGCGCGACGGCCAACGCTGGCGCCGCGCTTAGAAACCGCAATAGCGGCGCGCCCAACGGCGCGCAGAGAGTGAATGGCGAGCCTTGCCTGACCATCGACACAAGTCCGGGGACGAGCACGCCGGAGGGCGAAAGCCCGGCGGCAAGAAGCCGCGCCCGGACGGCCCTCGCGGCGAGGGGCCGCGTGGGGAAGGGCCGCCCGCCGAGCGCCACGGGGCCGAAGGTCCGCGCGGCGAAAGACCGCGTCCAGACGGAACCCGGTTCGAGGGGCCGAAGTCGTTCGGACCGCGCCCCGACGGCCAGAGGGCGGGCGACTTCGGCGGACCCCGACCAGGCGGACCCCGACCAGGCGGACCCCGACCAGGCGGACCCCGCCGCACCTCCGAAGGGTTCGGCCAGGGCGGCCCCGGTGGCTTCAGCGGCCCGCGCCCCGGTGGCTTCAGCGGCCCGCGCCCCGGTGGCTTCAGCGGCCCGCGCCCCGGTGGCTTCAGCGGCCCGCGCCCCGGTGGCTTCAGCGGCCCGCGCC
>Ga0182021_10011020_pt1 | contig 10722 bp, 10 predicted proteins | sample 612E3MmetaG_FD_120493 | JGI IMG/M metagenome (GOLD analysis project Ga0182021, IMG submission 120493) | Permafrost microbial communities from Stordalen Mire, Sweden - 612E3M metaG (Illumina Assembly) | ecosystem: Environmental > Terrestrial > Soil > Wetlands > Permafrost | place: Sweden...
CATGGGTCCGCAGTTGTAAGCCGCGACTGCCAGGTACCAGTCTCCGAACTCGTTGTACAGATCGTGGAGGTGGCGCGCCGCGGCCCGGGTGGCCTTCTCGGGGTCCATGCGCTCGTCAATGTACCGGTTCCTGGCCAAGCCGTATTCCTGCCCACGGGGCGAGATGAACTGCCACATCCCGCCGGCCGCCATTCGCGACATGGCCCTCGGCATGAATCCGGATTCGGCCTGCGCCAGGTGGATCAACTCGCGGGGCACGCCCTCTTCGTCCAGAACCCGCTGAATCATCTGCCGGTAGCGCCCGGAGCGCTGGGTGGCGGCGGCAATAGTGCCGCGTCCGCGATTCGAGAAGAAGTTGATGTACCCGAGAATGGTGTCGTTGACCGTGAGCGGCAACTGGGAGACCGTGGCTGCCACCTGCTCCCGGACCCGGTTCTTTAACTTGGGATCCACCGGGAAGGTCATCTGGAGGATGTCTTCGAGGGGGGCCTTTTCGTACTTGCCGTTTTCGCCGTTGGGGTTTGCGCCCATGCCGGCTACGTCCAGCCGTTGGACGGTATCGACCATAATCTCCAGCCGCCGCTCGTAGTCCAGGCGGTCCGCCGGCTCCAGGTCCGAAGCCGCGATCATCTGGTCGATGGCTTCATTGAAGCTCCGCCGCGCGCCGGAAAATTCTTCCGCCTGGTAGAGTTTCCTGGCGGTGTCGAAGGAAAGTTCGGCGACTTGGACCATGCTGTCGCCGGCAGTCCAGCGGGGCAGGATTGGCGGCGCCACGAACATAGCCGGCGTCTCCAGCCGGTTTGCGAGGAGACTGGCGGACGGCGGGGCATCCCTGAGGGCAGGCCGGTAGGACGGCAGCGGCCCGGTGGGCGCATACGGCCTCAAGTGGGCCTTGGATTGCTGGGAAACTGCGCAGCCGGCAGTCGTGAGCGCCGCAGCGACCAGCGAACAGGAGAAGACAATCTTCGTCCGAACGTCCATCAAGAGCTCCAAACGATGAAAATAAAGCTACTTCGATGGGCCGCCTCGCGGCACAATCGTTAAAAGACTACTACACAACTGTAACGCGATGCAACCATCTCCAGTACTACTGGAGGGATAGGTGTGTCGTTTCCGCCCGTTTTCTCGCTTATTCTTCTTCTTCCTCGACGCCTTCCTTGGCGGCCTTGGCTGCGGCAATTATCTTATCGGCCTGGAGTTGGGGTACGTAGTCGTAGTGGTCGAACTCCATGGTAAAGGACGCCCGGCCCTGGGTAATGGCGGTAAGGTCGTTCTGATAGTTAAGCATATCGGCCATGGGGACCTGGGCGCGAATAAACTGCGTGCTGCCTTTGGTTTCCATGCCGGAAATGCGGCCGCGGCGGCCGTTGAGGTCGCCCATCAGGTCGCCGGCATATTCCACGGGGGCCTGGATTTCGACGTTCATCACCGGTTCCAGCAGTGCCGGCCGGGCTTCCTGCATGGCGGCCTTGAAAGCTTTCCGGGCAGCCAGTTTGAAAGCCAGTTCGGAAGAGTCCACGTCGTGGTAGCTGCCGTCGTAGACCGTGACCTTGAAATCGACCATGGGATAGCCGGCCAGAAAGCCGTTGGCGGCCGCATCCACGATGCCCTTTTCCACGGCCGGGATGAAGTTCTTGGGAATGGAACCGCCGAAGATCTCGTTGGCAAACTCGAAGTTGCCGCCGCGCGGCAGGGGCTCCATCTTGATCCAGCAATCCCCGAACTGCCCGTGGCCGCCGGTCTGTTTCTTGTGGCGGCCCTGAACGTCGGCGGTCCCGCGAATGGTCTCGCGGTAGGGGATCTTGGGCGCCTTCAGGGTAACGTCCACGCCATATCGCCGCTTGAGCCGGCTGACCACGATTTCCACGTGCTGCTGGCCCGACCCGGCCAGGAGAAACTCGCGGGTCTGCGGGTCGCGGTAGAAGCGCAGGGAGAGATCCTCTTCCAGGATGCGGTGGACCGCGTTGCCCATGCGGTCTTCGTCGTTCCGCGATTTGGCTTCGATGGCGAAGCCAATGGACGGTTCCGCCAGTTTGACCGGCGGGTAGGTGAAGTTCACGCCCTTATCGGCCAGGGTGTCGCCGGTCAGGGTCTCCTTCAATTTGGCCACCGCGCCGAAATCGCCGGCGTGCAGTTCGGTGACCGGCTGCAGGGTCTTGCCCTGGGGGCTGCTGAGGTGGGCCAGGCGCTCGGTGGTGGAGCGGGTCACGTTCGACAGGTTGGCATCGTTCTTCACAATGCCGGTCATCACCTTGAAGAAGGAGATGCGTCCGGCGAACGGGTCGGCCGTGGTCTTGAACACAAACAGGGAACAGGGGCCGCTTTCCGAGATCTTGCGGGTCTGGGGCTCGGAAGAGCCTTCGACCAGCACCGCCGCGGGCGCACACTCGAGGGGGGCCGGCAGGTTCTCCACGATGAAGTTCAGAATCAGGTCGCTGCCAATATTGTTCAGTCCCGCGGCGCACATCACGGGGAAGATGCGCATCTCGCGGACGCCCAGCTTCAGCCCTTCGACGATGCGGTCGGGGGGCAGCGTGCCCTTATCGAAAAATTCCTCCATGAGGGCGTCGTTGCCCTCGGCCACCATCTCGACCAGCGCTTCCTGGGCCTTCTGGGCGGCCTCGGCCAGGTCGTCCGGGATGTCGCCCTCCTTGCCCTTTCCGTCGCCTCCGGCCGTGTAGGTGTAGGCCTTCATGCGGATCAGGTCCACCACGCCGCTGAAATCGCGTTCGCTGCCGATGGGGATCTGGATGGGCACGGCGGCACGCCCGAAATTTTCGGTGACGCTGGCCAGGGTGCGCTCGAAATCGGAGCGCTCGCGGTCGAGTTTGTTGATGACGATGGCGCGGGGCCGCCTGAAATCTTCGGCGAAGGCCCAGACCTTCTCGGTCTGCACTTCGACTCCGGCAACGCCATCCACCAGCACCAGGGCGGCGTCGGCGGCCGCCAGGGAGGCTCGGGTGTCGTTGATGAAGATGTTGTAGCCGGGAGTGTCGAGGATGTTGATCTTGGCCTTCTTCCACTCCGCCACGGCGATCGAGGTGGAAATGGTGATCTTGCGCTGGATCTCGTCCTCGTCGAAATCCGTGATGGTGTTTCCCTCGTCCACCCGCAACAGGCGGTTGGTGGCGCCGGAGGCGAACAGCATCCCGGAGGTGAGCGTCGTCTTGCCGGAATCGCCGTGGCCCACCACACCGACGTTCCGAATGTCCTTGCTCTCGTATACTTTCACGAAGTTGGCTCCCTGGCTTTAGGATCGGAGGGTTTAAAACGGAATAGTAACACAGGGGACGGGCCTCAGCGGGGCACTCGCGTACTGGGGGGATCGGGCGGCGCGGTGTATACTGGATAGGATTTCGGAGTCCGGAGTGGGAATTCCGATTGAAGGGAGACCGTCTTGAAAATCCGCCGACATGGAACCGCGCGACTCGTTCGCCTCGCCGCCCTGGCTTTCGCCTGCGCCGCCGCGCTGGCCGCCGCCCCGGCCATCACCGGAGTCTACAACAACTCGAGTTTCGCGCCTCCGGGTTTGCCGAACTCCGGGATTGCGCAGGGCTCCATCTTCGCGGTCAAAGGGAGCGGGCTCGGCCCTTCCACTTTGCTGGAGGTCTCGGGCTATCCATGGCCTTCCACGCAGGGTCTGGCGGGAACCACCGTGCAGGTGACCGTCGGCAGCGTGACCAAGACCTGTATCATGATCTACAGTTGGGATCTGCAGGTGGCCGCCGTTCTTCCCTCGGCTACGCCCGTGGGGACGGGGACGCTGACGCTTACCTACCAGGGCGCGAAGGTCTCGACCTCCATCCAGGTTGTGGCCGCGAACTTCGGCTCGCTGACGCTCAACGGCGGGGGCACCGGGCCGGGAGTCATCACCGATGGCTCCTATAACGTGATCACGATGGTCAACCCCGCGCATCCCGGCGACACGCTGGTTCTGTGGGGCACCGGCCTGGGCGCGGTGACCGGCGACGAGACCGTGCCGCCGCCGCAGTACGATCTGGGCAGCGGTGCGCAGGTCTTCGTCGGGAACCAGCCGGCGACGGTGTGGTACGGCGGACGGAGCAATTATCCGGGGGTCGATCAGATCAACTTCACGGTGCCGCCCGGAACCGCCGGCGGGTGCAAGGTATCGATTGCCGTGGTGGTGAAGGGGGTGACCGGCAATGTTACTACCGCGTCCATCGCCCCCGTGGGGCAGACCACTTGCAGCGATACCTTCGGCATGCTGACGTCGGCCAACCTGCAAAAGGCGGTTGCCAAGGGCTCGTTGAACGTAGGGGGCATCGGAATCACCCGCATCGGCTCCGTGAGCGACAGCTTGCTCGCGTACTTCGGAAACTTTCCCCTCAACTCAATCATCCGGTCCAACGGCGGCTCCTACATCCCGTCCGCCGGCAGTTGTACAGCCTTGGAGGGCGAGGGAAGTTCGCCGGAAGCCGCGCTGGTGGATCCGATTGAGCCAACGTATCTGAATGCCGGTCCCAACCTGGTTGTGACGGGACCCGGTGGAAGCAAGACCGTTCCGGCAGACTCGACGGGCTATTATTCCGCTACTCTCGCCACTCCGCCATCCGTCTATATCGCGCCCGGAACCTACTCGGTTGGAAACGGCTCCGGCGGCTCCGGTGTGGGGGCTTTCACCGCGGGACTGACGCTCCCGGCTCCGGTGGTCCCCACGAGCCTTCCAGCCAGTGTCAATCGCGCGCAAAACCTGACTCTGAACTGGACCGGCAGCGCGGGGTTCCACGAGGTGGGCGTGTTCGCCTTCAACGGCGTTCCGGTGACGTTCGCACTGAACTCCTACGTGTTTGTCCTGTGCAACGCCAGCGCGTCCTCGGGGTCGTTCACGATTCCGTCCACGTTTCTCAACCTGCTGGCCCCCGACGGTTACGGAGCCACGGGCCAACACGGAGTCAACCTTCAGATCGTGGGGATTCCCGAGAGCCCCTTCACCGCGCCGGGGATCGATACCGGCGTCCTGACGGTGTTTACGACGAACGGCTCGATTGCCACGCTGAAGTAGGCTGGCGGCGGAGCGGGCGCGAGCCTGTGGCGCACGCACTCGTGCGTGCCGCATCCCGACTCGTCGGGATGCCCGCCACTGGCCGCCAGGCGTCGCCACGAGTGGCGACGCGGCACGCACGAGTGCGTGCGCCACGGCTCAGGGCTCCGGTTTGCGGGAGACATGGGGGCTAACGAGGCAGGGCAGCCAGCCACCATCGGATCAGGGCCATCGAGAACGCGAAGATGGCGCCGCCGCGAAATGTGGCGAGACTGCCCGGGCATCGTCCGAACCGGCGTTGCAGTTTCCCCAGGAAGTGCATCGCGGCTCCGGTGGCGAGGGGCGCCAACAGGAGACTGGCTCCGGGAAGAACCGCGCGCGCCGCAAACAGCCGGTGCGGGAGCAGCCACGCGGAGAGCACTCCCGCAGCCGCGCCGGCGAATGCCAGTCCCATCATCGAGACCGGCCGGCGGCTTCGTCTCCGGCGGCCGATCAGGGCTTCCGTGGCCAACTGAGACTCGCCAAAGACCTCCAGTAGGTCCAGAAGAAACCCAACAGAGGAATCATCCACACTCACACTGACGCAATTCCGGAGACATTGTTCACCTTGGCGCGTAGGCCAGCCCGCCACGAAAGGCCCAGCCTCCCCAGCACGGGCCCGGCCCTCCCGTACGCCGCCGTGCTATAGTGCCATCGGGTAACACCTTGGAGCACTCGCAATGGCATCTCTCTCCACAACCAGTCTGAAGCTCGATAGCGCGATGAAAGAGCGGGTTCGTCGGCTCGCCTTGACGCGCCGCCGGCCGGCGCACTGGATCATGCGCGAAGCCGTCGAGCAGTATGTGGAACGCGAGGAGCAGCGCGAGCGGATGCGGCAGGATGCGCTGGCTGCATGGGACGGCTATCGGACCACCGGCCTGCACGTCACGGCCGGGGAAGCCGACGCCTGGTTGGCCAAACTCGAAGCGGGCAAGGACGCTGTCGTCCCGAAATGCCACGTCTGAGGCGGTCCCAACCGGCTCCCGCGGACGTGGCCCGTCTCCACGCGTTTCTGGCTCCCAAGAGCCGGGATGCCGCCCAGCGTGCCGTCAAGACGACCCGGCAGGGTGTGAAAGCGCTCGGCAAGCACCCGGCGATTGGCCGGCCGGTCGAAGACCTGCCGCCGGAGTTTCGCGAGTGGTTGGTTGAATTCGGGCAGGCGGCCTACCTCGGCCGCGAAGCCGGGTATTGAGCGGAATCCCCACGAAGGGCCCAGCCGTGCCAGCGCGGCTCTTCATGCGCCGCGCCCGATCGCAATGATATACTGCGGGCACCGAAACCACTATGGCCAATCTTCTGATCCGCAAGCCCATGAGCATGCTCACGGCGGAAGCCGGGGAGGCGGGCGCGCGCAGCCTCAAGCGAACGCTGGGGGTGTTTCAGCTAACCGCACTGGGAGTCGGCGCCATCATCGGCGCGGGGATCTTCGTGCTATCCGGTCTGGGCGCGCACTATGCCGGACCGGGCCTCATGCTGTCGTTCGTGCTCTCCGGTCTCGGCTGCGCCTTCGCCGGCCTGTGCTACGCGGAATTCGCCGCCATGATTCCGCTGGCAGGCAGCGCCTACACCTACGCCTACGCCACGCTGGGCGAGTTCTTCGCCTGGATCATCGGTTGGGATTTGACGCTGGAATACGCCATGGGCGCGAGCACCGTGTCCTCGGGATGGAGCAACCACTTCATCGAACTGCTGGACATACTGCACATCAAGATGCCCCTGTGGCTGGCCTACGATCACTGGACGGGCCTGGCCATGGCGGAGAAAACCATCGCCCGCCAGATCGCCCTGACGGACCAAACGCTAGCGCCCGGATCGCAGGCCTTTCTGGCGAGGGTTTCCGAGGTCGTTTCGGCGCAATCGCCGGATCTGCTGCGGCGGGCCCACGAACTGCTGGGCGCGCCCCGGCTGTTCGGATGCGAGATCGGCTTCAACCTCCCCGCCTTCCTGATTGCGCTGGGGATCACCGCCATCCTGGTCATCGGCATCAAGGAGAGCGCGCGGTTCAACGCCACCATCGTGGTGGTGAAAGTGTGCGTGGTGCTGTTCGTGATCGGGCTGGGCGCCATGTACGTGCATCCCGGCAACTGGGGCCACGGTTGGAGCACGTTTGCGCCCATGGGCTTTTCGGGAGTGGGCGCGGGGGCGGCGTACATCTTCTTCGCCTACATCGGATTCGACGCGGTCTCGACCACCGCGCAGGAGGCCAAGAACCCGCAGCGCGATCTGCCCATCGGGATCATCGCCTCGCTGCTCATCTGCACCGTCCTCTACATCGCCGTGGCGGGCGTGCTGACGGGCATGGTGCCGTGGCAGAACGTCAACATCGAGGCGCCCATCGCGCGGGCGTTCATGGACCGCGGGCTCAACGTGGCCGCCGACGTGATCACCCTGGGCGCGCTGGCCGGTCTGACCAGCGTGATGCTGGTGATGCTGCTGGGGCAGACGCGGGTGCTCTACGCCATGGCCAACGACGGGCTGCTGCCGAAGAAGTTCTTCGCCGACATCCACCCGCGCTTCCGCACGCCCTGGAAGAACACCATCCTGGTGGGCCTGCTGGCCGCGGTGGTGGGCAGCGTGACGCCCATCGACGATATCGGGAAGATGGTCAACATAGGGACGCTGCTGGCGTTCGTGATCGTGTGCGTGGCCATCATGTTCCTGCGCCGCTCGGACCCGGATCAGCCGCGCCCGTTCCGCACGCCATGGGTGCCGGTGGTGCCGGTTCTGGGCGTGCTGTTCAACGGGTACATGATGTACAAGCTGGGCTGGGTGAACTGGGCGCGGCTGTTCGGCTGGCTGGCGATCGGCCTGGTGGTGTACTTCACCTACGGGCGGCATCACAGCCGCGTGCGCGAGGCGGCGGCCGGGAAGAAATAGCACCGCGGCGGTTTCACGCCTTCATGTTCGTGGCGGCGAAGTCCCAGTTCACCAGCTTCCAGAAGGTCTCGACGTATTTAGGCCGGGCGTTGCGGAAATCGATGTAGTAGGCGTGCTCCCAAACATCGCAAGTAAGCAGGGGCCTGTCGTGGGTGGAGAGCGGCGTGCCGGCGTTTGAGGTGGCCCGCAGTTCCAGGTTCCCGTCCGGCATCTGAACCAGCCACGCCCAACCGGAGCCGAACAGGCCCACCGCGGTTTCGGTGAACTGCTTCTGGAAATGCTCGAAGGTTCCGAAATCCCGCTCGATGCGGTCGAGCAGCGCGCCCGCCGGCTTGCCCGCGCTACTCGGGCTGAGGCAGTTCCAGTAGAAGGTGTGGTTCCAGACCTGGGCCGCGTTGTTGAATATCTTGCCCTCGGTGGTGCGCACGATCTCCTCCAGCGGCAGGTTCTCGTACTGGGTCCCGTGAATGAGCTGGTTCAGGTTATTCACATAGGCTTGATGGTGCTTGCCGTAGTGGTAGTCGAGAGTCTCCGCGGAGATGTGCGGGCTGAGGGCGTCCTTGGCGAATGGCAGTGCAGGCAGTTGGATCATAGCTGTGTCCTCTTGGGTGTCGGTAACTTACAATTCAGGATAGCGCCGTTCCGGAGAATAGTCCGTCAGGTGCCGGCCCCGCTCCGGGACACCGAGCCCGCGCGTGTCCCCGTCACTTCCCCGAGGAAGCTCGCCAGTTCGCGGTTCACTTCGTCCGCGTGGGTCCAGGTAATGCAGTGCGGCCCGTCCTTGACCACCACTAAGCGGGCTCCCTCGATCAGTTTGGCTGTCCGGAGTCCCGTGGCGCCGATAGGTAGAATCCGGTCGGCATCCCCCTGAATGACCAGCGTGGGCACGTCGACGCGGGTCAGGTCCTTACGGAAGTCCTCATGCCATGCGGGTACGCAAGCCAGACAGGCGGTGGCAGAGGCGCCGGCCGCGAGGTTCCAGCTAGCTTGAACGGCCTGTTCGCTGACGCGTTTCCCCATGAATAGATCCGTGTTGTAGAAATCCTTGAAGAACCCGGTAAAGAACGCGTAGCGATCCGCTGCCACGGCCTTCCGTATCCCCTCGAAGACGCTGCCATCCACGCCCTCCGGGTTGTCCGCCGTCTTCAGCAGGAAGGGCGGGACCCCCGAAATGAATACCGCCTTGCGCACGCCCTTCGATCCATATATCCCCATGTAGCGCGCCACCTCGCCGGCTCCCATGGAGAATCCGGCCAGGGCGAACTCGTGGAGTTGCAGTTGCGTAACAAGTTCGTGCAGATCTGCGGCGAAGGTGTCGTAGTTATAGCCGCCTGCCGGCTGGCTGGACTTGCCGAATCCTCTACGATCATAGGCGATGACCCGGTGACCCGCCTCCAGAAGCGCCGGGATCTGCTTTTCCCAGGAGGCTCCACTTAAGGGATATCCATGGATCAGGACAACCGGCTTGCCCGCGCCATGGTCCTCATAGTAGAGATCGATGTCGCCGGAGTTTTCCTTCCCAACGGTAATATATGGCATTAAACCTCTCCTTAGCTAGTGCTGAACGTGAGCTTCCAGGAACCACAATTGCTTGTCCGCCGTCCGCGAAATCCCGGTGAACAGGCCGGCGGTGGACCTGTCGTGGTGCTCGTCGGCCATTCGCGCGGTTCCCATCGCGACTCCACCCAAGGAAACACCTCCGCCGCCAGTTGGTCGAACGACAGGTGAAGCTGGAAGAAGTTCGAACCCTTCACGTTCCAGTGGGCCTGCTTGACTTGCGAATATAGGTCCGCCGTGCCTGCGAGCCGCCCGTTGAGCGATTCGATGACCGGCCGGCGATCGTTCACGGGCAGGTCAATGTGAGCCGGAAACGTTTGTGGCGCGGTCTTGGCTGCTGGCACGTTGCGGTCCTTTCTTTGGTCCCCGGTTCGCGGTGCACGGCAAGGGCCAACGTATGCCGGATGACGTTTTACGGTCGAGAGCGCCGCACCTGGAGTCTGTGCACAACGGCTGAGGCTGCGCGGGCGCGCAAGATGGAGGAACGCCGCCGGTAGAATCTGCACTATCCGTTACGCGCCTTGCACGCGTCCGCACGGCCGGGCGCGTTTCCGCCTCACCGCGCCGCGGCGGGCGGAATGCCGCTCACCGTTCGCCCCACTTGAGCTTCTGGCGCAGCACGTCGAAGAACATCTGGTGGGGCGGCCGGATCAGCCGGAGTGAATAGTTGGAACTGCGGAACACGATGGTATCGCCTTCGTGAATGGGCGTGCCCACCTGGCCGTCGATGGTCAGGAAGACGCTCTCCTCGGGGCCGTGCGAGAGCACGCGGATCACGCTGTTGTCGGGAACCAGCACGGGGCGGTTGGTCAGCATGTGCGGGCAGATGGGGGTGATGCAGATAGCCTCCACCTTGGGGAAGATGATGGGCCCGCCGGCCGACAGCGAATAGGCCGTGCTTCCGGTGGGCGTGGAGACGATCAGCCCGTCGGCCTTGTAGGCGCACACGAACTGCTCGTCGACGTAGGCGTCCAGGTCGATCATGCGGGCCAGGGCGCTCTTGGTGAGCACGGCGTCGTTGAGGGCTTCGAAGGAAGCCACCACCCGGCCGCCGCGCAGCACCTCGGTATTCAGCAGGCGGCGGTTGGCGATGCGGTGCTCGCCGCGAAGGGCGCGCTCGAGTTCGGGGTACAGCTCGTCGCGGCTGATGGCGGTCAGGAAACCCAGGCCGCCCACGTTCACCGGGAAAAGCGGGATCTCGCGCCGGCCAATGGCGCGCGCCGCCGAGAGCAGCGTACCATCGCCGC
>Ga0182021_10011021_pt1 | contig 10722 bp, 7 predicted proteins | sample 612E3MmetaG_FD_120493 | JGI IMG/M metagenome (GOLD analysis project Ga0182021, IMG submission 120493) | Permafrost microbial communities from Stordalen Mire, Sweden - 612E3M metaG (Illumina Assembly) | ecosystem: Environmental > Terrestrial > Soil > Wetlands > Permafrost | place: Sweden...
ACAAGAGCCCGGCCGCGGCAGCGGCCCTGCGCCGGCGGTTCCAGGTCGTCCTGATCGACGAGTTCCAGGACACCGACCCGGTGCAATGGGCCATCTTCTCCGAGCTGTTCGGGCTCCCGGGCGACGACTCGACGCTGGTGATGGTCGCCGACCCCAAGCAGGCGATATTTGCCTTCAGGGGAGCGAACGTCCATACCTACCTGGAGGCCGCGCACAGAGCCGGGACGGAACGCTCGACGCTCGGTGTCAACTGGCGCTCCGACGGCGCCCTGCTCGGCGCTCTGGAGCAGGCCTTCAAGGGAGCGACCTTCGGAGACCCGAGGATCGAGTTCGTGCCGGTGGCGCCGTCCCGCGGGCACCGCGACCTTCGCCTCGAGACCGAGGACGGCGCGGTGCTGCCCGCCCTGTGGCTACGCCTGGCTCTCGGAGACGACCTGCCCCGCACCAACAAGGGCCGAGTAGTCACCCAGGATGCCGTGGAGGCGATCGCCGACGACCTTGCAGAAAAGGTCCGGGAGCTCTTGGACACAGCCTGGCTCCCTGCCGCGGACGACGGGAGGCCGAGACGTCGCATCCGCCCGAGCGACATAGCGGTTCTCGTCGTCACCCATAGGGATGCCGAGACGATGCAGGCGGCGCTGAGGCAAAGGGACATCCCCGCGGTGGCGATTCGCTCCGACAGCGTCCTCAAGTCGCCGGCCGCCAAACATTGGCGGTGGCTGCTCACGGCCGTCGCGCGGCCCAACGACCCGACCAGGGCCCGCACAGCAGCTTTGTCCTGGTTCTTCGGATGGTCGGTCGAAAGGCTGGCCGCCGCCGAAGACGAGGAGTTGAGCCGGGTGCAAGTCCAGCTTGCCGCCTGGTCGGACACGCTCGCAAACGAGGGCGCGGTCGAGTTCTGCTCGCGTGTGTGGTCCGAGAGCGCCGTCACCGCCCGGGTGCTCGGCACCGCCGACGGTGACCGCAACATTACCGACCTCGACCACATCGCCGGCCTGGTCCAGGCGGCCTCCAGCGACAGCCGGCCGACGCCCGACGGGCTGCTCGGAGTTCTGCAACAGCCCGCACGGGCGCCTACCGACGATCCGGAGAACGACGTCACTGCGCGTCAGGTCGAGTCCGAGGCCGACGCGGTACGGCTCATGACCATCTTCGTCGCCAAAGGCCTGGAGTTCCCGGTCGTGTGCGTCCCGACCCTTTGGCGTGGCCCTTCCCAGTTTCGCAGGGAGGTCATGTACCAGGACCCAGCGACCGGGCTTCGCACCTTCGACATCGCGAACAACACCAAGTGGCCGACCGCCTCCGAAGCGAAGCAGCGCAAGGCCCTCGCCAACCGCGAGACCCTGGGCGAGAACCTCCGCCTCCTCTATGTGGCGCTCACGCGCGCCGAGCACAGCACGCTCTTGTGGTGGAGCCGGACGGAAGGATCCGACATGACGGGGCTGGCCCACGTGCTCTTCGGCAGGGAGCAAGGAAAAATAGACGCCAACCTGTTCTCCGAGTACCGGGCGCAGCTGCCTGACGACGCCGATGCGCGCGGCTTGCTGCAGGAGGCCTTCGCCGCCTCCGGAGACGCCGTGGCAGTGAGCTTGACAATTCCGAGACACCGCCAAACCGAGCCCTGGTTGGGCCGGGCCGCCCCGGCAGTGGCCGCAGACGATCTCGGGCTGGCGGTCATGGGTCGCCCTCCCGACCGGAGTAGGCGGCGGTGGTCGTTCAGCGCCATCAGCCGCCAGGCGGTAGACGATGAGCTCGACCCAGGGGGCGAGACTCTCGGCGATGCGGGGGCGGCCGACGAGAACGCCGACCCGACCGAACGCGCCGCCATCGTCCAGGCCGCCGACGACGGGGCTGGTTCCGATCTGCCGCTCGGAGAGGTGCCCGGAGGGGCCCAGTTCGGCACGCTTGTCCACGAAGTGCTCGAGCGGGTCGACTTCGCGTCGGTCGATCTCGAGGACGAGCTGCGCGCCCGAGTGGAAGACAGGTTGCGCTGGAACCCTTGGCCTGTGACCGCAGAGACGCTCGTCGCAGGTCTGCGCGCCACCATCGAGACCCCGCTCGGGCCGCTTTTCGACGGCAGGCGCCTCAGGGACCTGGCGAGCGGCGAGCGACTCGGTGAGCTGAACTTCGAGCTCCGTCTTGGCGAGAACGGGCGTGCCGCGACCGACCGCGACATCGGCCACCTTGTCCTCGGCTACCTGAGGGAGGACGACCCGCTGCGGCCTTGGGCGCAGCGCCTCGCGTCCGGGCTGTTCAGCGTCGAGCTCGCCGGGCATCTCACCGGCTCGATCGACCTGGTGGCCCGCGTGCGCGGGGGCGAGGACGGAGCCCCGCCAAGGGACGATCGCTTCGTCGTCATCGACTACAAGACGAACGTGCTCGGCGCGCTCGGCTCTCTTCCGCAGGCGGCTGACTACCGCCCGAACCTCCTGCCGGCCGCGATGGCCGCGCACCACTACCCCTTGCAGGCATTGCTCTACGAGGTGGCGCTGCACCGCTACCTGCGCTGGCGCATCCGCGGGTACCAACCCGCCCGACACCTCGGCGGCATCGCCTATCTGTTCGTGCGGGGCATGGCCGGCGAAGGCACGCCTGTGATGGACGGAACCCCCTACGGGGTGTTCGGTTGGAGAGTTCCGCCACAGCTCGTGAGCTCGCTCAGCGACTTGCTCGACGGCGCCGAGCTGGCGCCGTGAGCGGGGCCGTCCCGCTCGTCGGCGACGACCTGGCGCTTGTCTTGCCTTTTGTGCAAGCAGGGGTTCTCGACGCGGCCGACGTCTACGTCGCGAGCCTCATAGCCCGCACCGTGCCCGGCGTGGAATCCGAGGTGCTGCTCGCGTCCGCCCTCGCCGCCCGGGGCGTCCGCCTCGGACATGTCTGCGTCGTGCTCGCCGACCTCGCCCGGTCGGTCGTGGTGGAGGAGGCGAACGCCGGGTCGACCGACCTCCTCGGATGGCCCGACCCTGAGCGGTGGGGACGCCTCCTCTCGGAGAGCCCGGCCGTCCGCCGTCCGGCCGAGGCCGAGGGGGACGTCGTTCTGCCCCTCGTCTGGGACGGGGCCCGTCTTTACCTCGAGCGCTACTGGCGCTTCGAAGAGCGCGTCGCCAAAGATCTGCTCCGACGTGCGGCGGACACCTCGAGCCCGGCAGGGGCCGCCGACGAGCTCGGAGCGATCCTGCGGCGGCTCTTCGATCCGAACGCCGGAACCGAGCGGGGCGAGGTCGAGCCGAGACAGCTCGAGGCGGTCGCGGCCGCTTTCACCAGCCGGATCACGGTCATCGCCGGGGGGCCCGGCACAGGCAAGACGCTCACCGTCTCCCGTCTTCTGGGTGCCGCCTACGAGCTTGCCCGCGATCAGCGGCGACAGCTGAGCGTCGCCCTCGCAGCCCCGACGGGCAAGGCCGCAGCCCGCATGGAGGCGGAGGTGCAGAAATCGGCCATCTTGGGCGAATTCGCAGAAGTCTCGGAGTCGATGAGCACCACACGAGCCCGGACGCTCCACCGGCTGCTCGGGATCGGCACGACCGGGCGCCCCCGCTTCGACCGCTTCAACCGGCTGCCCCACGACCTCGTGATAGTGGACGAGACGTCCATGGTGTCGCTGCCGCTCATGGCCCGGCTGCTCGACGCTGTCCGTGCCGATGCCACCCTGGTCCTCGTGGGCGACCCCTTCCAGCTGGCGAGCGTGGAGGCGGGAGCCGTGCTCGGCGAGATCGTCGGGCCGGCGGCGACGGGGCCGGCGGCCGGCCCCCTCGCAGGCAGGGTCGTGGTGCTCGAGCACAGTCATCGCTTCGCTCCCGGCTCGGAGATCGCGAGCCTCGCCGAAGCGGTCCGGAAGGGCGACGACGAGGGTGCCGTGAGAATCCTGCGCAGTCCCCGCTCGGGCGAGCTGGTCTTTGTCGAGGCAGAAGAGGGCGACGAGGAGAGACTCGCCGAGCTGCGAGAGGAAGCGGCCGACAACGCCGTTGACGTCATCGGGGCTGCGCTGGCCGGGGACGCCCAGGCCGGCCTCGCACTTGCCTCCGAGCTCAAAGTCCTGTGCGCCACGCGATTCGGACCTCTCGGAGTCTCCGGTTGGACAAGCAGCATCGAGACCCTCGCGAAGCGAAGGCTCCCCAATGCGGGCGTCGGCGGCCGTCGTTATGTCGGCCGGCCGATCATCGTCACCCGCAACGACTATCTCAACAACGTGTTCAACGGTGACGTCGGGCTCGTCGTCTGGAGCGAGCGCGGGCCGGTCGTGGGCTTTCCGGACGCGAGCGGCGGCATACGGACACGTTCGCTGTCGCAGCTCGGCGCCATCGACACGTGGTGGGCCACAACGATCCACAAGAGCCAGGGATCAGAGTTCGAGCGGGTGATCGTCTCGCTCCCCCCTGCGCCGTCGCCGATCCTCACCCGCGAGCTGCTCTACACGGCGGTCACCCGTGCCAAGAAGCAAGTGACCCTGGTGGCCTCGGAGGCAGCGGTGCGAGCGGCCGTCACGCATCCAGTGGCGAGGGCCTCGGGCCTGCTGTCGAAGCTCTGGCCCGGGGTGCGCGACCTTGGCGCCGACGACTCGTCGAAACGACGCCCGCGCCCGCCCAGGACCGAGCAGCTGAGCTTCGACGTCTGATCAGTCGGCGAGCTCCCGGCCTGGCGCGGCGAGCTTCGAACCGGTCACCTCTTGGAACTGCCGGCGTTCGATCACCCAGATCTTCAGCGCCTTGTCGAGCCGGGGCTCCACTGTCTCGCGCACGACATGCATCCCGAGACGATCGGCCAGCCGCAGCGACGGACCGTTCGTTGGCTCCACGACGGCGACGACGCGCTCTGGGCCGAGCTCGGCGAACCCAACCTGGAGGCTGGCGGCCGCGGCCTCTGTTGCGTACCCCTTCCCCCAGCACCCGGGGTGCAGGCGCCATCCGATCTCGACCTCTCCGGCTATCTCGGTGAACCAGTTCGCCAGCCTCAATCCGGTGAAGCCGATAAGTTCGCCCGTCTGCCGCAGCTCGAGGGCGTACATGTCGTAACCGTCGCGCTCCCACCCCCCGAGGAACCGGTCCAGCCGCTCCGCGGTCTCGCTCCGCGTGAGACCCCTTCCAAAGGGAAACTCCCAGACCTCGGGCACCGCGAACAGCTCCGACAGCGCGTCCAGGTCAGCGGGCGTCCACCTGCGGAGCAACAGCCGGTCGGTGACCAGCTTCTCGGGCATCCTCGGCGCAACCACCGGGGGAGCATACGGCGACACCTCGGGCCCGCCGCTGCAATACTCGGCTCGTGACTGCGCCTGCATCGGTCGGACTCGGCGGCCCGCTCCGCATCGGGGACGTCGTCGCTATTGCGAGGGGCGCGCCCCCGACGCTGAGCGAGGAGGTGCTCACCCGCGTGGACGCCTCACGCGAGGTGGTTCTCGCAGCGCTCGAGGCGGGGGCGGTCGTCTACGGCGTGACGACCGGGTTCGGCAGCCTGGCTGACGTGCATCTCACGCCGGAGCACTCCACGGCCCTCCAGCACGGGCTGCTGCGGTCGCACGCGGTTGCGGTCGGCAACGAGCTTCCCGCGGAGGTGGTGCGGGCCATGCTCGTCCTGCGGGCGCACGTCCTCGCGCTCGGCCATTCGGGAGTCCGACGCGACGTGGTGCAGCGGTTCGTCGAGATGCTCCGCCGGGACATCCTCCCCGTCGTCCCCGAACAAGGCTCGCTCGGCGCCTCGGGAGACCTCGCACCGCTTGCCCACCTGGCTCTGCCGGTCATAGGAGAGGGAGATGTGGTCTTCGGCGGAGAGCGGATGCCGGCTATCGCAGCGCTCCGGCGGTGCGGTCTCGAGCCGCTCGTGCTGGAGGCCAAGGAGGGACTCGCCCTCATAAACGGCACGCAGGGCATGACCGCCATCGGCGTCCTGGCCGCTTGGAGGGCGGCCCAGCTCGCCAAGGTCGCGGACATCTCGGCTGCTCTGACCATCGAGGCGATCTTGGGGACCGACCGGGCCTTCGACCCCCGGGTCGTCGGGCTGCGCCCGCACCCGGGGCAGCTGGCCTCGGCGCGGAACCTCATGCGCCTCCTCGCCGGCAGCGAGATCCTCTCGTCACACCGCCAGAGCGACCACATCGTCCAGGACGCCTATTCGATCCGCTGTGCCCCCCAGGTCCACGGTGCTTTTCGTGACGTGGTCCGCCACACCACAGAGACCCTCGAGATCGAGCTCGCCTCGGTCTCCGACAACCCGGTCGTACTGCCCGAGACGGGGGAGATCCTCTCGGGGGGGAACTTTCACGGACAACCTGTCGCTCTTGCCTGCGACTCGCTGGCGGCGGCGACCGTCGGGCTCGCCTCGATCTCCGAGCGGAGGCTGTACCGGCTGTTGGACCCCAAGACCTCGAACGGCCTCCCCCCCTTCCTCGTCGGCGAGGCCGGGGTCAACTCGGGCTTCATGGTGTGCCAGTACACCGCGGCCTCGCTCGTCTCGGAGATGAAGAGCCTGGCCCACCCGGCCGCCGTCGACTCGATCACGTCCTCGGCCGGGCAGGAGGACCACGTCTCGATGGGCATGATCTCGGCCCGCCACGCCCGCGAGTGCCTCCGCGACGCCGAGGCCGCCATCGCCATGGAGGTGCTGGCGGCGGCCCAGGCCTGCGAGCTTCGCGCCCCGCGGCTGGCCGGCCCCGCGACCCAGGCCGCCATCGCCTCGTTGCGCAAGCTCGTGCCCACCCTCGTCCACGACCGGGCGCTCAAGCCGGATGTCGACGCCACGATCGCCCTCGTCGGCTCGGGCGAGCTCGTCGAGGCGGTGGAGGCAGAGATCGGGCCGTTGGAGTAGACCGGGGACGCGACCGGCGCCGTCGCGGTCCGGACCGCCGGGGCAGCTTTCCGGCGCCCTGGACCGAGCGGCGGCATGAACCAGGAGTAACTTCGGCGGGATGGCAGTAGCGAACCTCGATCCGGCCCGGATCCCCAAGCACGTAGCTTGCGTGATGGACGGCAACGGGCGCTGGGCGCGCCAACGCGGGCTGCCGCGCACCGAAGGCCACGCCGCCGGTGAAGAGGCGATGTTCGACACCGTCGAAGGAGCCCTGGACCTCGGCCTCGGCTGGCTGACGATGTTCGCCTTCTCGACCGAGAACTGGCGGCGCCCGCCGGACGAGGTGCGGTATCTCATGCATTTCAACGAGGGGATCCTCACCCGCCACCGCGACGACCTGAACTCGAAAGGGGTGCGCATCCGCTTCGCCGGCCGGCGCGACTGGAGAGTCCCGCGCCGGCTCATACGCCACATGGACGAGTCCATGGACCTGACGGCGTCGAACCGCCGGCTGACGCTCACGATCTGCTTCAACTACGGCGGCCGGGCGGAGATCGTCGACGCGGTGCGCCAGCTCGTCGCCGACGGCGTACCGGCCGACAAGATCGACGAGAAGGCGCTGCGCTCGCGGCTGTACTGGCCGGACATGCCCGATCCGGACGTCGTGATCCGCACCTCGGGCGAGTTCCGCACCTCGAACTTCCTGCTCTGGGAACAGCCGTACTCCGAGCTCGTCTTCACCGACGTCTTGTGGCCGGACTTCCGCCGCGAGAACCTCTTCGACGCCGTCGGCGAGTACCAGCGCCGTGACCGCCGCTACGGAGGCGTCAACCGGTGAGCGACCAGTCGCGCGAGCCGTTCCGGATCCGCGACCACATCGGCGTCATCTCCGGCCTGTTGCTCGCGTTCCTGGCGTTCTTGTTGGTCCTCGCCCTTGCCATCAAGGGCTACGAGCCGGCGATCACGCTCCTGGTCGTGCTGATCGCCTTCTTCGGCCTGATCGCCCTCGGGACGCGGATGAGGGGCTAGGCCGCAGGTGGCCACCTACAGCGATGAAGGCGTTGTGCTGCGCACGATGCGGCTCGGCGAGGCCGACCGGATCGTGACTTTCGCCACGCCCGAGCACGGCAAGGTCCGGGCGGTTGCCAAGGGGATCCGCAAACCCAAGAGCCGGCTGAGCGGCCGTCTCGAGCCCATGACGCACGTGAGCATGATGTGCTGGCGGGGTCGGGAGCTCGACATCGTGAACCAGGTAGAAGCCATCGAGCACTTCAAGGCGATCCGGGGGGACCTCGACCGGGTCCCGATCGCCATGACCATGCTCGAGGTCGTCGACCACGTCGCGCTCGAACGCCAGCCCATGGCGGAGCTGTTCCGCATGCTCGTGGGGGCGCTCAAGACCTTGGAGGAACGTCCCTCGCCCGTGCTGTTGGCGGCGTTCTTGTGGAAGCTGCTCGCCCTGGAGGGAGTCGGAGCCTCGCTCGAGCAGTGTGCCAGGTGCGGCTCCCAGGTGGAGCTGGTGGCTTTCGACGCGGGTGAGGGCGGCTTCTTGTGCCGCACCTGCCGTCGGGGCCAAGCCGTCGGCGCCGACACGGTGGGGCTCATAAGGCAGATCCTCAGCGGGGGTCTTCGCGCCGCGCTCGATCAGCCCGCGAGCCGGGCGACCGCCGAGGCCGAGCGCCTCGCCATGGTGGCGACCGAGTACCACCTGGACCGCCGCGTGCGCTCGGCACACAGGGGCGCCGAGATCTCCACCGCCGGGATGCGGGCGGCCGCGCCCGACAGAATCGAGCCGGGCAGAATCGAGCCCGGCCGAGTTGAACCGGATGCCGATCCCTCCGAAGGCGGCGGCCCGCTCGCCTCCTAGTCGAACCCGAACCGGCCAGTCGAGCCCGAACCGGCCAGTCGAGCCCCAGCCGGCTAGTCGAGACCCGAACCGGAACGGGTTCGCCTGCAAGTAACCTGCGGCCATGGCGACCTCCCCTGAACCAGCGCCCGCGGGCGAAGTCGGGTTGTTCGACGCCGTCGTCAATCTCTGCAAGCGAAGGGGTTTCGTGTTCCCCTCGGCCGAGATCTACGGCGGCATACGTTCCACCTACGACTACGGGCCGCTCGGGGCCCTCATGCTGCGCAACATCCGCGAGGCGTGGTGGAGGGCGATGATCCAAGAGCGCGACGACGTCGTGCCGATAGACGCCGCCATCCTCACCAATCCGAAGGTCTGGGAGGCCTCGGGCCACCTCGCCACGTTCACCGATCCCCTTGTCGACTGCCGCAACTGCAAGGAGCGGTGGCGGGCCGACCAGATCGAGGACACCTGCCCGAAGTGCGGCTCCAAGGACCTGACCGACGCCCGGCCGTTCAACTTGATGTTCAAGACCTTCGTCGGGCCGGTCGAGGACGCGTCCGCGGTCGCCTACCTCCGGCCGGAGACGGCCCAGGGCATGTTCGTCAACTTCGTCAACGTCGCCACGACCACCCGCCGCAAGCCACCTTTCGGGATCGCCCAGCTCGGCCGGGCCTTCAGGAACGAGATCACTCCGGGCAACTTCGTCTTCCGCACCCGGGAGTTCGAGATGATGGAGCTCGAGTTCTTCGTCCCCCCCGCGGACAGCCCGCGCTGGCAGCAGTACTGGTGCGAGGAACGTCTCTCCTGGTACGTCCGCTACGGCATCGCCCCCGAGAAGCTGCGCCTGCGCCCGCACGACAAGGAGGAGCTGTCGCACTACTCCTCGGGCACGACCGATGTCGAGTTCCAGTTCCCCTGGGGCTGGGGCGAGCTCGAGGGGATCGCCAACAGGACCGACTTCGACCTGCGCGCCCACCAGGAGCGGTCCGGCACCTCTCTCGAGTACTTCGACCAGGCCACCGGGGAGCGCTACGTGCCGCACGTCGTCGAGCCGGCGGCGGGCGCGACACGGACGATGATGGCGTTCTTGCTGGCGGCTTACGACGAGGACGAGATCGGCGGCGAACGCCGCGCGGTGCTCCGCCTGCACCCCCGGATCGCGCCCTATCAGGTGGCGGTGCTGCCCCTCTCCAAGAAGGAGACCCTCACTCCCCTCGCCCGGGACGTCCTACACCGGCTGCAGCGCCGTCTCATGTGCGAGTACGACGAGACCCAGTCGATCGGCCGCCGCTACCGGCGGCAGGACGAGATCGGCACGCCCTATTGCGTGACGGTCGACTTCGACAGCCTCGAGGACCAACAGGTGACAGTGCGCGAGCGCGACACGACCGACCAGACGAGGATCCCGATCGAGGAACTGGTCGGCTACCTGCTCGCTCGCCTCGACGCCTGAGGGGCCGCGGGCGGTCGCCCTCGAGGCCCGTCACGGCTGCGGCGTCATGCGCCGTTTTGAGGCAGCACCCCTGTCGCGTTTAGGCTGACTTCTACCGACAATTCCAGGAGGCCTTCATGGGCTACGTATTCGACTTCGACCATGAGCACCCGCGTGCGCCTATGGAGCTGAAGGATCTTCTCGGCGGAAAGGGCGCAAACCTGGCCGAGATGACCTCCGTGCTCGGCTTGCCGGTGCCGCACGGGTTCACGATCTCGACCGACGCCTGCCGCGCGTACATGGGCGCCGGGTGGCCCGAGTCACTCGACGCCGAGATCGCCGAGCACCTGTCGAAGCTGGAAGACCGCATGGGACGGCGCCTCGGCGACGCCGACGACCCGCTGCTCGTCTCGGTGCGCTCGGGCGCGCCGTTCTCGATGCCCGGGATGATGGACACCGTCTTGAACCTCGGGCTCAACGACGCGTCGGTCACGGGCCTGGCGAAGCAGACGGGGAACGAGCGCTTCGCCTACGACTCGTACCGCCGGTTCGTGCAGATGTTCGCCAAGATCGTCCTCGACGTCCCCGGCGATCTGTTCGAAGAAGCGCTGCACGACCTCGTCGAGAAGCGCGGCGTCAGCGTCGACACCGAGCTGACGTC
>Ga0182021_10011022_pt1 | contig 10721 bp, 11 predicted proteins | sample 612E3MmetaG_FD_120493 | JGI IMG/M metagenome (GOLD analysis project Ga0182021, IMG submission 120493) | Permafrost microbial communities from Stordalen Mire, Sweden - 612E3M metaG (Illumina Assembly) | ecosystem: Environmental > Terrestrial > Soil > Wetlands > Permafrost | place: Sweden...
ATGCGGGCGTTCGATACGGCAACGGATGTGATAAAACAAGGCGGGATGCGGCGTGGCGCCAATATGGCCATTCTGAGTGTTGACCATCCGGATATCATGAAATTTATCAATGCGAAAAACGACCCTAACGTCCTCACGAATTTTAATATTTCTGTGGCGGTGACTAAGGAGTTTATGGAAGCCGTGAAATCCGGCAGTAATTACAACTTGATCAATCCTCATAACAAAGAAGTGTTCGGGCAATTGAATGCCAAAGAAGTCTTTGACAAGATGGTGGAAATGGCCTGGAAGACAGGCGACCCGGGCATTGTCTTCATCGACCGTATCAATAACGACAATCCGACGCCCAACCTGGGCAAAATTGAAAGCACCAACCCCTGCGGCGAACAGCCGTTATTACCCTACGAATCCTGCAATCTGGGTTCTATCAATCTGAGCAGAATGTTGAGCAAATCGGGGGTTAAGTACCAGGTAGATTACCCCAAGTTGGCGCGGACGGTCAAGACTGCCGTGAGGTTCCTGGACGATGTCATTGGCGTCAATAAATTCCCGCTCCCGGCTATTGAGGAAATGACCAGGAAAACCAGAAAGATCGGGCTTGGAGTCATGGGTTTTGCGGATATGCTGCTGCAACTGGGAATACCTTATGATTCCGAAGGAGCGTTGGAAGTGGTGGAAGACGTTATGGGCTATATCCAGGCCGAAGCCACAAAAGACTCGGCGGATTTAGCTATGGAAAGAGATGTATTCCCGGCTTTTAAAGGTAGTAAATATGATCTGCCGGGCGGCATTAAAGTAAGGAACGCGACGCGTACGACTATCGCGCCAACCGGCACATTATCGATCATTGCCGGCTGTTCGGGCGGTATCGAACCTTTATTCGCGCTGGTCTATACCCGGAATATCCTGGATGGCGCGCAGATGGTGGAGGCTAATCCCTTCTTCGAGGAAGCGGCCAAGAAGGGTGGATTCTATACCGAAGAATTAATGAAGCAGTTGGCCGGCGGCGCGCATCTGAGCGACATGACCGGTGTACCCACCGAAATTAAAAAAATATTTGTCACCGCTCATGAGATCAGTCCCGAATGGCATGTTGAGATGCAGGCGGCATTCCAGAAATATACGGATAACGCGGTCTCCAAGACGGTAAACTTCTCGCATGAAGCCGGGAAAGACGACGTAGCCAATGTTTATATGCTGGCCTATGAGAAAAACCTCAAAGGCATCACTATTTATCGCGATAGAAGCCGCGAAGGACAACCGATGAGCACAGGGCAGGCTACACCTCAAACCACAGTAGTGGAAAAGAAGCCTGACACCAAAATTCAGCCCAGGAAGAGAGCTAAGCGGACTATTGGTATTACCGAGAGAGTTAATACCGGCTGCGGTTCATTGTACGTCACCATCAACTCCGATGACGCCGGATTGTGCGAAGTGTTTTCTACCTTGGGTAAAGCCGGCGGTTGCGCTTCGGCACAATTGGAAGCGGTTTGCCGTTTGATTACCCTGGCTTTGAGATCCGGGGTGGATGCTTCGGCAGTTGTGAAGCAGTTGCGAGGTATACGCTGTCCGTCGATCGCCTGGGAAGGCGGTAAATCCGTACTATCCTGCGCTGATGCGATCGCCAGTGTTTTAGAAAGACATGTCGGTGGCGAGACGGATATTGTGGAAAAAGTAGAGAAAGAGGATATTAAACCCGGTAAGATCACCGGCAAGACGGAAGATTTCGGATTAGTCCGGAATATTGCCGGACAATGCCCGGACTGCGGTGGGTTGCTGGCTTATCAGGAAGGTTGCTTTGTCTGCCCCGCCTGCGGTTACACGAAGTGCTAAAAAGGAAAAACTTATATCTTGACAATATACACGGTAGCGTGTATTATTAGAACAAATGGTCGGATATATGGTTAGTCTATTTGAAATGCCTAGAATAAAAGTGGCTGAAAAATCTCAGCTTGACGTTGATACCATTATCTGCGGAGATTGTCTCGCTGTTTTAAAAACATTACCGGCAGAATCCATTGATTTCATATTTACTTCGCCACCTTATGCTGACAATCGGAAAAAAACATACCAGGGTATAGCAACCAAATATTACGTTGACTGGTTCCTCCCGATTTCATCAGAATTAAAAAGAGTTCTAAAACCTGAAGGCTCTTTCGTATTAAATATTAAAGAGAGAGCAGAGGAAGGCGAACGGCAAACATATGTATTAGAACTTATTCTAAGTATGCGAAAACAAGGTTGGTTGTGGACAGAAGAATATATATGGCATAAAAAAATTGTTATCCTGGTAAATGGCCGAACCGTTTTCGTGATGCGTGGGAAAGATGCCTACATTTTACCAAACAGAAGAAATTCCAAATGTATCAGGACTCCGTAATGGTACCTATGGGCGATTGGGCGGAAAAAAGATTAAGTAGACTTAGTGAGAAAGACAAAATAAGGGATGAGTCACGAGTAGGAAGCGGATTTGGCAAAAATGTATCTAATTGGCTTGGAAAAGAATTAGTTTATCCCACTAACGTTCTTCATTTTGGAACAGAATGCTCAAACAGGGGACACAGCGCTTCTTTTCCTTTGATTCTCCCTGAATGGTTTATAAAACTTTTTAGTAAAGAAGGGGATATTATACTCGATCCTTTTATGGGTTCGGGAACAACTGCTTTAGCCAGTATCAACTTGAAAAGACATTATTTAGGTATTGAGTTGAAGGAAGACTATTGCCAGCTTGCAAAAGGGGCAATAGCAAAGGCGGGAAATGGACACAAAAGAACTGGAAGCATTAATATCTAAATGTCTTCAAGATTTTTATAAACAACGACTACAAATCTTAAAAGACCTCAAACTATGATATTTTCTTCGAAGGAAGAATCCATATTTATTCAAAGCTATTGGAATGCAAAACGCTCATGAAATAATATTACGCATACTGACTGATTATCTAAGCAGTTCGGATGAGACTATCTTTGGTGATGCTTTTTTTGAACCGTTAGCTCGAATGGCTTCAGGTGCGAAGGTTGCAGATGGTGCGGGCATGGATTTTATCATTGAGTCCGAGAAGAAAATAACGGCTGTGGCTTTGAAATCAGGTCCTAATCCCTTCAATTCCAGTGCAAAAAAACGCCAATCACAAGAATTACAAGCAGCACGAAACCGTCTTTTTAAAACACAAAAACAATTTGATGCTGTACTTGGTCATGCGTATGGTCGTCAAAACACTAAACCCACGACGGAAAGGATCTATAGAGATAGTTCAGGACAAGCTTTTTGGAAAGAAATAACAGGTGATCCTGATTTCTACTTAAAAATCTTAAGGTTGATGAGAGACGCCCCGTTAGAGCATAGAAAGGAATATTTGGCATCTCATGATGCAGCGATAAATCGGTTTACTGCTGAATTCGTAATTGACTACTGTTTTTCTGACGGTACAATCGATTGGGAAAAATTAGTAAAATTTGTAAGCGAAGAGAAAAAAGAGGGCAAAAAAATACCCGGGAATAAACAATGAGTATAAACGCTTATCGTATGAAATTAAATACTTCGGAGTATGAGGCACCTTCATTTGATGTTTGGCATGATGAAAAACTTATACAGCTGTTCAATGAACAGATGCAGTTTTTTATGTGTTTGAATAGTTATGGCACGGGTATGGTTGATATCCCGGTAGAAATACTTGAGTAAGCGGTAAATTCGGCTGGTAAACTTGAACTTGACGATGATACCGTAACCCGCCTTCAGGCAGATCTCGCGCACGCTAAATCCAATAAAGATGAAGTAGTTACTTACTATTGCTTCTAGCGGTGGGTATTACTTAACATAATAATATACAGGCTTTAATTAATTTGTATTTGTATTTTTGAATTTATTTAGGATTTCGTATTTATATATTAGGATTTGTTTAAGCAGTCTCTCCCACCACAAATGCCACCGCATACGCTTTAGAATGCGAAAGACTGATATTCAACTTTGAGATCGCGGATTCCTCAGCTTGCAGTTTTGCCTTCCCCATGAGATTCACCTTTGGTTTACCGTTAGGCTCGGCGAGGATTTCAATCTCTTGCCAGCTTATTCCTTTATCACAAGCTCCCAGCGCCTTTAAAACTGCTTCTTTGGCAGCAAAACGCGCAGCTAAAGATGACGGGTTATTGAATAATTTGAGTTCCGCCGGAGTAAAGACGCGTCGCAGAAAAGTCCCACCCCAGCGTTTGATCAGCCGGTCGATGCGGGAAATTTCAACAATATCTACACCGATGTACTGCATTTATGCCAACCGGTTATTTTACTGTGAAAGTAACGTTACGGGTATTAATCGATACGATGTATTTACCGGCCACGGTTTCAGTATCCGTAAAAATTACCGGTTGACTCTTATTACCATCCAGAGTTACCGTTTTTGTATCCTGAATATTACCGTTTACTTTCATAATCAAGTCATAGCTACCGGAAAGAGTACCGGTGTTTGTTACATTAATGCTGATATCGACGGGTGTACCGGCGGCAACTTCGGCTGCGGATACGGTAGGCCTGTCGATGCTGAAAGTTGCTGGAATATATGGCGGCGTGGTGATGATGCCGGCCATCACGTCATACCATGATTTATCAACGGTAAAAATATCGCCGGTGTTTGCCAGTCTGGTATAGTAGTTTGTTCCCTCGGGGTTCAGATCGCCGACCTGAACCTCGTAAGTTTTATTATCATCCAGAACTAGCGTCGCGGTGAAATTGGGTGTATCAAAACCGTAATCTGCTACTTGCGCGTCGGTAGCATTTTCCAGGATCAATCTATTAGCACCCGGGCCGCTTAGTAATAATGGTATACCGCCACCCCATCGCTGGTTATCTACCATGGGGCCGTTTGGGACATCAAAGTAGAATTCGCCATCGTCATGTTTTACAAAAGACAAAGGAGTCTGTCCGGATTTAGGAAGAGACATTGTAATGTGTTTCAGGTCTTGCATGTCGAAGTTCCACACATAGTAGTGTGGCGCCGGAGGCGCTGCCGGTTTAGGACGGCTAACGAAATAATAAGTTGTCCCTGCGATAGCTAAAATCGCAACCAGTATTAAAATAGCCTTTAATTTCAAAGTAATTTTCTCCTGTTTACCTGCGCCGCCACCACATTAAACAGCCGATGATCAACACGATGGCAGGTAAGAGAGCAATACTGGAGATATTCAGGAAGCTTGCCGCTTCCGGGCTTAAAATGAGACGGCGGGTTGTGAGTACTTTCCGATCGATCGGCATAATGTCTGAGCCTGAACTCAGTATTTTTACCATGCTTAAGAACAGGTCGCTGTTATTGCCGTCATCGAAATGACTATTACTGATAAAATCGGAGTCGCCAAATGCCACTATATATGGTCCGCTGTTGACGTTGGTTACATTCCCTTGACTGTCCGTTTCCACTTTGGGATTGATCAGAACACCGATAGCATAGGCAGCTTTCTTGTCTACCGACGGGTCGAATTTTGGCGTAACCGACAGATCGTAATTATTGTCGATCCAGGCATCGGTTGTTGTCCAAACCAGAGGCCTTAATTCCATTCCGGTCGGCATCGCGGCTTGTGGGATAAGCGCTGTCGCTCCGGGGAAATACACCGTAGAAGTGATAATATTTAAACCGCTGCGATTTCGTGTCACAGTAGGGTTATCGATATTAGGCGCGGCATATGATGACGGGTCGATGATTGTGCCGGTTTGAACATCAACACCCCACGGCTTAAGTAATTGAGCAACATCGTCGGGCGCATTCGGATCGGTTAAAAATAAAGCTGCACCATTATTGGATAAATAGTCCGCAATTATCTGCCGCTCCATATCGGACATCGGTTTTGTAGGGCCGGCTACCACCAGTAAAGAGCAATCATCAGGTATAGTTTTAGCAGCCTGAAGGTCAATCGTGATCACTTTCAACAGGTTAGTTTGTAAAGCATCGGCTACTTTACTTAAGGTGTTGTTCGGATCCGCTTCTCCATTCCCGGTCACAAAATAGACTTTTCTCTGTTCGATGCCGGTGACTTCCAGGATGGCATTGGTAAAGGCATGTTCAGCTTGGGCGACGATTTCTTCAGGAGTTACCAGACTCGTCCCAAGAGAAGTCTCAAATACAACTGACTGATATTCGGTGATATTGTATTTACGGGCTTCTTCAGGGTGCTGGTCGGGGTCGATCACTTGTACTTTTAATTCGTTGGTATAGTTCATGTATTGTAATATCATAGCTTCGCCGTATGCGCCGCTATGGTATTGGTCATCTGCAGGTGTAACAAAGAAAAGAACATTGATAGGCGTTTTTATCTTTGCCAGGACGGATTTCGTCTGTGAGGTCAGCGAGAACTGTGCCAGGGCGGTGAAATCAAATTGATGATTTACCCCAACGCTGATGGCATTTACGAAGATAATAATTCCGGCGAACACTGAGACCATGATCGTAGTGCTGGCGCCGAATTTTCCGCGCCGACTTGTCACCGCGCCCTTAACGCGACGGAAATCGATAATCGCCGCGGAAGCAATCAGAACGACACCCAGACCGACCAATCCATAAGCAACAGCTTTTATTTCAGGTAAAACTAACGAAAGGATCAATCCTACAATCAGGGAGAATAACCCGACCATTGCTAAAACAATCGTCTGCATCTAATTCCACCTGCCGTTTTCCAGCGACCTGGTTGCAGAGAATAAAAATAAGCCTGTGATGCTTAAATAGTAAACAATACCTCTGGTATCTATAACACCGATACTAAAAGCCGAAAAATGATATTGGAATGAGAGATAATTCATGACTTGCCCGATAGCTTTAGGAAAGAAAGTAGAGGCATTGGCTAAATACCATAGAGCGAATAGTATCCCCAGGGATACCACTGCTGAAATAATCTGATTAGAGGTTAATGAGGATACGAAAATCCCAACAGCTACTGCAGCGCTACCTAATAAGACCAGCCCCAGATAGCTCGTCCAGATCGGTCCCATGTCGGGATGCCCGAATATTGTCAGAAGAAGAGGATAATACAAGGTCAGGATCAGCATCACAACCATGATACCCATAGCGCCCAGAAATTTGCCGATAACCACTTCGGAGTCTTTGACCGGTGATGTCAGCAGTAACTCCCAGGTACCCATCTTCTTCTCTTCTGCCAATGAACGCATGGTGATGATAGCGGCAAATAATAATAGTAAGAGATTCGCATATTGTAAAAAGCCTTTGATCGTGGTATCAACATAATTGATCTGTTTTAAATAACTGCTAAAAAATATGCCGGTGACGATCAGGAAAATACAGATGACGATGTATGCCATGGGAGAATTCAGATATCCCTTGAATTCCTTTCCGGCAATAGTTCTTATATTTTTCACTACACAGCTTCCTCTTTTGTCGTTAACTGCAGGAAGATATCTTCAAGACTCATCTCTACCGACTCTATGGACAGAAGAGTCCAGCCGCTCTTAATAATTGCTTCTGTGATCTGTCCCCGCGGGTCAACCGAAACAGGACTTTCTACAATCAGGTATTCGCCTTCCTTGATGACTCTTCTTATGCCATCAATTCTCTGAATACGTTTAATGATCTGCTCATGAGGGCCTTTAACTTCCAGACGCAAGCGTCGGGCGCCTTTGATGATTGCGGACAGGTTTTCAATATTATCTTGAGCGATAACTTTACCGTTATGGATGATAATTACACGGCTGCAAGTGGCGCTGACTTCAGGGAGTATATGGGTAGACAATAGTATTGTGTGTTCTTTGCCGAGTTCTTTGATTAAACTTCTGGTTTGAGACACTTGAATCGGGTCGATACCGACTGTCGGTTCATCCAGAATTAATACCTCTGGTTCATGAATAATAGATTGCGCCAAACCAACCCGCTGTCGGAAACCACGGGACAGTTTGCCGATGATGGTATCGACATATTCTTCCAGATGACAGAGACTGACAACTTCATCGATCCGTTTACGTGTACGGGCTTTTTCTAATCCCCGGAGACGCGCGAAAAAATCCAGATACTCACGCACCGTCATATCTGTGTAGAGCGGAACAGCTTCCGGCATGTAACCAATGTGTTTCCGACCTTCAAGTGAATCGGTGACCATATTGCAATCAGCAATCCACGTGTCACCTTTGGTGGGCATTAAAAATCCGGTCAGAATACGCATAGTGGTTGTTTTACCGGCGGCATTGGGGCCAAGAAGCCCGACGATTTCCCCCTTGCCGATATCAAAACTGATATTATCTACTGCCAAACGTTCGCCATAATACTTGGTTAGGTTACGGACTTTTATCAATAGTATTCCTCATCTAAAAAGACGTTTTGTACTCTGAATTACTGCCCTAACGTTGTTGGTATTTCAGTCGGCGTTGTAGCGGCTGGAGTGGTCGTCGTCGACGTAATTCCACGGGAATTCTTCAACTTCTCTATTTGATATTGAACCCATGCCTCAGTGGTGGAATCATATCCGCCGCTGGCGCCTTTCCCGAGCAGAGATATTTTCTGAGTCCCGGTCTGGGCATTGAGCCAGTCGGACATCAGCCGCCCTTTCAGAGTGCTGATATATTGAGCATCCACTTCCCGCGATGCCGCCCTCTCAGTGATCATCAGCAGAAAATAGGGTTGATCCTGCTGGGTCGTTGCCGCCTGTTGCGCTGCCTGAGTTGTTTGCACCGGGTCGCTAACCTTGCCGATGTCCAGACCGGTTACGGTATTGGCTAGATCGGAATCGAGAGCTTTAATAGGAACCCAGCCCATATCTCCGCCATTGTCTTTGGTTGAGGTATCCAGAGACACTTCGCTCGCCAGCGTCATAAAGTCTTCGCCGGCATCGATCCTGCTCTTGATGCTATCAGCAGTCGTGCGGTCTGCGACAACTATGTCATAAATATGTGCTTGCTCGGCGGTAGTTGGCATATTAGCTTCAAATATCGTCTGTAAACGTTGTGCGACGATACTGGTACGCACCAAATCACGGAACTGTGATTCAGATAGTGTGGTCGCATCAAGCGTCTGCCGATACCACTCCTGGTATTCGGCATCGGTCATCGTGGCTGTGGTAGACGTCGTAACAGGTGTAGTAGTGGTGTCAGTCGGGGTGGTCGTCGTAGAGTCACTCGATGAAGATAGATTAGCCTGTCTCCGTAATTCCTTGTCGATGTCCGCTTCAGTTACAGTAATGCCGTATTGTGGAGCAGCCTGTTTGATTAATTCCTCTTGAATGATACTCTGTATAGTACCCATCGTATCGTTAGGGTTGGAACTGTTCATCAGGCAACGTTTTACCAGGTAATCAACGGTGACCTTGTCATTATTGACTTTAATAATAGTAGCCTGGAGCGGCGCTTTGTACACCACATACCAGCCGACAACAACTACGATAACAATCACCAGCAATATTGCAGAAGCAGTGATAATCGCATTAGTCTTGCTTTTTCGCCTTTTTGCGTCCGCTGTTTCCGGCGGTTTGTTTGTGGGTTTGCTGCTCTTTAAAGATTTATTCGGATTAGGCATATATCTCTCTTTTTAGACCTCTGATTCTATCATACAACAAAATATAAAATTCCACAGAAAAGGCGGACTGAGCGCTTTTTCACTGGTTTTATCCTATCGTAATTAGCGCAGTCCGCCTTAATTCCATTACTGGTTGGTCGACGTGGGATTGGTGCTTATAAATGATTTCACCAAATGGCATGAAACCCAGTGTTCTTCACCAACCAACTTTAATTCAGGTTCCTTTTCCCGGCATATGTCGGTAGCGAGCTGACAGCGGGGATTGAAGCGGCAACCTTTAGGTGGATTGATGGGACTGGGGACATCGCCTTTCAGAATAATACGCTGACGCGTGCGGTCGACCTTAGGGTCAGGAATAGGAACAGCGGATAGCAAGGCAATAGTATATGGATGTAACGGATTAGCATAGAGCTCATCGCTATAGGTGATCTCGACGATCTTTCCAAGGTACATAACAGCCACACGGTCGCTGATATTGCGCACCACGGAGAGGTCATGTGCTATAAAGAGATAAGTCAAACCCATTTCTTCCCGGAGTTTTTCCAGCAAAATGATAATCTGAGCTTGAATGGAGACATCCAAAGCCGAAACAGGCTCGTCACAAACGATAAATTTAGGTCTAACTGCCAAGGCGCGCGCGATGCCGATACGTTGCCGCTGGCCGCCGCTGAACTCATGAGGATACCGGCTGGCCATGTAAGGCTCGAGTTCGACCATACGGAATAGTTCTTCTACCTGTTCCCGATATTCTTTACCCGAAGCAAGGTTATGCACTTTAATAGGTTCTCCGATGATATCTCCGGCAGTCATACGCGGATCAAGTGAGGCATAAGGGTCTTGGAATATCAATTGCATATTGCGGCGCATTTTCCGCATTTGTCCTTTCTTGAGTTTGCTGAGATTTACGCCCTCGAAATGGACATCCCCTTTTATACCGTCATATAGCTGAAGAATGCAACGTCCGGTAGTTGTTTTGCCGCAACCGCTTTCTCCTACCAATCCTAGAGTTTCTCCCTTCTTGATATAGAAGGATACCCCGTCTACAGCTTTAACATCTCCCACTCTTCTTTGGAAAACGCCGGCTGTGACCGGGAAATACATATACAGGTTTTCAACTTCAATCAGATGCGTATTATCTTCCATTATACGAAAACCCTCACTTGTTTTACTGTTTCTTTAGTTTGCTGAGTTCAGCAAAGCAGGCGCGATAATGATTATCTCCGAC
>Ga0182021_10011023_pt1 | contig 10721 bp, 10 predicted proteins | sample 612E3MmetaG_FD_120493 | JGI IMG/M metagenome (GOLD analysis project Ga0182021, IMG submission 120493) | Permafrost microbial communities from Stordalen Mire, Sweden - 612E3M metaG (Illumina Assembly) | ecosystem: Environmental > Terrestrial > Soil > Wetlands > Permafrost | place: Sweden...
CTTCCAGGGCGGCCTGCTTCTGCGTGGCCAGCAATATCAGCCGGCCCTTGGCCATGGCTTCATCCAGGGCTTTAATTGATTTCTGCCGGCCCACCGACAGCGGCACTACCATATACGGGAAAACCACTATATCCCGGACGGGTAATAACGGTAATATTTCAGGTATTTCTATGTCTTTTTTCGCGCCTATTTCCGCCATACTATAACCTACTTTCTTTCCTTAATTACTTCATCAATAAGTCCGTACTGCTTGGCTTCATCACTCGACATGAAGAAATCGCGGTCGGTGTCTTTCTTGACCCTTTCCAGCGACTGGCCGGTATGCAGAGCGATCAACTCATTGATCTTCTCTCTCATCCTCAGTATCTCTTTGGCCTGGATATCTATGTCGGTGGCCTGCCCCTGTACGCCGCCCATAGGCTGGTGGATCATGATGCGCGCGTTCGGCAGGGCGAACCTCTTGCCCTTGGTCCCCGCGGTCAGCAATACCGCGGCCATACTGGAAGCCTGCCCCATGCAGATCGTGGATACATCGGGATTAATGAACTGGATGGTATCGTAGATGGCCATGCCGGCGGTCACTATCCCGCCAGGCGAATTGATGTAAAGGGAAATGTCTTTCTCCGTGTCTTCTGCCGCCAGGAACAATAACTGGGCGATGATCAGGTTGGAAATCTCGTCGTCAATAGGAGTGCCGACAAAAATGATCCGGTCCTTGAGCAGGCGGGAATAAATGTCATAGGACCGCTCCCCGCGCTGGGATTGTTCGACTACGATCGGGATTAAGCTCATATTTTTCACCTCTCTACTTTACTACTTCCACGTTATGGTCATGTGCGTGATCGTGCTCTTTATGCTTTTTGCTTGCTTTGACTTCTTTGACCTTGGCGTTATCCAGCAGGAACTTATATGCCTTATCCTCTTCCATCTGGCTGACGATCTGGTCGTGGTACTTGGTAAAGAATTCCTGCACCTGCTCAGCAGGCTGTTTGGACTGGGCCATGGTCTTGCCCATCTCCGCCTTTAAATCTTCATCGCTGACAGCCAATTTTTCCTGTTTGCCGATAGCCTCCAGCAAAAGATAGGCTTTGACCTGCCTCTCGGCGTCATGCTTCACCTTGGCGCGCATGATCTCATCCGTCAATCCGAGCGCTTCAGTAGTGCTGCCCTGGCGTTCGATAAATTCTTTCTGTTTGTCTACCAGGTATTCGATCTGTCTCTCCACCAGCACGTTGGGCAGGCAGAAATCATGACCGGCCACCAGTTTGTCCACGATCTGCGCTTCCACTTCGCGTTTGATCCTGGATTCTTCCTGGGCCTCAATATTTTTCTTGATCTTATCCTTAAGTTCCTGCAGGGTGATATTCTCGCCGATCTCCTTGACAAAATCGTCATTGAGTTCCGGCAATTTCTTTTCCTTGATCTCTTTCAGTACCAGTTTGAATATAGCTTCCTTGCCCGCTAATTCTTTCTTATTGAAATCAGCCGGCATTTGAACGACGATGTCTTTGGCCTCGCCCTTTTTTAAGCCGACCAGTTGTTCGGCGAATTTGGGTAAAAGCTGATCATCCTTTACTAAGGCCACCTGGTCCTGCACCTTGCCCTCCGGGACCGGCTTGCCTTCGCTGAATATTTCATAATCCACGACCACGAAATCGTCTTTTTTAACTGTGTCATGCCCGGCTACTACCAGCTGGGCGGCCCGCTCCCGCAGGTGCTCCAGCGCCAGGTTAACTTCCTTGTCCCCCACTTCCAGTATCTCTTTTTCCAGGGACAGATTCTTGTATTCCTTCAGGGTGATCTCCGGCTTCACTTCAAAAGAGGCCTTGAATTTCAATTCCTTGTCGAAATCAAAATCCAGAGCGTCGACTTCGGTCTCGCCGATAGCTCTCAGGTTGTGCTCATGGGCCACCTGTTCAACGGCTTCCGGTATGAGTTTTTGCAGCATTTCATCGCGAGCGATATTGGCGAAATTCTTGCGTACCATCTCCGCCGGGACTTTCCCCTGGCGAAACCCGTCCAGGACCGCTGATTTTTGTATTTGCGCGAAGATCATATCCGCCCGTTGCTTTACTTCCTTTACCGGGATCTCGATCTCGACGCTTACCTTGCAGCCCTCCGGTTTGCTTACTTCCGCTTTCAATTCAAGTGGACTCACTTAATACTCCTTTTTACCTGGCCGAATATACGGTCCAGTATTTTAACGCATGCGTTAACTTCTTTTGAGGTAATGGTCAAAGGCGGCAACAAACGTATGACTTTATCGGCGGTGCAATTGAGCAGCAGACCCTCTTCACGGGCCATTTCCACTATCTTGGCGCCTTCGATCTCCAGTTCGATGCCGATCATTACGCCCTTACCGCGCACATCCTTGACAAAACTGTATTTGGTTTCGAAATCAGTCAGTTTCTCCAGTAACAGCTCTCCCATGGCCGATGCGTTGGCCAGCAACTTGTCCTTCTTTATGGTATCCAACACCGCTTTAGCGGCTGCGCAGGTTACCGGATTGCCGCCAAAAGTGGAGGCATGGTTTCCCGGCTCGAAGAACCTGGCGAATTCATTGGTGGCCATCATTACCCCGATGGGTAACCCACCGCCCAAGGCCTTGGCCAGGGTCATGATATCTGGTTTAACGTCATAATGTTCGTAGGCGAACATCTTGCCGGTGCGCCCGATGCCGGTTTGCACTTCGTCGAATATCAGCAATATGTTGTTATCGTCGCATATCTCCTGCAAACCCTTGATAAAGGATATCTCGCCGATATTGACGCCGCCCTCGCCCTGGATCGCTTCCACCATTATGGCGCAGGTTTTCTTAGTGACTAATTTCTGGATCGAGCCCAGGTCATTGAATTGGCCATACTTGAAACCCGGCGTCAGAGGTTCGAATCCTTTTTGGTATTTGAGCTGCCCGGTAGCGGTAATAGTAGTAACCGTGCGACCGTGAAACGAATTGTACATGGTTATGATCTCATATTTACCGCCGTTCTTGCTCCCCCAACGGCGTGCCAGTTTGATGGCCGCTTCGTTGGCTTCCGCGCCGCTGTTACAGAAAAACGCTTTGCCGCCGAAATATTCACCCAGTATTTTGGCCACTCCCAGCATCGGTTCGGTCAAATAGATGTTGGAGGTATGCATGATCGTTCCGACCTGCAGTTTAATGGCCTTAACCACCGCCGGATGGCTGTTACCCAGGTTATTTACCGCCAGTCCGCTGAAAAAATCCAGGTACTTCTTGCCGGTTGAGTCCCAAACCTGCGCGCCCTTGCCTTTCACCAACAGCAATGGCTGGCGCTTATATGTGCCTATTATATATTGTTCGTCTATAGCTTTAGCTTGTTTATAATCCATCTAAGTCTCCTATCCTTTCACAAAGCATGTTCCTAAATTTTTGGTATTCTTCATAGCTTGCAGGACCGCGTGCGGTTTGCGGCCGTCGATTATATCTATCTCTTTGACTCCTCTGGCCAGCGCCTCACGGCAAGCCAGCATTTTTGGTATCATGCCGCCGCTAACCACGTTGTTCTTGATCAACCCGGCTATCTGGCTGGTCTTGATCTTCATTATCGTCGAGAATTCATCAGTCGCATCAGCCAACACACCTTTGACATTGGTCAACAGCACCAGCTTGTCGGCCTTCAGCGCCTGTGCGATCTTCGTCGCCACGGTATCGGCGTTAATATTATAGGTCTGCTCTTTAGCGTCTATCCCCAGTGAGGAGACAACCACCACGTAATCCTTAAGCAGGTCGTTCAAGACTTTGGTATTCACTTTAGTGATCTCGCCGACAAAACCCAGGTCCGGCGTGGTCTTCATCTTTTTGGCTATCAGTAAACTCGCGTCTTTGCCGCTGATGCCCACCGACGGAGCGCCATTAATACTTAATGCTCCGACTATCTCTTTATTGACCTTGCCGCAGAGCACCATCTCCACGATCTCCATGGTTTCTTTGTCGGTGACGCGCAGGCCGTTAACGAATTTCGGCTTTAGACCGAGTTTTAACAGGAAATTATTGATCTCCGGGCCGCCGCCATGGCAAATAACGACCTTATAGCCCTGCTTATGCAGAGTAGCTATATCCCGGTAGAAACCCTTCTTTATTTTGGGGTCAGTAGCGATACTTCCCCCGAATTTAATTACAATGGTCTTAGACATGAAAATCCTTATATAAGCAATAAAACCCGCGCACCTGCAAAGCGGGCTGGATTTATTATAGCACAGATATACAAAGAGTGTCAATAATGAGTATCAAAGGGTATGACACTTCTTTTACTTACTGGTTTTGACCTTAATAGATTCCCCGTCACATATGAACTTGATGTTCCCATCCCTGGCGGTGGACCATATCCTTTCATCCACGGGCATGGTTTTGCCGCTTACAACCAGGTATTCCGCCTTAGGGAGCGGATTGCCGGCCATTTTGCCATGATTCGGTAATTGGCATACTGAGGCGGTTACTGGTGACTTTATGGATGAGTCGCTGGTGAACAGGAATGTTTTGCCTTTATAGGATAGCCTGAAAGCCAGGCAGTCCTGCGCCGCTATATTACGCAGGGCCAGGTCCCTGGACCAATTAATGCGTTCCCCTCCCGACCACTCCACCAGGTATATCTTTTTCTCCTTGATCTTCTCCAGGAACTCCCGCATATAGTCCTGGCTGCCGGCCTCCAAGGTGAACGCTGGCATGATCACCTGCCTGACCTTGAACTTGTCCAGAATGGGCAGAAGGCCCTGTAAATGGTTGTAATGAGCGTGGGTCAGGATTACGGTATCGATCCTGTTTATCCCCTGCGACCACAAATAAGGCGCCACTCGCCTGTCTCCAACGTTGTAATCCCGATTCATCCCCCCGCCGCCGTCTATCAGGACCGCTCTCCGGTCCGGCAGGCTGACCAGGATGCTGTCTCCCTGGCCGACATTGATATACGAGACCTCCAGCGGTTTGGGCATGAATAACATTCCCGGCATGGCCAGGTAAATGAACGCCAATGGCAGATGGTCAAAGAATTTCACTATCGCCAGGAGCAGCAACAGTAAATAATGGTTCAGTTGTATCAGCAGATTACCTACCGGCGCGAAAAGCAGACGGCCGAAAAACGAAGAGAATCCCAGGATAGTGATAACGCCGACCAGCGGCACAACCGCCAGGTTAGCCAGGGGAGATACCAGGGAGAACTTGTGAAAATAGTAAATGATGAAAGGAGTGACGGTTATCTGCGCCGCCAGGGAGACGGCCAGGGAAGTACCCACCAGACGGCCAGCTGGTTTCAGCCAAGCGGTTAATCTTGGCGCCAGTAGGACAATGCCCAGCGTGGCGGCAAAGGACAGCTGGAAGCCCACATCGAACAGGTTACGCGGCTCCCATACCAGCAGCACCAGAGCCGCCAGGGCCAGGGTATTAAGCATATCCTTTTCCCGCTCCAGCATGACGGCCACCAATCCGACTATGGCCATGACCACGGCGCGGTTGACGCTGGACTGCGACCCGGTTATCTGCCCGAAAATTATTACTATGAAGATCAGCAGGAACGACGCGTATTTCCTGGTCAGCCTGAACATTTTGGTGAAAATGAAAAAGAATATCGCCGCGACCATGCCCACATTCATGCCGCTGACCGCCAGGATGTGCATCACCCCGGTATTGGAGAACATATCCTTAACTTCGCGGGATATCTCCGTTTTTTCGCCGAGCATTATACCCCTGAGCAAAGCGGAAGTTTCCGCCGGCAGGCCATAGCTCATGTTCCGCGACAGGCTCTGTTCTATCTTCTGCGACCAGCCGCCAATAGGCGGAGTAGTCCCCACCGGCTTGATCGGCGGCCACCAGCAGGAGACCAGCATGATAATAACTATGTAGGCACAGGTAATTGTTACTAAAGGCCGCAACTAATCCCCCATATAATAAAAAAATAGGAGCCTCTTCAGGCTCCTTCATGTTCTAATCTGTGTAATCAGTTTTAAAAATCTGTGTAATCTGCTTCTAAACTTTATAATCCATGCCGACTGCTTTTAATTCTTTGACCAGCTCTTCTATCTCTTCGGGCTTAGCTACGCCCTGACCTATTTTGTTTTTAAGGTCTTCCATTTTGAAAATTATCCGCTGGAGGTGTTCCCGGTCCTTAATGACTATCTGCTTGATGCCCCCGGTCATATCATTGAATAACAAGGCAATTTCCTTAAATTCGTCACCTTTGCGCAATGTTATCTTTTCGGTCAGGTCCCCCTGTCCTATTCTGGCCATGCTTTTTTCCAGGTGCACCAGCGGTCCCGCGACTTCGTGCGAGATAAAAATACTGACCACCACTATGACCAGCAGGATCATCGGCAAGCCGCGCAGCAGCATATGGTTATAAGCCGAAACCAGGTCAACTATATCACCGGACCTGGTTTTATCCAGCAGGATAGACCCTGCTTCGTAATAAAGGTTCCAACCGACCACCGCCACTACGAACAATATGGCGAAGATCAGCAAACCTGCGTATTTGAATTGGAAAGTCGTCTTAACCAGGAATTTTCTACGTCTAAGCATTGTGGTCCTTTAGGTAAGGTCTACAACAGCTAGTGCAGGACTTCTTTTCTTTCTTTGGAGATAATCCCTTTATATATATGAGGACAGAGTTCATATAATTTCTGATAAGCTTCGTCTAATTCGACGGCCAACGTATCTTGTTCCAGGCGGCTTTTCTCTAATTCGAGTTCCAATTCCCTGATCTTATTTTCTAAAACCCTGGGGGACTTAATTTTCAACCTCCGTAACAAGTTTTCAAACAACCACAAGCATATAATAGTACAAATAGTAATTTTTAGTCAAGCAATTTATTGGTCGAAGGGATTATTTTGCCAGCCCCAGGGACTCCAGCCGCTTATCCGCTTCCTTGGCCCAGGGGCTGGAGCTGTATTTATCCTTAACCATCTGGTAGTACTCGCGAGCTTTTACCTTATCATTCAGTTTCACTTCATAGGTCGCGGCCATGGTCATCAGCCAGGTCGGCGCATCCGGGGATTGTGGATAATTTTTGACCAGCCCGTTGATGGTAGCCAGGACATCAGCCCAATCTTCGCCGCGCATATACACTTCCGCCAGCATATTGGTGGCCGAATAAGCTAACTGTGAAGCAGGATATTTAGCGATCAATCCCTGGTAATCCTTGATGGCCTGAGCATAGGCTTTTTCCTGGCCGGCTTTGTCCTTCTTATTCATGTAATAGGTCAGGATACCTTCCGGTATGGACAAGGTGCCGGGAACGTCAGGAAACTTGTCAAAAGCCTCGCGCATGTATTTGTAGGTATTATCCCAATCACCCTGCTTTTCGTAGCAGCCCCCCACGGACATGATCGCCCGCGCCAAAACATCCCTTTTGTCGGGATACTGGCCCAGTATTTTCCTAAACTGGACCAGGGCTTCAGGGTATTTTTCCTCCAAGACGTAAAGGTCACCTATCTTAAAGTAAGACTCGACCGCCTGATCGGTCTGGGGATATTTATTGATCACTGACTGAAAAATTTCTATGGCTTTGCCGAATTTATAGGGCGGGATATTCTTGGGATCCTTGAATATATCGGAGCTGTATTTACTGGCCTGGTAGAAAGCCCTCTCCGCGGAATACTGCTGCGAGCACCCCGTTAGCATTACTACACATACTATCAATAAAACCAACGCTTTAGCTTTATCAGTGTAATCAGCCTTAAATATCTGTGTAATCGTATTTCTAAGCATTGGCTTGTCCTTGTCTCGGCACCTGTTGCTGTTTAACGTTGAGATAGAGTATGGTAGCTGAAATATTGATTATAACATTGATAATAAAAACAATTATTATCGTCAAAACCGCTAAAGCGATGCTTATTTCCGGGGTTATGCTCGTCATGAGCTTGCCGGAAAAAGCGTCTAAGACCACGTTGGCCAGGTACAATAGGAACGGGATAGCCACGAGCAAAACAGAGACCAGGAAATACTTTTTCATTATCTTAATTGATTCCCTGGCTGACCGCCATAAACCAGTATTTTCCACTATTATGCCCATCGGCAAATAAAGGAACACGGTCTGGACGGCTATGTAAAAAATATAATTCAGCACGGCCACGACCAGGCTCCACTTGAGAACCCCCATGTGCCAGAAATAGCCGTTATTCTTCTTCAGTATTTCAGTGCGGAAATACTCGGTAGAACTGGAGAAACCATACACCAGCACAAATATGAGCAAACTATAGCCCAATAACCGCAGGTACCGATTAAAAACGATATTAAAATTTTTGCCGAACCGGATGGTCATATTCCTGGTCATCTGGTTATACATGGATATGGTCATGCCGGCCAGCAGTGAGCCAAAAACAACCTCCGTGAACGACTCCCACTTATTGAATATCTGCAGTAGCGCCACCAGGTTAAATGGATAATGCAGGCTGATCTCCCCGTAAAACGCCTTGATCGGCTGGGCCAGCACCAGGTTCAGCGGCCACTGGACCGAATAATAGATGATAGCCAGGCCAACCAGCTCTATCAGCGCCAAATAGAACAAGGGCAGCAGCAATCCCGGGAACTTACGCAGGTTCTTGAACGTCAATCCCATTACCGAACCATAAATGTCTAAGCTTTTTAAAATTGGCATATTACCTCTTATTTTTTATTATAACATCAAACACAGGTAGTGTCAAATATAAAAGGCAGGAAATGTTATTCCCGCCTCTTACCAGATTGGCGCTATAGCGTATCCTGACCCTATGGAGCCAGTCTTATTAAAAACATATCAATAGAACCTTGATTGGCATTAGCGTTAAGCCCACCTTTGGTCCAGCCGGTGGCGTCAATATTCCCTGAGGAATCTAAGGCCACTCCTAAACCCGCGTCATCAGCGCTGGTGCCGTATTGTTTGGTCCAGAGCCTGGACCCGCTGGAGTCAAACTTAGTTAAAAATATATCATATCCGCCTTGATTGACATTGCCGTCCAGACCACCCGCTGTCAACCCGGTAACATAAATATTCCCGGATGCATTTACCGCCACTCCCAAACCAGCATCATCAGCGCTGGTGCCATATTGTTTGGTCCAGAGCTTGGCCCCGCTGGCGTCAAACTTAGTTAAAAATATATCCTCGCCGCCTTGACTGGTATTGCCGTCAAGATTGCCGGAAGTCAACCCGGTAATGTAAATATTCCCTGATGCGTCTGTGGCCACTCCATGGCTCTCATCATCAACACTTGAACCAAATTGTTTTGTCCAGAGCTTGGACCCGCTAGTATTGAACTTAGCTAAAAATACATCCTTACCGCCCTTATTGGTATTGCCATCCAGGTTGCCAAAGGTATATCCAGTGACATAAATGTTATCTGAATGATCTACCGCCACCCCCAAACCCTCATCGATCGCGCTGGTGCCCAATAGCTTGGTCCAGAGGCTGGTTCCATTAGTGTCATACTTGGTTATAAATATATCATACCCGCCTTGATTAGTATTGCCATTAAGGTCGCCCGTCGTCCACCCGGTGACATAAATATTCCCTGATGAGTCTGTTGCCACTCCCATGCCCGCCTCATCAGCGCTGGTGCCAAATTGCCTGGTCCAGAGCCTGACCCCGCTGGTATTATACTTCGTTAAAAACACATCCTGTCCGCCCTGATTGGTATTGCCGTCCAGATCGCCAAAGGTATAGCCAGTGACATAAACATTACCTGATGGATCTACAGCCACCCCTAAACCCTCATCCGCGACAGATGTGCCAAGCAGCTTTGTCCAGATCTTGGTTCCAGTGATATCATACTTAATCAGGAATATGTCATGAGAGCCTTTATTGGTATTACCGTCTAAATCGCCATCGGTCCACCCGGTAATATAAATATTGCCGGAGGTATCTGTGGCCACTGCCAACCCCTCGTCATCAAATATTGTGCCAAATTGTTTGGTCCAATTTGCAGGCACAATAGGCGCAGGAGGCGCGACAGCGGTCGCTGTTACAGTCACGCTTTGCTGGGCAGTTCCGCCCTTCCCATCTGATACTGTACAGGAAATCATATATGAACCGCTGGTGGCGGGGGCTGTCCAGATAATAATTGAGCCAGTTCCGGTTATTATCCCTTGGGCCGCGCTCCAGCCATAGGCCAGGGGGTTATTATCAGGATCCGAAGCGCTGCAGGTAATGGTTGTGTTTATGGCGACGGGGATACTCGCAGGATTTGCCGTTAAAGATGCAATTACCGGCGGATGATTGGTAACATCAGTGCCATCGGTGGCAGTAATAGCTATGCTTTCTTCCTGCTGTTTTTCTTTCTCATCTTTTAACTGCTGGACCCTGGATTTAACCGCAGAGGCCAGGCCCAGATAAGTACCGGCAAAAGAATTTGAACTAACGCCGAGTATCAATAAGACCGAAATAATTGATAAAATAATAATTCTTATTTGTTTATTCATTCTCTTTACCTCCTGCCGTATCGCTGCCAAAATGGAGATAAAGGGCGATATTTCCCACAAAGTCAACCCCATGGACCTTAACGCTGGAATCATCCGCGTGCCTTAAGGAGATATATGTGGGAGCAAAGTCTAACAGTAACGAAAGCCACTTATTCATAAAATATTCCCCGCCGATGAATAAAGCCCCCTCGTAACCTGTCCCTTTGGTATCCAGGGTATTAAAGTTGATATATCCGCCTTCCAGGCCGGTGAAACCCTTGAGCCTATCGCTGGAGTAGTAATTCCAGTAGCCCCGGCCGGAATACGCCTTGACTCCTGA
>Ga0182021_10011024_pt1 | contig 10720 bp, 15 predicted proteins | sample 612E3MmetaG_FD_120493 | JGI IMG/M metagenome (GOLD analysis project Ga0182021, IMG submission 120493) | Permafrost microbial communities from Stordalen Mire, Sweden - 612E3M metaG (Illumina Assembly) | ecosystem: Environmental > Terrestrial > Soil > Wetlands > Permafrost | place: Sweden...
ACATCTGAAATGATAGGAAAGTGTTTTTTCTTCAGAACAGTTACCTATCATATAGTAGGCAGGGTTGTGGGTAAGCTGTCTTCTTCAATTATTCAGCTGTCCGATGCTTCTTGGGTTGCTGATTCTGGAAGGTTTACACAAGCAATAAAAGAGGGAAAATTAAATGAAATTGAACCTGTGGGAGTTGTATTTGTTAATCTTGATACAGTCACTGACTTTTTCCCTTGGGTACATTCGCTTCCTACTGAACAGAAATAAGGAAGTGCAAAATGATAGCCTCTAATTTTGTTGGGTCGGAGTCGAGGTCGTGGTCGTGGTCGTGGTCGGGGTCGGGGTCGAGGTCGGGGTCGGGGTCGGTATGAAGTCAATACTGATTGTGTGGAAAATTAGAAATTAAAGGAGATTAAAATGTTCAATGATAACCGGTTGCCAGAAGTGGCGTGTTCACCAATGCAGGAAACAATGAAATTAAGATTGGAACGTCGAGTCAATGATGCTCAATCAAATCTTGACGACGCAAAACGTGTTCTCGAAATTCTCAATAAGAATCCAGAACTTGAGGAGCTTCTCAACGCATTAAGGCGCATGGGATTTTAGAAGATTAAATGAAACCCCTGCTCGGCCTTCTCTTGGCGATATGGTTGACCAAGTTTTCAAACTATACTGAGGGTAAGTCTATCCCCTGTAACGGAGATACGACCGTGGTCATCACAACCGCGCCAGCGTCTTACTTTAAACCATATAGATGCGTCACCTACGAACCTATCGAATTTTCCGCCTCGCCTTCTCAACAGGAAGTTTATCGAAAGCAACTCAACCTGAAAGAAGGCGGCGGGACTTTGCAGGATCTTGTCAACAGCATAAGGGAGGATTGGTCGAAATGAAAAAGTACGATCCACAATGGTTAGGTGAGTTCAAGGATTTAGTCTTGTTGGGTGTAATGATCCTTGGAATTTTATTTTTGCTTATCAATTTCTACCAATTTGTGATGGGTCAATGAACGACATCGCCATCCTTAGCGCGTTGATCATCTTCATGTGGGCCGGGCTACTCTGGATCATATTCAAATACGGGAAGGAGGATTGAATTGGCTAAGTGTGGCCGATGCCATGGCGAAGGGTTTGAGATCAACGTGTTTTCTAAGACCATTCCAAGATGTTGCAAGTGGTGTATGGGTACGGGGCAATCACCCTTTGCGGCTATCAGAGAAGATCGGAAAAGGAGAAAGGAACATGACAAACACCAAGCATTGCCAGTATTGCCGGAAACCACCAGCCTTGCGGGGCACAAAGGCTGACAAAGAGTATCATCTAAAACAAGTTCATAAAGAGATATGGGAAGCGATAGAAAGGGGATTGGAACATGAATCAATTGACTCGATTAAACCTGATCAGATCCTGGCAGAAATCAAGATCACCAAATGGTCGCGTTAGACTTCGATCCGATCGAAAGAATAGAATCGCAAATAATTGGCTATTTGTATTTATAGTCATATGGTTCATAGCCATCGCAATCTGGTTAAATAAATGAGCTTCGGATTTTCAATTAAACGAAACACCACGGATAAATACTTCTCTGATCTTGTGCGCTTAAAGGCGAACTGGTGTTGTGAGAGATGCCACCGCGATTATTCTGACCATCATCAAGGCTTGGAATGCTCTCATTTTATAGGTCGTGGAAATAAAAAGACACGTTGGGACTTTGAGAACGCCGCCGCGCTCTGTACGGGTTGTCATATTCACTTTACGAAAGACGCCCACGAACACGCTGAATTCTTTAGAAAGAGGCTTGGAGATGAAGCCTACGATGCTTTGGGAGTCCGTTCAAAATTAACGATGAAGGGAAGTGGAACCGATGAGAAGATGATCCGCATCGGCCTCAAGATGGAGTGGAAAGAATTAAACGATCAGTTGAAATCAAATATCATCGGGGCTCGTTAGCCTTCCCTATATCCTCAATAGGCACAAGAGAGAGATCGAACAATCCACTCGTCCCCGTCTAAAATATCGAGTGGGTTCCCACAGATGGGGCAGAGCATTTATTTTGACGGTGGTGTCGTGCCCGTTGACGCATCCGAAGGATTCGATGCCGCCACGTTTTGGGATAAGGCCATGACCGTTCCGATCAAACCTGAAGCTCCCATAATCCATTGAGGGGTGATCCCGCCCGTTTTAAGGGATTCCAGTGAAGCTGCGACAATCCCTAAAATCCCCACATAAAACTTTGACGATTCGTACCATACCGTAGTCCCCTCCACTTGGGCCGCTTGGATTGAGCGGACAATATTATAAAGACAAGTTAATATGGTCGAAATTATGACAGCCGTGGTGGCGGGAAGGAGCCCGGCCAAGGAGGTTCCGATCGTAACGAGTGTCCCCAAAACAGTTACCCAAAACCCGACCGTCTTCCATCCGCTTTTAAGTGTTTTGACCTCGCCTGCCAACTCCTCCACGGGTTTCCGAATTGCAAACAGAAGCTTGATTTTGTCTATTAAGCTCATCTTGATTCTCCTTTTTATTTCGTTTTGATAACGTCCATTTAAAGTGCCATACGAAAAGGGTAATACTGATCCCCTTGTTTTTCCAGTCCTGCCATAAATCGCTTAGTCCCATGTCACTCTACCGGCCCCCCGTTGAACATCTGATAAGTGCCATCGATCATCCTTAAGACCTGATTACAACGCGCAGGATCGCGGTAGGGGGCTCCTAGAGACACGTGCAACCATTGTTCTACCCCATAACTCCGTTTCGCGGTTTCGAAGATAAGTTGGCCCACTCTAAAGTTATGGGCAAAGAGTTGCCCCCAAATCATCCTGAATGCATTTCCCAAATCCTGGCCTTGAGGAACAAAGTCAGCGGCCTCACATAGAATATGTTGGCTTCGGTCTGAGGAACCCACCGCAATGTTTAGGGGTTTGCACCGATACCCCGAGTGGACGATTAAGGGGACGGTTAAGAAGTTTCGTATCCACTCAAGAAGTTTTGCGACCTCAGTTAGTTTCGCAATCTGTTCGTCTGTCAAATCGCGGTTCATCGTCTGGAGATCGAGTCTATTCGTCGCCGTTAATTCAAACAAGCTGAAATTGTCCGTCAATTTTCTATCCTCTGTTATCAGCATCTTTTAATTTCACTCCATTTCGAATTAAGCTTTACGCTGTGCAGGCTTCTTAAGTCATCGCGGTCGATGCCGGGGGCCTTTACCCTTGGAATAGGTATTTTTTTTAATATGAGATCGCACCGTTTTTTCCCGATCAGATGTTTAACCGATTCGTGGCATAAGAGCGAGATATTCGGTTCGACGTGAAGGATTCTTTGGGATAAATTAATAGGATATCCGATGAACTCGGCGCATTGACCTTGCAATCTGCCCGACGGCTTGGAAAGGCAGTTCCGGCATAGCATGACTTTTTTATAAACGTATCCTAAAACCAGCCGCAAGCGGAATCCATGGGGACGCGGCCAGTGCGCATGAATGACCTTGTTTACCGATTCAACAAATAAACAAGACCTCCTCATAAAATCAATGACCAGCGAAGAATTATTCTTTGGCCCCAGTTCCAAAATCACCATGATCCCGTCGCCCATGTATTTGGAATATCCTTTGCTTTCGACAGCGAATTTCTGGAATTCATTGGAAACGTCTTCCATGAGACTGTCAACTTCCTCGGGAGAATTCGCAGGACGTTTAATCCAACTCGAAAACCCGTGGATATCGCCGTAAGCGACCAGGGCTCTTTTTCTTTCCATATATTAATGATCTTCTTCCCTTTGGATTTCCTCGTCGTCAACGAAATACCACTTACCCTTGATCATAACCCACCCGCCTTTCTTTGGATGGTAGCCAGATAAAGAGGGCTGTTTCTGTGCGAGCCTCTTTTCTATATCCGCCAGTTGCCTCGTGTGAATATCCAGATTCGCCGCGATCCGTGTCAGAAGCTCTTCTTGCCGCTTCTGATTTTCTTCCATCTGGATCGGTTTGATATAAAACCATTTGATGAGAGCGATGAGTGCAGTTCCAATGATGATCGCGTCTTTTAAACGGAGGAGTGTCCGATCCAGCTTCGGCCCCCGAACCTGTTCGCTCATTCTTTTCCATCTCGCTTTAAAATACTAGATATTCGTCTGAAAATTGAGCGGCGAAATAGGAGTGGATTTCCCGGCCTGTATATCCTCAATTTGTTTTTGGAGTTGAAGCTGTTTAAGTGCTTCTTGGGCTGTGCTTAAACTTTTTTGGATTTGTAGAATTGCTATCTTTTGGGTATTGATATCGTCTGTTGTTGACATAATTATTCTCCTATATAAAAAATGGCATGAGCAGTTTTATAGATAAAGCGGCATTTGAAAGCGTCATGGTTCCCAAATCACATCCAGCGGAAGCGATTACTTTATCATCGACGTTCAGCAGCCGAACACATGATACGGAAAGCGTCATTTTTCCTGTAGCTGGTACGGGTGTCCATATGAACGAAATATCTTCATTCGCTAAATGATAACTCCCGTCGTCGCTGCCATTCCATGTGCTAACTCCAACCGCGACATTATCGGCTCCTCGAATATCCGATAATCTTGCTTGGAAATTAAACAGATAAACGCCTGTTATTGGAACGGGAAACCAATTTTCTGTTGCATCCCAATTATCGAACGGAGCTAATGAAATATAGCTGGGCAAGTTTGAAAAATCTATTTGATGAAAATTGGTGCTGACCGTATAACTATTTCCGAGTCCGTTCGTATTGCCAAAAGAAACTTGGCAAAATGCAGCCAGAGAACCGTCGTAAAAATAACCGTTGCTTATGTTGATAGGAAGATCGTTTGAAAAGACGTCAGCGACACCCGTCGCCAAATAGTTGTTGTTATAGCTGCTACTCACATCTCCAAGAGCATAAGTTCCTCCGCCAATGTTTTGGAGGTAAGGGTGACTATCGCTACCGTTGATGATATCGGTTGTAACGCTGTTAAAGGTGACATCATTAAAAGTGTTTAAGTCCTGGTCGAAGGGATTACCGCTTCCGCTATAAAAATGAACGGACATTAGTAAACCACCTCAACGATGAAAGTGTCTGTGGTCGTGAATAAAAAGTTATGTATACCGGCAAGATTTCCGTTGGGTTCAATCGCCACCGAAACGCCTGGAGGAATTACGGCAAGAACTGCTCCGTCCAAGTCTATTTCTCCTCCTGCTTTTGAATAGGCCGTTATTCCAATAACTCGTTCTCCTGCCAGCGTCAAGATACCGCCACTGATTCCTGAGTAATGTTTCCAGGTTCCTAACGGTTTCTCAATATCCGTTTTAATTATAGCCAGAGTGGCTTCAGTGGCCGCGCCTGTCGGGAGGGGAAGCGATGTTATCGGTGGCGGTAGTAGATTTATACTGGACATAGGTGGCTCATGTTTTTTGCTGGTAGTAAACCGCGCCCGAGATTTGGACAGGATTCGATGAATTTAAGATAAAAGAGTTTCCGCGAGTCATCTGGAACCATGGCATACCTGAGATATCAAGGGCCATCGCTCCTCCGGCCGTAAACGTCATCGCGCCCGTTAAATTCGTCGATCCGTCTTTAAAAGTAATGATCGTTGCCCCTGCAACCGTAAAGAATATTCTAAAAATTAAAGTCTGTTTATCATTCACTCCGGTGATGAGAATATTGTCGCCAGAACTCGCGCAGTTTATCGGTAGAGGATAGACGTTCGTCATCTGCGAACCGTTGGTCATGTCTGCGTAACGGAGGGCGACGGGCATTATTGCATCCCTTCCATTGCTTCGTCTCCGGCTTCGATAGCTTCATCAGCATAATGCCTGAATAATTCTTTCGGTGTGGTAGTCCCTTTTGGATTTTCATTTAGCCATTTGGCGACATTGTTCTGAAGTTGCGCCAATCCACGATAGCCAACCACATCCAATCCTTTTTGAAGGGCACCCCGAACCATGCCAAATCCGGGCGGAAGTCTTCCAGCCATTTCGGTAAGTCTTTTGCGTTTCATAAATTCTCGAATTTGAGTCGTGGCCCCGTAATCTTCAAGAGCATTTTGATAAAGTTTTTTTTCCGTCGGATCGAGATGCTTATCCATCAATGCTTCATTTTTAGCTCTTAATTCACGAGCGACATCTGCATAAGCTCCTGACGGTTGTTTAAGCTTATCCGCATTTTTAGCATCTTGAAATAATTTCGTTACTGTCTTTGCTATAGCGTCGGGAGTCCCCTGAGTTTTCGCGACATCCTGAAGTGCTCTGATATAGTTTCCCTGTTGCACGGATTCTGTACCTGATTCATATTTAGAACCAAGTTTAGAGTGGATATCTTTTAAAAGCGTTTCAGGATTATGAACAGCCCCGCGCTCGGCTACCATCCCGCGCATATCTCCCACTACTTGTCCTGCATCGTGGTTTATCGCATCCAGTTTCTGCCTCGCTCCAATGCTTCCGGTCTGCATATTCACGAGCCCCTTATCTTGGGCATAATGAGCCAACTGTTCAGCTCTCTGTTCTCCGATCTTCTGAAGTTGTCCGCGAGCCGCGCCCAATGTTTTCATAGTTAAGTCAACTGAGCTTTTATTCGCATAGGCTCCAAGCGTTCCGCGATTTAACGGTTTATCGCCATATTTCTGGGTAAGATAATCCGCGACCTCTTCCGTCGGTTTCTTGATAGCTTCCGGAATAGCTTCTTTGATTCCAGACAAAGGATTTTCTGCTGGCGGCGTTGTCGCTTCCGATCCGAGTAATTTTTTATTTGAAACATATTCATCTGGCACAAGATATTCCGGAAAATCTGATCCGCTACCAACATTCGGCCTCTTTATTTTTTCTGCAATATCTTTTGGGACATCTATATAAAATGTATTTGTTTCTGGAGATCCGTGACCATATTTTTTCAAATCTTCAAGATTTTCACCGAATAATCTTCCCCGTTCACCGATAAATTGCTGATATTGTTCAGGCGTTAATGATTTTTTAAGCCATTCACCTTGATTACCTAAATCCTTGGGTTCAACACGGTATAGCCTTTTCATTTCTGCTGGTTTTTGTGATCTATTCAAAATATCAGATACTTCGGGTGGAAGGTCGATCGGTTTCGGTGCTTCCGCTACCGGAGGAACTTCGGTTTGAATTGGTATCGATCCGCCTGGTTTTCCCGTGTCAATCCTGTAATCTTTTCTTCCTGTTGGGAATTCGTCGTCAATCTGTAATTTATTCGGATCGACCTTTATTTTCGCAACAGAACCATCCCCATAATCACCACCCTTCGGATCAGTGGTTAAATATACATCAGGTTCACCGGCAGATTTTAATCTCCCTGTTTTTTGTATTGATTCTAAACCGGATTTTGTTGTTCCATGATAAAGCGTGACCGTCCCATCTGGATTTAAAGGCAATCCAGTCCCTTCGTGAATTTTTGAGATAGATGCAATCGGTTCAATAGGGGCTTTCGGGGCTTCCGCTATTTTTCCAGCTTCCCCGGCGGCTTCCGCGCCATCTCCTACCGCACCCATACGACCTAGAACAGGAGCGGCAACCATCGCCGCATTCATCGCAGTCCCCACAGGGTGTTGTTTAAAGGTTTCGATGGGGTGAGCTATGGTCTGACCGATATCAGAAGCGAATCCCTTTAATTGATTCCATGGTTCCATCGTGGCCTGTTTTATAGGCTCCATGCTTTGTTTTGAGGCCGCCTCATAGAGTCCTATCGGGTCAGCTAACCTCTTCCCCACATTTAACACACCCTGGCCCATCCCCTTGATATCTTGAACAGCGTTCCCGGGAACCTGCGACCATGGAATAGACGGTTTTTGTCCTTTGCCTGTTAAATCATTAACAGCGGAATCCAATTGCTCTGGACTATCTGCTTCAACTGTATAAGAACCGCCGTCAGGTGTTTGAACGTCGTAAGAAGCCATTATTTATGCCTCGTTATTTTTGCCCCACTTGGATGTTGAATCGTTTGGCCTATTCCAATCTCGCCTACCGGAGAAGGTTCATGCCCGGGAAGTTGTGCTTCCATGGTTTTCGTTGATTCCGATTCCCACGAATGAGGGACAACGGCTTCAATAGCTTTTTGATACCACGGACGATCTTGTAAACTTTTAGCAGCGGTTTGCTGTTTTCCTTCTTTTTCGAGCTGTTTCCCTTCTTTGGCGATCTCTTGGCCTGCCTGCTGATTCTGAATACTCGCCTTAGTTTGTAGTTCCTGAAGTTGGAGTCCCATCACTTTAAGAGCGTTTTGAGTTTCGATATCAGCTCCCTTCATTCCCAATTCACCAGCCATTTCCATTTGAGCAGCCGACATCTTTGAGACATTTTCAGGGGTAATGTGCAGGTACCTTTGAAGAATAGGGCCGAAAGACTGTTGTGCCATTTTTGAGAGTGGAGATTTTGAGTCCATCGCGTCCATTTTTTGGTTGGCACCAATCTGTTGCATATTCTGCTCGCCAGCCCGCGCCAATGTTCCCATCTGCTGGTTCCCCTGTTCGTTTAACTGATTCTCAAAGGCTTGCTGGTTACCGGGATTCCCGGCCCTAGCGACACCTTGCATCAAAGCGTCAGAAAACCCTTTGGCACCGGAAACGAGTCTATTTCCCAACCCTTGTTTCTGGTTTATAAGCTGGTTTTGAAGTTCCAACTGTTGTTCGGGGCCATATTGACCGATCTTTTTCTTCTGGCCTTGGATATACTGAGCGATTTCGTCAGGGTTTGTACCCGGAGGCATACCCGGAAGCTGTGGAGGTGGTTGCGGTGGTTGCGCGGGTTCCTGTGCTTGTTGGACAGGCTGTTTTTGCGCCTGTGGTGCGATTTGGGGCGTGTTAAAGTCCGGCCCGGCTATCGGTGCCTGATTTTGGGTCAGATCGCTTAAATCGAGAGATTTGGGCGTATAGGATGCATCTTGAGGCCGATCTTCGTCATCTCCGACAATACCACCGGGCCACATTTTCGTATATTCCTCATCTTCTCCCTCATCAAACGCCTCGCCTGGCTTTTCTTCCTCAAGCATCTGCCTATTTTCTGGATAAGGGGAGACGATCCCGCCTTCAGCCATTCTTGTACCGCCAATCACTTTTGCCTGCCTCGGGTAGTTCTTAATCAAGTTTTCTGGTTGTTTCGGCTGGCCGTAAGTCGTCATCAAATTCGGCTTCTCAAATAACCCGGTCGCATCCTTGCCCTTTTGAAGTAAATCATTTAAGGGCGCGGGGCCGTGATTAAATCCTTCGTCTTGTTTAACCTCTTTCCCGTATTCGCCCAGGTCTACAATTCCACCATCCGCCGCCTTATCGTTTTCTTCTAAATACTTGTTCAGCTTTCTCATATTAAGCCGCTCCTTGTCGAATAGCTTTCATGGCCCTTAAAAGTGTGGCCGCGTCCTGAGGATGAACCGGAGGCTCTTGGTTATGCCCCGCGAGCATCGATAAAACCTGGGGAAGGTACTGCTGAACGGCAGTTCTAGGTAAAACTGCCTCGCCTGGACTAGCGAGGATCGGAACCTTGTCATTTCTTTCTGAATCGCCCGGAACCTCAGGATGGCCGGGGATCATGCCGCCCTTTTTCATACAAATCCCGCCAGAGGCCATACATTCAGCGTGTCCGCAGTCGTAATGAGCGGGGATCGGATCAACAATTCCGCCTTTAGCATAACCATATCCGCCTGGGGTCGCGTCCTCTTGATTGTATTGCGAAGGTGTCGTCATCTGATTGGCCGCTACTGCTCCCGCTGGCCCACCGAACATACCTCCTGCTACCGTGGCTCCCGTATTTAAAAGACCGCTAAAAATACCGGCATTCTGCTGTCCTTGTTGTTGTGCCATATTACCGGCTTGTTGGAACGCACCAGCCTGTCCAGCAGCTTTCTGGGCCTGATCTTGAAAGACTTGTTGGGGGACTTGAGTATTGTATTCAGTTCGGGTATTCGCCAATCCTGTATTCTGATTCGCGACATTCTGCTTATTCTCAGTGTTATAAGCGTTTGCCTGTTGAGTCCGGTTCGCGTTCGCCTCTCCCGCTTGCTGTTGGTTTTGGGCATTGAATTGTTGCATCGCGTTTTGAGCTTGGGCCACGGTATTCGCTTGTTGATTCTGTTGGCCTTGGAGTTGACCGCCCAAAGCCCCACCCTGAGTCATCGCATTTAAAGCGGTCTGATAAGCTTGAGACTGAGCTTGCAAAGCGTTCTGATTCGCAGTCTGGGCGTTCTGGCCCACTGTCTGGTTCTCCAATGCGGCTTGTACCAACCCGGCGGGGGTGCCTCTCGCGGCCATTCCCTGTTCAATAGCTCCCCGTTGCCCGCCCGTCGCCTCGTTCATCTGGTTGATCGTATTCTGGACTTGGGCTTGTTCAACCGGAGTTCCCTCAGCACCCGCATTGGCTATCCCTGAAAGCTGGTTCAGGGCGGCCACTTGAGCGGCAGTCCCAGTTTGCGGGACGTTCTCGGTGTTGTATGCATTGCTCTGTTGTAGATAAGCCTGAGCGTCCGCCGGAGTCATTATCCCCGCCTGAACATATTGCTGAAGTTCGGGTAAAGTTAATTGCGCCGCTGTCGGAGTTTGGAGATTAGCATAGACTGATTCCGCCTGCTTCATTGCATTCGAAGCATCATCTGATTTGCCACCAGTAAAAATATCTAAAAGGCCCATTTTAATCACGCTCCTTTAATTTTGAATTATCTTTAAAAACCATGAATCCCACCGCCCGAACCCGGTAACCCAGGCTCCGGTTTCCCCTGTAACCATTGAGGCAATCC
>Ga0182021_10011026_pt1 | contig 10720 bp, 10 predicted proteins | sample 612E3MmetaG_FD_120493 | JGI IMG/M metagenome (GOLD analysis project Ga0182021, IMG submission 120493) | Permafrost microbial communities from Stordalen Mire, Sweden - 612E3M metaG (Illumina Assembly) | ecosystem: Environmental > Terrestrial > Soil > Wetlands > Permafrost | place: Sweden...
CGGTGATGTCGTCGCCACCCAGCAGCGACTCGTCGAGGACCACCACGAGGTCGGGCGTCGTGACCTGCGAGAGCACGCGGATGGGCCGCCGCGAGAGCCGCGTCGACGCCGTTATGGGCGCACCGCGCCGCTCGGCGCCGAACGTGGGGGCGCTGGTGACACCGGCGTAGCCGCTGCGAAAGCCCGCCTCCGCCAGGATCTTGGCGCTCGTCACCGCACCCTGGCCGCCGCGGCCGTGCCAGCGCACCTCGTACATCTCCTGCTCACCGGCGTTCGCCTCGCCGCCGGGGCGACCCGCGGCACTCATCCCGACCCCGCTTTCGCACCGCCGGTCTCTCCGGAGAAGATGCCATCGTGGACATCGAGGAGCTCCTTGGCCAGCTCGCGCAGCTTGTACTTCTGCACCTTGCCAGAGGCGGTGAGCGGAAACTCATCGACGAAGAGGACGTACTTGGGCGCCTTGTAGCGCGCCAGCCGGGCGCGGGCGAACTCCTGCACGTCGGCCTCGTCGATCGCCGATCCGGCGGAGCGGCGCACAAAGGCTCCCACCACCTCGCCGTACTTTACGTCTGGCACGCCGACCACCTGGGCGTCCTCTATGCCGGGCATGGTGTAGAGGAACTCCTCGATCTCGCGCGGGTAGATGTTCTCGCCACCGCGGATGATCATGTCCTTGATGCGGCCGGTGATGCGGTAGTAGCCGTCCTCGTCCACTGTGCCGAGGTCCCCGGAGTGGAGCCAGCCGTCGGCGTCGAGGACCGCCTCTGTGGCCTCCGGCATGCCGTAGTAGCCATTCATTATGTTGTAGCCGCGGCAGCAGAACTCGCCGGGCACGTTGGGCGGACAGTCCTGACCGGTCACCGGGTCGACGACACGGACCTCGACCTCGGGGTGGATGGTGCCGACCGTCTCGCACTTGCGCTCGAGCGTGTCGTCCGTGGAGGTCTGCATGAACACCGGTGAGGCCTCGGTGAGCCCGTAGCAGATGGTCAACTCGGTGGCGTGCATCTGGTCGATCACCTGGCGCATGGTCTCGATGGGGCACGGGCTGCCAGCCATTATGCCCGTGCGAAGGCTGGTGAGGTCGAACATCGGGAACATAGGGTGGGCGAGCTCGGCGATGAACATCGTCGGCACGCCGTAGAGCGCCGTGGCCCGCTCCTTCTGCACCGCCGCCAGCACGAGAAGCGGGTCGAAGGCCTCGATCATCACGGCGGTCGCGCCGTGCGTGAGGATGGCGAGCATGCCAAGCACGCAGCCGAAACAGTGGAACAGCGGCACGGGCAGGCAGACGCGGTCCTTGGGGCCGAGCTTCTGGCGGTCGCCGATGTAGAAACCGTTGTTGAGGATGTTGCGGTGCGTCAGCATGACGCCCTTGGGAAAGCCGGTGGTGCCCGAGGTGTACTGCATGTTGACGACGTCCCGGTTGCCGACCGCCGCCTGTGCCGCCGCATACTCCTCGTCGTCGCCGAGGTCGCCGAGCAGCAGGAGTTCCGGCACCGTGTACATGCCGCGGTGCTTCTCCGGGCCCATGTAGATGAGATTCCTGAGCTTCGGGAACTCGGCGCAGTTAAGCCGCCCACGCTGCTGCGTCTGCGACTCGGGGACGAGCTCGCGGACGATCTGCACGTAGTCCACGTCGCGGAAGGTGTCGATGATGCAGAGCGCCTTCATGTCGGACTGCTTCATCACGTAGCCGAGCTCGTGGCTCTTGTAGACAGGGTTGACGGTAACCAGCACGACGCCGATCTTGGCCGTGGCGAACATGAACGTGAGCCAGTCCGGCACGTTGCGCGCCCAGATGCCAAGATGGTCGCCGCGTTCCATGCCGATGGCCAGCAGGCCCTTGGCGAGACGGTCGACGCGGCCCCCGAACTGCGCGTACGTCCAGCGCAGGCCGCGGTCGGGGTAGACGACGAACTCTCGGTCCGGGTCACCAGCGGCGATGCGCGAGAAGTACGCGCCGATCGTTTCCTCGGTGTGAAGCGCCACGGCTTCGGCCCTCAGACGGGGGCGTAGACGACGGCCACGATGGTCGCCGCCTCCACGCCGGCCGCGCGCACCTGGTGCGGGACCACGGAGTCATAGTAGATGCTGTCGCCGGCGCCGAGCTCGTGCACGTCCTTGCCATACTCGACCTCGATGCGCCCCTGGAGGACGTAGATGACCTCCTCGCCCTCGTGGCTGGAGAGCGAGCGCTCGCCGCCGGGCCGCACGACGATGCGGAACGGTTCCATGTGGCGAGCGCTCTTGCCGGCAGCAAGGGAGAAGAACTCGAGCTGGCCGCCGTCGCTCGTGCCCGTCTCCAGGCTGCGCAGGCGCTCCATCGAGTCGGTCTCGCCGGCGCGCGTGACGACTGGGCCGATCTGCGCGTCGTCGTCGAGCAGCGTGCCGAGGCGGCAGCCCAAGGCGCGCGTGATCTTGATGAGCGGCGCCAGCGACGGCGCCAGCTCGCCGGCCTCCAGCCCCTCGATGACGCCGGCGTCGCAGCCGCTGCGCTCCGCTACCTGCTCGACGCTCAGCCCAAGCGACTCCCGCAGCGTCGCCAGCTTTACGCCGATCCGCGTATCAGGTGCCATCCCCCTGCCCTTCGTCCCCGGGCCGGCGTAGCGAAGCCACGCCGGCCTGCCGCCGTGAAGAAGTCCTGTCGCGGGCGGGGCGGCACGCCGCGGCCGCGAGAGCGCTTAGGATACCTGACTGCGAGGCTATCTGCCGCCCGGGAGGCGCGCAGCCGCGACGGCGCGGCCGCTCCTGGGGTGCCGTGCGGGCCGGCGTCGATGCCAGCGAGCTGACCGAGGCCATCGCCCGCATGTCCCGCGAGGGTCGAGCACCCGGCAGTGTCTCGGGCTCGCCACGGATCCCGCCCTGCACGGCCTGGCAGCAAGGCGACCGTGGGGCACTACCCGGCCATCGAGCTGCTCACCGAGCTAGCCGGGAGGCAGACGGGAGAGGACCCTCCGTGCGGCGTCATGGGCCCCCGGGTCGCGATTGCCGCCGTGATGTCCCTCTCTCGGCTGGATCTCCCGGCACCATGGGCCGAGCGTGGCGCTCTTCACCCGCGTCGTGGGCCGGCCTTCGATGCTTCCGGTCGAGCGCTGACTGGCTGCCAGTGGCGGGCGGGAGCCGCCTCCGGCTCTCGCCCCCCACCAGTCACACGCTGGTCAAAGCCTTTCCGCGCACCTCACGCCTGCACCGCGAACCGCAGCCGATCGTACTGTCGAAGGACACCCACCAGGATCTCAGGGTCCAGCGCGTGCGCTGTCACGCCGTCGCGGCCCACCATCGTCTCCGCCGCCAGCTGCGCGTTGAGGATCGCCTCCATGGTGGCTTCTATGACGGCGTCATAGAGCGGATCCATGTAGTTGGTCGACAGGACCTTGACGTTGGAGGTCAGCGGAGCCGGCCATGTCATGCCGGATCCCGGCAGTCGGTTGGCGGTCGAGAAGGCGAGAAAGATATCTCCGCTCCAGTGATCGCCGGAGTTGCCGGTCCGAGCGACCCCCAGGCCGATGCGCTGCGCGAGGCTGTCGCACTGATGCGGGATGAGCGGGGCATCGGTGGCGGCGATACCGACGATCGAGCCTCCGCCTGAAGGTACGGCGAAGGCGCCACTTGCCGGATTCTTCTCGTACTCCGGCGGAAACGGAACGGGTATGACCTGCTCATTGATGTGCTGGCCCACAGGGGCACCGTTGACCTGATACTCCCCCCGCGAGCCGAAGTTGGCCTGAACAAGGACGCCGACGGTATAGCCACCGGCTTCTTCCGGCAGCACGCGCGACGAGGTGCCGATGCCGCCCTTGAACATGTAGCAGACCATTCCCGTGCCGCCGCCCACGTTGCCCTCCGCGACGGGACCGCCGCCGGCGCTCGCATAAGCCTGACGCACGTGCTCGGGTTTGACGTGAAAGCCGTTGATGTCGCTGAGTTGGCCGTCCCACGTCTCACCCACCACCGGCAGACTCCAGTAGAGATGACCGGGCTGTCGTTCCTCGGTATCGATGACCGCCAGGGTGTCGCGCACGGTCCCGACGCTATGGCTGTTCGTGATGCCGATGTGCGAAGTGAGCAGTCCGGACTGCTTGAGCCAGAGCAGGCCAGTCACCTCGCCGTTGCCGTTGAGGCTGTGGCAGCCGGCATACAGCGGCTCCTCCGCGATGACGCCGTCGTGTGGCTTGATGATGGTGACCCCGGTGCGGATCGGACCCTTGCCGACGATAAGTGGACCGTCACCCTCAATGATGGTGGTGTGACCCACCTTGACCCCGGCCACGTCGGTGATCGCATTCAGCGGTCCGGGCGTCCCAAAGCCTATCTCGATGCCCAGCTCACGCGCCTTCACAGTCGACCTCCTGTTTCGTGCTGGTCCGAAGAGTCATGCATAGTCGGTCGCCAGTAGCGCGTACTGCTCCGGACTCTTCTGTCTTAGCCGGTAGGCGAAGGCGACGCCGATCGCGAAGATCACCGGCACCACCAGGATGAACGGCAGGTTCTTCAGAATGCTCGTGTAACCGGTCATCTGCTGGTAGTTGGTGAGGATCAGGTAGAACGAGTAGCCAAGTCCAAACGCTCCGATCAGCGGAGCAATGACCACGCGGAACACACTGTGTCCCCTGCGATCGCGCCAGAAGTAGCCGATCACCGCGAGAGCAGTAAGGAACTGGGTCAGAACGAGAGCGCTCACTCCAGGACCGTAGAGCCAGACGTACAGGTGGATGTACGGGTCCCCGCCCAGGACGATGACGAGGAGGACGGCCAGCACGGCTATGAGGACCTGTGCTGCACTCGCTACGTACGGCGACTGGTACTTGGGATGCGATCGTCCCAGGGCCTTGGGGAGCAACCCCTCGCGCCCGAGAGCGAAGCCGTAGCGCGCGACGGCGTTGTGAAAGCCGATCTGGCAGGCGAGGATGCTGGTAAGGATCAGAATGCGCATGACGATGAACGCCCAGTACCCGAGGAACTGGCGACTCATGGTGAAGTACAGATCCGAAGCATTGGGGCCTTGGACCATCTTCAACACGCCGCTGACGCCGAATGCCACAGAGGCGATCCAGACCGTGAAGCAGTAGAAGAGCGCCAGGAAGCCGACAGCTAGGTATGTGGCGCGAGGAATGGTCCGCTCGGGCCTGCGCGCCTCTTCGGCGTAGATGACTGTACTCTCGAAACCGGTGAAGGCTCCAAAGCCCCAGATCAATATCACGGCGACACCGGGCGCGAAGAGACTGTTGCTCGGCTTGAACGGCGTGACCGACATGTTGCCGGGGTTCTTGATGAGCACCGCGACGGCGAGCGCCGCCAGGATGAGGATCTCCGCCGTCAGGAAGATCAGAAGCAGGTTGGCGCCGAGGTTGACGCTGCGATGGCCCAAGAAAGCCACGATGGCGATGCCTACGAAGATCCAGACCTGCCAGGGCACGTTGACGTGCAGCAGGTCCTTGAACGTGGATTGCGCGAAGTAGGCGAAAGCGCCGTAGAACCCGATGTTCAAGATGCTGTAGGCAAAGAGGGCGATGTAGGCGGCGCCGCCGCCGACCAGCTTTCCCATGCCTCTGCAGATGTAGGCGTAGAAGGCGCCGGCGCTCTTGATGTACTTCGACATGGCAGTGAAAGCTATGGCGAAGAACAACAGGAAGACGCCGCCGATGAGATAGCCCGAAGGCGCGCCGATGCCGCCGAGCTGGTACGCAGTGAAAGCGACATTGATGACAAAGACGGGCGCCGAGGCGGCGATCACGAAGAACGCGATCTCCCATACGCCGAGCGCGTTCTTCTTGAGCGTGGTTCCTTCCTGGGCAGAAGCAGCCCGGGCGGGAACCGCTGCCTCCTGCGCCCCCATGGCGACAGACGCATCCCCTGAATCGTTCACAAATCCCCCAATCCCTGATTTCGGTGCCGGCGTGCCGTGAGAAGGACTCTCTGCCGACTGCAGGGAGTCCGTTGGCTCGAGCAGCGAGAGCTTGCCGATCACCTCCACGATAGTGCCTATCGCTGCTAGATAGCCTAGCAGTGTAAGGCAAAGAATGGCGATGTCAAGGGGATCTCAAGTCACCACTCTGCACGTATGTTTTCCCTGCAAAATAGCCATATATATCGGCTACTGACGTGCGAAACTACCAACGGAATGAGCATGCCGTTAGAGTCAACACGTGTGATGAACGATGATTGGCAGACGGCAGGTTGCTGCCGGGTCACTCAGGTGGCATCTGCTCGTAGAGGCAGCTCAAATCGACGCCGGTGCGCCGGCGGTACATGCGCATCGCCAAGTAGAGGAGTATGGCGCTCGCATATATGCCAACGACGAACGCGGCCGCCCAGGGCCCCGTCGGACCGCTGAAGGCGGGCATGCGGAACGAGGCGAACAGGATCAGGCTGAAGAGCACCAGGTTGAAGAACCCGCCGATGGTCAGCAGCGGGACGCCGAGCACCCGCTTGGAGAGCAGCGGATGGCCCTGAGAGACAAGGTCCGGCCGCCGATACGGCAGCAGCATGGCCGTGAAGCTCGTGACCCAGAAGGCGATGCTGAACAGCACGATGTAGTTGTAGACGTAGGTGAACAGCTTAGTGAAGCAGAGCAGCGCCAGCAGAGCCTGCACGCACGCCGCGGCCACCAGGGTGGCCACCCACGGCGTGTGCGTGCGCTTGGTCACGGCGGTCAGGCCGCGCGGCAGCACCTGATCGAAACCCCAGGCGAAGATGTTGCGCACCACCACGGTGAAGATCACGAACAGCAACAGGTAGTGCCACAGGAAGAAGCCGCCACCGATCAGGATGTTGATCGCCAGGTTGCGGCTCAGCAGCCCGGCGAAGAAGTTGACTACGCCGGGGACCGGCAGCGGACTCTGCCCGTGCAGCTCCAGGAAGGCGGCAGCGTTGTTGAACTCGCTGCCGACCGTGCGGTAGTAGGCGGCCAGCACGATCATGTACAGGACGTAGCCGACCAGCAGTGACCCCAGGATCGCCCAGCGCTGCGTCCGTTCCGGGTCTCGGACCTCTCCTCCGATATACGCGGAGTACGTGAAGCCCATGAACATCCAGTAAGCCAGAGGCAGCGCGATAAGGTACTGGCTCCAGGACGCGCTGCCTGAGCTCCAGCCGTCTGCCCTGGCTTGAGCGATGAGGCTCAGATACCCGTGCTGCGTCCCATTGTTGCGCGCCAGGAAGCTGTCAATGACCGTCACGAACGAGGCGTGACTGTGTGTGGCCAGAACGATCAGCGTGGCCAGAAAGCCGGCCATTGCCAGCACGAATCCGACGCTCAGGAGCCATCGCAGGAAGCGCATGCCGGCCACCTGGGCCAGCAGTACGGTGCCCAGCAGCGCCGTCGCGATGAGGAACGTGGCCCATGGCCGTTCGACCCACGAGGCGACTCGCAGAAGGCCGGGACTGTCCAGCGAGTAGGCCATGGTGCCGAGGGCCACCGAGACGGCATGATCCACGCTCCACTGTGTGTAGATGGCCAATCCCAGGAGTTGCGACCAGGTGAAGCCCCAGTTGGTTACAAAGCCCACCGCCGGATGAAGCACACGGCCGTTGTAGATGTACTCGCCGCCCGAACGAGGCATGGCGCCTGCGAGGCCCCCGTACATGAGGCCGTTGAACAGCGTGAGCGCGGTGCCGATGGTGAGCACGACCAGTACATTGCGGCCCGGAAAGACCGAACCGGCAAAGAACGGTGTGACCGCCAGCACCAGGCCGAGAGCGTACCCCACAGTGTTGAACACGAACGTGTCCCAGAGGCCGTACTCGCGGCGCAGGCCAGACACCGAGCGAGCGAACAGGGGAGGAATACCGCCACCAGGCGGACCCGGAGAAGGCAAGACTCTCAAAGACGGCCGGCGTTCCGGAGAGCGGAAGACGGGCTCTTGGAGCGCAGGCTTAAGCCGTGACGCAGACGTCGGCCTCGAACCTGCTCTCTGGAGCTTCCCCCCGGACATCCCCCAGATTCCCTAGCGTCGTTTGGTGAGAGCCTATGATGGGTGCATTGTGCGATGCTGTCAACGACTGTCGGCACCAGGCTATTCAAATGGAACGACGATAGGTGGTACAGTGCAGCGGGCGGCCCGAAGAGCCGCATGGGGTGGAACGGAAGGTGCTGTGGCGCGCAAAGATCAGCCTCTTACCAGAGAGCGAATCCTGTCCACGGCTCTTAAGATGGTCGATCAGCAGGGCATCGCCGAGCTCAGTATGCGCAAGCTCGGCGCCAAGCTGGGCATCAACGGCGTTTCTCTCTATTACCACTTCGCCAGCAAGACGGCGATCGTGGACGGCCTCGTTGCCCTGATCATGAGCGAAGTCGACCTGGCGCCAAACGAGACTGAGTGGAGCGAACGCCTGGCGCGCATACATCGCTCGCAGAGGGCGGTCTTGGTCTCCCACCCCAACCTGCTGCCAGTGGCCATCATGCGGCCGTTCAACACGCCGGAAGCCGTGCGCGTCACCGACACCGTCCTGGCCACCATGCTCGGAGCCGGCTTCGACGAAGAGAGCGCTTTGTACGGCTTTCAGACCCTGCGCGCCTACGTGGTCGGCCACGCCCTGAGTGAGACCGTCGGCCTGCTGGCCGACCCGCCCTCATGGGAGAACCGCGAGCGCATGACGGTGCAGGAGTTCGGCGATCACAACTTCCGCAACGTGCTCAGAGTGGTCCCTCAAGCCGCCGTCGCCGACAACGAGAAGAGCTTCATCGTCGGCCTGGAGTCGATCCTCGACGGCTTGCGCGACCGCCTGGCCGAGATGCAGCGCCCGGCGCAGCGGCAGGCCAACTAGCCGCCTGGCTTCAGAGGGCTCGCGGAGGGCCGGCCGAGCTCAGATCGTCACAGGCTCTCGAGCGCATAGGCGCAGGCGTAGCCGAGGCACCTACCGCCAGCGGACTGCATGTCCCGCTCGACAACCGGCGAGGACGGCTCGCGCAGTTTCCCTTGACGGCCGACGACGAGCCGACTTGACCCGTTTGGAGGCCGAGACGGTCCGAGTCACCATGTGCCGGATGGTTCGAATCATCTTCTACTCGCGTGCCTGACTTCAATCGTGAGGATGACGTCTACCGGCACGTGTCTGTTGCGGGCGGACGAAGAGGCGGCAGCGCGCCTTGCTCAGCGGCCGCCTGGGACACTCGACGGTGGCCTTCACTCTCGATATCTACTCACACGTGTTGCCGCACGCAGATGAGGAGGCGGCAATGCGGATCGCGGCACTGGTGCGACCACGCAGTTGACCCTTGCTCAGGCGGCCCGCTTCAGGTGAGTGACTTGCGCAGGAAGACGCGCGGGTACCCGTCGACGACTCGATGGTCGTATTCGACGTAACCCATGCTGCCGTAGAGGGTGCGGTTCTCCGTCATCAGTTCGTTGGTGTAGAGATAGATCGAGTCAAAGCCTTGGCGAGCTGCCTCCGACTCGGCCAGCTGTAGGAGCAGCCGACCGATCCCTTGCCTTGAGAGCCGGGGCGCACGGCAATGTTGTCGAGACAGAAGCCCTCTGACGTGCGCGCCAAGACGATGACGCCGACCACCTCGTCATCGCAAAGGGCGGCGTGGACCTCGCGGCGCTCGATGATCTCGGCATAGTCCGCCAGCATGGGCGCCGGCTCTCTGCCGATCCGCTCGACATAGGGGAGATACGCCTGCCAGACGCAGGCCGTGATGGCCGCTGCGTCAGCGGAGCGGGCGCGACGAAGGGCTACCTTCCGCATTCTGCGCTCCTTGCACACTGCCAGTGTTCTCTCCGCGCGCTGAGGCTCAAGCAAAGCACCTCTCGCCGGACCAGCGGCGGTCGTTGCTGTTGCCGAGGCAGTGGTCGAGAAGCCTCAGCGTTCCGCGTCGCGGCCCGGGAGTCCTTCGGGCGGTGCCGTATCCGCCTCGGATGGGTCAGGCATCGCAACAGTGGCCCCCCTTTCCACCGTCGAGGGTGCCTCTTGCTCTGCGAGCCACTGCCGGTCGGTGCGCGGCGCAGAATCGAAGAACGAGCCTTCCTCCTCGGTGGTGGCGGGCGCTTCGGCTCGCTGCTGCCACCTGTCGCGAAGCTCCCGTATGTATCTGTCAATGGGCAGGACGGCCAGCCCGATCGCGACGAGACTGGCCAGCGCGATGACGATGCCGATGATCTGTACCGTGCTCATGCTCGACCGTCGCCGGGTCTATGGGGGCTGCTTCCTTGCGGTCCCCACCAGGGACACAAGGGCGGCAGGTCGGCATAGCCGGGGTCTTTCGGCAGTCTTGCCTCACCGTCGTCGTCGGCGAAGCGGCGGCCGTACTGGTCGGGGAGTGTTCCCCAGCCCCAAAAGGCACACGGCCGGGCGGGAATGATGCCGAGCTCATCGAGAGGATCGATGCGCTTCTCCGAGACCGTGCAGAGATGCGCCCAGTCATCGCCGAAGTCGAAGAGGTAGAGGAAGCGCTCGCCGAGGGCCAGGCGGCTGAGCTTGGTGGTGCGATCGTCGAGGGCTTTGGCATCGTCGATCTCGTCCCACTCTTCGTAGGGGGTGGTCAGCCTGGTCGCATCGGCGAGGGTGAACTCGTGCAGATGCGAGCGGTCCCAGCGGGCGAAGGCAGTATCGATGGCGTCAGCCAGTTGGGCGAAGCTGTGGGCGCGGGAGGCCGCGAAGATGCGCCCCGGGCGAGGCCAGAAGCGTTCCGCTCTGCCCTCCACCAACTCGACCGTGATCGCTAGCCAGCTGCGCGCCATCGCTTGGCCTCCCTCATCAGTTAGACGCACACGTC
>Ga0182021_10011027_pt1 | contig 10719 bp, 8 predicted proteins | sample 612E3MmetaG_FD_120493 | JGI IMG/M metagenome (GOLD analysis project Ga0182021, IMG submission 120493) | Permafrost microbial communities from Stordalen Mire, Sweden - 612E3M metaG (Illumina Assembly) | ecosystem: Environmental > Terrestrial > Soil > Wetlands > Permafrost | place: Sweden...
AAATGAAATTCAGAATTATTTATTCGATGCAAAACGAACTATATCAGGTACAAACAAAACAATTTTTTGCAAGCTGGGAAACTTTAAGGCATTATTTTTTTACCGATTCAAAGGGTGATTTAATAAGAACCAGAGGTTTCTCGACCGTTAAACAAGCAAAAGATTGGGTCTATTACAAGTACCCGGAACGGAAATTAGTCGATTCAAAAAATAATATTATTTTTAACAATTAAAACGGAAATTGTTTCTGACTTTCTATAAAAATAATATTATTAAAATATTCCCGGAAAATATTTCAAGATATAATAATTTTTGTGAATATTTATTATTTATTTGTTTTCCATTGCATATTTATATGCTCTCATAATATCAATCACGCCGCCTGATTTTGACAGTGATGAAAAAAGCACTTTATCTCCTTCTTCTTTAACCTGTACTTTCAGACCTTCATATTTCCTGACAGAATTTACAAGAATAATTTTTATATCAGCGGCTTTTAGTTCCGGAAAAAATCCTTTTAAAATCGCTGCGACACCTGAAGCTTCCGGTGCAGCCATGCTGGTTCCGCTTTCACTTTTATATCCGCCTCCCGGCACCGTTGAATTGATTTCGACTCCGGGTGCAAAAAGGTCTACAAGTTTTCCGGAATAATTAGAAAAGGATGCCATAAGGTCGTTACCGCTTACTAAATTGTCAGGGTCTTTATCTGCATTCCATAATTTCATCCAAGTGCTCGCACCAACAACAATCATATTCGAGAAATATTTCATCTTACCGTTTTCAAGATAATATTTTGGAGGATAATTATTTTTTTCGCCTATATCCAAGCCTTCATTTCCCGAGGCGACAACAAATAATACACCTTTAGATTCGGCATATTTAATTGCTTCGGTTACATAATCCGAATTCGGAGAGAAATATTTTCCGGCTGAAAGATTAATTATACTCGCACCATTATCAACAGCATACCTGATTCCATTCGCTACATCTTTATCTCTTTCGTCGCCTTCATCAGGAACAACCCTTAAACACATAATCTTTGCAAATGGAGCCTGTCCGATCCCTTTTTTATTTGCAGCGATTATTCCCGCAACGTGAGTTCCATGTAATTCGCCTTTCGTGCGAATATCGTTATCTCCGTAATTTTTTTGTGTTAAATCCTGAGGGTCGTCGCCTATTAGTGTAGCTGTGCTTGTAGTATCAAACAGAACATTCATTTTTACTTCATAATCTTTTTTTAATTCTTCAACTCCTTTTTTATCGATGTCGTATAACATCTTTATCATCAAAATAGTGTTTGCCGCATCTTTGTATTCATCTTTAAGCGTAGAAGAAATTTCTTTTAATTTATTCGGGTCAGTCGGATAATTCTTTTTCTCTAAAACTTTTTCTGCGTCTGCGAGTTGCCTTGTAGTCTCTTTTGCAAACTTAAGAATTGATTTTGTTTCATCATATTTACTGTTATATTCTTCAAGCACTTTTTTGTAATATTTATCGCTGACCGGGACATTTTCATGTTTCAATCTTTGTAATTCTCTCGTAGCTTCAAGATTCAGGTTTGTAGCTTTTCCAAGAAAATTCCAGCCGTGAGTGTCATCCACATATCCGTTTCCATCATCATCAACTCCTTCTTTTCCTTCGCTCTCGGATTTATTTATCCAGAAGTTATCCTTTAAATCAGGATGGTCTATATCGAATCCCGTATCCATAACAGCCACTATTATCGTGTCAGGTCGTGGGGATGGTTCTAAAGATTTTATATATTCATAAAACTCAAGTGTGCTTGTTCCTTCGTATCCGTCTTTTTCAGGACTCAACTGTGCCCAGTCGGGAATATCATTTCTATGAATAAAAAAATATATCTGCTTAAAATATTTTGTATATATTGTATATTCCGGGCTATTAATGAATTTCTGATACGGGACAGGAACACTGTTGGAATTTAAATCAAAAGAGAAAAAAGTAATAGTAATTAATACTATTAAAAACGGAATCATCTTTTTAAAAGGATTCATGGCGTCTGATAAAATTATTTAATTATAATAACTTAAAATGCTTTATTAAAATATAAAATGCAATAAGTCCGTATTATTTTAACAGGTGAGCCGCAAAGAGATTTTAAATAATCATTCAATTTGTATTATATTAGTCTATTAAAATAGTTATTTTTAATGTTCAAAATTTAATATAAATGATTAAAGATTATAAAGAAAGATATACGGTATATAAAGACATCATTGATGAAAAGCTAAACAATATCATTGAAAAAAATATCCCCCGGGGAATATATGAGCCTTTAAAATATATTTTATCGGGAGGCGGAAAACGTATCAGACCCGTTTTGCTTATGTTTTCCTGTGAAGCGGTTGGGGGAAATTATTCGGATACGGTAGATGCGGCGGTATCGGTAGAAATGCTTCATAATTTTACATTGATTCATGATGATATTATGGATAACGCTGATAAAAGGAGAGGAAAGGAAACTATACATAAGAAATGGGACAGGGATGTAGCAATTCTTTCAGGTGATGCACTTCTCGGACTTGCTTATAATACTCTTTTAAAAACCAAATCCGATAATATCCGAAAAATCACGCAGGCTTTTACCGAAGGAATAATTGAAGTATGTGAGGGGCAGGGATTTGATAAAGAATTTGAAATTAAAAAAAATGTCAGTCTTGAAGAATATTTAATGATGATAAACAAAAAGACATCGCAATTACTTGTCAGTTGCGTCCGGATGGGTGCCCTGATTGGAAATGCGATTGAAAATTCAATAAAATGTTTAGTTAATTATGCCGAAAACATAGGTCTTGCATTTCAAATTCAGGATGACCTCCTCGATATAACAGCAGACGAAACCAAATTCGGGAAAAAAATCGGAGGCGATTTAAGGGAGGGGAAAAAAACTTATTTATTGTTAAAAGCACTGGATGTTGTTAAAGAAAAGAAAGATAAAGTTATTTTGGAATCCATTATAACTAACAAAGGTTTACAAAATGACGCAGAAATATTAAAAGTTAAAGAAATTTACGAAAAATATGGTATAATAGAATCGGCAAAAAATGAAATTGAAAAATATACTTCTAAAGCGAATGAATTTTTGAATGAATTGAAAAATGAAGATAAAAAAAACTCACTCAAATGGTTTTCGGATATGCTTTTGAGCAGAAGTACATAAAAACAATATTTGTAGCCGCAGGTCGAAGATTACGATTTATCGGAACTTCAGCCTGCGTGAACAAAAATTTAAATGTTGTTGGTGACGCACTAAGAGCGTGCTAACACTAACAACGGCAGTGAAATGAATTTTATTATACGAATTTAAAAAATAATTAATTGTGTCGGGAGTCCCTGTAAAGAACACAGGAGACTCCCCGACACATAAAAAAACAGTAGTAAAAATTTAATTAATATAGATTTTAAAGGGGATAAATTTAGAAATGTACAAAACCTCACCCCTAACCCTTCTCCTGGGAGGAGAGGGGAAATTTCACATAAATACAAATGATAGAAAAAGAAGTTACGATAATAAATAAGGCGGGAATGCATACAAGACCTGCATCGACAATAGTAAAGATTGCAGCTAAATATAAGTCGGATTTTTATATTTCAAAAGATGATTTTGAAGTAAACGGGAAAAGTATCATAGGTGTTATGACTTTAGCTGCCGAACAGGGTTCAAAGATAACTCTTAAATTTGAAGGCGACGACGAAAAAGATTTTTCAAAGGAGATGATTGATTTCTTTGAAAGGGGATTCGACGAACTTTAATGCAACTGATGAAAACAAAACTACTTTTTAATTTTATTCTATTAATAATTCTTTTTTTATATCATGATTCAGCTTCTTCCGGACAAAACCCCGAATTTCATTTAAAAAATTATCCGAATACGTTTTATTATATTGTAAATTTGCCTGATTCTGCTTTGCTTTCCGTTTATATTTCTATTTATAGCGACGACGATGTTAATAATTTTTTTATTCTGCATAATAGTAAAAACGAAAATTATTTTTTAACCGGTGAAAATTTTATTTGTGCGAAAATTAAAACCGGAGAATATCCATTGTTAAATTTTCATTTTCCTTTTCTGGCAATAAAATATAACGTCATTCCGTATCTTTACCCCGGCTTCATAATAAAAATGTTTTACATATTAAATAAAATCAAATTCAGTCCGAGAATATCGGACGCAATGAGAAGTAATGAAGAACAATTAAAATATAAAAGAAGAGGATGGTCTAATGTCGAATCTTCGCCTCACCTATTAGGAATTGCTATAGACCTGAGTTATTTTACGGGTTGGGAAAGGGATGAAGTGAAGAAATTATCGGCTCCGCTCGGAATTCATTTTCTCGAACACGGCGGAAGAGGTAATCACCACATTCATCTACAGGATGAAGAAGTTTGGTCGGACATTAAAGATTTTGAAGCCAATAAACTTTCCGATACTTTAAATAAATATATTAAAATTAATAATACGATTTTAAAACCATATTTTGTTAAAACGGTTAATGAAAAATCCGATAATGATATTAAATTTGATTTCTATTCGGATAAAAATGAGATCATTAAAATAGAAATAGAAAATTTATTCGGACAGAAAAAAGCGTCGATTTTAGCGGGCGTTTTTGAATCCGGAAATCATACTTTTTATATTCATAAAGATTTCCTGAAGAAAGGAACATACATTATAAAATATTTTCGAAATAATATTTATTATAAGGAAGAATGTGTTTTTATGAGTTGATATTTTTGACGCAGATTATTATGATTTAATTTTTTTGACGCAGATTATTTATGATATTTATGATGTTCGCTGATAAATTTTAACTAGATTGAAAAATTATGTTCTTCTGTTCTAACGTTAAAAATGTTTTCCTTTGTTTATCCTTCGTGATCTTCGTGTTATAGCTTTTAATTTCGATTGACATTTTTATCGCTCCGCTTTATATCAAAAAAACTTTTCAAAATCGAGCCGCATTCGAAATCAAGTATTCCGCCGTATACATTGCACCTGTGGTTTAATGATTTGTTGTTGCTGATATTTATTACACTTCCGCAAGCCCCGCTTTTCAAATCGAAAGCCCCGAAATACAAATTATCAATTTTCGATAAAACTATCGCGCCCGCACACATGACGCAAGGTTCAAGTGTTACATAAAGAGAGCAACCTTTCAATATTTTTGAATCGAGGTATTCAGAGGCAGATGTTATGGCAAGTATTTCACAATGGGCAGTCGGGTCTTTTAAGGCTTCCACACGGTTATGAGCTTTTGCAATTATTTTATTCTGATAAACTATAACGCATCCAATCGGAATTTCTTTATCATCATAGGCTTTCTCAGCTTCTCTCAACGCAAATTTCATAAAATTTTCGTGGACGGTCATATTACATTAATTTTATTGTACAGGGTTTTCAATAATTTTATTTCTTCTCTTTAACAATTCACTGAACGTGAAAAATTTATAACCGCGCTTTTTAAGATTATGTACTTCATTCGCGTAATTCCAAAAATCATCATCTGAAAAATTCACAAGGTATATCTGGCTTCTGTTTCCGCTGTTTGCTTTTTTTAATATATTCGTGAACAGGTCATATATTTTTTTCTTATCTTTTTCGTTAGTGTTGAATTTTATTAAAATCGTATCTTTGAAAGCTTTTAAAGTAAATTTCTGGAATTCGTCTATAATTTCGTTTTCATATTTATACTGCATTTTCGGATTCGACATAATCACACCCGCCGCTTTATCATATTCGTAACAAATGGAACGAACTTTTGTCTTCCAGTCTTTTTCGCTCATATCTGTTTTAAATTCCGGTGTAATATCCTCGGGTGTTCCGATATCTGCTTTGATAAGGTAGTCGCGTTTCGATTCGATTACAAGAGTTTGAATATCCGGTTTATCAATATTATCGGGCAATATCATCGAAAATTTTTCCGTGCAATTTAAAATCTTTTCAAGCTGAGTCCGTGACAGATTATCTATATTATCGAGAACAATGCATATATCAGCAGTTTCACGTTTTATTTTATCCGAATAGATAAAATTAATTTTTGCGAGAATTTTTTTCGATGAATCGGCAGAGTGATAAATATTCATCGACTGGTTATTGGTCTTAGGGTCTTCGTAAGTTATATTATCAAAGTTCAAACTTCTGAGAAAAATACTGATATCGAGATCTAATTCTGCAAAAGGAAAATCTTTCGGAAGAGAAACTTCTTTGTCAAACCACATTACATCGGAAGCTGTTATTATTTTGTGTTCGGGTTGTTTAGGACTTTTAATTTCTTTTTTAGGCTTTTCTTTCTTCGTTTTTTCCTGGGCAGGTTTATCCGATAAATCACGAATCCATTCGCTTTTAATTCCGTATCTGAACATTATCGAATCAATTTCCGAAGGAATGAGTTTTTTCAAAGCATCTGTAGAGAGCTGGCTTGATGCAGATAATTCCTGTTTTTGCTCACTTTTAATATTTTCATTTTTATGAGACTTTACCTTAACAAAAAAAAGAATCACGCTTGCCAGGACAAGTATTATAAGTGCAATTATTTTTACTCTTAAAGGATTAAACATAAAATTAATTAAATGAAAATTATTAACAAATAAACTAATTGAGCGTACCGTTTTCCCCTCTCCTCTTGGGAGAGGGGTAGGGGTGAGGTTTTATACCACTTAAGCATTAAGAATTATTCAAAATTACTTGAATTGAATAAATTCACTTATTTGTTTTTTAAAATAATATCGAACTTATAAATCCAAAATTAATTTTTAAATATATCAAATATTCGTGTTCATATTTTCTGCATTAGCTAACTCTTCGCGGATTTTCAAAAAGACATCCCGGGCATTTTCTATTTTATCATAACCAAGCGTTGAAACTATGTCATCCACATATTCTTCTTTGCGAGCACCAACAAGCGTACAACTTACACCTTCTATTGCATTAATAAGAAGAACAGATTTCTGAGAAAGCGTTAAATTGTGATATTTACTGTTGCACAAATTATTAATTATAATATGAAAAAATTTATTTCTTCTGTTCGCAAAATTTTTATAATGCTTTGATATACTGTTTATTAAATTAAATATTTCCTGCATATATTTGTTAAAACTTTCGAGGGAATAATCATCTGAAATATGTTCATCAAAATATTCTACAAGATAATCAATTCGCGGAGAAAAATAATGTTCAATAAAATCATTAAAATTCTCAATTGACCCGAATGATTTCCAGTTCTCGTCAAATACTCTACCGAAGGTAAGCAGTGACTCGAGAATCTTGAAATCATCACCGGGAATACTTATGTTTGCAAGTTTTTCTTTTAATAAATCATCTTCGAGCATCAATGCGAGTTGCAATTTATTAGAAATTTCATCTTTCGCTATTTCGGAATATTCAAAATCGGCAAGCCTGACAAGTCCCTTAGATGTAATTGCATTCAGAGGACGATTGATTAAAACATTTATTCCTTTTTCCTTTGCAAGTTCGAGTACGGTTTTTGAATTATTAAATTGATTCTTTTCAAACAGAGCATCCGATTCTATAAGATTGAAAGGCATTTCGATAAATTTAAAATGCTCACCACAGCCGCAATTATCAATGATTTCAAGAATTCTTTCGAGTGAAGTAAAATTATATTTGTTAGACCTTGATACGAAAGTGTTAGATGATATACCGTAAAAATGAATTATTCCGCTTTTAACTTTTTCTTCAAGAAATTCAAATGCTTTTTTTATCCTGATATAATATTCGTCCTGTGATATATCTTTATCGAGATGATTATCGCTTGCTAAACTGAGATAATATTCCGGATTATGAAGCAAATAAACATCTATATATCCGTCTTCATCATTCTGGTTAAGTCTGAATAACTGTCTGTTCATCTGGTCTTCGAGGAAATCGGGACTGATGCAATGCCACAAGCCATCGCTGAGTTCAACAACTTTTGTAAACGGATTTCCCTGTTCTTTCTTTTTTAGAGCGAATTTAAAATTTTGTCCCTGAATATATCCGCCTTTGGTTACTAAAGTTATTTTCTCTCTTTCAATTTTGCCGGAACTTAACAAGTCGGATAATACATTGCCGATTAATATTTCACTCCTGCCATCGGAATAGTTTGAAGAAGTATCTATAAGCGAGAATCCGCTTAATAATGCCTTCGTCAAAGAATCATAATGCTCTTTAACCCTTTCGTCTATTCTATATCCCCCGAAACCAACTTTAGAAAATTCCATTTCTTTTTGTAAAATTTTATGTCCTTGCATTTATTTTTAGAATCCTTCTAAGTAACTTAAAATACATTTTGTTTACTCCCAGCATTGTTATCCCCGAATGCTCCTGTCGGGGATCTCCTGCCTTATGCTTCATTCCAAAAGTACACTTTGAAAACGTATGTATTTTAAATCTTCTTGCTTCTTTGCGTTCTTTGCTTTTTCTTTGCGAACTTTGCGTTTAAAGCTCTTTAAGTTTCTTCCTTCTTTAATACCGATTCATCGTTATTTAGGGCTCGTTCCCAAAGTCCTCCATGGTCTTTGTGTCCCGACTTGTCGGGATTTGGGAACGCAGAGTATAACTTTACAAACTTTCTAACTTTACATACTTGGGTTAGTCGTCTGCTTTCGTTTCGACCTCTAAAATCTTATATCCTTTGAGTGTATCGTGCAGGGCGTAACCCAATCCTATCCTATCGCGATTAACAGCATGCCTGAGGAAAAAGCAGCAAGTATTAAATATTTCGTAATAAATATTTGTATAAAAATTTCTATACCAATAAGAAGCGAAGTAAAAATAAACATAAATAATCCTATAACGTAGCATAATATTACATTTCTGACAAGCTTCATTCTGTAAAGTGAAACCTTGATTTGCTTTTGTATGCTGTAAAATCTTGACGATTCAAAATATTCAAGTTCTTTCCCGTCACGTATTTTTGCAAAGTATCTTCTCTTCTCATCATTAAGAAGTCTTAAACGATTTGATATAGCCGTATTTTTTCCGTTGATTCCAAGCAACAGCAATCCGCATGCCGATATCATAACAGCAGGCGCCAGCATCAACTGAATTGTCTTAATTAATAATTCCGTATCCATATCTTTAAAATTAACGATTTAATTATGAAGATTAAATTGAATAATCAAGAGAATTAATATTAATTCTAAATTTAAAATGAAATAATTTACATTAAAAAACCCGAAACTTATAAAAGCATCGGGTTTGATTACAATCACAATATTCAAATTATTTAATCAAAACCATGCGTTTTATATTCACAAAATTCCCTGCTACTATTTTGTAAAAATAAATTCCGCTTGCAAATTCAGAACCGTCGAAAGAAACAATGTAACTCCCGGCATTCTTGAATTCATTAACAAGAGTTTTTACTTCTCTGCCGAGAACATCATATATTTTTATCGATACCAATACATCATTTGGTAGATCATATTTAATATTTGTCACCGGATTAAACGGGTTCGGATAATTTTGGAAAAGGGAATAATTTTTCGGTATATTTTTATTTAAACTAAAATTATCACCATCACCGGTACCACCAGGATCTTGAATATATTTTCCACGTACATAATCAAAATCCGAAGGTACGGATGCCCATTGATCTTTATCAATGGCTTTTACTCTATATCTAATATTAAGTTTGTTTTCATTTAATTGACCGCTACAATCTACTAAAACTGTATTATCAGTATAAGTAGGATCAGATGAAGTACTGAAATAACTATCTGCTAATAATTCATAATTACCTGGAACGTTTGGAAATGTAGAGGTTGCTCTTTCTATTTGGTATCTTTTATATCCCGGATAATTTGGGCTGAGCATATCAGGCTCCAAATTATGTTTCCAGGTAATTACCGGATTCATTAAATTTTTTACACAATTAGTATAAGATATGTTTATTCCCATCGGTCTTGAGGGGGGAGTAAGAACTAAAATAGAATCAAGTGAAAGACCGTTACTTCCGACTCTGTAGACGTTAAATGTTTTTGTATGACTGTTATCATTATTTGCAGATAAATAAATGAATATTCCCGTTTCATTATTTCCCATATCCTTCGTCGAAGGACTTGAATAAGGTGAAAAAACTTCATTATAACCTTTATTCCATGGGTCCCATCTATCTCCTGCGTTTGGATCATATGGAAAATAATCTAATGAATTTGTATATAATTTATCATTTCCAATTTTGCAAGGATCCTGATTTGCCTGACCTAATCCAAATCTTATTGGAGAATAAAAACTCTTATCATCACCAAGCATATTGTAGCTATCATTCCAACCATCATCATTATCATAACTTACAGTATTTCTCTTAAATACACTCCATCCACTTCCTCCATCCCAGCACCAGCCCTTATCGTATGCATAATAATGACCAAATTGTGAAATTAATGTCCAGCTCCAGAAGCCATCTGCACATTCAAGGTCCTGAACATTTTCGTTACCGGCAGGTAATACGGGTTGTTTATTAAAATGATAAATGTATGCTCCTTTTCCATAGTTTGTGTTCAAATCCCATCCAAGAATACGAGCCGTGTCACCGAGCATAATCTTATCCCATTTTGAGAGATTACTTCTGTTTGAAATAGCGAAAGATTCCTGAGCATTTATTGGAACAAGTAAAAATTGATTATAAGTAGAATCTCTTCCGGAATAATCACCAATAGTATATGTGTTTTGATTATTCAAATCTGCTGTTCCA